>Ga0224505_10000398_pt1 | contig 30062 bp, 22 predicted proteins | sample SF_Jan12_sed_USG_FD_169102 | JGI IMG/M metagenome (GOLD analysis project Ga0224505, IMG submission 169102) | Sediment microbial communities from San Francisco Bay, California, United States - SF_Jan12_sed_USGS_4_1 | ecosystem: Environmental > Aquatic > Marine > Sediment | place: USA: California... | reverse complement strand
GAGCGGCACCAATAACGCAAGCAACTCCCTTCCTGAAGATGGCCGTATTACCAACCTGACCCAGAACCTCAGCGGTCAGCATCCGATCTCTATCGAGTACCCTTACTATGGCTCCATGGATACCTCTACGGCTTATGATCCAAAGTTCTTTAGGCCGGAAGCGACCAATGCGTCGGGCCTCCGGTGGTTTGACTATGGCCCCAGACAAGGCAAGCCGGATGACAACGAGGTTCGTATGTACAAGACCGATTCTGCTTCGGACAAGGCATATGTTGAATGCGCTTCCTGCCACAACCCACATGGTACTGAAGCTAAAGATTACAACACCGGCGACCCCGGTCCGGACGGCATTAACTACGCGACCTTCCTGAGGAGGTCGAACAACCAGAGCGCTCTTTGCACCACCTGCCACATCAAGTAATGTGTGTCGGCTTTCGTAAGGCCGATTAGGTGACTGAAGCTGATGAAGGGTGTGGACCTCCACACCCTTCATTTTTTTTATACCCGGGCATGTCAAATCGTACTCTGCACTCAATCCCCCTTTGTTTTCTTGTAAGTGTACCGGTTCTGGTCCCCCTTTTTTTTACCTGGTGGACCTACGAATCGTTCTATGTCCCCAAGCTTTTTCTGCTCGAGGCGCTGGTCGTGGTCACGATGACCGCGCTGCTCCTGTCGTCTTTTTTTAAAGGATTCCCGGCAAGGCTGTCGCCACCCGATTTACGGGCTGTGTTGTTTCCGCTAGCCGGATTTCTTGTCTGGTGCGGCCTGTCTTTAATACAGGCATATAGCCTGAATTCCATCCAGGGGTATCTGCTTCTGGTGGCCCAGGTCTGCGCGGCGCTTTTAACCGTACTCATCATCTGTAATGATATACGTCGCATATTTCTCGTCCGAGCGGCGCTGATAGCTGCTTTTATCTCTTCATCCATCGGTATCGCTCAATATTTTGGCCTCAACTATGAGCACGGTATCGAGTGGGTGTGGGGCAGGAGCCTTGAAAAGCTCGACATCTATTCCACTTCAGGCAACCCTAATTTTCTTGCAGCGTATCTGATCGGCTTATTGCCCCTGGCCTTGCTCGGCAGCCTGGGTCGGCTGGATGAGGTGAAGGGTTGGCGCTGGTTTTACGGAATTGCTGCCGCAGCCATGACGCTTTGCCTTATCTATACCCGGACAAAGGGGGCCTGGATCGGTGCGTGTCTTGCAGTTGCATATCTCTTATGGCTCTACAGGGCCAACGCGCACTCGTACTTGAAGCAGGGCCGAATCATTGCTGTCAGTGTGGCCGCTGTTATTGTCCTGATCTCAGGATTATACCTGAGCGGGTCGATAGAATGGATCATAACTGAATTGCAAAGCCTGCAAGCCGGGAATGTGACCATCCGGGGGCGCCTCTTTCTGTGGCAGGTGACGCTGAGCATGATTGCCGATCATCCCCTGACGGGAATTGGTTGGGGGAGCTATCGTGCCTGGTTTCAGGAATATCAGGGCAGGTTCATGGACACCCATCCCGACTATGTTTCGCTGCTCACGACTCAAGGGTCGGCTGAAAGCTCGCATAATGAGTATCTGGAGATTGCAGCGGAGACCGGTCTTATCGGTCTTTCTCTGTTTCTCCTGGTGATTTTTTTTGCATTTCGCCAGGTTAATCGGGTCAAGCGACGTGAAGATGCCAGGAGGCAGGCTGTTGTGTATGCCTCGGCCGCCGGGGTATTGGCGATCCTTGTGCATTCCATGTTTGTTTTTCCACTCCATCTTGTGGACGCAGGTATGATATTCTGGATGCTGATCGGCCTTATCCATGCTGCTGCCATGCCCGATGTCGATTATTCGGCAAAGCGGCTACCTGCGCCAGGCAGTCGAAGTAAGGCGATGAAAGTTGGCGTCTCCCTTGCAGCTGCAAGTCTTGCCGGTCTGCTGATTTTTGCCGCTTTTCGGCCGGTCATGGCTTCGATTTATCACAAAGAGGCCTGGGCGGCGATGGCCGGCGGGAATTTTTTTGATGCCATACGGCTGGCTGAGGGCGGGATGAAATGGAGTTCTCTCAATGATGAGCTCTATCTGCTGTCGGGGGCCGCAAAATATCAACTGGGTATGTACAGGGCCAGTATCGATGATTACAACAAGGCCTATCTGATCTACCCCGACTATATGATCCTGTTTAACGTGGGGCTTTCATACAAGAGAATGGGTATGCTCAATGAGGCTGCCGACTCTTTTAAGCGGGCGGTTTATGTTCGGCCAAACCTGAAAGAAGCGTATGGTGAGCTGCTGGATATTCTGCGTTCTACCGGAAACAAGGTTGAAGAGGAATCGGTAATGGCCCGAATGAGAAAAATGGGGATTCTATAAGAGGTTGACCGGGATACTGGCGGTATGGTAATTACACGGAATAAGCAAGCAAAATCAGGGTAAAACAGGGGAGGTCGCGTTGAAAAAGTATATGAGGGAGATTGGCGTGGCTGTGATGGGTGTACTGGCGGCGGTTTCGCTGGTGGCGGCAGAAGGAGAGCAGCCGGCGCCGCCTGCGTCTCATCAGGAAGCGCAGGAGTTCATGAAGAAGGTAATTGTTACCGTTAACAAGGTGCCGATTACGGTTGGCGAGGTGGACAAGGCAGTCAGTTCTTATATACCTCAGGCGGTCTTCCATCAGAGTGTCAGCGAGGATAAGCTGATAACCTATCGCCAGCAAGCCCTTCAATCCCTGATATCCCGCGAGCTTATGTATCAAGAGGCCCAAAAGAGAGGGCTTGAGATCGGCGATGATATAGTTGACAAGCATATAGCGGACCTGAAGGCAAAATACGGGGGAGAGGCAAAGTTCAAGGAAGTTTTAGAAAAGAACCATTATACTCTTGAGTCTTACAGGGAGATAACCAGGAGGGAAACCCTGATTGATCTCATGAACGAAAAAGGGGGCGGTGAGCCTCCCGTGGTGACTGATGAGGATGTGAAAAAATATTACGAAGCTAATATCGACCGCTTTGTCGAGCCAGAAAAGGTTAAGGTCTCTCATATCCTGATCAAGGTAAACCCGTCCAGTTCCCGTAAGGAATTTGAGGGATTGCTTAAAAAGAGCGAAATGATTCTCGCAAAGGCGAAAGAAAAGGGCGCGGATTTTGCTGCATTGGCAACGGAATTTTCTGATGATCCGAGCAGTGAGCAGGGGGGGGATGTCGGCTTTGTGCATAGGGGCAGGCTTGAGCCTGAATTTGAGGAGGCTGCCTTCTCAATGCAGATTGGCGAGATACGGGGGCTTGTTCGGACGCTTTATGGTTTTCATATCATGAAGCTCGAAGCAAAAATCCCTCCTCGCCAAGTTGAGCTTGAAGAGATAAAAGACAAATTGAAAAAAGATCTTCAGAGGGATTCTGAAAACAAGGCGCGTCGTGACTGGCTGAAGGGGTTATGGGAAAAGGCCGAGATCGTATATATCCCGGTAGTGGAAAAGTGACCTGTTCGGATGGGAAGGTCTGAGAGTTTTTAACGATGCCGAGAATTGCCCGACGGACTGATAGATTGCGAATATTTGCTTTTACCTTCGTTGCCATTCTGCTGGCTGCAACAGAGGCGGTAGCAGTTGTCAATGGTGGAATCGATATCAGTTACCGCAATTATCAGACAAAGGGGGCGCAGACCACAGAAAACACGGTCCTGACTCAAAGGTATAACGTGAACTATCGGGGAGGATTATATAACAGGCGCCTGGCTACTCTTAATACAGGGTTGACCTACGACCTTCAGGACAATAAATATGCCAATCAACAGTCGAGCAGTAAAAATCTGGGATTCAATCTGACGACGGTAATATTGCCGAAGAGCCCTATCCCGTTTACTATTTACATGAACCGCTATACGACAGATTCTCAAAGCAGGCCTGACCCTGGCTATACCATGACCACTACACTATTGGGGTTTTACTGGGTACTCCCTTTCCGGGGAGTAATTCCCGAAATTAACATGAGCTACAACCAGAGTCATGTCGAGGACAACAACCCTGCCAACCCGCGGGACAAAACAGACAGGGTCACATCTTTGGTATTATCCAAGAGAAGAAAACTGAGTTATTACTCGTTTACTTATCGAAACTCCATGGCGGAGAGTGAGGGAGGGCAGGAGACAACTCACAATGTCGACCTCAGGGGCTGGTATAAGTTATCTTCGCGATCGATAATTGACATTAACTCTTCTTTTCAGGATTCCCCCGGTGGGCAAGAAGACTTCGAGACAAGGGTGCATTACGACATAACCTTTTCGAGAGAGGCCAGTCTGCGAGCCGATTATCAGTTCAGTCAAAAAAGGAATGATACGGCGACCTTCAATCAAAATAACTTCTCGACGAGTCTTTATTACAGGCCTAGGGCCAAAGTCACGACAACGACATCGTATTCTTACGGCGTTACAGACTCAGATGATTCTGCCAGCAGCAGTCACTATTTTTCGGAAAGCGTAACCTATATGCCCCTTACTACCCTGACCCTCAATGGAGACGCTTCCTTTAACACCCAGGAAAGTGATTCGTCTTCGAGCAACTCTTCAAGGTATAATTTGAGTGCTCTTTATCACAAGCCCTTCTCCCGAGCCCAATGGAGCCTGGGTGCTACCGCAGGGTATAGTACCATGTCGACGGGGGCGAGTTCTGATACGACTTTTACGCGGTCTGAATACACTGGGCTGGCGTCCAGAAACCTGAGATATATGAGTGCGACCGCAAGTCTTGCAAACTACAGTACTCGAAATGATACGGCATCGAGAGATGAATATCTGTTTGCGACGACGGTAAGCAGCAATTACTTTAGAAGGTTGAACCTGAGTACAACTTATAATTATAATATTTCGGAGGAGAAAACGGCATCATCACCATCGTATCGCAGAGACTACAGCATGCTTAATGTTACGGGCAGCTATAACATGTGGTATGGTATGACGGTGGGGGCTGGCTATAGTTTGAGAATGGGCAGTGATACTGATCCCGAGGCCGATACTTATCTCGATTGGAACTGGAATTTCGTGATGTTCAGAAGGATTTGGGTAGGGATGACGGCGCGGAGAAGTGAGAAAATATCGGATGGTATTAACGATAGCGTCTCTTACACCTATTCTTCAAAATTGTCGTATAGAATAGGACGATTGGCATTGTCGGTTGAATATTCCTATCTACGCGACGAGCGGAAGAACAGTAACAGTGAAGAAAGGAGCTATTTTGTCCGGGCGACCCGTACATTCTAGATATTTAGCCGCAATATGTCTTGTTGCAGCGGTTTTTTTTACGAGCTGTGCGGCGCTGGATATTGTTGAAGAGAAGCAGTCGGAGCAGGCAATCTATTGGCCTCAACCCCCCGATGAACCTCGCATACAGTATGTCAAAGCAATAGCCGGACCGGAAGACCTGGGGATCAAGAAGGGTTTTTTTAAAAAACTGGTCGAATTCTTTACGGGAAGGGAAGAAGAAGGGTTTGCAAAACCTTACGGCATAGCGGTTGACGTCGTCGGTCGCATCTATGTGTCGGATACCGGTGATTCCAGTTATCACGTACTTGACCCCAGCGACGGGAAATATACGAGGATCGATGAATTCAAGGATCAGAAGCTCCGCTCGCCGATAGGAATTGCGGTCGACAAGGCCGGTAATGTGTATGTGTCTGACTCCGAGTTGAAGACGATTTTTTGTTTCGACAAGGCGGGCAAAGGGGTTCGCTCTTTTGGAGATAAGGACCTGAAGAGGCCGGCAGGTCTTTTTGTTGATGACAAAAATGGCCTTGTCTACGTCGTGGATACCCTCGGTCATAAGATTCTGGTATACGATTTGCTTGGAAATAAGAAGCAGGAGTTTGGTGAACGGGGCGATGGTGACGGTCAGTTCAATTATCCGACCAATGTCTGGGTCGATCGTGACGGTTCCGTGCTGGTCTGCGATTCAATGAACTTCAGGGTTCAGATGTTTGACGGGGGAGGCAAATTCCTTGGAAAGTTTGGCCGGGAAGGGAACAGTATCGGAACTTTTGCCAAGCCCAAGGGCGTCGCAATGGATACCCAGGGCCACATATATGTAGTGGAGGCCCTATTTGATGCTGTCCAGATTTTCGACCGGAAGGGGCAGGTACTCCTCAGTTTTGGAGACTCGGGTTATGATCGGGGTGAGTTCTGGCTGCCGGCGGGGATATGGATTGATGGGAACGACAGGATATATGTGGTGGATTCATATAATCAGAGGGTCCAGATTTTTCAGTTAATGAGAAAGGGGTAGGGCCGTGAAAAAATTGCTGACCGCCATCGTACTGTGCCTTATGGCAGTTGCAGGGCCTGGGTTTATCATGTACGGAGAAGGGAAGGGGGTAAAGGATAATGCCCATAACCTCTCTTTCTCGGGAAGGGGCAAGGTTCGCGCCGTTTCCGAGACGGAAGTCTGCATCTTCTGTCACTCATCCCACAGTGGCGCTGTGGCTGAAACAACCCCCATGTGGAACAGGAGCCTTGATTCGGTTGTCTATACGCCCTATAACAGTAGTACCATGGATGCCGTTGCAGGACAGCCAACAGGGCACTCCAAGCTCTGTCTGAGTTGCCATGACGGCACCATTGCCATTGGTACGGTCAATAACCTGAAGAAGCACAAGAAGCAGATAGCCCTTATCGGCGCCGGTGGCAGGGGAGAGATGCCCCGCAGTCTGTTTGAAAAGGGAAGCAGCGCGAATCTTGGTACCGACCTCTCTAATGACCATCCTATTTCATTTGTTTTTGATTCCCTGCTGGCGAGCAAGGACAAGGAGCTGGCGCTGCCCAGCAAGGACGACCCGGTCAAACTTTATTCCGGCCAGGACCGGATGGTTGCCAACAATGTCCAGTGTACTTCCTGCCATGATGCCCATGAGAGCGAGTTCAAAATGTTTCTTAAAAAAGATGTGATGGGGCAGCGGGATAATCTGTGCCTGACCTGTCACCAGAAACCGGACTGGTTCGGGAGCAGCCACGAAAACTCATCGGTCTATTACCCCGCCCGCCAACGGATTACCATGGTAAAGGACTATTCATGCGTCGGGTGCCATGAAGGGCATGTCGAAGAAGGCGCCCAGTATCTTCTGAGACACGGGGCTGATGTCGCAAATCAACCGGCGCAGGAAGAGTCCTGTTATGAGTGCCATAAAGCGGAAAACCTTGGCGGTATCTCCTACGATATCGAGACCCAGTTCAGGAAAGGAAAAATTGGCGGAAGCGCTATGGATCTGACCAAGGAAGGGCATCAGCCGATCATTACCTCGGAACCCAAAGAGGGAGTCCTTCTCGATCCCGGCAACTCATCGGGTGGTACGCGATATACGGACACATCCCATGTGGAATGCAGCGATTGCCACAACCCTCATCGTGTGACAACAGGGAATAAGCTCAAGGGGACGAAGGGAGTGGATATCAACGGAAACCTTGTCGGGGCTTATACTGCGAACACGAGAGACCCCTACGAATACGAAATCTGTCTCCGTTGCCACGGGGATACCTATGCAAAGATCGCCACTACCCCCTATCCGGACAATACAAGCATCCGACCCAAGGGGGGGAGCAACAAGAGAAAAGAATTCAATAATACCATCGACAATACGTCTTACCACCCCGTTGCGGCCAGGGGGAAGAATACTTCGGCAGCCCTTGACCGACAGATGGCGTTTGCCGGCCTCACCACCGCATCTACCATCAGCTGCGGAGATTGCCACAATAACGATGAAACTGCGCGGGTGAACGGACTGGCGTCAAGCTTTGAATCGACCCTTACCAGCCCCAAAGGACCTCACGGATCGTCCTATCTCTATATCATGAGAGCCAATTATATTACTACGGTGGGTACGAGTGAAGGTGCCGGCATGACCGGCTACAGCCGCGACAACTTTGCCCTTTGTTACTTGTGTCATGACGAGAGGGCGTTTTCTTCCTCTGACACCACTATGACCAATTTTACGAAGGCGGGGAAGAACCTCCATGCGGTGCATACCAATAAGACCGGTGGAACGGGGGCATTTGCCACGTGCCATGAGTGCCACTACAACACGCACAGCAATATCGAAGCGACCAATACCCAGTATGCGGGGCCCGCTGACGACAAGACCCATCTGGTGGATTTCGGTCCCAATGCAATGAAAGTGGGGGCCAACCTCAAGCCTGCATGGGGCGTCATGGGCAGTAACAACTGTGCCCTTCGCTGTCATGGCGTTACTCATGATTCAACGGCGATGCCCGGACCCGGTATTGTCAGTGGGACTTACGACTGACGGTTGTTTGCTTCTGATCGGGGGAAGAGATGAAACGCAGAGTTGTTTTCTCTATCATGGGGCTGTTCATCCTGCCTACAGTTCTCCTTGCGGCCGAGCAGCCCAGCCTAAACCCTCATCTCAAGGATAAAGACGGCAAGACCGTTTCCTGCGATGGTTGCCATAAGACCCACGGGAAGCCCGCGGACGGCGGGGGGATGCCTCTTTTGGCGGAGACGGAGATCCTGCTCTGTCAGAGTTGTCACCCTGCCGACAACGACCATTCCGTTGATATTGTTCCAAAGAAAGCATTGGCGCCGAAAGAACTGCCTCTGGACAAGGATGGAAAGGTTGTCTGCTCCACCTGCCACGATTCCCATGGGAATAGCAAGTTCCCCAAGCTGTTGCGGGCAAATGCCCAGGTACTTTGTACCATGTGTCACATCGACAAGTGATGGGGACAGGTTTTGCAGTAAAATTGTTCTTGTCTAATCGGTCTTTTTGACCTTTACCTGTCTTCCCGCTATCTCCAGCTTCCCTTCAGCAAAAAGCCTTATGGCGCGGGAGTAGAGGATATGTTCCTGCTCAAGTATCCTTGCTGACAGGGTTTCTTCCGTATCGTCTTCCAGAACCGGCACCGCTGCCTGGGCTATGATCGGCCCGGTATCCATTCCTTCATCCACGAAATGTACCGTAGCCCCGGCGACCTTTACGCCGTGATCGAGTGCCTGTTTCTGGCCGTGCAGGCCGGGGAAGGCCGGCAATAGCGCCGGGTGTATGTTCATGATCCTGTTGCAGAAGGGTTCGATGAGTTCCCGGGTGACGATCCGCATGAAACCGGCCAGGATGACCAGCTCCACGCCATGTTTTGCAAGTTCTTCAGCTATTTTTTTGTTGTAAGCGCTTCGTCCGGCATGGTCCGCCGGATTCAGGAAGAGGGTGGGTATGCCGTGTTTCTTGGCCCGATCCAGCGCGTAGGCATTGGCCTTGTCGCTGATGACTACCGCAATCTGTGCGGAGAGCCTGCCTGTCTCGATATTGTCGATGATGGCCTGCAGGTTGGTGCCGCTTCCGGAGGCCAGCACCCCAAGGACGACCACCCCTGTCCGCAAGCCGTCAGACATAGACTACCTGATTGGGGCCTTCCACGATCTCGCCCAGCAGGTGCGCCTTCTCACCTTCCCACGGGGCCATGGAGAGAAACGCCTCGGTCTGGTGGTAAGGCACCACGGCGATCATCCCTATCCCCATGTTGAAGTCGCGGTACATCTCCTCCTCTTCTACCTTGCCGTACTTTTGCAGGAAGGGGAAGATTGGAGGCACGGGCCATGACCCTTTCCTGATCTTTGCCTGGCAACCCTCGGGGAGGACCCGGGGCAGGTTCTCGGTGATGCCTCCGCCGGTGATATGGGCCAGGGCCCTGATATCGAAGTGCTGGAGGAGCTTGAGGACAGGTTTTACATAGATCCGGGTGGGGGTGAGCAGTGCCTCGCCGATGGGTTGGTTAAGTTCCACCGCCCGGTCGGTCGGCTTCATTTCGAGGTTTTCAAAGACGATCTTGCGGGCGAGGGAGAAGCCGTTACTGTGCAGACCCGATGACTCGAGGCCTACGATCATGTCGCCGGGCCTCATGGTCTTGCCGTCGATGATCTTCGACTTCTCGGCAATTCCCACGACAAAGCCGGCCAGGTCATACTCCCCCTCGGAATACATGCCGGGCATCTCCGCGGTCTCGCCGCCGATGAGGGCGCAACCGGCCTGCTTGCAGCCTTCCACGATCCCCTTCATCACCTCCGTCGCTTTTTCGGGGCTCAGCTTGCCGGTGGCGAAATAGTCGAGAAAGAAGAGGGGCTCGGCCCCCGACACCACGATGTCGTTGACGCACATGGCCACCAGGTCGATGCCGATGGTGTCGTGCTTGTCCATCATGAAGGCGATCTTCAGTTTGGTGCCGACGCCGTCGGTCCCCGATACCAGGACCGGCTCGGTGTATTTGTTCTTGTCGATGCCGAAAAGACCGCCGAACCCGCCCAGGTCGGTCAGGACTTCGGGGCGGAAGGTTGACTTGACCATCGGCTTTATCATGTCGATAAAGCGGTCTCCCGCGGCGATATCAACCCCGGCTTCCCTGTAGGCATTCCCCATTGTGTAGTCCTTTCGTATCTAAAATCAGATGGATAGGCTGAAAGCCGAAGGCTGAATGTTTTCAGGGGTTACGAGAAGATCGCCCCGCCGGACAGCCTCATACGGCACGTTGCAGTCAACAGCCAGTTTTGGAGCGTAATTATAGCGCATCTTGAACGTAAAAAGGTTGTCTTTTTTCTGCCCCTGGGCAGTGGAGAGGTAGCGGGGGTGTACGAGAAAAGGCATCCCCGTATCGGGCGAAACGGTGTGGGCTACGGCCAGCATCCTGCGGGCAATGGCTGATTCCACCAGTTGTCGGAAGGCCGGGTGATAGGGGCCGGCCACGAACGATTGTTTCAGGTCGGGCGTAGACTGAAGACCGAGGCGAATCACGGGAATACCTGCCTTCCGGAACATGAGCAGGGCCTCGGCGCAGAGGTCGACCGCATCGGAGAGGGGGAGGGGCTGGTAGCTCCCTGCCCTGTACCACGTCTCCATCTCCGTGTTCCGCAGGACTACGGCAGGATAGATCCGCGCCATGTCGGGGACGAGGCTGATTACTTTTCTCACACTTTCGAGAAATGTGTCGGCGGTGTCACCCGGCAGCCCCGGCATAAGCTGGGCGCCGGTTCTGAAGCCGCGCGACTTCAAAAGGATCAGGGCGTCCCGCGTTGCCTGGGCAGTGTGTCCCCGGTTGTTGCGGGCAAGGACCGCATCGTCCATCGATTGCACCCCCAACTCCACGGTGGAGACCCCATATCGCTCAAGCAGGTCGAGTCGCTCGCTGTCAATACCGTCAGGCCGCGTGGAAAGGCGTATCCCGTCTATAAGCCCTTGTCGGCGAACCTTGTCCGCTTCGACGAGCAGGGACTCCTGGCGCGACAGCGGGAGCATGGTAAAGCTGCCGCCGTAGAAGGCCAGCTCAACGGTTTGATGACGATGCGACTGTCCCGGTTTCAGGTAGGTTGCGATGGCTTGCTGGATATCGATTGAAGGGAGATGACCTTTGACTCCGGTGAGTTCCCGCTGGTCACAGAAGCTGCACTGTACGGGGCACCCTTCATGCGGTACGAAGATCGGGATTATCAGTTTGCGGCTCATGGGATAAGATTGCTACGTTTTCTTCAACTTTACAAGGGCCTTTCGGGCAGCATCCTGTTCAGCGGCCTTCTTGCTGCGCCCTTTTCCGGTGCTGATGATGGAATCGTCCAGGGTGAGTTCGACAAGAAAGACCTTTTCGTGATCGGGCCCCTCCTCACGAACGATGCGGTAGCGGGGCAGGATCCCCTTGAGCGACTGGGACAACTCCTGCAGCTCGGTCTTGAAGTCCAGGGGAGAATCAGAGCCGGCGACATTCCGTATACGGTCTTCAAGAAGCGGTAAAACGAAGCGGGAGGTCGAATCTAGCCCGGAATCAAGGTAGATGGCGGCGATGATGGCTTCGAGGGTATCGGCGAGAATGGAGTCCTTGTCCCTTCCGCCGCTCTGTTCTTCTCCGCGGCCAAGAAGGATATGCTTGCCGAGGTCAAGGGACCTGGCCACCGTGGAGAGGGAACCTTCGTTGACCACCAGGGCGCGCAATTTTGACAGCCTCCCCTCGGAATAGGAGGGGTAGCCCTCTACCAGTGATTCGCTGATGATGAGGTCGAGGACGGCATCGCCAAGGAACTCCAGGCGTTCATTGTCCTCGATACCCTGGTCCTTCTTTTCGTTGGCGAACGACTTGTGCACCAGGGCATGTTTCAGGTAGTCGATGTTGCTGAAGCGATAGTGAAGCAGGTCCTGAAGGGTTGTCAGGTCTGGATGCATGGGCGTGCCTTGGAGGCGGAGACGGCTTACTCGCCGCCCCGGCTCACGATTCTAGTTTCTTCAGCACGAGGGAGGCGTTGGTCCCCCCGAATCCGAAAGAATTGGACAGGGCAACGGATACGTCGGCCTTGCGGGCCTGATTGGGTACATAATCGAGGTCGCAGGCGGGGTCGAGATTTTCCTGGTTGATGGTGGGCGGTATGATGCCCCGGTCGATGGTGAGGGCGGTGAAAATCGCTTCCACGCCTCCCGCGGCTCCAAGAAGGTGGCCGGTCATCGACTTGGTTGCTCCGATTGCCAGCTTGCGGGCATGGTCACCGAAGACCGTCTTTATGGCCCTGGTCTCTATGGCATCGGCCATGGTCGAGGTCGCATGGGCGTTGATATAGCCGAAGTCTGAAGGGGCCAGCTTGCTGTCCCTGATCGCCATCTTCATGCAGCGGGCTGCTCCGTCTCCGTCCTCCGATGGGGCGGTCATGTGGTAGGCGTCTCCGCTCAGGCCGTAGCCCGCCACTTCCGCATATATCCTGGCACCCCGTGCCTTCGCATGCTCCAGCTCCTCCAGCACGACAATACCGGCGCCTTCGGCGATGACAAAGCCGTCCCGGTCTGCATTGAACGGTCTGCTGGCCTTTTCAGGCTCGTCGTTTCGGGTGGAGAGGGCCTTCATGGCGGCGAACCCGCCGACCGCCAGCGGACAGATGGTCGATTCGGTACCGCCCGCGATCATGGCAAGGGCGTCGCCCCGCTGGATCATCCGGAAGGCGTCGCCGATGGAATGGGTCCCTGTAGCGCAGGCGGTTACCACCGATATGTTGGGGCCCTTTGCCCCGAACCGGATGGAGATGTGCCCCGCCGCCAGGTTTGATATGACCATGGGTATGAAGAAGGGGGTAATCCTCCTGGAGCCCCGTTCCAGGTAGGTCTTGTGGTTGTTCTCGATGGCAGGAAGCCCGCCGATCCCCGCGCCTACATGCACGCCGACAAAATCCGCATTTTCAGAGGTGATCTTGAGCCCCGAGTCGTCCATGGCCATCTGGCTCGCGGCGATGGCGAAGTGGATAAAGGTATCCATCTTCTTGACTTCCTTCGCCTCGATATAGTTCGTCGGATCGAACCCCTTTACTTCTCCCGCGATCTGGGATGCGAAATCGGTGGGGTCAAAATGGGTAATCCGACCAATGCCCGATTTGCCGGCCACCAGGCCGTTCCACGTCTCTTCGACGCCGATGCCCAGAGGTGTAATCAGGCCCATGCCGGTGATGACGACTCGTTTGTTCAAAGATCAGACCTCCTGATGCAGAGCCTTGCTCTTCTTACACCTTCGCGGTGATGTAGTTTACGGCATCTTTGACGTTGGCGATCTTCTCGGCGTCCTCGTCGGGGATCTCGATGCCGAACTCCTCTTCCAGCGCCATGACCAGCTCAACGGTATCCAGTGAGTCGGCGCCCAGGTCATCGACAAAAGAGGAGTCGAGGGAAACCTCGTCCTGATTTACGCCAAGCTGCTCTGCCACAATCTTCTTCACTTTTTCTTCTACATTTGCCGCCATTGTTTTCCTCCTTGGGTGGTGCTTGTTAATGTTTATCCGGCCGGTCTGGTCCGGCCGATCCGACTGATCTGACTGATCGGTCGGATCAGACCGGCCGATAGCTGTATTTTACATGTACATTCCGCCGTTCACGTGGAGCACTTGTCCCGTGATATATCCGGCTTCATCCGATGCGAGAAACAAGACGGCGTTCGCCACGTCGTCGGCCGAGCCGAAACGGCTCAGCGGTATCTGGCTCAGCATAAGGTTCTTCACGTCCTCAGGCAGCGCCTGGGTCATGGCGGTATCGATGAACCCCGGTGCCACGGCGTTGCAGGTGATGTTCCTTCCGGCATACTCCTTGGCGATGGTCTTGGTCATTCCGATGACACCCGCCTTGGAGGCCGAATAGTTGATCTGACCCGCGTTCCCCATGGCGCCGACGATGGACGCAATGTTGATGACGCGGCCCGAACGCTTCTTCGCCATCAGCTTGATGGCGGCTCTGCAGCAGAGGAAGACGCCCTTGAGGTTGATGTTGATGACCTGGTCCCACTCCTCGTCCTTCAGCCTCATGAGGAGCCCGTCGCGGGTAATTCCCGCATTGTTGACCACGACATCGACCTGGCCGTATTCCTGAACAACCCGGTCAAAAAGGGCGTTTACCTCGTCGGCGGAACCGACGTTACAGGCAACTGCCAAGGCCTTCCTGCCGGTACCCCGGATCTCCCCGGCTACGGCGTCAGCCTTCTCCAGATTGACATCGGAGATTACCACAGTGGCTCCTTGTTTCGCAAGGGCTAAGGCGATGGACTTGCCTATACCCTGCGCGGCGCCGGTGACGAGGGCTACTTTCCCTTCGAGGTTCATCATCTTCACACCTCCTCTGGTTCAGGAAACGGAGGCCGCGCCGGCCAATGTGTCGATGGCGGTTTTCAGGCTGGCGGCGTCTTCCACGTTAATGACGGTTACATCCTTGTTGATCTTTCGTATCAGTCCAGACAGCACCTTGCCGGGGCCGATCTCCACAAAGGTGGTAATGCCTCTCTTTGCCATGAGGTTTATGGAGTCTTCCCAGTAGAGGGGGGCCTTCAATTGCAATATCAGCGACGGGATGATCTCGTTGGCGGAAGAGAGCATCCGGGCCTCTGCGTTGTTTACCAGCGGAATCGAAGGTTCGCTGATGGAGACGGACCGCAGCTCGGTATCGAGCTTGTGGCAGGCCGGTTCCATGAGGGGGCAATGGGAGGGGACACTCACCGCCAGGGGGACCACCCTCTTGGCGCCAAGGCCCTTGGCCAGTTCCGCTGCCTTTTCCGTTGCCTTCTTCTCTCCCGCGATGACCACCTGCCCGGGGCAGTTGAAGTTGGCGGGGGCGACAACGCCTTCGTTCGATGCATCACGGCAGGCTTCCTGTACCAGTTCGCGCACAAGCCCCAGGATGGCGACCATCGACCCGGCGCCGGGCGCCACGGCCTCCTGCATGAAAATACCGCGTTTTTCCACCAGCCGGACCGCGTCCGCGAAATCCAGGCATCCCGCGGCGACCAGGGCCGAATACTCGCCCAGGCTGTGGCCTGCCACCAGAGAGGGCTTGATGCCCGCTGTCTCCATCACTTTCAGGGCGGCAATGCTGGTGGTGAGGATGGCCGGTTGGGTTATCTTTGTTGAGTTGAGTTGGTCCTCGGGCCCTTCGAAACATATCCGGGAGAGGGGAAAGCCGATGGCCTTGTCGGCTGCGTCAAAAACGGCGCGGGCTTCCGCGAAATTCTCATACAGGTCTTTCCCCATGCCGATTGACTGGGAGCCCTGGCCGGGGAATACAAAGGCTATCTTCATCTAATGGACCCTCCCGTAGATATTCCGAAGGGTCGTCTCCGCATCCTGCATGATCTCTTCCATGATCTCGGCGGCGCTCTGGCGTTTGTTTACCAAACCGGCAATCTGCCCTGCCATCACCGACCCGAAGTCTACATCGCCGTCGACGGCGGCAGCCCTGAGCTTGCCGGTACCCACCCGTTCAAATTCTTCGGGGGTGGCGCCCTCGGCCTCCATTCGCAGCAGTTCCTTCGCCAGTCGGTTCTTCAGTATCCGTACCGGATGGCCCGTGGGCCTGCCCGTGACCACGGTGTCGCGGTCACCGGCCTTAAGTACGGCGGTCTTGTAATCTTCATGCACAATACATTCATTGGCCACGATGAAGCGCGTTCCCATCTGCACACCATCGGCCCCCAGCGCCAGTGCCGCGGCAATTCCGCGCCCGTCGCCGATACCACCGGCGGCAACCACCGGTATCTCCACGGCGTCGACAATCTGGGGGACGAGGGCCATGGTGGTCGATTCTCCAATGTGGCCGCCCGACTCCATGCCTTCGGCGATGAGGCCATCCACGCCCTGGCGCTCGAGTCTCTTGGCAAGGGCAACGGAGGGGACCACGGGAAATACCTTTATCCCTTTCGCCTTGAACCGTTCGAGGTAGATGCCGGGGTTGCCGGCGCCGGTGGTGACCAGCGGCACCCCTTCGTCGAGGACCACTTCAACCAGCTGGTCGATGTGCTCGGAGAGAAGCATCAGGTTGACACCGAAGGGTTTTGATGTAAGGGACTTGGCCTTCCGGATCTGTTCCCTCATCAGGTCGGCGGGCATGAGCCCCGCGCCGATGACACCGATGCCGCCTGCCTCGGAGACCGCGGCCACCAGCTCGGCTGTTGAGACCCACGCCATGGCGCCCTGGATAACGGGATATTTGATGCCGAGAAGATCGCACAGTCGTGAACGGATCATAAGTTGGAACTCCTCTCCACTATGTTCGAATCGTGCAAGTTTATCATGCTCCCGGGTGTTGCAAAAGGCTTAATCTGCAAAACCCGCGAGCAGAGAGTTTACCACTTTACCAGCGCCGACGCCCAGGTAAGCCCCCCACCGAAGGCCTCCATCAGGATCGTCTTGCCCGGCGTTACCGCGCCGGTGCGTACTGCCTCATCCAGCGCCATGGGTACCGACGCCGCCGAGGTGTTTCCGTATTTCTCGAGGATGAGGTAGACCTTGTCCATCGGCATCTTCAGCCTTTTTGCCGTCGCCTGAATGATCCGGATGTTGGCCTGATGAGGTATCAGCAGGTCGACTTCGGCTGCCTTCACTCCGGCCGCGCCAAGGGTCTCGTCCACGATCTCGTCCAGGGCTTTTACCGCGGCCTTGAACGTTTCATTCCCCTTCATCTGGATGGTGTGCATACTCGCCTCCACATCCAGCGGTGAAGCATGAATCCTGGAACCGACGCTGGGCAGGCAGAGGAGCTGCCAGAGGCTCGGGTCGGATTTGAGAAGGGTGGTGACGATACCCGAATTCCCCTTTGTTGCCTGAAGCACTACCGCTCCCGCGCCGTCTCCGAAGAGGATGCAGGTCCCCCGGTCCTTCCAGTTGACCACCCGCGAGAGGGTCTCCGCGCCGATGACGAGGATGTTCTTGTACTGGCCGCTTACAATATGGCTGTTGGCTACCGAAAGCCCGTAAAGAAAGCCGGAGCAGGCCGCTGCCAGGTCGTACGCCGCTGCCCGTGTCGCGCCGATCTTCCCCTGCACGAGGCAGGCGGTGGAAGGGAAGAGCATGTCGGGCGTCACCGTGGCGACGAGGATCAGGTCGATCTCCGAGGCTGCAAGCCCCGCTGCGTCCAGCGCCCTCCGCGCCGCCTCGGCCGCAAGATCGGAAGTGCCCTGGTTCGCCGCCGCTATTCGCCGTTCGCGGATCCCCGTTCGTTCCATAATCCATTCGTCGGTGGTATCCACCATCCGCTCGAGGTCCGCATTGGTGAGGACCGTCTCGGGGACATATGAACCGGTGCCGGTGATCTTCGCTCTCAGCATTCGTTACGCTCTAGGCCTCAGCCGTCATCTTGTTGTTGTTTTTCTGCTGCCGTTCCCTGAAGAGGCTGAGGTTTTCCTCGATCCCTTCATGGATATGCTGGTTGATCTCGTTTTCGTGAAATTCTTTCGCCACCCTGATAGCGTTCTTGATCGCCTTGCCAGAGGACCTGCCGTGGCTGATGATCGAGATGCCGTTGAGGCCCAGCAGGGGGGCGCCGCCGTACTCGGAGTAGTCGACCCGCTTCTTGAACCGTGCGAAGGCTGGCTTGAGGAGGAAATAGCCGAGCTTTCCCGTGGCCGCACTGGCAATCTCTTTCTTCAGCAGACGGTTGATGGCGTCGGCAAGCCCTTCGCTGATCTTCAGCGCCACGTTGCCGGTAAAGCCGTCGCAGACAATGACATCGGCGTTCCCGTTGAAGACATCGCGCCCTTCCACGTTGCCGACAAAGTTAAGGGTGCTTTCCCGCACCAGTTTGAAGGATTCCTTGGTCAGTTCGTTCCCCTTGGTCTCTTCTTCGCCGATGCTCAAAAGCCCGACACGGGGGCTTTCCTTGCCGAGTATCCTCTGGGCGAAAACATTTCCCATGATGGCGAACTGGAGAAGGTGGATCGGCTTGCAGTCGACGTTGGCGCCGACGTCCAGCATGATGGAGGCGCCGGTAAGGGTGGGCATGATGGTGGCGATAGCGGGTCGCTCGATGTCCGCCATGCGTCCGAGGACAAAAAGGGCCGTGGCCATGGCGACGCCGGTGTTTCCGGCGCTGACTACCGCCTGGGCCTCTCCGCTCTTTACGAGATTGGTGGCGACACGGATGGAAGAGTCTTTTTTCTTGCGAAGGGCCTCGGAGGGGGCTTCGTGCATCTCGGCTACTTCCGAGGCATGCCTGACCTCAATCTTCAGCCCGTTGTGGTTGTGCCTGGCCAGTTCGGTCCGGACCTTGTCCTCGTGGCCGACGAGGATGATCTCGACGCCATACTCCCGCGCTGCCAGAACACTACCTTCCACCACCGTCTCGGGGGCATAGTCTCCCCCCATGGCGTCAACAGCGATCCTCATCAGTTCACCCTGGACGTGAAGTGCCGGATTACCTTATATTTCCTGGACAGCAACGACCTGACGGCCCTTGTAGTAGCCGCAGTGCGGGCAAACCCGGTGCGACATCTTGGGCTCCCTGCACTCGGGGCAGAGGGAGAGGATGGGATTGGTCAGAACCTTGTGGGTCCTTCTCTTGTCACGTCTCGTTCTTGAAATCTTGTACTTAGGATTACCCAATTTCGTTTCTCCTTATTACTGCAACCACATCGTAATCAACGCCGCTTCCCGTAGCGGGCTATTTCAACAGGTCCTTGAGTTTTGCAAGCCTGGGATCGACCATCTCAACCTTGCAGTCACACGGCCCTGAATTCAAATTCTTTCCGCAATGGGGGCAGAGCCCCTTGCAGTCTTCCCTGCACACCTGCTGCATCGGTACGGCGAGAAGCAGCTGTTCGCGGACGACCTCGTCGGTGTCGATCTCTTCGCCGTAGTAATAGGCGATGTCGAGGTCTTCGCCGATGAGCTCGAACTCGTGTTCCTTCCGCATCTCCTCCCGCATCTCGACGGCGGGGTGATAATCGGTGGCAAATTTCGCCGTTACAGGGGAGAGGATCGGCTTCAGACAACGGTTGCAGACCCCTTTTGCCGTTGCCGAGAGCTGGCCGGAAATAGAATAAACCTTCCCGACAGGAGTGATCCTGATCGCTCCTGTTACTGCTCCGTCGAGGGTTATCCCCTCGTCTTCCATCCCCAGAGGAAAGGCCTTCTCGGAAATATCGAGGGCCAGTCCTTCAGGCGAAATATCGTTAATATCGATAATCATCAAACAAGCACTTTCCCGCCTTGAGGGCAAAGTCGCAGAAGTATACTGATACGGCGGTTGAATGTCAAGATTATAGGTTTTATAGGCCCATGGGACCTATTTGGTCTCCAGCCACCGGTCGATTCCGGCAGCGGCGGCACGGGCATCGGCGATGGCCTTTACCACCAGGGACTGGCCCCGGGCCATGTCTCCGGCGGCAAATACGCCCGGTACGCTGGTCATGCCGTTTCCGTCTACCTTTATGTTGCCGCGGCTGTCCAGTTCCATGCCCAACCCCTTGACCAGGGCATTGTGCTCCGGATGGACAAAACCCATGGCCAGCAGCACCAGGTCGGCATCCTGCTCGAACTCGCTGCCGGCGACTTCGCGCATCTGCATTCTGCCGTCGGCGCCCACGACCCACTCGACCCGAATAGCATGGATCTTCTCCAGTTTGCCGTCCTTGCCGGAGAACGATTTGGTCATGATGCAGTAGTCGCGGATGCCGCCCTCCTCGTGGGAGGTCGAAGAGCGGAAGGTGTTGGGCCACTGGGGCCACGGGTTGTCCTGGGTCCGCTGTTCGGGGGCCTTGGGCATGATCTCGTATTGGTGGATCGACGCCGCGCCCTGCCGCACCGATGTCCCGACGCAATCGGCACCGGTATCGCCCCCGCCCAGGATGATGACCTTCTTGCCCTTGGCGGTAATGACGTCTTCAGGGGAGATGGCGTCGCCGAAGTTGAGCCGGTTCTGTTGCACCAGCGCCTCCATGGCGAAGTAGACACCCTTGAGCTCCCTCCCCGGCACGGGAAGGTCGCGGGGCTGGGTAGAGCCGCCGGTGAGGCAGATGGCGTCGAAATCCTTGCGGAGCTGGTCCACGGTAATGTCGACGCCCACGTTTACGCCCGCCTTGAGGGTGACGCCTTCGGCCGCCATCTGGTCGAGCCGACGCTGGACGACCCACTTCTCCAGTTTGAAGTCGGGGATACCGTAGGTGAGGATGCCGCCCATCCGGTTGTCGCGCTCGAAAAGGGTTACCGCATGTCCTGCCCTGGCCAGTTGCTGCGCAGCGGCCATGCCGGAGGGGCCGGAGCCGATCACGGCGACCTGCTTGCCGGTCTTCTTCGCGGCGGGCTGGGGCGTGATCCACCCTTCCTTGAAACCGCGCTCCACGATGGTGTACTCGATCTGCCTGATCGTCACCGGCTGGCTGCCCAGGTTGAGCACGCACGATGCTTCGCAGGGAGAGGGGCAGACCCGGCTGGTGAACTCGGGGAAGTTATTGGTGGAATGCAGGACCTCGCAGGCCTCTTTCCAGCGTTCCTGGTAGACCAGGTCGTTCCAGAAGGGGATGACGTTCCCCAGCGGACAGCCGTTATGGCAGAAGGGGACGCCGCAGTCCATACAGCGGGCCGCCTGGTTTTTCAGTTTTTCCGCGGGCAACTCCTTGTAGAGTTCCTTGTGGTCCTTTACCCGCTCGTCGACGGGCCTCTTTTCCGGGAGCTCCCGGTTGTACTCCATGAATCCGGTGATTTTACCCATTTTATTGCCTTTTCTGTAGGGGCGATCCTTGTGATCGCCTATTTTGTGCGGGCGAATACAAGATTCGCCCCTACGGTTAACTATGCCGCCGCAGCCTGTTCCTTCTTGAGCTTGGCCAGAACCTTCCGGTACTCGGTCGGCATGACCATGACGAACTTCGGCAGGAGCTCATCCCAGTTGTTGAGTACCCGCTCGGCCACCTTGCTGCCGGTGTAGTAGTAATGTTTCTGGATCAGGTCTTTCAGTATGGATTTGTCCTCTTCCTCGCTCACCTGCTCCAGATCTACCATGCTCATGTTGCAGCGGTGGTTGAAGTTCATCTGCTCGTCGAGGACAAAGGCCACGCCGCCGCTCATGCCTGCCGCGAAGTTGCGCCCCGTACCGCCCAGTACCACCACCACGCCGCCGGTCATGTATTCGCAGCCGTGGTCGCCCACGCCTTCGACGACTGCCCTGGCGCCGCTGTTACGCACGGCGAAACGCTCTCCCGCCACACCGCGGAAGTAGGCCTCGCCCTGGGTGGCGCCGTAGAGGAGAGTGTTGCCGACGATGATGTTCTCCTCCGGCACGAAGGTCGAACCCTTGGGCGGGTAGACAACGATCCTGCCGCCGGAAAGTCCCTTGCCCACATAGTCGTTGGCGTCGCCTTCGAGGATCATGGTGAGGCCGTGGCAGGCAAAGGCGCCGAAGCTCTGGCCCGCCGTGCCGGTGAAGGTGCACTTGATGGTGTCTTCCGGCAACCCTTCCGCGCCGTATCGGCGGCTGATCTCGCCGCTTATCATGGTGCCGACTGTGCGGTTGACGTTCTTTATGGGGAGGTTGATCTCCACCGGTTTCTTCTGCTCCAGGGCATCCTTGGCCAGGCTGATGAGCTGGTTGTCCAGGGCCTTGTCGAGGCCGTGGTCCTGCTTGTCGAGACAGCGGACCTTGATGGTGTCGGGAACCTGAGGCTTGAAGAGTATCTGGCTCAGGTCGACGCCGGCCGCCTTCCAGTGGTCGATGGCCTTGCGCATGTCGATCATGTCGACGCGGCCTATCATTTCATCAAATGTCCTGAAGCCCAGGGAGGCCATCAGTTCGCGGGCCTCCTCGGCCACGAAGAAGAAGTAGTTGACCAGGTAGTCGGGTTTGCCGTTGAAGCGCTTGCGAAGCTCCGGGTCCTGGGTGGCAACGCCGACAGGGCAGGTGTTCAGATGGCACTTGCGCATCATGACGCACCCTTCGACGATGAGCGGGATGGTCGAGAAGCCGTACTCCTCGGCCCCCAGCAGGGCGGCCACTACCACATCGCGGCCCGTCTTCATCTGGCCGTCGGTCTGCACGCGGATACGGCCGCGCAGGTCGTTCATCACCAGCACCTGCTGGGTCTCTGCCAGCCCCAGCTCCCAGGGGAGCCCGGCATGCTTGATGGACGAAAGCGGAGAGGCGCCGGTACCACCGTCGAAGCCGCTGATGAGTACATGGTCCGCATGGGCCTTGCTGACGCCCGCCGCAACCGTGCCGACGCCAACCTCGGCCACCAGCTTCACGGAGATACGCGCCGTGGGATTGATATTCTTGAGGTCGTGGATAAGCTGCGCCAGATCCTCGATGGAATAGATGTCATGGTGCGGCGGCGGCGAGATGAGCGTCACGCCGGGCGTCGAATGGCGCACCTTCGCAATGATCTCGTTTACCTTGTGGCCGGGGAGCTGGCCGCCCTCGCCGGGCTTGGCGCCCTGGGCCATCTTGATCTGAATCTCGTCGGCGTTCACCAGGTAATGAGCCGTAACGCCAAACCTGCCCGAGGCCACCTGCTTGATGGCGCTGCGGCGGTTGTCGAGGAAGCGCTCCGGGTCCTCGCCCCCCTCGCCGGTGTTGCTCTTGCCGCCCAGGGTGTTCATGGCGATGGCCAGGGTCTCGTGGACCTCCTTGCTTATGGAGCCGTAGGACATGGCGCCGGTAACGAAGCGCTTGACGATCTCCTTGGCGGGCTCAACCTCGTCGATGGAGATGGGGCCGGCGGCCTTGAACTCGAACAGGCCGCGCAGGGTCGCCATGTTTTTGCTCTGGTCGTTTACCAGCTTTGCATACTCCTTATACCGCTCGTAGTTGGAGGTACGGGTCGAGTCCTGGAGCTTGGCGATGGTTTCGGGGTTGATCACGTGGTACTCGCCGCCCCGGCGCCACTGGTAGAAACCGCCCAGGTCAAGCATCCGGCGCGAACCGTCTTTATAAGCATTGGCATGCCGCTGCAGGGCCTCTTTCGCAACCACATCGACCCCGATGCCGCCGATGCGGGAGGGGGTGCCGACGAAGTAGCGGTCGACCAGCTCTCTGTTGAGGCCGACGGCTTCGAATATCTGGGCGCCCTGATAGCTCTGGAGGGTCGAGATACCCATCTTCGAGAATATCTTCAGAAGCCCCTTGCCCACCGCCTTGATGTAGTTCTTGTGGGCCGTCTTCTCGGCGTTCTCGCCGGGAAGTATCTGCTGGGCGCAGAGGTCGGTGAGGGTTTCGAAGGCCATGTAAGGGTTGACCGCTCCGGCGCCGTAACCGATGAGCAGCGCAAAGTGGTGCACCTCACGGCAGTCGCCCGACTCAATCACCAGCCCCACCTTGCCCCGGGTCCCTTCACGGACCAGGTGGTGGTGGACCGCCGAGGTGGCGAGAAGGCTGGGGATAGGCGCCGTTTCGGCGTTTATAGCCCGGTCGCTCAGCACCAGGATGCTGTAGCCGTCCTTGATGGCCTGCGTTGCTTCGGCGCAGATGGTATCCAGAGCCTTCCGCATCCCGGCAGGGCCCTCGGCAGCCTTGAAGGTTATGGAGAGGGTGGTGCTCTTGAAATCGCCCACCGCCACATGCCGCAGCTGCTCCAGTTCGCCGTTGGTAAGCACCGGCTGGGGTATCTCCAGCAAGTGGCAGTGCTTGGCCGACTCGGAAAGGAGGTTGTGGTGGCAGCCTATGTAGCTGGTAAGCGACATGACCAGCTCCTCGCGTATCGGGTCGATGGGCGGGTTGGTCACCTGGGCAAAGAGCTGCTTGAAATAGTTGTACGGAAGCTGGGGCCGGTCGGAAAGTACCGCCAGCGGGGTGTCGGAACCCATGGAGCCCACCGGCTCCTCACCGTTTGTCGCCATGGGGGTCAGCAACACCCGGATGTCCTCGGCGGTGTAGCCAAAGGCCGTCTGCCGGGTAAGCAGGGTCTGGTGGTCGGGCTGATGCACGCCGGGAGGCGCGGGGAGCTTGGCCAGCTCGATCTTGTTCTCCTCGACCCACTGCCTATAGGGCTTGCGGGTGCAGAGGTCGGCCTTCAGTTCGGCGTCGTCGATGATACGTCCCTGGCCGAGGTCGACCAGGAACATCTTGCCCGGTTCCAGCCGCCCCTTCTTTATAATCTCTTGCGGGGCGAACTCCAGCACGCCGACTTCGGAGGCCATGACCACCAGGTCGTTCGTCGTGACCACATAGCGGGCGGGGCGCAGGCCGTTACGGTCGAGGGTGGCGCCGATGACGCTGCCGTCGGTAAAGGCCATGGCCGCCGGACCGTCCCACGGCTCCATCATAGCGGCATGGAACTCATAGAAACCGCGCTTCTCCTCGTCGATCTCCACGTTCTTGCTCCATGCCTCGGGGATCATCATCATCATGGCGTGGGGGAGCGAACGGCCCGAGGCCACCAGCAGCTCAAGGGCGTTGTCGAAGGCCGCGGAGTCGCTGACGTTGGGGTTTACGATGGGGAAGAGCTTCTTTATGTCATCGCCGAAGAGTTCCGACGCAAGGCTTTCCTGCCGCGCATACATCCAGTTGGTGTTGCCGCGTACCGTGTTGATCTCGCCGTTGTGGGCCAGAAAGCGGAACGGATGGGCCAGGTCCCAGGTCGGGAAGGTGTTGGTGCTGTAACGCTGATGCACGAGGGCCAGGGCGCTGACCATGGTCTCGTCGCTCAGGTCGTGGTAGAAGGTCTCCATCTGGTCGGCCAGAAGGAGCCCCTTGTAGACAATGGTCTTGTGCGACAGGCTGGTTACGTGGAAGTAGCTGGCCTGGGAAAGCCCCGAGGCGCGCACCGCATTCTCGGCCTGCTTGCGGATGACGTAGAGCTTGCGCTCGAAGGCGGCCGGGTCGGCGCTCTTTCGGGCGACGAATACCTGCCGGATGATCGGCTCCACCTCGCGGGCAGTCTTGCCGATGGTCGTGCTGTCCACCGGCACGTCGCGCCAGCCCAGGAGCGATTCACCTTCGGCGGCGATGAACTTTTCGAGGATCGCTTCGCACTGCTTGCTCTGGGAGGCCTCGCGGGGGAGGAAGACCATGCCCACCGCGTAGTCGCCCGGCTGGGGCAGGGTGAAGCCCAGTTTCGACGCCTCGCGGCTGAAGAACTCGTGGGGCATCTGGATCAGTATTCCCGCGCCGTCGCCCGTGTCGGGATCGGCTCCCGTAGCGCCGCGGTGGGTGATGTTGACCAGAATCTCCAGCCCCTGCCGGATGATCGAGTGGGACTTCGCCCCCTTGATGTTCGCGACAAAGCCGACGCCGCAGCTCCCCTTGGCAAAGTCAGGGTTGTGCAGTCCGCCCTCTTGTCTGGCTGTGTGGCGGGACCCCATATCGAGTTCAGATGCCGTGGTCTTCAAACCGTGGTTCTCCTTTTGCGTATAAAATTGCCCCGGCCTGAGCCGGGAGTATGGTGTCAGTCAGAAAATCACTTGCCGGGACAGAGATAATCCGGAGGGGTTTACCGAGACCCTTGAGCAAGGAAACATCCGGTTTTCCACACGGTTATAAGCGAAAACGCAGGTCAGGGGTGGAAAATTCGGGACGGTAACTGTAGCACAGATGGTCGGGAAAATTCCAGTGGAAAGTTGAATAGTTGGGCAGAATTTGCAGCCTGTCGGGGGCGGCTCGCCAGGGCCTCTCAGTTGCTGCCCACCGCCGGAGTCCAGAGGTAGTAGAACCCGGGCTGCACCTGGATTATTGAATCAAGCAGGCCCAGGTCCACCAGCGAGGCCTTGGGGAGGGCGGCCCTGTTGAGCGCCGTGTTGTAAATATTGTCGTCGGCATATTCCGTGCGGCGGTAGGCCACCACCTTCGCGTCATCCGGCAGCTTGGCCAGCTTCTTCGCCCCGGCCACCGCGTCGGAGAGATAGCCGATCTCGTCCACCAGCCCCAGCGTGCGGGCCTCATCAGCCGTAAAGACCCGGGCCGTCGCCACCGTGCCCAGCTGCTCGTCGGAAAGGTTGCGCTCCTTCTTCACCAGCATCCTGAACCGGTTGCCCATATCATTAATAAGGGCGTCGAACATCTCGTTTTCCTCCTTCGTACCCGGCCTCAGAGGGGAGCCCATGTCCTTGTTCGCCCCCGACTTGCTGATATCCACCTCCACACCGACCTTCTCCAAGAGCCCTGTCACGTGGGGCCTTATGAACAGCGCGCCGACGGAGCCCGTCACCGTCGTCGGGTGGGCCACAATCCGTTCCGCCGACAGGGCCACGTAATAGCCGCCCGATGCCGCGATGTCCATCATCGCCGCAACCACTGTAGCTCCGGTCTTCTCCTTGAGGCGGGAAATCTCGTGGTAGAGAATGTCGCTGGCCGTCACCGATCCTCCGGGGGAGTTAATGGTGAGCAGCACCGCCTTGATCTCCTTGTCCTTCTCCGCCCTCCTGAGCTGCGCAACCACCTCCTGCACCATGCTCGGCTCGGACCGCAACATCCCGCGCCGGGGCGAGTCGGATATCGTCCCCTCTATCGGGATCACCAACACCTTCCCCTTCGCCGTGCCCTCGATTACATGCTCCTGCAGCGGGGCGGAGTGGTCGGGGAAAAGGTTGACCTTGGGCGTACCGCAGGCGGTGAGGAGGAGGGTGGTGAGAATAATGAGGATGCTAATTTTCATGGTTTCAGGCATTCCTTTCACGGCGGTTAGCGTATGATCATCTGCTGCCATTCTATATAACTGGCAAATGCGATCAAGAGGATGATGGCTCTCTCAGGTTTCTACGTCTTTATCAGTTTTGCCGGGGCATATCAATCGGCAAAATACGCAAGCGTGGGTTTCTGTTACCGAAGCCTCGTGTAGTCCCATGAGATTTCTCAGGCGACATAGTGAGAGACACCGAAGCTGCCCCTTACAATGCCAACGGGATATTCAGTTCGCGCGCGATTTCACGGACCGTATCCAGCGCACCCTTGTAATCAAGGCGGTCCAGTTGTCGCGCAAGTTCGGAAATCTGTGCATCGCTCGCACTGGTCTTTAACCGTGAGATCAATGCGGTCACTGATTCTTCGGGGTATATCTCCTGTTTGTCGAGATAGTGGGCCAGCTCATTGAGGCGGTTGGCTGCGTCCTCGGGGTCGTAGGGCTCGACCCGGGCGGATGCCGGGGCAGGCTTGCCGACTTCCCTGGCGATGAATTCAAAGGTTTCATTCAGCGCGGTATCGAGTTCTTCAAGGGTAACGGGGGTCGCGCCTGAGCGGACATCATGCTCCAGTTGGGCGGCAATGGCCGATATTCGCGTTAACCCCACCATGCCGGCGACACCTTTCAGGCCATGCAGTTGTTCAAGCATCCCTTCCCTGTCGCCTGTCTGCGCACGTTGCTGGAGATCTGCTGCCGTCGACGAGAAATCGTTGGCAAAGTCATGCAGCAGATGGCAGATCAGCTTTCTGTTGCCGCTTGCCCTCTTTACCGCTCCGGTGGAGTCGAAGCCTGGCTGATCAGCGGGGATGCAAGGGATCTCCTGTGTTGCCGGCTCGTGAGTATACGCAGGAGGAATTTCGGCAGACCTGCCGGGGACCGGTTTTATCCATTTTACGAGAGTAGCGGCAAGGGTTTCGGGGATTATCGGTTTTGCGACATGGTCCACCATTCCGGCGGCAAAACACCTCTGCTTGTCCTCTTCCATGACGGCCGCCGACATGACGATGATGGGCACATCCTTGTACGGCGGTTTGTCAAGGATACGCGCCGCAGTGCGGCATCCGTCCATGCCGGGCATCTGAAGGTCCATGAGGATGGCGTCGAAGGTGTCGGCATCGGTCATCTTCAGCGCAGTTTCGCCGCTGTCGGCGATGGATACGTTCATTCCCAACCCTGCAAGGAGTTCCGCCGCGACCTGCCGGTTGATCTCGTTGTCTTCAACCACCAGTATCCTGGCGCCATGGATAGCGGCGCTGTATTGCCAAAGGTCGATTTCTGAAGGGTGTTCTTGTCCCGCTGGTTTTTCACCCTCCGGCCGCAGTCCGAATTTTACGGTAAAGATGAATTCACTCCCCCTGCCGGGCTCGCTGTCTACGCAGATATCTCCCCCCATCAGGTTGACCAGTCGGCGGCTGATGGCAAGGCCCAGCCCGGTACCGCCGTATTCCCTGCTTATGGAGCCTTCGGCCTGCTGGAACGCCGCAAACAGCTTTCTGAGATGTTCGGCGGAGATGCCGATGCCGGTGTCGTGGACGGAAAACCTTAGTGTGCACGAATGGTTATTGCGCTCTGTTACCTCCGCGGTGATAACGATTTCCCCCCTGTTGGTGAACTTTACCGCGTTGCCGACGAGGTTGTTGAGCACCTGCCCCAGCCGCAGCGGGTCGCCGGTCAGGAGATCGGGCACGTTGTCGCTCAATGAGTAGCTTATGGTGATGTCCTTTTCTTCAGCCTTTGCCCTGAACAGGTTTATGCAGTTTTCCAAGGCCATTCTCGGCCTGAACGCGACAGTTTCAATCCTGAATGCGCCTGCCTCTATTTTCTGGAAATCGAGGATGTCGTTGAGAATATGGAGTAGGGCTGTTGACGAGGTCTGTATCTTTTGCAGATAGTCGACCTGTCTGGGTGTTAAGTCAGTTTCAAGGGCCAGTCGCGTAAGGCCGATGATGCCGTTCATCGGCGTGCGGATTTCATGGCTCATGCTCGATAAGAAATCACTCTTGAGTTTTGCCGCTTTTTCCGCCTCGTCCCGGGCTTTCAGCAAGGCCTGCTGAGCTTCCTTTCTTTGGGAAATATCCCTGATAAATGCGTAGAACGTTCCCCCTTTGATCTTCCGGTAGTTTGTAGTGACCTCTATGTCTATGATGCTCCCATCCTTGCGGTAGTGTCGGGTCTCAAAGCAGTCATAGCCTGTGCCTATTATCTTCTGTATATGGGCGGCAGTCTCTTCAGGGCGCTCGTTGGCTTCGATGTCGGATATTTTCATGCTCAGGAGTTCCTCACGGGTATATCCCGTAAGCTTGCAGTAGGCGTCATTTACCTCCACCAGCCTGCCGGTACTGTCCACCTCCCAGAAGCCGTCCTGGGTGGTTGCCAGAAGCGTGGCATACTCCTGCTCCGACTCTCTCGCGCCGGTAAGGTCACGGATCACGGCCTGGAGCGCTCTTTGCCCGCCAATCTCAAACATTGAAGCCGCGACCATGGCGGGGAATTCTTCGCCATCGAAGCGCTTGTGAACCCATGAAAAGGTATGGGTGCCCCGGTTGAGAGCTGTTGCTATCATTTCCTGAGCCATTTCAGCGGAACCGCGCCCGCTGGGCTGATTTTCCGGCGACAGTTCCCAGGGCCGGACGGACAAAAAATCATCGATATCCTTTGCCCTGAACAGTTTGACGGCAGCCGGGTTGCATGAAGTGTAACGCCAGTCGGGCGGAGCTATGACCAGCATGGCGTCCATCGAGCTTTCAAAGAGTGCCCGATGTTTCTTCTCGCTCTCCCGAAGCGCTTCCTCCGTCTCTTTCCTCTCGGTTATGTCGGTATGGACCGAGACGGCCACTTCCCCGAACTTTGAGTGGTTGAAAAGGGAAACGCTGGCATGGCTCCAGAAGACAGTCCCATCCTTTCGGATGTTCTTTATTTCACCCTCCCATGAACCGTCTCGCTTCAGGCTGGCTATTATTTCTTTCGCGGTCTCTTCAGCCCTTTTTTCGCCCGGCGCGTTTACGATCGAGACATCCTTGCCGATCATTGCCCCCTTTTCGTACCCGAACATCCGGTCGAATACGGAATTGGTGTAGACAATGGCCCCGTTTCCCATGGAGACCAGGTAAACCGCCTCGGCCATGTTCAGCATGATCTCGCCATGGAAGCGCGCCTCTTCTTCGGCCTTTTCAGCACGCTTTTTTGCCCGGATCATCCCTTCCACTACGGAAGAGATCAGC
>Ga0224505_10000397_pt1 | contig 30067 bp, 33 predicted proteins | sample SF_Jan12_sed_USG_FD_169102 | JGI IMG/M metagenome (GOLD analysis project Ga0224505, IMG submission 169102) | Sediment microbial communities from San Francisco Bay, California, United States - SF_Jan12_sed_USGS_4_1 | ecosystem: Environmental > Aquatic > Marine > Sediment | place: USA: California... | reverse complement strand
GCGCGGGCGATGCCGCGCCCGCGGAGGTGCGCTCGGCGCTGGCGCGCACGCGCGCGCTGGCGGCGCAGCTGGCGGGCGTGCGGCGCATCGTCCACCTGGGCACCGGCGGATCCGATCTCGGCGCGCGCCTGCTGATGGACGCGTTCCGCGGGCGCGCGCGCATCGACGTGCGCTTCGCCGCCAACATCGACCCGCTGGATCTCTCGCGCGCACTCGAGGACGCCGAGCCCGACTCGACGCTGGTGGTCGCGGTGTCCAAGACCTTTACCACCGCCGAGACGCTCGCCAACGCGCGCGCCGCCAGGGCCTGGCTCAACGGGCGCGGCCGCATGGTGGCGGTGACGGCCAACGAGGCTGCGGCGCGCGCCTTCGGCATCGACGAGGTGCTGCCGATGTGGGACTGGGTCGGCGGGCGCTTCTCGGTATGGTCGCCGGCGAGCTTCAGCGCGCTCGCCGCGCTCGGCGCCGATACGTTCGACGCTTTCCTCGCGGGCGCGCGCGACATGGACCGGCACTTCCTCGATGCGCCGCTGGAGAAGAACGTCCCCGTGCTGCTCGCGCTGCTGGGCGTGTGGAACGTGAACTTCCTCGGCGCCGCGACGCACTGCGTGCTGCCCTACGCGCATGCGCTGCAGCTGCTGCCGGCGTACCTGCAGCAGCTGGAGATGGAGTCGAACGGCAAGCGCGTGGACCGCGAGGGGCGCGAGCTCGGCTATGCCACGGCGCCGGTGGTCTGGGGTGCGGCGGGCACGGTGAGCCAGCACTCGTTCCACCAGCTGCTGCACCAGGGCACGCCGCAGGTGGCCTGCGACTTCATCGTCGCCGGCGTGAGCGCGGAGCTCGATGCCAACGCCGAAGCGCAGGCGCGCGCGCTCGCGTTCGGCACCGGGGACCCGGCGCTCCCCGCCTACCGCCGCTACCCGGGCAACCGTCCCTCGAGCACGCTGCGCCTCGAGTGGCTGGACGCGCGCCACCTGGGCGGGTTGCTGGCCGCCTACGAGCACAAGGTCTTCACGCAGGGCGTGCTGTGGAACGTGAACAGCTTCGACCAGTGGGGGGTCGAACTGGGCAAGCAATTGGCAGGTGAGATACTCAAGAACCAGGGGAGGGCCTGAGCGATGGACCAGGAAAGCTTCAATCTGAGCATCCGCAAGTTCCTGAAGATGGTGGGCGTCAACTCGCAGCGCGAGATCGAGCAGGCGGTGCAGAAGGCGCTCGACGCCAGGCGCCTGACGGGCGAAGAGACCCTGGCGGCGAAGGTGACGCTCGAGATCCCGTCGCTCGGCGTGCGGGTGCCGTTCGACGGCGAGATACGGCTAAAATGAAGCCATGAACAAGGCGCGCGAGTTCGATCAGAGCGTGCTCGGCGAGCTGCAGGCGCTGCTCGGCGGCCGCGTCACCACCTCCGCCGGCATCCGCGAGCACCACGGCAAGGACGAGTCCTACCTGCCCTATGCGCCGCCGGACGCGGTGGTGTTCCCGGAAAGCACCGAGGAGGTGCGCGACATCGTCGACATCTGCCGCCGCCACCACGTGCCGATGATCCCCTACGGCGTCGGCACCTCGCTCGAGGGCCACATCCTCGCCGTGCGCGGCGGCGTGTGCATCGACATGAGCCGCATGAACAAGGTGCTCGCCGTGCACGAGCAGGACCTCGACGCGGTGGTGCAGGCGGGCGTCACGCGCAAGCAGCTGAACGAGTACATCAAGCACACGGGGCTGTTCTTCCCCATCGACCCGGGCGCGGACGCGACGCTGGGCGGCATGACCGCGACGCGCGCCTCGGGCACCAACGCCGTGCGCTACGGCACGATGCGCGAGAACGTGCTGTCGCTCAAGGTCGTGCTCGCCGACGGGCGCATCATCCAGACCGCGCGGCGCGCGAAGAAATCCTCCGCCGGCTACGACCTGACGCGCCTGTTCGTCGGCTCCGAGGGGACGCTCGGCATCATCACCGAGGTGACGGTGAAGCTCCACCCGGTGCAGGCGGCGATGTCGGCCGCGGTGTGCGCGTTCGCCACGGTGAAGGGCGCGGCCGACACCGTGATCCAGACGCTGCAGTCGGGCATCCCGATCGCCCGAAGCGAGTTGCTGTGCGCGACCACCATGGCGGCGCTCAACAGGCACAACAAGACCAGCCACCGCGAGATGCCGACGCTGCTGCTCGAGTTCCACGGCACCGAGGCGGGCGTCGTCGAGCAGGCGCAGATGGTGCAGGAGATCGCGAAGGACAACGGCGGCCTCGACTTCCAGTGGGCGACGAAGCCCGAGGACCGCACGAAGCTCTGGGAGGCGCGCCACAACGCGTACTTCGCCTGCCTGCAGTTGAAGCCCGGCGCGCGCGCCATCTCCACGGACACCTGCGTGCCGATCTCACGCCTCGCGGAGTGCATCGTCGAGACCACCAAGGACATCGAGAAGGCCTCGATGCCGATCCCGCTGTTCGGCCACGTGGGCGACGGCAACTTTCACATGGTCATCCTCGTGGACCCCAACAGCGAGGCGGACATGGAGGAAGCGAAGGCGCTCAACCTGCGCGTCGTGCGGCGTGCGCTCGCCATGGAGGGCACCTGCACGGGCGAGCACGGCATCGGTCTCGGCAAGCAGGCCTACCTGCTGGAGGAGCTGGGCGAGGCGGTGGACCTGATGAGGGACCTCAAGCGCACCTTCGATCCGGAGAACCTGCTCAACCCGGGGAAGGTCGTCAGCCTTTGAGCGCCGAGAAGCGCCTCGCGCAGCTCGGCATCGACTTGGGCACCGTGTCGTCGCCGGTCGCCAACTACGTCAACGCGGTCAAGACGGGCAATCTGCTCTTTCTCGCCGGCAAGGGGCCGCGCGCGGTGGACGGCAGGCGGCCGCAAGGCAAGGTCGGGCGCGAGTACACGGCCGAGCAGGCCTACCAGCACGCGCGCACGGTAGGCCTCGACCTGCTGGCGGTGATGCGCGCCGAGCTGGGCAGCCTCGATCGCGTGAAGCGCGTGGTGAAGGTCCTCGGCATGGTGAACGCGGTGCCCGAGTTCCAGGACCACCCCAAGGTGATCAACGGCTGCTCGGACCTGTTCGTCGAGGTGCTGGGCGACGCGGGCAAGCACGCGCGCTCCGCGGTCGGCATGGGCTCGCTCCCCATGGGCATCCCCGTGGAGATCGAGTGCATTGTCGAGATCGGCGCCGCTCGAAAAGGGGGTCAGAACAACATTTCCCGCAAGAAGCGCCGCAAGTGAGTATCCCGGCGTCGGAAATGTTGTTCTGACCCCCTTTTCTTAGATCGTCATCACCGTCCTGCGGTAGTACTTCAGCTCCTCGATCGAGTCGAGGATGTCGGCGAGCGCCTCGTGCTTGCCTTCCTTCTTCAGCCCCTTGGCGATCTCGGGCTTCCAGCGCCGCACCAGCTCCTTCAAGGTGGAGACGTCGAGGTTGCGGTAGTGGAACCAGCTTTCCAGCTTCGGCATCCAGCGCGCGAGAAACCTGCGATCCTGGCAGATCGAGTTGCCGCACATGGGCGAGGCGCCCGAAGGCACGTGCTCGGCGAGGAAGGCGAGCAGCCGCGCTTCGGCGGTCGCTTCGTCGAGCGTCGAGGCCTTCACCTTGTCGACGAGCCCCGACTTGCCGTGCACGCCCGTGTTCCATGAATCCATCGCCGCGAGCACCTCGTCGGGCTGGTGCACGACGAGCACCGGGCCTTCGGCGACGATCTCGAGCTGCGCGTTGGTGACCAGCAGCGCGACCTCGAGGATGCGGTCGCTGTCGGGAACAAGTCCCGACATCTCCATGTCGATCCAGATGAGGTTGTTCTGGTCCGCAGGCATGCCGTATTCTCTCATGTCGCCATGAACGCATTTTCCTGGACCTTCCTCGCCGCGCTCGCTGCCGCGACGCTCACGCGCCTGTGGCTCGCGCGGCGCCAGGCCGCGCACGTGCGCGCGCATCGCGATGCGGTGCCGCCGGAGTTCACCGCCGTGATCCCGCTCGCCGCGCACCAGAAGGCGGCCGACTACACGGTTGCCAAGGTGCGCCTGGGCGCGCTGGAAGTGCTGCTCGGCGCGGCTGTCCTGCTGATCCTCACGCTGGGCGGGCTGCTGGAATGGATCTCGGCCGCCTGGGCGCGCGTGCTCGAGGCTGGGAGCCTCTGGCACGGCACTGTGCTCATCGCCAGCGTGGTGGTCCTGCTCTCCGCCCTCGAGCTGCCGGTGGCCGTGTACCGCACGTTCGTCATCGAGGCGCGTTTCGGCTTCAACCGCATGACGCTCCGCCTGTTCCTCTCCGACCTGGCGAAGAGCGCCGTGCTCGGCGCAGCGCTCGGCCTGCCGCTGATCGTGCTGGTGCTGTGGCTGATGCAGCGCATGGGCGAGGCCTGGTGGCTATACGTGTGGCTCGCCTGGATGGGCTTCAACCTGCTGGTGCTGCTCGCCTACCCCACGTTCATCGCGCCGCTGTTCAATCGCTTCACGCCGCTCGCCGACCCGGCGCTCGCCGGGCGCATCCAGGCGCTGCTGGCGCGCTGCGGCTTCCGCTCGAACGGCTTGTTCGTGATGGACGGCTCGCGGCGCTCGGCGCACGGCAACGCCTATTTCACGGGCTTCGGCGCGGCCAAGCGCATCGTGTTCTTCGACACCCTGCTCGCGCGCCTCGCGCCCGCCGAGGTCGAGGCGGTGCTGGCCCACGAGCTGGGCCACTACCGGCGGCACCACGTCTGGAAGCGCATCGCCCTGCTCGCGGCAATGTCGCTCGTGCTGCTGTGGGTACTCGGCGTGCTGATCGACGAGCCGTGGTTCTACGCGGGGCTGCATGCCGGCGCGCCCGGCGCGGCCATGGGGCTGCTGCTGTTCGTGCTGGTGATGCCGGTGTTCACCTTCTTCCTGCAGCCGCTCGGCAGCCTGTACTCCCGGCGCCACGAGTTCGAGGCCGACGCCTACGCGGCGGCGCACGCCAGCGCCGCCGAGCTGGTGAAGGCGCTGGTGAAGCTCTACCAGGACAACGCCGCGACGCTCACCCCGGACCCGGTGCATTCGGCGTTCTACGATTCCCATCCGCCGGCCGCGCTGCGCATCGCGCGCCTGCAGGCAAGCGCCTAGGAGGACACATGCAGGAACTGGTCAAGCGCAAGTGCAAGCCCTGCGAGGGCGGCGTGCCCGCCTACACCGAGGCGCAGGCGCGCGCGGAGCTGAAGGGCCTGAAGGGCTGGGCGCTGGAGAACGACCGGCTCGTCAAGCTCTACCCGTTCGGCAACTACCACCAGACCATGGCGTTCGTGAATGCGCTCGCCTGGGTGTCGCACCGGGAGGACCATCACCCCGACCTGGAGGTCGGCTACAACAAGGTGCGCGTCCTGTACTGGACGCACGCGGTCGGCGGCCTGTCGGAGAACGACTTCATCTGCGCCGCCAAGTGCGACGCGCTGTTCGAGCTGTGATGCGCGGGGCGCCGTGCCGCGCGTATTCAGCTCGCACGACCTGATCGCCGCGCATCACGCGAGGAACCTGCTCGAGTCGTACGGCATCCGTGCCGAGGTGAGGAACGAGCGGCTCGCCTCGGCGATGGGCGAGCTGCCGCCGGCCGAGTGCCTGGCCGAGGTGTGGGTGCGCGACGCGAACGACGCCGCCCGCGCTGAGCGCCTGCTGCGCGAGGGCGAGCCGGTGACCGGATCGCCCTGGCGCTGCGCCAGGTGCGGCGAGCGCCTCGAGCCGCAGTTCACGCAGTGCTGGCGCTGCGGCGAGGCGCGGCGCTAGAGGGGCAGTGCGCCGGCAACGGCGAGCACCAGCAGCGCGAACACCCAGACCACGACCGCGCGCCACACCAGGCCGACGGCGCCGTCGAGGAACGGCGCTTCGGCCGCCTCGCCGACGCCGAGCTCGGGGCGCACCTCGACGCCGTCCACGGCCGTGAGCGGCATGCCGAGGCGCACACCGAGCGCGCCCGCCCCGGCCGCCAGCACCACGCCGGCCTCGGCGTCCGGCCAGGCCTGCGCCTGCGTGCGCCAGCAGTAGACCGCGTCTTCGAAATCGCCCACGATGGCGAAGGACACGGCGGTCAGGCGCACCGCCGGCCACTCGAGCGCGCGCGCGGCGCGCTCGCCGAAGGCGCCGAACGCGCCCAGGCCGCGCCAGCGCCGCCGCAGGGTGATCGCCAGCCGGTACAGGATCGCGCCGCAGGGACCCGGCAGCAGCACGAACCAGAACAGCACGCCGAACACGTGCCGGTGGGACGCGACCAGCGCCTCCTCGATGGCGAGCCGGATCACCTCCTCGCGGCTGCGGTGCTGCGCCGCCTCGCCGCGCCAGGCGCCGATCAGCTCGCGCGCGCGGTCGACGTCGCCGGCGCGGATGGCGAGCTGCAGGTCGGTGAAGTAGTGGCTGAACTGGCGGAAACCGAGCGTCAGGTACAGCGCGAGCACGTTGAAGGCGAGCGCGAGCAGCGGGCTCGCCCACAGCAGCGCGTAGTACAGGGCCGCCACCGCCACCAGCACCGGCACGACGGCGACCAGCCACGCGACGAGCCCGTGGCGCGCTTCGCCGGCGTTGAACGCGCGCTCCAGCCGGTCTGCCCAGGCCGCCAGCGCCGCGGCGTAGCCCGCGCGATCCCCCAGCGGCCGCCACTGCTCGAGCAGCAGCGCGGCGACTACCGCCAGCGCGTTCACGACGTCACCGCCGCCCCGGCGAGAAAGCGGTAGAGGTTGACGAGCATGCCGGCGGTCGCGCCCCAGATGTAGTAGTCGCGATAAGGGATGGCGAAATAGGGCACCTGGCGCCCCTGGAACTCGCGCGCGTGGCGCTGGTGGTTCGCCGGATCCAGCAGGAAGCTGAGCGGCACCTCGAAGGCCTCGTCCACTTCATGCGCGTCCAGGCGCAGCTCGAACGGCGGCGCCACCAGGGCGACGACCGGGGTCACGCGAAAGTCGGTGCGCGTGTGGTACTCGGGCAGCCGGCCCAGCACCTCGACGCGCGCCAGATCGAGCCCGATCTCCTCGCGCGCCTCGCGCAGCGCCGTGCCCTCGGCGCCCGCATCCATCGCCTCGGCGCGGCCGCCGGGAAAGCTGATCTGTCCCGAGTGGTGCTTCAGGTGGACCGTGCGGCGCGTGAACAGCACCGTCATCTCCTCGGCGCGCGTCACGATGGGCACCAGCACGGAGGCCGGCCGCCGGGCGGCGGGGCGCGCAATGTCCACGCCCTGGTCTCCGTAGACCGGGGCGCGCGCCGGCGCGCCCGCGGCGAAGCGACGGCGCAGCCAGTCGGGATCCAGCGTCACCGGGCCGTCGTGGATCAGCGTCGCCCGCACCGGGAATCTTTCATGGGCTGCATGTGTTTACGCTCCAACCGGCATGATAATGGGTCCCGGCTCCCATCAACCCGAAGAGGAGGAATTTGTGAAGAGACTGATCCTAGGCGCAGCGCTGACCCTCGCCAGCGCGAGCGCGCTGGCGTTCCACTGCCCGGCGGACATGCGCAAGATCGACGCGGCCATGGCCAAGAACCCGACGCTCTCGGCGCAGCAGATGAGCGACGTGAAGAAGTACCGCGCCGACGGCGAGGCGCTGCACAAGGCCGGCAAGCACCAGGAGTCGGTCGATACGCTGTCCAAGGCGATGAAGATCCTGAACATCCAGTAGCGCGCTGGTTCGCAGGAAGCGAAAACGCCGCCCGCGGGCGGCGTTTTCTTCTGCACGGCGCCGGCGCGCGCTACGGCGTGAGGATCACCGAGCCGGTGGTCTTGCGACCCTCCAGGTCGCGGTGGCACTGCGCCGCCTCGGCGAGCTTGTAGCGCGCCGAGACCTCGATCTTCACCTTGCCGGACTTCACGGCGTCGAACAGCGACGCCGAGCGCGCCTCGAGGTCGGGACGCGACGCGATGTAGGTCTGCAGCGTGGGCCGCGTCATGAACAGCGAGCCCTTCTGCGCCAGCACCTGCGTGTTGAGCGGCGGCACCGGGCCGGACGCGTTGCCGAAGATGACCCACAGGCCGAGCGGCTGCAGGCAGTCGAGCGACCCTTCCCAGGTGCTCTTGCCGACCGAGTCGTAGACCACCGGCACCTTCTTGCCGCCCGTGATCTCCTTCACGCGCTCGACGAAGTTCTCCTTCGTGTAGTCGATGACGTGCGCCGCGCCGTGCGCCAGGGCGAGCTTGGCCTTGTCCGCCGAGCCGACCGTGCCGATCACGGTGACGCCGAGCGCCTTCAGCCACTGGCAGGCGATCTGGCCGACACCACCCGCGGCGGCGTGCCACAGCACCGTCTCGCCGGCCTTCACCGGATAGGTGCGATGTATCAGGTACTGCACCGTCATGCCTTTCAGCATCATGCAGGCCGCCTGCTCGTCGCTGATGCCCTCGGGCACCTTGACCAGCCGGTCCGCTGGCAGCAGGCGCTCGGCGCAATACGAGCCGACCACGCCCGTGTACGCAATGCGGTCGCCCTTCCTGAGCGTGGTCACGCCCGGACCGACCGCCTCCACCACCCCCGCGCCCTCGTTGCCGGCCGTCTGCGGCAGCTGCATCGGGTAGAGCCCGGAGCGCTGGTAGGTGTCGATGAAATTCACGCCGATCGCCGTGTGGCGCACGCGCACCTGCCCCTGTCCGGGGTCGCCGACGTCGATCTCGTCCAGCTGCAGCACCTCGGGCCCGCCCGTCTTGTGATATCGCACCGCCTTCGTCATTGCCATTGCCTCCTCTTTGGAAATCGGTTCATTCCTTCGCGTCCTGGCCGGTTGCGCCCGGCGGCGCCTCCGGCGCCGGCGCTTCGGCCGCGGCCGGCGGCGGCGTGCCGCCCATCGCCTGCTGCAGCATCGCCCACGGCCACAGCATCGTGCTCGCCGCGGTGGCGTTCGAGGCCGCAAGCTGCGCCAGCGCGCTCGGCGGCGCGCCGGCCTCGGCGCCCGCGCCCATGGCGAGCAGCGCCGAGCGCTGCACTTCCAGCCCCTGGATGGCGAAACGCACCATGTTGAGGTTGACCTCCAGCCAGGACTGCACCGAGCGCAGCTCGGCGATGCGCTTGTCCACCTCCTTCGGGTCCAGGGTCGGCATCGTCATGCCGGGCACCGGCAGGCCGAGCGGGCCCCACAGGCGGCGGAACATCTCGAAGGGATCCTGCGCCGGGTTCGATTCTGCCATTGGTCGCCTCACGCCATGGAAAAGAAGTCTCTCACCTCGGACTCGCGCGCGCAGGTGTCCAGGTAGCCCAGGTCAATGAGCGCGCGGCAGAACGGCGCCTCGAACAGCAGGTAGCTGGCGAGGTTGGACCCCGCGCGCGACAGCGCGCCGGTCGGGCGCAGCAGGAAGCGCACGCTGCGCGGCAGGTCCTGGATGAAGCGCGCCGCGATGCGCTCGATGGGCTGCGAGGGCGAGATGAACAGCACCTTGACCGGGCGCAGCGTCAGGCTCGAGCCTTCCAGCGTCTGCAGCGGGATCATGCGCACGGTGCGGTTGATGCGCTCCAGGCGCTCGATGTCCACGGCCAGGCTGTCGAGGAAGATCGAGTTCAGCGCATGGCCGGCGATCTGCGCGAGCGACGGATAGACGCTGGAGCGCTCGCGCGCCTGCTCGCGCATCTGCCGCCCGGTGCCGACGACCAGCACGCGGTCGGCGCCCAGGTGCAGCGCCGGGCTGACCGGCGCGATCTGGCGCATCGAGCCGTCGCCGAAGTACTCGCGGTGCAGCTTCACCGCCGGGAAGATGAACGGCAGCGCGGCCGAGGCGAGCAGATAGTCCTGCTGCAGCACCACCGCCGCGCCGATCCTCTGGTTGCGCTCCCAGCCCTCCAGCCCCGAGCCGCCCTGGAAGAACGACACGCTCTGCCCGGAGGTGTAGCCCGAGGCCGTCACGCACACCGCGTACAGCGCGCCCGCGTCGATGTGCTCCTGGATGCGCGCGAACGGCAGCACCCTTTGCAGCAGATCTCGCAGCGGCGCGTTGTCGAGCAGCGATACCGGGTTGCGGCGCGACACCAGCATCAGCGAGCTCAGCCAGCGCGCCCCGTTCTTCATGATGCTCGGGAAGTCGGTGCGGTACACGTGCTCGCAGCGCATGTGCTCCCACACTTCCAGCAGGTTGGCCACCGCGCGCGGGAAATCGTCGGCGTACGCCGCGACCGCGGCGGCATTGATCGCGCCGGCCGAGGTACCGCACAGGATCGGGAAGGGGTTCCTGGGCGGGTTGCCGAGGATGTCGCGCACCGCTTTCACCACGCCCACCTGGTAGGCGGCGCGCGCGCCGCCGCCGGTGAGCACCAGCCCCGCGCGCGGCCTGGCCGCCATGGGCGCTAGAACAGGCTCAGCTCGGCGCCCGCGCGCGGCGCGCTGGCGTCGACCACGGTAAGCGCGGTCATGTTGACGAGGCGCCGCACGGTGGCCGAGGGGGTGAGGATGTGCACCGCGCGCGCCGCCCCGAGCAGGATCGGGCCGATGGTGACCCCGTCGGCGGACGCGGTCTTGAGCAGGTTGAAGGAAATGTTGGCGGCATCGAGCGTCGGCATGATCAGCAGGTTGGCCTGCCCGCGCAAGCGCGAGCCGGGGAACACCTTGAGCCGGATCTCCTCGGAGAGCGCGGCGTCGCCGTGCATCTCGCCCTCGACGTCGAGCTGCGGCGCGCGCTCCCGCAGGATGGCGAGCGCGCGCTGCATCTTGCGCGACGAGGGCATGTCGAGCGAGCCGAAATTGGAGGCCGAAAGCAGCGCCACCTTCGGCACGATGCCGAAGCGGCGCACCTCCTCGACGGCGAGCATCGTCATCTCGGCGATGTCCTCGGCGTCCGGGTCGGGCGTCACGTAGGTGTCGCAGAGGAACACCGTGCGGTTGGGCAGCACCAGCGCGTTCATCGCCGCGTAGTGGCGCACGCCGGGCGCGAGGCCGATCACCTGGTCCACGTAGTGCAGGTGCAGCGCGTGCGTGCCGAAGGTGCCGCACAGCATGCCGTCGGCCTCGCCCTTGTGCATCATCATCGCGCCGATCAGCGTATTGCGCCGCCGCATCTCGATCCTCGCGTACTCGGGCGACACGCCTTTTCGCTCGGTGAGCTGGTGGTAGGTCGTCCAGTACTCGCGGTAGCGCGGGTCGAGCTCCGGGTTGACGAGCTGGAACTCGCGCCCGGGGCAGATGCGCAGGCCGAGGCGCTCGATCCGCTGCTCGATCACCATCGGCCGCCCGATCAGCACCGGCTGCGCGAGGCCCTCGTCCACCACGATCTGCACCGCGCGCAGCACGCGCTCGTCCTCGCCCTCGGCGTACACCACGCGCCTGGGCGCCGCCTTCGCCACCGCGAACAGCGGCTTCATGATCAGGCCCGAGTGGTAGACGAACTGCGACAGCGACTCGCGGTAGGCGGCGAGATCGGCGAGCGGGCGCGTGGCCACGCCGGAGTCCATCGCCGCCTGCGCCACTGCCGGCGCGACGCGCGCGATCAGACGCGGGTCGAAGGGCCGCGGGATCAGGTACTCCGGGCCGAAGCTGATCGTCTCGATGCCGTAGGCCTGCGCCACCTGCTCCGCGGTCTCGGCCTGCGCCAGCTCGGCGATGGCGCGCACCGCCGCCAGCTCCATCTCGTGGGTGATGGTGGTGGCGCCCACGTCGAGTGCGCCGCGGAAGATGAACGGGAAGCACAGCACGTTGTTCACCTGGTTGGGGTAGTCCGAGCGCCCGGTGGCGATGACGCAGTCCGGACGGACCTGCTTCGCCAGCTCCGGGCGGATTTCGGGCTCCGGGTTGGCGAGCGCGAGGATCAGCGGCCGCTCGGCCATCTTCTTCACCATCGCGGGCTTGAGCACGCCGCCCGCCGACAGGCCGAGGAACACGTCCGCGCCGCCGATCACCTCCTCGAGCGTGCGCGCCCTGGTGTCGACCGCGTAGCGCTCCTTGTCCGGGTCCATCTCCTCCTTGCGGCCCTTGTACACCACGCCCTTGATGTCGGTGACGGTGATGTTCGCGCGCGGCATGCCCATGCGCTCGAGCAGCCCCAGGCAGGCGAGCGCCGCGGCACCCGCGCCCGAGACGACCAGCCTGACGCGCGCGAGGTCCTTGCCGACCACCTTCAGGCCGTTCAGGAACGCGGCGCCGACGGTGATCGCGGTGCCGTGCTGGTCGTCGTGGAACACCGGGATCTTCATGCGCGCGCGCAGCTTGCGCTCGACGATGAAGCACTCCGGCGCCTTGATATCCTCGAGGTTGATGCCGCCGAAGGTCGGCTCGAGCGCGGCGATGATCTCCACCAGCTTGTCGGGATCGCGCTCGTCGAGCTCGATGTCGAAGCAGTCGATGCCGGCGAACTTCTTGAACAGCACCGCCTTGCCTTCCATCACCGGCTTGGCCGCCAGCGGCCCGATCGCGCCCAGGCCGAGCACCGCGGTGCCGTTGGTGATGACGGCGATCAGGTTGGCGCGCGAGGTGAGACGCACCGCCTGCGCGGGATCGCGCAGGATCTCCTCGCAGGCCGCGGCGACGCCGGGCGAATAGGCGAGCGCGAGGTCGCGCTGGTTGGTGAGCTGCTTGGTGGGGAGGATCGAGATCTTCCCGGGGCGGGGCAGGCTGTGATACTCGAGTGCGTTCTGCTTGAGCTGCTCGTCCACCGCCGCTTCTCCTCGACCCGGGCAAAAATTATAGCAACCCGTCCGTATAATCCGCTGCTCTTTCCCCCGCGCACGCCTTGACACCTTCCCGCCTGCTGGCGGCGCACCGCGCCGCCGACATCGAGCCGTTCCACGTGATGGACGTGCTGGCGCGCGCGCAGGCGCTCGAGGCCGCGGGCCGCCGCGTCGTGCATATGGAGATCGGCGAGCCGGACTTCACCGCGCCGGAAAGCGTGGTGGAGGCGGGCGTGCGGGCGCTGCGCGACGGCCGCACGGCCTACACGGCCACGCTCGGGCTCGGCGCCCTGCGCGAGGCGATCGCCGGGCACTACCGGCAGTGCTTCGGCAAGCGCGTGTCGCCGGAGCGCGTGGCGGTCAGCGCGGGCGCCTCGGGCGGGCTGCTGCTGACCGTGGCCCTGTACGTGAATCCCGGCGACGAGCTGCTGGTGCCCGACCCCGGCTATCCCGGCTACCGGCACTTGGTGCGCGCCTTCGAGGGCGTGCCGCGCCCGCTGCCGCTCTCGCCCGCGTCCAGCTTCCAGCCCACGCTCGAGGCGGTACGCGCGGCGTGGACGCCGCGCACCAAGGGACTCATGCTCGGCTCGCCCTCCAATCCCACCAGCACGATCGCCGATCCGGCCGAGCTCGAGCGCATCGCGCGCTTCGTCGCCGAGCGCGGCGGCGTACTGATCGCCGACGAGATCTACCAGGGGCTGGTGTACGGCGCCGCGCCGGCAAGCGCGCTCGACCTGCCGGGAGAGGTCGTGCTGGTCAACAGCTTCTCCAAGTACTTCTGCATGACCGGCTGGCGGCTGGGCTGGGTGGTGCTGCCGCAGGAGCGCGTGCGCGACTTCGAGAAGCTCGCGCAGCATTTCTTCATCTGCGCGCCGAGCGCCGCGCAGCACGCCGCGCTGCAAGCGTTCACCCCCGCCACGCTGGCGCTGCTGGAAGCGCGCCGCGCACAGTTCGAGCGGCGTCGCGATTTCCTCGTCCCCGCGCTGCAACGCGCCGGCCTGGCGGTGCCGTGCGCGCCACGCGGCGCGTTCTACGCGTACGCCGACTGCTCCGCGTTCGGCGGCGACGCGCACCGCTTCGCCCTGGAGCTGCTGGAGGCGGAAGGCGTGGCGGCGACGCCGGGGCTGGACTTCGGGTCGAACGACACCGCGCGTTACGTGCGCTTCGCCTTCACCCGCCCGCAGCCCGAGCTGGAGGAGGCCGCCGCGCGCATCGCGCGCTTCTGCGCGGCGCGCTAGCTCAGGTCTGGCGGCGGCTGCGCGCGACGATCTGCTGCAGCCGGGCCTTCTCGGCGAGCACCTTGTCCGCGTACTGGCTGGCGGGGTCGTCGAGCGCGCCGGCGTACTTCAGCAGCGCGGCTTCGACGTCGCCGAAGCGGCGCATGTACTCGTGCAGCACCCAGGTGCCGACGCGGATGTTGATCTCCGGCTCGAGCAGCGCGGCCTCGCCGCCGTGGTCGGCGAGCTTCTCCGGGTGGAAGCGCGGGATGATCTGCATCAGGCCCATGGCGCCCATCGAGCTCTCGGCGACCGGGTTGTAGCGCGACTCGATCGCCATGACGGCGAGGATCAGCAGGGGGTCGACCGAGAATTCCCGGCCGGCGCGGAACGCGGCCGCGACGAAGGCCTCGCTGGCCGAATCCGCGACGCGATAGCGCCGCCCGATGAACTCCGCGATCGCCAGTTGCTCGCCCGTGACGGCCGGTGCTGCTTCGGCCGAGCTTACCCGCACCGGCTCCACGCGCTCGGCCGTCAGGACGGCGGCTGCCGGCGAGGCTTCCGCCGCGTCTACAGCGGTCGCTGCCGATACGGCCTGCGCGACAAGCGCTCCGCGGGACGCCGGCAGGGCCACCACCAGCACGGCTGCCAGACCCACCAGGGCAAACAGGCCGCGGGCCAAGAGGAACAGTCTGCTCAGTTGATCCAATGCGAACATGTCTACCCCCAGTTCTCAAGGCGTCCGATCACTGGCTGCCCCAGGGCTGCTGCGCCGCAATATACGCTATTAGTTCAAGTAATATTAATCTACTCAAAGACTTCTGAGAAGACGTTACTTTCGTATGGTGCGTCGCCACATGAACAGTTCTGCTCCATGAACCTGATTCCCGGAGATTTTCCGAAGCCCGGTAAAATGGCGGCTGTCGAGGTTGAACCCAGCCGAATTCTCGGCTGGGATCAAGGGAAGCCTCGCGGACCGGCCTCAGCCCTTCAGTTGCGGCCGAACGACCAAGGCGGTCCGCTGAGCTTCGAGGGCCCGGCGGGGGGCTTGCGCCCCCCGCCACGTTCCCACTCGGCACCCGGTTACGGCCGGGTGCCGGTTGGGAACGGCCAGGCGGCCGCCGGATTCAGCGCGGTTCGCGCGCCGGACATCGCGGCGGAGGATGACGGCGTTACGACCGCCGTCATCGTTCCCGCAGAGCTGGCCTTAGGTTTAACGGGCTTCGCCTTCTTTTTCTTGGCGGATTTTTTCTTCCGGCCCGCTGCCTTCTTCTTGGATGACTTCTTCAGTGCTTTCTTCTTTTTCTTTGATGATTTCTTCTTCTTCTTCTTCTTGCCGCCTTTTTTGGCTTTTTTCTTCGCCATGACTAGCTCCTTACGGGTAGTTGAACAAAGGAGCCCGGCCATCTCTGGCCGGACTATTCAACCGCATCCGGGGCTTGCGCCCCGGGTGCGGACTGAATTCCACGCGTTGCGGCATCAGCGGCTGCCCCTCGCCGCCAGGTCCTGATAGAGGATTTCCGGGTCGAGGCGGATGCCGCCTTCCCAGGTGACCGTGGCGGTCTCCGGATCGACGCTCACCTTCTCGAACTCGCGCACGTCGCGCCACAGCTTGAACGCTCCGATCTCCAGCAGATTGCCCAAGGATACGCTTCCTTCCAGTCCGTCGTCGAAGCGCAGCCACAGCCTGTAGTCTTCTTCCACCTTGCAGGCGGTCACTCGATGCACCTGGCGTCTCTCCTCTCGCATCAGTCCCAGCTCAGCGCGCCGCCCGTCTGGTACTCGATGACGCGCGTCTCGAAGAAGTTGCGCTCCTTCTTCAGGTCGATCATCTCGCTCATCCACGGGAACGGATTGGACGCCCCCGGGTACAGCGTCTCCAGTCCGATCTGCTGGCAGCGGCGGTTGGCGATGAAGCGCAGGTACTCCTTGAACATCGGCGCGTTCAGGCCCAGCACGCCGCGCGGCATGGTGTCCTCGGCGTAGCGGTACTCGAGCTCGACCGCCTCGCGGAACAGCGCCTGCAGCTCCTCCCTGAAATCGGGGGTCCACAGGTGCGGGTTCTCCAGCTTGATCTGGTTGACGAGGTCGATGCCGAAGTTGCAGTGCATGGACTCGTCGCGCAGGATGTACATGTACTGCTCGGCCGCGCCGGTCATCTTGTTCTGGCGGCCGAGCGACAGGATCTGCGCGAAGCCGACGTAGAAGAACAGCCCCTCCATCAGGCACGAGAACACGATCAGGCTCTTGAGCAGCTGCTGGTCGGCCTGCGCGCTGCCGGTGCGGAAGGCCGGGTCGGTCAGCGTGTCGATGAACGGCACGAGGAACTCGTCCTTGTCGCGGATCGAGGCGATCTCGTGGTAGGCATTGAACACCTCGCCCGCGTCCAGGTCCAGGCTCTCGACGATGTACTGGTAGGCGTGCGTGTGGATGGCTTCCTCGAACGCCTGGCGCAGCAGGTACTGCCGGCACTCGGGCGCCGTGATGTGCCGGTAGGTGCCGAGCACGATGTTGTTGGCGGCGAGCGAGTCGGCGGTGACGAAGAAGCCGAGGTTGCGCACCACGACGCGACGCTCGTCCGCGGTCAGCCCGTTCGGGTCCTTCCACAGCGCGATGTCGCGGCTCATGTTGATTTCCTGCGGCATCCAGTGGTTGGCGCAGGCGGCGATGTACTTCTCCCAGGCCCACTTGTACTTGAACGGCACCAGCTGATTGACGTCGGCCCGCGAATTGATGATGCGCTTGTCCTCCACCGTGATGCGACGGAACGCGTTGCCGGCGGCGAAGCGCTCTTCCCGGCCGCCCGCCGCGGGCACGAAGCCGCTCGTCGGCTGCACGGCCAGGCTGGAAATCGTGCTCAACTTGCCTTCCTCCTCTTGCTCGAGCGCTACTGGCACGCTTCGCACTCGGGATTGTCGATGGCGCAGAACTTCGGCTCGTCGCCGGGCGCGGTGCCCGCGCCGCCGTCGCTGGGAACCGCGTTCAGCTGCCCTGCCTTGACCGTCGACTTCTCCGCGTGCGTTGCGCCCATGGAGCGCAGGTAATAGGTCGTCTTCAGGCCGCGGATCCACGCCAGCTTGTAGGTCTCGTCGAGCTTCTTGCCCGAGGCCCCGGCCATGTAGATGTTCAGCGACTGGGACTGGTCGATCCACTTCTGCCGCCGCGCGCCGGCCTCCACCAGCCAGCGCGGCTCGACCTCGAATGCCGTGGCGTACAGTGCGCGCAGCTCGGCCGGCGCCCGGTCCACGCGCGCCAGATTGCCGTCGAAGTACTTGAGGTCCGCGATCATCACCTCGTCCCACAGGCCGGCGCGCTTCAGATCCTCGACCAGGTACTCGTTCACCACCGTGAACTCGCCGGACAGGTTCGACTTGACGTACAGGTTCTGGTAGGTCGGCTCGATGGACGCCGAGACGCCGATGATGTTGGCGATCGTGGCGGTGGGTGCGATGGCGATGCAGTTGGAGTTGCGCATGCCGTGGCGGCGGATGCGCTCGCGCAGCGGCTCCCAGTCGAGGCTGGAGGAGCGGTCGAGCTCGACGTAGCCGCCGCGCTCGGCCGCCAGCAGGTCGAGCGAGTCCTGCGGCAGGATGCCTCGGTCCCACAGCGAGCCCGCGAACGACGAGTAGCGGCCGCGCTCCTCGGCGAGCTCCGTGGACGCCAGATAGGCGCAGTAGGCGACCATCTCCATCGAGCGGTCGGCGAACTCGAGCGCCTCGGCCGAGGCGTAGGGCACGCGCAGCCGGTGCAGGCAGTCCTGGAAGCCCATGATGCCCAGGCCGACAGGCCGGTGGCGCAGGTTGGAGTTGCGTGCCTTGTCGACGGCGTAGTAGTTGATGTCGATGACGTTGTCGAGCATGCGCATGGCGGTGCGCACCGTGCGCTGCAGCTTGTCGAAATCGAGCCCCTGCCCGGTCATGTGCGCGACCAGGTTCACGGACCCCAGGTTGCACACCGCGATCTCGTCGCCCGAGGTGTTGAGCGTGATCTCCGTGCACAGGTTGGAGCTGTGCACGACCCCGACGTGCTGCTGCGGGCTCCTCAGGTTGCACGGATCCTTGAACGTGATCCACGGATGGCCTGTCTCGAACAGCATCGACAGCATCTTCCGCCACAGCTGCACCGCGGGCAGGCGCTTGTAGAGCTTGAGCTCGCCGCGCGCGACCTTGTCCTCGTAACGCAGGTAGGCCTCCTCGAACGCCTTGCCGACCTTGTCGTGCAGCTCGGGCACGTCCGACGGGCTGAACAGGGTCCAGTCGGCGTTCTCCATGACGCGCTTCATGAACAGGTCGGGAATCCAGTTCGCCGTGTTCATGTCGTGCGTGCGCCGCCGGTCGTCGCCGGTGTTCTTGCGCAGCTCGAGGAACTCTTCGATGTCCAGGTGCCAGGTCTCGAGGTAGGCGCACACCGCGCCCTTGCGCTTGCCGCCCTGGTTCACCGCCACGGCGGTGTCGTTGACCACCTTGAGGAACGGCACCACCCCCTGCGACTTGCCGTTCGTGCCCTTGATGTGCGAGCCGAGCGCGCGCACCGGAGTCCAGTCGTTGCCCAGCCCCCCGGCGTACTTGGCGAGCAGGGCGTTCTCCTTGATCGCGTCGTAGATCCCGGTCAGGTCGTCGGCCACCGTCGTCAGGTAGCACGAGGAGAGCTGCGAGCGCTGGGTGCCGGAATTGAACAGCGTGGGCGTCGAGCTCATGAAGTCGAACGTCGACAGCACGTCGTAGAACTCGATGGCGCGCGCCTCGCGGTCCTGCTCGTTGAGCGCCAGGCCCATCGCCACGCGCATGAAGAACGCCTGCGGCAGCTCGATGCGCTGGCCGCGCACGTGCAGGAAGTAGCGGTCGTACAGCGTCTGCAGCCCGAGATAGCCGAACTTCAGGTCGCGCTCGGCCTTCAGCGCGCGCCCGATGCGCGCCAGGTCGAAGCTCGCCAGCGCCGGGTCGAGCAGCTCGGCCTCGATGCCGCGGCGCACGAACTCGGGGAAATAGCGCGCGTAGCGCGTCGCCATGTCCGCCTGGCTTGCCTCCTCGCCCAGCACTTCCAGGCGGATGGTGTTCAGCAGCAGGCGCGAGGTGACGTAGCCGTAGGCCGGGTCCTTCTCGATCAGCGCGCGCGCCGCCAGGATCGCGGACTTGCGCACCTCTTCCATCGGCACGCCGTCGTACAGGTCGCGCAGCGTGGTCTCCAGGATCACGGCAGGATCCGCGGCGCCCTCCAGGCCCTCGCAGGCCGAGGCGAGCAGCCGGCGCAGGCCGTCCAGGTCCAGCGGGCGGCGCGCCCCCTGCTCGACCACGTGCAGCACCGGCTCGGCGGCCTGGCGCTCGCGCGCCGACCTGTCCGCCGCGCGCGCACGCGCGCGCTCCTCGCGATACAGCACGTAGGCGCGCGCCACATCGTGCGCGCCCGAGCGCATCAGCGCCAGTTCGACCTGGTCCTGGATGTCCTCGATGTGGAAGGTGCCGCCCTGCGGCTGGCGGCGCTGAAGCGCGCCGACCACCATCTCGGTCAGTTGCGCAACCATCTCGCGGATGCGCGCGGACGCCGCGCCCTGGCTGCCATTCACGGCGAGGAACGCCTTGGTCATGGCCACCGAGATCTTCGCCGGCTCGAAGCCCACCACCGCGCCGTTGCGGCGGATGACCTTGTAGTCCGCGTAGGCGCTGCGGACCGCGGCGCTCGAGTCGGCAACGCTGGCGCCCGTCAGGGAGCTGGTGGCTGGACTCTCTTGCGCGATCTGCATGTCTCTGTCTCCCGTGCTCCGCTGTTCGCCGGCGCGTGCGCCGGCTCCCGGTCCTGGCCCGGCCGTCCCGCCGCGTTGTTGCGGCTCTGTGACGACCTGCACTAAAACCACAATATATGGTGCTGAATACCTGATTGCTAACTACTTCTAGTGGCCGCAATGTACCACGCGGATTTTATTTTGCAAGCGCCGCGAAGCGCGCGCGCCGGCGCGCGCGCTTTTGCGCGCTGCAACGCGACGACTAACGCTGGTATTCGGAGACGCTGACGCTACTAGATATTGCGCTCGGCCAGCGCGCGCAGCAGGCGCGGCCAGTGGAAGCGCGCGCCCGGATCGCGCTTGCGGCCAGGGGCCACGTCGCTGTGCGCGGCACAGGCGCGCAGCGGCAGCGCCACGGCCAGCGCGCGCGCAAGGCGCGCCAGACAGTCGTACTGCGCCGCGCTGAAGCCGCCGCCCTCGAGGCCTTCGAGCTCCACGCCGACCGAGAAGTCGTTGCACCGCTCGCGTGCGCGCCAGCGCGACGCACCCGCGTGCCAGGCGCGCCGGTGCACCGGCACGAACTGCTGCAGTGCACCGTCGCGACGCACGTAGAAATGCGCGGACACGCGCAGATGCGAAATGTCACGGAAGTACGGGTGCGCACGCGGATCGAGGCGGTTGGTGAACAGCCGCTCGACCGCGTCGCCGCCGAACTTGCCCGGCGGAAGGCTGATCGAATGCAGCAGCAGCAGGGTCACCTGCGCCCCCGGCGGGCGCGCATCGCAGTTGGGCGACGCCAGGTATCGCGCGCCGCGCACGCGCCCGTCCGGGCCGAGCCTCATCCTTCCTTGATGCCGAGCCGCTGCATGCGGTAGCGCAGCGTGCGGAACGTGATGCCGAGCAGCTTGGCGGCTGCGGTGCGGTTGAACTGCGTGCGCGCCAGCGCCCCGAGGATCGCCTCGCGCTCCACGCGGTCGAGGTAATCCGGCAGCGGTACGTCGAGCGCGCCCTCGGCGCCGCGCGCGCCGGCTTCTTCCGCCGGCGCGGGCCGCAGCATGAGGTCGTCGGGAGAGATCTCGCCGCCCGCGGACAGCGCGGTGGCGCGCTCCAGCACGTTCTCCAGCTCGCGGATGTTGCCCGGAAAATCGTAATTGGAGAGCTCCGCCAGCGCCGCCGCCGACAGGTGCGCGGGTGCCGTTCCGGCGGTTTGGGCGATGCGCGCCAGGATGCTGCCCGCGATCTGCGCAATGTCTTCGCGGCACTCGCGCAGCGGCGGCATCTTCAGCTCGATCACGTTCAGGCGGTAGTACAGGTCCTGCCGGAACCTGCCCGCCTCGACCAGGCGCGCCAGGTTCTGGTGCGTCGCGCTGACGATGCGCACGTCCACCGGCTCCTCCTGGGTGGCGCCGACCTTGCGCACGCGCTTCTCCTGGATGGCGCGCAGCAGCTTCACCTGCATGCCGAGCGGCAGGTCGGCCACCTCGTCCAGGAACAGCGTGCCGCCGTTGGCGGCCTGGAAGAACCCGTCGCGATCCTGATCCGCGCCGGTGAACGCCCCCTTGCGGTAGCCGAAGAACTCGCTCTCCACCAGCGACTCGGGGATCGCGCCGCAGTTGACGGGCACGAACGGCCGGTCGCGGCGCGCGCCCTGCCCGTGAATCAGGCGCGCGGCCAGCTCCTTGCCGCTGCCCGACTCGCCGCAGACGTGCACCGGCGCCTGCGTGCGCGCGAGCTTGGCGATCAGCTCGCGCGCCTGCACGAGCGGCGCGCTCTCGCCCAGCAGCGGCGAGTCGCGCGCCGGCGCGCTCGCCTGGTCGGGCAGGGACAGCGCGGACTTGACGAGCGCGCGCAGCTGCTCGAGACCGACGGGCTTGGATACGTAGTCGAAGGCGCCCGCCTTGAGCGCCGCGACCGCGTTCTCCGCGCTGCCATACGCGGTGATGACCGCGACCGGCAGGTCGGTGCCCTGTGCGGCAATGTGCCTGACCAGCTCGAGTCCTTCGCCGTCGGGCAGCCGCATGTCGGTCAGGCACAGCTCGAAGCGCCCCGCGCGCAGGCGCTCGCGCGCCTCGGCGAGCGTGCCGACCGCGGCGACGCCCAGCCCCATCTTCGTCAGCGTCAGCTCGAGCAGCTCGCGGATGTCGGGCTCGTCATCCACCACCAGCACCATGCGATCGCGCGCTGCCGGCCTGCGGCTCATGCCACCGCGCCCCCGTGGCACACGATGCGGAAATGCGCTCCCGGTCCATCATCCACGTACTCCAGCCGCGCATCGTTGGCCGCGCACAGCTCGCGCGCCAGGTACAGTCCGAGCCCGGTTCCCTTGCTGTCGGTGGTGAAGAACGGCTCGAACAATTGTCCCTGGATGGCAGCCGGCACGCCCGGCCCGTTGTCGACGATGCTCAATTCTACGTGCTCGCCGAGCGCGCGCGCGGAAAGCCGCACCGCACCCGGCTCGGCGCGCGCGTGCCGCACCGCGTTGCGCAGGAGATTCCACACGACCTGCCGCAGGTGCTCGCGATCGAACTCGACCCAGACGTCGCGTCCCGGCTGGATGAGGATGCGCTCCTGCGGCACGCCCTCGTTGGCGACGAACTCGCCGAGGAACAGGCCCAGCCAGGCGCTCAGCGCGACGCGCTCCGCGGCCACGCGGTCGCGGCGGTTGAGCTGCATCACGTCGGCCACCAGCTGCTCCAGGCGCACCGTGTTGTCGAGGATGATGCGCGTCAGCCGGCGCCGATCGGGATCACGGCGCTCCTCGGCCAGCAGTTCCGAGGCGTGGCTGATCGCCGACAGGGGGTTGCGGATCTCGTGTGCGATATTCGCGGTCAGGCGGCCAAGTGCGGCGAGCTTGAGCTGCTGGGCCTGCTCGCGCGAGCGCGTCATGTCCTCGACGAACACCACGGTCGTCTGGTCCTCCGTGCCGGTATCGAGCAGCCGCGCGCGCACCTCGCGGCCGCGCGCCTGCACGTCGATCGACACGGCGGCGCGCGCTCCGGAGTCGCGCCAGGCGCGCCAGCGCGCCTCGACGCCGGGCAGCACGGCGGCGAGCGGCTGGCCGCGCAGGGAATCGTTCCCCAGCAGGCGCATGGCCTGCGGATTGTGCTCGAAGACCTGCCCCAGCCGGTCGACCAGCAGCACGCCGTCCTGCATGTCGGCGATCACCAGCTGGTTGACGCGCGTCTGGTTGGCAAGCGCGCGGCCGCGCTCGCGCGCCAGGCGCTCGTTGGCGGCCAGGCGCTGCGCCAGCCAGCCGGTGGCGCCTGCGGTGGCGAAATAGCCCATGGCGAGCAGCGCTGCGGGCACCACGCTGGCCGACGGCAGGTCGAGCGCCAGGACCCAGTAGCCTTCCTCCAGCAGCACGGCGATCGCCGCCAGCGCGGCATACAGGAAGTTCAGCCGCAGCGGCGCCACCAGCCCGGCGCCCGTCAGCGAGATCAGCAGCATGACGCCCAGGCCGCTGCGCATCCCGCCGCTCGCGTACATGAGCAGCGGGATGGTGATCACGTCGAGCAGCGCGTGGGCCGAGAGCTGCAGGTTGAAGCGCTCGCGCACTGCGCGCAGCGCGAGCTGCGCCGCGATGCCGAGGATCAGGTAGACCACGCACACCGCACGGAACAGGCGCATGTCGTGCGCGCCGAAATTGATCGGCTCGTAGGCGAAATAGGTGGCGCCGAGGAACAGCACCGCGATGAAGATGCGGTACAGGTTGAAGTACTGCAGCGAGATCCAGAAAGACTCCGGCACCCGCTGCTCGGCCGCGAACAGCGGCGAGTAGGCGAGCGTGGCCATCAGGGCCGGCGCGGCCCGAGCCGCGCGTGCGCGTCGCTGCAGTACAGGCCGCCGTCGGCGACGCGCGCCTCGCCGCGCGGCACGAGCAGCCCGCAGTGCGCGCAAGCGACCAGCTCGGCCGCCGAGCCGGCGGCAGGCGGGGCGCCGGCCTGCCGGCCGCGCAGGGCGCGGCGCACCAGCCACACGAGGACCAGCACGGCGAGGGCGAGCAGGAGCAGGCGTCCCATGGCCCTATTCTAGGAAAGTGGGGATGGTCGGGGTGACTGGATTCGAACCAGCGACACCTGCGTCCCGAACGCAGTACTCTACCAGGCTGAGCTACACCCCGATTCGCCGGGGACTAGCCGCGGCGGCTCACGGAAAAGGCCGCCAATTCTAGCAAAGAATCCCGATACGTCGACGCCGGCAGCGCGGCGATCGCCCGCACCGCCGCCTGCGATTCGCGCGTGGCGGCGGCGCGCGCGTAGGCGAGCGCATCGCTCGCCTCGATGACCGCGAGCACCTGCGCGAAGTCCTCGCGCCCGCCCTCGAGGATCGCGCGCCGCACCACGGCGCGCTGCTGCGCGCTGCCGGCCTGCATGGCGCGGATCAGCGGCAAGGTCGGCTTGCCTTCCGCCAGGTCGTCGCCCAGGCTCTTGCCGGTATCCTGCGCCGCGCCGGAGTAGTCGAGCACGTCGTCGATGACCTGGAACGCGGTCCCGAGGTGCATGCCGTAGTCGGCCATGCCCTGCTCCAGGGCCGGCCCGGCGCCGCCGAGCACCGCGCCCAGGCGCGCCGCGGCCTCGAACAGCTTCGCCGTCTTGCGCCGGACGACGTCCAGGTAGCGCGCCTCGTCGACGTCGGGGTCGTGGCAGTTCATCAGCTGCAGCACCTCGCCTTCGGCGATCGTGTTGGTGGCGTCCGCCAGCACGCGCATGACGCGCGGGTTGTCGAGGCCGACCATCATCTGGAAGGCGCGCGAATACAGGAAATCCCCCACCAGGACCGCGGCGGAGTTGCCGAACGCCGCGTTCGCGGTCCGCTGCCCGCGCCGCAACTGCGACTCGTCGACGACGTCGTCGTGCAGCAGCGTGGCCGTATGGATGAACTCGACCACTGCGGCCAGCTCCAGGCGGGCGTCGCCGCGGAACCCGGTGGCGCCGGCGGCGAGCAGCAGCAGGGCGGGCCGCAGGCGCTTGCCGCCCCCGGTGACGATATGCTCGGCCACCTGGCGCACCAGGGCGACGTCCGAGCCCAGGCGCGCGCGGATGACGGCGTCCACGCGCTGCATGTCGTCGGCGACGACGGAGAGAACGGCAGCGGCGGTCGGAGACGGCATGGGAAACGCGGCGGGGCGCGAAGCGTAGCATACAGGGCTTTGACGCCGACGGCCGGAATCTCCTATAATTCCAAGTCTTTGCAGCGAACCAGCGACGAAAATTCCATGTACGCGATCATCAAGACGGGCGGCAAGCAGTACCGCGTCAGCTCCGGCGAGCAGGTGCGGGTCGAGTCCCTTGCCGCGGAGGTCGGCGCGGCGGTGTCCTTCGACCAGGTGCTGATGGTGGGCGCCGGCGAGGCCGTGCGCGTGGGCGCGCCCCTGGTGGCGGGTGCACAGGTGAAGGCGACGGTGCTCGGTCACGGCCGCGGCGACAAGGTCAGGATCTTCAAGCTGCGCCGGCGCAAGCACTACCAGAAGACCCAGGGCCACCGGCAGGGCTACACCGAGGTGCGCATCGACGACATCGTCGCCGGGAACTGAGCGGAGCACACGGACCATGGCACACAAGAAGGCAGGCGGCAGCTCGCGCAACGGCCGCGATTCGCAGTCCAAGCGGCTCGGCGTCAAGGTGTACGGCGGCGAGCAGGTCAACGCGGGGCAGATCCTCGTGCGTCAGCGCGGCACGGTGGTGCGACCCGGGCCGAACGTCGGCATGGGCCGGGACCACACGTTGTATGCGCGCATCGCGGGCACGGTGCAGTACGCGGTGCAGGGCGCGGCCAGCAAGAAGGTCGTACGCGTGATTCCGGCCTGACGGCCGCCCCGCTCACCATGCCAAGCCCTATCGCATGCGGTAGGGCTTTTTAGTTTCTGCGCCATGAAGTTCATCGACGAAGCCAAGATCCAGGTGTTCGCGGGCAAGGGCGGCGACGGCAGCGCCGCGTTCCGCCGCGAAAAGTACGTGCCGCGTGGCGGGCCGAGCGGCGGCGACGGGGGGCGCGGCGGCAGCGTCTGGGCGGTTGCCGACCGCAACCTCAACACGCTGATCGACTACCGCTACGCGCGGCTGCACCGCGCGCGCGACGGCGGCGCGGGCGCAGGCTCGGACAAGTACGGACGCGCGGGCGAGGACGTCGAGTTGCGCATGCCCGTCGGCACCGTGGTGCGCGATGCGGCGACCGGCGAGGCCATCGCCGACCTGGCGCGCGACGGCGACCGCGTGCTGCTGGCGCGCGGCGGACGCGGCGGGCTGGGCAACCTGCACTTCAAGTCGAGCGTCAATCGTGCGCCGCGCCAGTTCACGCGCGGCGAGCCAGGGGAAGCGAAGGAGCTCGCGCTCGAGTTGCGCGTGCTCGCCGACGTCGGCCTGCTCGGCCTGCCCAACGCCGGCAAGTCGACGTTCATCCGCGCAGTGTCGAGCGCGCGGCCCAAGGTCGCCGACTATCCCTTCACCACGCTGCACCCCTCGCTCGGCGTGGTGCGCGTGGCGCACGACGCGAGCTTTGTCGTGGCCGACATCCCGGGCCTGATCGAGGGCGCCGCAGAGGGCGCGGGCCTCGGCCATCAGTTCCTGCGCCATCTCGGCCGCACGCGCCTGCTGCTGCACGTCGTGGACATCGCGCAAGGTGAGGACGGGCCGTCGCCCGCCGAGGGCGTGCGCGCGCTCGTGCGCGAGTTGCGCAAGTACGACGAGGCGCTGTATCGCAAGCCGCGCTGGCTGGTGTTCAACAAGATCGACGCCCTGCCGCCGGCGCAGGCCGACGCGCGCATCGCGCAGGCGCTGCGCGCGCTGCGCTGGAAGGGACCCTGGTTCAAGGTCAGCGCGCTGAGCGGCGCCGGCTGCCCCGCGGTGTGCAACGCCGCGCACCGCTTTCTCGCCTCGGCATCGAAGGAGCGGCGCGCGCGCCGCGCCGCCTAGGGCCGTGGACAGTCCGGTCGCCCACGCGCAGACGCTGGTCGTCAAGGTCGGCAGCTCGCTGGTCACCAACGAGGGCCGCGGGCTGGACGCCGCGGCCATCGCGCGCTGGGCGGCGCAGATCGTGCAGTTGCGTGCGCTCGGCAGGCGCTGCGTGCTGGTGTCCTCGGGCGCCATCGCCGAGGGCCTGCAGCGCCTGGGCTGGCGCAAGCGCCCGAGCGCCTTGCACGAGCTGCAGGCCGCTGCGGCGGTAGGCCAGATGGGGCTGGTCCAATGCTACGAGAGCTGCTTCCGCGAGCACGGCATCGCCACCGCGCAGGTGCTGCTGACGCACGCCGACATGGCCGACCGCCAGCGCTACCTCAATGCCCGCTCGACGCTGCTCACGCTGCTCGCGCTCGGCGTCATCCCGGTGATCAACGAGAACGATACCGTGGTCACCGACGAGATCAAGGTCGGCGACAACGACACGCTCGCCGCGCTGGTGACCAACCTGGTCGAGGCGGACGCGCTGGTGATCCTCACCGACCAGCCGGGCCTTTACGACGCCGATCCGCGCCGCGTCCCCGGCGCGCGCCTGATCGAGGAGGCAGCGGCGGGAGAAGAGCGTCTCGAGGCGATGGCGGGGGGCGTCGGCTCGAGCCTGGCGCGTGGCGGCATGATCACCAAGGTGCTTGCCGCCAGGCGCGCCGCGCGCAGCGGCGCGCATACCGTGATCGCCGCCGGGCGCGAGCCCGACGTGCTCGTGCGCTTGGCGCGCGGCGAGCGCATCGGCACGCTGCTGCGCGCGCAAACGACGCCACTCGCGGCGCGCAAGCAGTGGCTCGCGGACCACGTGACAGTCGCCGGCCGCGTGACGCTCGACGCGGGCGCGGCGCGGGCGCTGCAACGCGACGGCAAGAGCCTGCTGCCGGTCGGCGTCACCGCGGTGAGCGGCGAGTTCGAGCGCGGCGCCGTGGTGGCCTGCGTGGCGCCCGGCGGGCAGGAGATCGCCCGCGGACTGGTGAACTACTCGGCGGCGGAGGCACGCCTCATCATGCGCAAGCCGTCCAGCGAGATCGAGGCGACGCTCGGCTACGTGGACGAGCCCGAGCTCATCCACCGCGACAACCTGGTTCTGCTGCAGGCCGGCTAGGGACCCGTCAGGCTGCGGCTGGGGTGATCGCCGGCGCGCAGCGCGTTCACGCCCTCGCGCGCGCTGCGGATCGGCTCGCCGAGCGGGCAGAAGTACTCGAGATAAAGCGCGTTATGCCAGCGCTGCACGCTGCGCGGCTCGATCCGGCGCCAGCCCCCGGTCGCAGGCTTCCAGCCGCCATCGATTCCGGTGGCGTAGATGCGGTACGCGCCGGTCTCGCAGCGAATGCCCTCGTAGGTGATGCTCTCGGCGCCGGTCGCGCTGCGCACCACCAGCGCATAGCGCACCACGCCGTCGGTACCCGTCGACACCGAAGGGGCGTCGATGAAGAACCTGAAGTTGCTCGCCGAGCTGACGAAGAACGGCACCAGCCGCTCTTCACGCGGGTACTCGGGAAGCGCGACCGGGCGCTCGCGCCAGTTGCGCCTTTGCTGCTCGCGCTCCCAGTCCGACTGCGCCTGCACCAGCGCAAAGCGCGCCGCGGCAAGCAGCGCCGCGACGGCCAGCAGCAGGGCCCGCAGGCTCAGGAAAGATCCGCGGCGAGGGCGGCGCGAACCTCCGGCGCCGTCTCGACGCTTGCCCGGTAACCGGGGTGATCGACGCCGATCGCCAGGGCGGCGCCCCCGCGCAGGGCGCCGACCATGTCCGGCGCGAGCTCGAAGCGCAGGAAATGCACCGCCGAGGTCTTCTCGTCGTTCTCGCGCTCCAGGTCCTCGTCGGCGATCGCATGCACGCGAGCGCATCCCTGCACCTGCACCCAGGCGCGGTCCTCAATTCCCTTGAGCAGCGCGAGCTGGCGCTGGCGCTCCGCGACGTCGGGGTACTCGATCATCATCGTGGCCTTCAGGTTGCTGCCATCGGGCACCAGCGGGTTGTAGGCGTCCAGCTCGCCCTGAATGCCGTCGTCCTCGAAGATGCGCTCGATGCGCAGCATCTCCTGGATCTGGTAGCGGATGGTCAGCTCGTCCTCGAAGATCAGCGTGACGTGGTCCCCGACGTGGACCGTGCGGCGCTTCTTGTGCTCGATGACCCGCGCGCGGAACGCATTGCGTTCACGCGCGTAGGCCTCGAGCGACAACAGGCTGCCGCGCTCGATGCGCGCCATCATCAGTCGGCCAGCGCGTCCAGGGCCTTCTGGAAGCGGTTGGCGTGGCTGCGCTCGGCTTTGGCCAGCGTCTCGAACCAGTCCGCGATCTCCGTGAAGCCCTCGCTGCGCGCGTCCTTGGCCATCCCCGGATACATGTCGGTGTACTCGTGCGTCTCACCGGCGACTGCCGACTTGAGGTTGTCGCGCGTACGTCCGATCGGCAGGTTGGTGGCGGGATCGCCCACCTGCTCGAGGTATTCGAGATGCCCGTGCGCGTGCCCGGTCTCACCTTCCGCGGTCGAGCGGAACAGCGCCGAGACGTCGTTCTGGCCTTCGACGTCGGCTTTCGCGGCGAAGTACAGATAGCGGCGGTTGGCCTGCGATTCGCCGGCGAATGCATCCTTGAGGTGCTGGTGCGTCTTCGTGCCCTTCAGTGGTTTCATGCTCAGGTCTCCGTTTGCGTGATGCGCCGAACTTGGCACGGCCAAGTTACGCCGGGCCGCGCCATCAATCAAATCGATCTTTTCAATTCCACCTATTGAGCCCGGCTATTTCCTCTCAGCCCGGCCGGGACGCCGCGCCGTTCGCGCGTCGGCGACGGTCGGCGCCGAGGTAGCGGCGCAGCTCGGCGAGCGCCTTGCGGTACACCTCGCGCTTGAACTCGATCACGCTGTCCAGCGGCACCCAGTAGTCGAGCCAGCGCCAGGCATCGAACTCGGGCTTGTCGCTGGTGCGCAGCTTGACGTCGCAATCGCGGCCTACCAGGCGCAGCAGGTACCAGATCTGCTTCTGGCCGCGATACGCGCCCCGCCAGTCGCGCCGCATCCACCGGTCCGGCACCTCGTAGCGCAGCCAGTGGCGCGTGCGCCCGAGGATGCGGACGTGATCGCCCTTGAGCCCGACCTCTTCCTCGAGCTCGCGGTACATGGCCTGCTCCGGGGTCTCGCCGTGCTTGATGCCGCCCTGGGGAAACTGCCACGCGTGCTGGTTGACGCGCTTGCCCCAGAACACCTCGTCGCGGTCGTTGGCGAGGATGATGCCGACGTTCGGGCGGTATCCGTCCCGGTCGAGCATGGCGACACCACCTAAGTTAGAATCCTCCGGCATTTTTCCACAGGCGCACCGCAAAGACAACGCGGGCGCCCACCCATGCGCACATCGCGATTCCACCTCGGCACGATCAAGGAAGCGCCCGCCGACGCGGAGCTGGCGAGCCACCGCCTGATGATCCGCGCCGGATACATCCGGCGGCTGGCCGCGGGCATCTACACCTGGCTGCCGCTCGGGGTGCGCGCGCTGCGCAAGGTCGAGCGCGTGGTGCGCGAGGAGATGAACCGCGCCGGCGCCCTCGAGCTCATCATGCCGGCGGTGCAGCCGGCGGAGCTGTGGCAGGAGTCCGGGCGCTGGCAGGCCTACGGGCCCGAGCTGCTGCGCTTCAAGGA
>Ga0224505_10000396_pt1 | contig 30155 bp, 29 predicted proteins | sample SF_Jan12_sed_USG_FD_169102 | JGI IMG/M metagenome (GOLD analysis project Ga0224505, IMG submission 169102) | Sediment microbial communities from San Francisco Bay, California, United States - SF_Jan12_sed_USGS_4_1 | ecosystem: Environmental > Aquatic > Marine > Sediment | place: USA: California... | reverse complement strand
GTCGTCAGCAAAACTGTCGGGCGAGTTCCCGGGCCAGGTTGCACTGGTCGGCGTGCAACCCGCAATCCTTAACGACTATGGCGGCAGCCTGACCCCCGGCGTGAAAGCCCAGGTCGAGCCGGCGCTGGCACTGGCCCGCGAGGTACTGCAAGACTGGGGCATCGAATTCGAACGCCGCAAGACGGTGCTGCCGGCGCGGGAGCGAACCGGTCCCGGCGCACTCGCCATCCATGACTATGAACACGGCCGCCCCCTGCCGGGTGGAGCGCGGCCATGAGCCATGCACTCGTCGATCGGCTCGTCACCGAGCTCGGCTACGCGGATGTTTCGCTGGCCAGCCACGATGATTTTGTCGCCATGCCGGGCATGAACGTGCTGTTTTTCCCGGGCGACACGACGACGGTGCGCGATGCAACCGATGTCGCGGTGGTCCTGCCAGAACTGGTCACAGCCTTCGATGGCCAATTGCGGCCCGGCGTGGTGCGTGATGTCTTTGGTGATGGCAACGCGTTGCGGCGCCGTTACGGTTTTACCGAGTACCCGGCGCTGGTATTTGTACGCGGCGGTGATTTCGTGGGTTCGCTGACCCGGATTCGGGACTGGAGCGAATATCTCGAGAAAATCGGCGAACTTCTGCTGAGCGCTCCGCGGCGGGCGCCCGGATTCAGTATTCCGGTCGTCACCGAGATTTCATGATGGATATTGGATCGATTCCTGTGCGTGTGATCGGCCCCCGCAGTCAGCCGGAGGAACACGACGGCCAGGTCCTGTCCTACATCGATATGCCCAGCGAAATGTGGTCCTACAGACCTCCGGAGCTGCCGGAGCCGGACGCCGTGCAGAACCTCGCGGCAGCTCGCGACGCGATGCAATGGCTGCAACAGGCGCTGGCAAGATATCCGCACTGCGCAGCGCCGCAACTCGCGAACCTGACGGCGCTTGATGACGACAATCGCGGCCTGGTCAACCAGATACTTGGCGAAGGCGAGGTCGCTATCAGTTTCAACGGCGAGCTGCGTGCACGGACGCAGGAAGCGGTGCTCGCGGGTGTGTGGCGCACACTGTACCTCGACGATGCAGATCGCATCATCGCTGACATACTCGAAGTTGCCGACGCTCCGCACGTGGTTCGCATGGCAGCCGCCGGCAAGCGTGAGATTGTTGCCCGGCCGGGCGACGATTCCGCCGATCTCATGAATGCATTGTCGCTGCTGGTCGAATTGCGATCGCACGTGCAGGACTACGAGCTGAGCGGCAAGCCGCACGTGATCAACCTCACGCTGCTGCCGTTGTCGGATGCCGACCTGGTGTTCCTCGATGAACAACTCGGCCGCGGCCCGGTTGACACATTGTCGCGTGCGTATGGCAAGTGCCAGGTCATCAGCACCCAGGTGCCGAACGTCTGGTGGGTACGTTTCTACAATTCGATGAACACGCTGATCCTGAACACACTCGAAGTCATCGATGTACCCGCGGTCATTTGTGCCGCACCGGAGGACCTGCAGGATTCGGCGCAGCGCCTCGCGGGACTGCTGACGCCGTACTGGCCCGACACCAACGCGACGCGGTACGAATGCCGGATCTGCTGGTATCTCTACGATCCCGCCGCAGGTGATCCACTCGAGCAGATTCCGGCTGGCACTGAATTTCGTGACCTCCCAGAACACTGGCGTTGCCCGCAATGCGACGCCGGGCAATTCGCGTTTCTGCCCGCTGGTGCATGAGCTATCCGTCTGCAGCGCGCTTCTCGACCAGGTCGAGAGGATCGCGCGCGAAAAAAACGCACTGAGCGTATCCCGAATCGTGCTGCGACTCGGACCGTTGTCGGGTATTGAACCGCGGTTGCTGCAACGCGCATACCCGTTGGCAGCTGCGGGCACAATCGCAGAACATGCCGAACTGAGCATCGCTGCAGCGGAGGTCGTGGTGCGCTGCAGCCGCTGCGGCGAAGAGTCAACGGTCCCGCCGAACCGGTTGCTGTGCAAGACCTGTGGCGACTTTCGTACGCATCTCATCAGCGGCGACGAATTGCTGCTGCAAAGCATCGAGCTGACTCCGGCTACCAGCAGGCCTGCCGCGTCCTGCTAGGCTGTCCCTGCCTTGCGCCGTATGTCTGCAACCAGGCGATCAACGCTGCAGCCCTCGATATTCTCAAACACGATCGTGCGTTGCAGTTGACTCGCCGTAAGTTCTTCTGCCGCGGCAAGCTGGTAATCAAGTACATCGAAATCCGCTTCTGAGGCATCAGCCGCTGATTCGCGGCGCCACTGCAGACGCTCGCGCAGCAATGCCATTGGCGCCCGAACATCGACGATAACGACCGAGTATCCACGGCCAGCGGCGATTTCCAGTGCAGCATCCCGGAACTTTTGCTGCAGGAACGCAGCATCAAGGATTACGTTGTGCCGTGTATCCAGCAGCAACCGGGCAGTCCTGAAAAGGTGCTCATAAACGTCCTGACCCGATTGCGAAGAATAAATACCCTCGCCAATTCCGGACCCGCTGGCCGCATCCTCGGCAATGCCGAACAGGCGCTTGCGTTCCACATCCGAGCGAATGCGGATCGCTGGCAAGCGCGCCAAAAGCTGGCTCGAGACCCAGGTTTTTCCCGACCCGGACAGTCCGCTCATGATCACCAGCATCGGTGCCGGTTTCCAGGTCTGGCGCAACGCTATGCGGCAGTAACGATCGGCATCAGCGAGATTTCTCAGGCGTTCACTCTGCAGCTCGCATTCCTGGCTGCAGATCACGGCGACCTTGGCGCGCACCAGCGACCGGTAGACGAAGTAAAGGTCAAGCAGTGCCACGCCAGCATAATCTCCACAGCACTCCAGATAGCGATTCAGAAAACCGGCGGCGAGATCACTGCGAGCATTCGCGACCAGGTCCATGACCAGAAAAGCGGTATCACAGATGACATCGATGCGACGCATATCCTCACTGAACTCGATGCAGTCGAAGGTGCGGATGCCACCGGGCATGCGTACCAGGTTTGCCAGGTGCAGATCGCCATGACAGTCGCGAAAAAAACCGGCATCAAATCGTTGCTCAATCAGGGTAGCAGTGGCTGCAAGCTCGGCCTCTGTCCATTCCAGTAGTGATGTCAAAGTGTCCGCATTGGTCTGGCCGTGCAATGGCGCAAAATTGTCACGAATTAGCGCACTCGTCATGCGCAGTGTGCGCGCACGGTCTGCTTCATCTGCTATCGGGGCCGCCATGTGCCTGGCGGCGATCGACTCACCGAGTTCGCGCATGTCCGCGGCAGTCAGCTGCCCCGCGCTGAGCTGGCGGTCGAGGCGCAGGCTTTCATCGAAGCGGCGCATCCTGACCGCATATTCGACCGTTCGGCCGTGGTCACCGAAGCGAAGCCGCTCGCCATCCTCGGTAATCGCGATGACATCGAGGTAAATGTCCGGCGCCCAGGGGCGGTTCAGGCGGATTTCTTCGTCGCAAAAGAACTTGCGTCGCTCGAGCGTGCCGAAGTCCAGGAACTCGAGCCGCAGCGGTTTCTTGATCTTGTAGGCATAACGGTCCGTCAGGATCACCCATGAAATATGCGTCTCAATGGTTTCAATTTTGCCCGGCGGGAAATCGAAAGCTGCCGGATCCGACAGCCGCTCGAGCAGCTCAGTATTAAGCGGGGCGATTCCTGAGCCGGCTCGATGCATCGTGACGCCGTCAGCAGATGCGCGGCAAGGGATCGTCCTCAAGCTCTTCAAGGAAGCGCTCGCCACCCAGGCCGGTCTCGAGGATCACACGCGAGTTGGCAGCCGAAATTGTGCCGATGCGCGCCGCATCCTGTCCGCGCCGGCATTGCCGCCAGGTACGCAGTGCCGCGTCCGCCTGATCCGCTGCAATGACCGCGACGACGCGACCCTCGCAAGCGAGGTAATAGGGGTCGTAGCCGAGCATTTCGCATACGGATTGCACCGGGTCCTTGACCGGGATCGACGCCTCGAAGCGCACGCCGAGGCCGGTGGCACGACAAATCTCGTTAGCCACTGAGGCGATCCCGCCGCGTGTCGGGTCGCGCATGAACCGCAGGCCGTCGAACTGCAGCAGTGCCTCGGTCAGCTCCGCGACCGGGGCAGAATCCGACCGTACGTCGCCGCGCAGGCCGAACGCTTCGCGCGCCAGCATGATCGCGGTGCCATGGTCACCGACCGAACCGCTGACCAGGATGACGTCGCCGTCCCGGATGTTACTGATCGACAGCCGCGCGCCCGGCAAGCGGATGCCGACGCCGGTCGTGGCCAGGTACAGTCCGCCACCCTCGCCGTTGCGTAACACCTTGGTGTCGCCGGCGCTGACCTTGACGTTCGCCTCGCGCGCGGCTGCAGCTAGACTGGCAATGAGCCGGTCGAGCAACGCGATTTCCAGCCCCTCCTCGATGAACGCGTTCAATGTCAGGTACATCGGCCGCGCACCGGCCACCGAAAGGTCGTTAACCGTGCCGTGCACAGCCAGCGAGCCGATATCGCCACCCGGGAATTCGAGCGGCTGCACGGTGAAACCGTCGGTGGTGATCATCACCTCGCCGCCATTCAGTGCAATTGGCACGGCATCCGCCTCTGTATCGAGATCGGAATCGGCAAGGTTCCGCGCAAACACTTCCTCGATCAATTCGCGCATGAATCGACCGCCGTTGCCGTGTGCAAGAGTTATGCGCTCGTCTTCCATGTACCTCACCCGTTCGCGGCACGTGCCGCGATCTCGGCTGCCTGACCAACGCAAAGTGCCGCATCGTTGCACGGCAGCTGGCGCGGCATGACAACTTCAAAGTCGTCATTGCGCAGCAGCTCCGCGACCTCTTCGCTCAGCACCCGGTTCTGGAATACACCGCCACAGAGCCCGACCCTGCTGACCGCACGCTCGTCCCGAACGTGGCGCGCCTGCGCCAGGATCGCGTGCGCGAGACTCGAGTGAAAGATCTCAGCGCGCCGCGCGGCGCTGATCGAACTGTCCTGCAGCAGTGCCAGCAGCAGCTCCCAGTCGCTGCGCCAGATGCCGTTATGGTCCTTGACCAGCGGCAAGCCTATGGGCGGCTGACGACGCCGGCAGATCGCCTCGAGCTGCATCGGCCCGGCCGCCTCGAAACTGGCGAAATTGAGCCCGAGAACGAGCGCCGCCGCCGCATCGAACAGGCGGCCAGCCGCTGTGGTTTGCGGGCAGTTCAGCTGCGCCCGCCAGGCCGCCGCGGCGAGACCGGTGCGGTCCGGGCAGTCGGGCCACGATTGCCCGCACTCCCAAAGCAACGCCGCGGCACTTCGCCAGGGTTCCCGTCCGGCGCGATCCGCTCCTGGCAGTCGAAACGGGCGCAGGCTCGCCACACGTTGCCAATGACCGGCACCACCAAGCAATGCCTCACCGCCCCAGAGACTGCCATCCTCGCCGAGCCCGACGCCGTCCCAGGTGAATAACAGGCTCTGTGTGCCCAGACCGCCCTCGGCGGCGAGCGCACTTGCGTGCGCGTGGTGGTGCCACACGTGCTCGACCGGCAGCGCGGACTGGCGATGCGCCCAACGATGCGTCGTATAAGCCGGGTGCGCATCACAAACGATACGTTCTGCCTTGACCTTGTACAGCGACTGCAAATCGTCCGCGAGGCGTTCGAGTACAGCGAGACTCTTCGGGCTGTCCATTTCGCCGATGTGCGGCGACACCACGATGCGGTCCTCCCAGCTCAGTGCAATCGCGGCTTTCATCTGGCCACCCACCGCCAACGTCGGGCAGTCCTGGTACCAGGGCAATGTGAGTTCAGCCGGCGCCGCACCACGACCAATGCGCAGCGGACGCAGAACCGATGCAATTTTGCGGTACACGGAATCATCAGCCGGCCGGACGATGCGACGACTGTGCTGCAGAAAAGCATCGGCGACCGGAGCAAGGCCGGTGGCAGCCTCATCGTTGTCTGTCAATACCGGCTCGCCGCTGATGTTCCCCGATGTCGCGACCAGCGGGCGGCCGAAGGCGTCAAGCAGCAACTGGTGCAGCGGGCTGTAGGGCAGCAATGCCCCGATCTCACCCAGGCCAGGTGCGACATTGCTGGCGATGCCGGTACCGGTTTTTTTCCGCAGCAGCACAATCGGCCGCAACGGACTCGCGAGCAGCGCCGCCTCGTCGGCATCCGGCGTCGCATGGCGACGAACCATGTCCAGCCCATCCCCGCCTGAGATCGGAAACATGACCGCGAGCGGTTTGTCGGGGCGATGTTTTCGCGTCCGCAGCCGGGCTACGGCGGCTGCGTCCTGCGCATCGCACATCAGGTGATAACCGCCGACCCCCTTGACGGCAACAATGCGACCGTCGCGCAGGCTGTCGAGCGCGCGCCGCAGCGGCTTATCAGCGGTTACCTCGCCATCGGCCATGAAGTGCAGCGCGGGGCCACACGCCGGGCAGGCCACCGGCTCGGCGTGAAAGCGTCGATCAGCCGGGTTGAGGTAGTCCGCTGCGCATTCAGCACAAAGTGCAAAGTCCCGCATGCTGGTGTTCGCACGGTCGTAGGGCAGCGACTCGATCAGGGTGTAGCGCGGGCCGCACTGGGTGCAATTGATGAACGGGTACTGAAATCGCCGGTCAAACGGATCGCGCAGCTCGCGGCGACAATCGTCGCACATGAAAAAATCCGGCGGCACGAATACACGTGGCTCGGCGCCGGCCGAACTCGCAACAATATCGAAGTGTTCGTAGACTGCAGGTTCGAGCGCCCGTTGGCGGCTGATCTGCGGGCGGGACAGCGGCGGAGCACGCTGCAGCAGATCGCGGCAAAAACGCGCCAGTGCATCAGGGTGGCCGCAGGCGATGATTTCGACCTCGCCGAGCCGGTTCTGTACCTGACCGCGAATGCCATACTCGTTCGCGAGCCGGTAGACAAACGGCCGAAAGCCGACGCCCTGCACGTGCCCCGAGAGCGTGAGCGCGATGGCGCGGTCACGGTCCGGGTCAAAGTCGAGCGTTTCAACCGACAGCGCGCGCCGCATGGTCCGGTTCCCTCACCCAGCGATTATCGCGGTGACCGGCCGACCACCATATTCGGCAGGCACCCTCATCGGACACCATGCACGGCCCGATCGGTTTGCGCGGTACGCAGGCATGCCCGTACAGCCGGCACTGGTTCGGATAGATCTTGCCGAGCACAACCCTGGCGCAATCGCAACCCGGCGGCATTTCGCCGACGCGCTTGCGCGAGTCGTCCGCGTAACGTGGGAACTCGCGGCGCGCATCGTGCACCGAATACTCGGCACGCAGACTGAAACCGGAAGCCGGAATGACGCCTACTCCGCGCCAGTTTGCATCAACCACCTGCATGACGCGTTCGAGCTGCTGGCGCGCCTCGGGGTTACCGCCGGGTCGAACAACCTCGGGGTAACAGTTGTCGAGAAACACGCGGCCGCTCTGCCACTGGCGAAGTACCGAAACCATAGCGGCCAGCAATGTGTCGGCACGAAAGCCGGCAATCGCGGCCGGAATGCGATGCTTGTCGACTACGAACTGCCACTCCTCGGGTCCCATCACCGTCGACACGTGTCCGGGCGCGATCAGGCCGTCGAAGCCCGGGGCCTCGGAATCGAGCAGCATTGCAACCGCCGGCCAGGTCAGCCGGCCCGACAGCAGCACGAACAGATTGTCCGGCACGCCCTCGGCCAGCATTGCCGCGACCGGTGCCGTGGTGGTCTCGAAACCGGCGGCGAAAAACACGACCTTGCGTTGCGGATTCCCGATGGCGATGCGCACGGCATCCATCGGTGACGCGATCGGTCGAATGTCCGCGCCCACAGCGCGCGCCTGTTCGAGTGAGCGTGGCTCGCGGCGCGGCACGTTGACCGGGACTCGAAGCATGTCGCCAAAGGCCACCAGGATGATGTCTTCGTGCAGCGCCAGCTGGATGGCTTCAAAGACGTCTTCCTCGGGGCAGATACAAACAGGGCAACCCGGACCCGGCACCAGTTCGATATTGTCCGGCAGCGCACTGCGCAATCCGGCAACCGAAATCGACCGCTCGTGTCCACCACAAACGTTCATGATGCGGACACGCTCCCGGATGCCGAGTTCGTGCAACGCTTTAAGCCAGTCTGTCGCAGTCCTGTTCACGCAACTTTTCCATGCGCATGCGAAACCGCGGCAAGGTCTGTCAGCTCACGAACTGCAAGCCTGATCCAGTCCGTCCAGGCACTGAGCCCATGGCCGGTTCTGGCGGACAGTTCCAGCACCGGCGCGTCACTCGCCAGCTGCCGGATACCGGCACGAACCCTGGCCGGGTCAAAATCGTCAAGCACGCTGAGCAGGTCGCACTTGGAGACCAGCACCAGGTCGGCGGCGCGAAACATCACCGGGTACTTCGCTGGCTTGTCGTCACCCTCAGGCGTCGACAGCAATGCGACGTTAAAGCGCTGGCCCAGGTCGAAGCTCGCCGGGCAAACGAGGTTGCCGACATTCTCGACAAAAACAATGTCGACAGTATCGAGATCTAATTCGTGCAAGGCGGAATGCACCATGTGCGCATCCAGGTGACAGGCGCTGCCGGTGCTGATCTGGATTGCCGGCACACCCTTGCTGCGAATGCGCACAGCATCGTTTTCAGTTTCAAGGTCACCCTCAATGACCGCAATTCGAAAGTCATCGCTGATTGCGTCGATCGTCGCTTCAAGCAGCGATGTCTTGCCGGCGCCTGGCGACGACATCAGGTTGATGGCGAGCACGCCATGCTCGCGAAAGTGCTCGCGATTGTGCATGGCCTGTTCATCGTTCGCGTTCAGCAGCCCCTGCAGAACCTGCACGGACTCGGTGCCAGCAGCTGTCGTGTGCAGATGACCGCCCGCGCTGACCAGGTGCTCATTACCCGGCGTCAGATTACAACCACAGGAATTGCACATCGTCGTTGCCCTCTGGTCTTGTTCAGATCGCGCTGTTCAGTATTTCATCGAATAATCGCCAGGACTGAAAGGCTTCATTCGCGGAAACCTTCTGGATTGCATAGCCAACGTGTACGAGCACGTGGTCACCCGGCTGCAGCGCCTCGCCCTGCAGCATGAACAGGCTGACGTCACGCTCGATGCCGCGTGCCTCGCAAGTACATTGAAACCCGTCTATCGCTTTGATTTTCATCGGCACGGCAAGGCACATATCGATCCCCGCTGACGACACAATATATGGCCTGACTATCATAGGTTCGCGAGTGGCCTGAAACCCTACGTAATAACGCCTATTTTGGTAGCGCTTGCTCGCGCCTATTCTGCGATCTGACAAACTTTTCCTGATTGAGTCCTGGGGAGGCCAAAATGCGGCGAATTGTTATTGCACTGCTATTAGCAACCACCAGTATTGCTGCGCACGCTGACCTGCCGGACGGGCATCAAAGCTGGCTGGACCTGCTGGCGCACCAGCTTGGCAGCGCGCACCATCTTCCGGCCTTACTGCCCTTGGTCCTGGTTGGCATACTATTGATACACCGTCTGCTCCGGGCAATGACGGGTAATCATTAGATTTGGCAGCGAAGAAGTTATACTGGCGCCCTCGAGTTCATTACAAACTGCTGAATCGTTACATTCAGCTTGCGCAAAGGATTGAGCCAGATGTCCCTTGATGATGCACCGACGGCCGGGCCGCGGCCGGATGAATTTATTGGTTCGGGCGCGGCAGGGCTGATGAAGCGACTTTTTCACGCCACGCGACCGAAGTTTTTCCCGGCGTCCCTGCTGCCGGTACTTGCCGGAACCGCGTGGGGTTTCATGGCCGCAGGCAGTTTCGACGCTGTGGTATTCCTGCTGGCGCTGCTTGCAACCCTTTGCGTGCATGGCGGAGCCAATGTGCTGAACGATGTCGGCGACGATGCCGGCGGCACTGACCGACAGAATACTGATCGGATATATCCCTATACCGGCGGCTCCCGGTTTATCCAGGCTGGCATCATGTCGTCCGGCAGCATGGCGCGCCTCGGAATCAGCCTGCTGACGGTGGCGGCAATTGCCGGGTTGATATTGTTGTTGATCAAGGGTGTTCTGGTACTGTGGTTTGGTGTCGCCGGTGTATTGCTCGCGGTGCTGTATTCTCTTGGGCCACTACGCCTGAGTTCCCTGGGACTTGGCGAAACCGCTGTTGCGTTCGGATTCGGCATATTGCCGGTGACCGGAGCGGCCTGGCTGCAGAGCGGTGACATCAGCCCCGCTTTAGTTATTTTTTCGCTGCCGATCAGTGCCTGGGTCGCGGCCATCTTGCTGATTAACGAGGTCCCTGACATCGCCGCCGATGGCGCAACGGCCAAGAGGACTTTGCCGGTTCGACTCGGCCATCAGGGCACGGCGATGTTATACGCAAGCATGCACCTGTTCGCCGCCGCTGTGGTTGCCTGGCTGTCGATCCTCGGACCATTGCCAATTGGCACGCTGCTCTTGCCGGCGGTCTTGCTGATTCCTGCCTTTCAGGCAGCCAGCGCGATTCGCATTGGCGTCAACGATCGGCACCGCATGACCAAAGCAATCGAGGCCACTCTTGGCATTCATACGGTCGGCTCGCTCTGGCTGATGGCTGCGGCCCTGTTCGTCGCATTCTGGCAGTCTTGACGACCTTGCCCGCGCGCTTCTCGAAATCACCTCGTTTCGCATGCAGATAAGCATCAAGAAAGGCCTGACGATCCCGTTGCAAGGTCGCCCCGAGCAGAGCATCGGCGAGGCACACGGGGTATCAACTGTCGCCGTGGTCGCGACCGATGTGAATGATTTGCGCCCGACCATGGCCGTGAGCGTCGGCGACCAGGTACGCAGCGGCCAGACATTGTTTACAGCCAAGTACTGCCCGGATATCCGCTTTACCGCTCCGGGAGCAGGCGAAGTTACCGCAATTAATCGTGGCGCCAGACGCGCACTGCAGTCCGTGGTGATACGCCTCGACGGTGATGCTGCCGACGAATTCGAGGCGTTCGGAACGGAGCAGCTGGCGACACTGTCCGGCGACCAGGTGCGCCGGGTATTGCTTGCGTCGGGCCTCTGGACCGCGTTGCGCACGCGTCCGTTCAGCCACGTTCCGGACCCGGCCGCGCAGCCCGCCGCGATTTTTGTTACCGCGATCGATACCAATCCGCTCGCCGCGGATCCCGCCGTCATCATTGCCGACGCCGGCGACGACTTCCGATACGGATTGCAGGTCGTCGGCCGCCTCGGCGACGTAAAGGTCTACGTCTGCACAGCGCCTGCATCCGGGATCCTGTGTCCCGACGGTGACCAGTATGTGCACGCCGAGTTCAGCGGCCCGCATCCGGCCGGTCTCGTAGGCACACATATCCATTTTCTCGACCCGGTGAGTGACACCAGGACCGTATGGCATCTCGGCTACCAGCATGTCATCGCTATTGGACGGCTATTCACCAGCGGTCGACTGCCCACCGAGAAAGTCGTTGCGCTGGGGGGACCGATGGCCTTGCGTCCGCGACTGGTACGAACACGTATCGGCGCCAGCACGCGCGAGCTGCTGCAGGGTGAAACCACAGCAGGCCGTTTACGCGTCATCAGTGGTTCGGTGTTGAATGGCCACCAGGCATCGGGACCGCTGGCCTACCTCGGCCGCTATCATAACCAGGTCAGCGTGCTGGCCGAGGGCAGCCCGCGCGAATTCTTGTCATGGATGCGGCCCGGCATGACGCGTTATTCCGCAATTCGTGCCTACGCGGCGCACCTGTTCCGCAGCCGCGAGTTCCCGATGACGACGACCCAGAACGGCAGCCCGCGCGCCATGGTACCGATTGGCACTTTCGAAAAGGTGATGCCGCTGGATATCCTGCCGACGCCGCTGCTGAAAGCACTGCTGGTTGAAGACACTGACCGGGCGCGCGAACTCGGTTGCCTCGAGCTCGACGAGGAGGACCTGGCGCTGTGCTCGTTCGTCTGCAATGGCAAGTATGAGTATGGTCCTTTTCTGCGCATGAACCTCGATGAAATAGAAACAAACGGCTGATGCAAAAATTTCGACAAATGCTCGACCGGATGGAGCCATTGTTTACACGCGGTGGCCGGCTGCAAAAATTTCATGCTATTTATGAGATGGTCGACACGCTGTTTTACTCGCCACCCGATGTCACGCGTGGCGCACCGCACGTTCGCGATGCACTGGACCTGAAGCGAGTAATGATCCTGGTGGTATTCGCGGCAACGCCCTGCGTGCTGGCAGGCATGTGGAACACGGGTTACCAGGCCAACTCGGCCATGGCAATGCTCGGTGTAACAGCGGCGGACGGTTGGCGCGGTGCGATCATGTCACTCTTGGCTGTCAGTTATGACCCGGCCAGCTTCTACGATAATTTTGTGCATGGCCTGCTCTACTTCCTGCCGATTTACGCTGTCACCATGGCGGCAGGCGGGTTTTGGGAGGTACTGTTTTCGGCCGTCCGCAATCACGAGGTGAACGAGGGCTTTTTTGTCACCTCGCTGTTATATGCCGCGATTCTGCCCGCCACCATTCCGTTGTGGCAGGTGGCGGTCGGTATCAGTTTCGGCGTGGTCATTGGCAAGGAAGTGTTCGGCGGCACCGGCAAAAACTTCCTCAACCCGGCCCTGGTCGGCAGGGCATTCCTGTACTTTGCCTATCCGGTGCAGATGTCGGGCGATTCGGTCTGGGTGCCGGTTGACGGCTACAGCGGTGCAACCGCGCTCGGCATCGCCGCCATTGACGGCGTACCCGGGGTGATTGCCAGCGGCATCACCTGGACGCAGGCATTCCTCGGGCAGATACAAGGCTCCATCGCCGAGACATCAACGGTAGCCTGTCTGTTCGGCGCGGCCATGCTGATCTATACCGGTATTGCCTCATGGCGAATCATTGTCGCGACCTTTGCCGGCCTGATAATCCCGGCACTGATGTTCAGCGGGCTGGACAGCAGCAACCCCATGTTCGCGATGAGCTGGCAATGGCATGTCGTCCTGGGAGGCTTCGCGTTTGGCGCCGTATTTATGGCTACCGATCCGGTCAGCGCACCCGATACCACGGCCGGTCACTGGATATTCGGACTGCTGGTCGGCGCCCTGACCTACCTGATTCGCGTGGTGAACCCCGCGTTTCCCGAAGGCATCATGCTGGCGATTCTGCTCGGCAATATTTTTGCACCGATCATCGACTGGTGTGTCATTCGCCTGAACGTCAGGCGTCGATTGAAACGGTATGGCTGAAAACAGGGACAGCGTCGCAAATACGCTGACGGTCGCCGTCGGCGTAAGTCTCGTCTGTTCGATTCTGGTCGCGACAGCATCGGTCATGCTCAAGCCGCGCCAGCAGATCAATGAAACCAGCTTCCGGCAGCAAATCGTGCTTGATGTAGCCGGCATTTACACCCCGGGCATGGACATTGCCGAACAGTTCGCCGCAGTCGATACACGTCTCGTCGACCTCGCCAGTGGTGACTACGTGACGACCATGAACGCAGACGATTTCGATGCTATAGCGGCAAGCAGTGACCAGACCCTGGGTATCGCAATCCCGGCCGAATTTGATATTGCGGGCCTGCGACGTCGCGCGATCTACTCGCCGGTGTACCTGATTCGCGAAAACGGCGATATCCGGCAAGTCATCCTGCCGGTCTACGGACCCGGGCTCTGGTCGACGATGTATGGCTACCTGGCACTGGCGCCCGATGGTCGGACTGTCATCGGGCTGCGCTTTTACCAGCACGCAGAGACACCTGGACTGGGCGACCAGGTCGAAAGTGCCGAATGGCTGGCGAAGTGGCCTGGCAAGCAGATATTCGACGACCATGGCGAGGTCCGCATCGAGGTCGTACGCGGCCAGGCTGGCGCTGGCGACGACCTTGTCCACAAGGTGGACGGTATGTCCGGCGCGACCCTGACCGGCAGGGGCGTCAGCAAGCTGTTGCAGTACTGGGTCGGCCCAAACGGATTCGGCCCATTCCTCCGGAAACTAGACGACAAGGCAAACGGTAATGACGGAACTTCGCAAGGTACTGATCGAACCAATCGTCGATAACAACCCGATTACCCTGCAGGTACTCGGGATATGTTCCGCACTGGCGGTAACGACGTCGCTGCTGCCCGCCGTGTTGATGTGCATCGCTTTGACCAGCGTGACTGCAATGTCCGGCGCCGCCATCAGCAGTATCCGCCACCACATTCCCAACAACATTCGCATCATTGTGCAAATGACGATCATTGCATCGTTCGTCATCGTCGTTGACGAGCTGCTGAAAGCCTATGCGTTCCAGACCAGCAAGCAGCTGTCGGTTTTCGTAGGCCTGATCATCACCAACTGCATCGTCCTTGGTCGTGCCGAGGCATTCGCCATGAAGAACGGGGTCGGTATGAGTTTTCTCGATGGTCTCGGCAACGGCCTTGGCTACAGCGCTGTACTGATCACGGTCGCCACCAGCCGCGAACTGCTCGGCGCGGGCACCTTGTTCGGGTACGAAATACTGCCGCTCACCGGCAACGGCGGCTGGTACCAGGCCAACGGCATGATGCTGTTGCCACCCAGCGCTTTTTTTCTCATCGGCCTGTTGATCTGGGCGATACGGTCGCTGCGACCGAAACAGGTGGACCGGCATGAATACCAGATTCATGAAGTGCATCGCACGGAGGTGCTCTGATCGACGCCTACGTAAATCTTTTTCTTAAGGCAGCCTTCGTCGAGAACCTGGCGCTAACCTTTTTTCTTGGCATGTGCACTTTCCTCGCGGTATCCAAACGCATTGAAACTGCGATCGGGCTCGGCCTTGCTGTAGTCGGCGTGCAGGCCATCACGGTCCCTGTCAATCACCTGCTGCATCGCTACCTGTTGAGCGATGGCGCGCTGGCTTGGGCGGGCCTGCCAGACATCGACCTGAGTTTTCTCGGCCTCGTCAGCTACATCGGCGTAATCGCCGCGCTGGTGCAGATCCTCGAAATGCTCCTCGACCGCTATTTCTCGCGACTCTACAACGCGCTCGGCATTTTCCTGCCGTTGATTACCGTCAACTGCGCGATTCTCGGTGGATCGCTGTTCATGGTGGAGCGCCAGTACAACCTGCCGGAAAGCATCGTCTACGGCGTGGGCAGTGGTTTCGGCTGGGCCGTGGCGCTGATCGCACTTGCCGGTATTCGTGAGAAGTTGCGTTACAGCGATGTACCTGACGGGCTTCAGGGGCTTGGTATTACCTTCATTATCGCTGGCCTGATGTCGCTGGGTTTCATGGGACTCTCGGGAATCCAGCTTTGATGGCGGGGACCTCAAAGCTGCTGGCAGTCGGCCTCGGCATCGGATTATTTGCCGCCATTGTGCTGCTGCTGGTGCTGGTTATCCTGCTGGCGCGCTCGCGGCTGGTAGCCAGCGGCAAGGTGAAAGTTATCGTCAACGGTGACCGGGAACTATTGATGCCGGTCGGCGTGAAGCTGATGCAGGGCCTCGCCGACAGCGGCATGTTCGTTGCCTCGGCCTGCGGCGGCGGTGGCACCTGCGGGCAGTGCCGGGTACAGGTGCTGGAAGGCGGCGGTGCCATCCTGCCGACCGAAACATCCATTATCAGCAAGCGTGAGGCAGCCAATCACGAGCGCCTGTCTTGCCAGGTCGCGGTCAAGCAGGATATGCGCATCCGCGTGCCCGATGAAGTCTTCGGCGTACAGAAATACGTTTGCCGTGTGGTGTCGAACAACAACGTTGCGAGTTTCATCAAGGAACTGGTACTGGCTCTGCCACGCGGCGAAGACATGGATTTCAAGGCAGGCGGCTACATTCAGCTCGAATGTCCCCCGCACCACGTGCGTTTTTCCGATTTTGATATTGATGCGCGATTCCGTAACGAATGGGACCGCTACAAGCTGTGGCGATTCGAGTCGACCGTCAGCGAAATCACCTCACGCGCGTACTCGATGGCGAACTTTCCTCTGGAACGCGGCGTCGTCAAGCTTAATGTGCGCATTGCGACACCACCGCCGGGCGCGAACGACAGGATTCCGCCTGGCAAGATTTCGTCATTCATCTTTAGCCTGAAACCCGGCGACCAGGTAACCATCTCCGGCCCATTCGGCGAGTTTTATGCCAGGGATACGAACAGCGAAATGGTCTTCATCGGTGGCGGTGCCGGCATGGCGCCGATGCGATCACATATCTTTGACCAGCTCAGGCGGCTTAAGACCACGCGCAAGATCAGCTTCTGGTATGGCGGTCGCAGTCTCAAGGAAGTGTTTTACGTCGATGAATTCAACAAGCTCGCCGCCGATTTCGACAACTTCGACTGGCATATCGCACTATCGGAGCCGCTCCCTGAAGACAACTGGTCGGGCTACGTCGGATTCATTCACAAGGTGTTGCGTGACGAGTACCTGTCCTCACATCCGGCACCCGAGGATTGTGAATACTATATTTGCGGGCCACCGATGATGAATACAGCCGTGATCGCCATGCTGCTCGATCTGGGTGTGACGCGTGACAATATTTTGCTCGATGACTTCGGGGCATAGTTTGCGTGTCCTGCTCGCGATCATGCTGCCGACCCTGCTGTTGTCCTGCGAGCGACCGGTCGACGAGCGCCCGGTGTCGCGACTATCCGGTGCGACGATGGGAACGACATTCAGCATTCAGCTTGTTGCACCGCCGCATGGAGTGTCGATGACCACCCTCGAGGACCAGGTCACGAAAACGCTGGCGTCAATCGAAGCATCGATGTCCACGTATCGACCGGACTCCGAGTTGTCGCGATTCAATGCGCATAGCGGCAGCGACTGGTTCGTCGTATCGGCAGAGCTATGCGCGGTGGTGGCGGCAGCACAGGGTTTGTCCCACCTCACCGGTGGCGCATTCGACATCACCGTGGGTCCGCTGGTAAATCTTTGGGGATTTGGTCCGGATATTACAGTTGCGCAGCCGCCGGGCGCCGAGCGTATCGCCGAGGCCATGCGGTTGACCGGTAACCAGCACCTGCAAACGGATTGCTCGGTACCCGCTCTCGCCAAGGCGTTGCCGGCACTCTATGTCGATCTTTCCGCGTATGCGAAGGGCTACGCCGTGGATCGTATTGCCAGCTTGCTGAGCGACTTCGGCGCGTCCAACTACTTTGTCGAAATCGGCGGCGAGATCCGCGTCACCGGCAGCAATGCACATAACCAGCCCTGGTCAATTGCCATCGAGGCGCCGCACCGCGGCGCAAGTTCCGTTACGCGGGTCGTCGAGCTGAGTGACGCGTCCATGGCGACCTCGGGCGATTATCGAAATTACTTCGAGCATGACGGACGCATTTATTCTCACACCATCGATCCGCGCAGCGGCTACCCTGTGTCGCACAGCGTCGCCGCGGTGAGCGTGGTTGCGGACTCAACGGCGCTTGCAGATGGACTGGCAACTGCATTACTGGTGCTCGGCCCCATCGAGGGCATGCAGTTCGCCGAACAGCAGGATATTGCCGCGCTGTTTCAATTGCGTACCGATGCTGGTGTGCAGGAGCGCATGTCGACCCGATTCGCACGCGAGCTGGCCAAACCATGACATTGCTGATAACACTGCTGCTGGCTTTCATCATCATCAGCGCTATGCTGGCCCTGATGAGCATCGGTGTCATCGCCGGTCGCAAACCGATTAAAGGTAGCTGTGGCGGCATCAACGGGCAAGGCTGCGAGCTTTGCAGCGATGCATGCCGCGATCGACCCACCAGGAACATATAGGAACGAAAATGCCGCTCAGATCTGTACTCGTCAAGGACTACATGTCCGGAAAACTGGTCACCTTTACACCCGAGATGGATGTGCTCGATGCTATCCATGAGCTGATCCAACACCGAATCGCGGGCGCACCCGTGGTCGACGATCACGGCAACCTCGTCGGCATGTTGTCCGAATTTGATTGCATGAAGGTTGTGCTGGCGGCGGCGTATCACCATGAGCCGGGCGGCCCGGTCTCAGACCTGATGGTCAGCGACGTAAAGACGGTCGATGCAGGCATGAGCGTCATCGATCTGGCGGAGCTGTTCATGGAATCCGGATTGCGCCGTTACCCGGTCATGAAGGACAACCGGCTCGTCGGCCAGATCAGTCGCCGCGATGTATTGCGCGCACTGGCCGAAATATCCCAACCCTGAACAAGCGGGGATCAGCGCAGGCCGGTGGCGAGCATCTTGCGCCGCAAGTAGGCATAGACTTCCAGCAGCGGCAGTTGCTTCGGGCAAACGTCGTGGCAGGCCATCATGCCGAGGCAGCCGAATACGCCGTCGCTGTTCGATACCACTTCGAACCAGTCTGCATCACTGCGCGTATCGCGCGGGTCCATCATGAAACGCGCAATCCGGTTCAGCCCGGCCGGACCCGCGAAATCCGGCCTGAGATTCGCAACACCGCAGGAGGCCACGCAGCAGCCGCACTCGATGCAACGCTCGCCGGCATAGATCGCCTGTGCCAGGTCGTCGTCCATGCGTTGTTCCGGGGCCTGCGGATCGAAGGGCTGCGCGGCATGCATCCAGGCCTCGTTCTCCTCCACCATTTGCCGAAACCAGCGGCCGGTGTCCACGGAAAGATCACCGATCAGCTTGAATACCGGCAAGGGGTGCAGGCGAATGACATCAGGCAGCCCGGCAGTCAGGGTCCGGCAGCCGAGCGCCGGGCGCCCATTGACCAGCATGCCGCAGGAACCGCAGATCGCCGAACGACACGCAAAATCAAATTGCAGGCTTGGATCCTGTTTTTCGCGTAGCTGGTTGAGGGCGATATAGAGTGTCATGTACGGCGCCTCTTCGAGCTCGAAGCTCTGCATGTGCGGCGTCGATGCCGGGTCTTCCGGGTTATAGCGAAAAATTTCAAAACGCAGCTGGCGTGCTGGCGTCGGCCCGGCTGCGCTCATGATTGGCCTGCCCATTCGCCGGGGCGCAGGCGGCTGCCGGGCGGATCGCGCGTCTCGAGCCGGCCGTGCCGCGCTTGCTGCTGTTGCACATCACTGTTGTACTGCTCAATCGACATCGTCATGGCTATTCTCTTGTCACTGCCGTAACCGCGGTGCCCCGGCGGCACATCGATGATACCGACGGGCTCGTAGCTGAACTCCGGCGCCAGTGCACCGGCTGGCCAGCGCACCAGGGTCCGCTGCAGCCAGTCGGCGTCATTTCTGAGCGGATAATCCGAACGATAATGGGCGCCGCGGCTTTCGGTCCTGGCAAGTGCCCCCATCGCCGTGATCAGCGCCAGCCGCAGCATGCCTTTCAGGCGCAGCGCAAAACTCAACTCGGGATTCATTCCGGGTGCCTTGCAGCGCAACACGGCGACATTGCAATCGGCCAACAAGCCATCGAGGTCGGCGACGGCTTCTTCCAGGTCGGGCCCGTTACGGAAAATGCCCACTTTGCGCATCATGGTCTCAGCCATGGCATCACGAATCTCGTACACAGTCGGGCCTCGGCCGCTGCGCTGCAGCCATTCGTGGGCGCGACTCTCCGCCGCGTTCACGCAGCTGAACGCGAGTTGCGTCGGCAGCTCAAGGGCCGTGGCAGCAGCGTACTCGGCGGCGTGCCGGCCGACGATCCGGCCGGCCACCACGGTCTCAGCCAGGCTATTGCCGCCCAGGCGGTTGAACCCGTGCATATCCCAGCAGGCCGCCTCACCCGCAGCAAACAGGCCCGCCAGGTTATATGCCTGGCCATCCTTGTTCACGCGAATCCCGCCCATCGAATAGTGTTGCATCGGTTGCACCGGAATCAGGTCGTTGGCCGGATTGAGGCCGACAAAGTCCTGGCAGATGTCGAACACCTCACGCAGCTTGGTGAACAGGTGTCGCTCACCGAGGTGCCGCAGATCCAGCCAAAGGTGCGGACCGTAGGGTGTGTCGACGCCGAGGCCATCACGCATGCGTTGCTCCATATGTCGCGAAACGACGTCGCGGCTCGCAAGCTCCTGCTTCACCGGTTCGGCGTCGACCATGAAGCGGTGCAGGTTGCGATCCAGCAGGTAGGCACCGTCGCCGCGACATCCTTCAGTCACCAGGATGCCGCTTGGTGACAGCGCCGTCGGGTGAAACTGCACGGCTTCCATGTTGGCAAGCGGCACGATGCCGGTCTGCAGCGCAATTGCGGCACCGGTCCCTTCGTTGATGGTCGCGTTGGTGGTGTACTTGCCGTAAATCCGGCCATGACCACCGGTCGCGATGATGGTCGCCCTGGCAGCGATGGCAAAATGGCGACCGGTCCGAAGACAGCGCGCCACAGCACCCCAGCAACGGTGGCCATCGTGGATCAGTTCGACGGCCTCGGCACGATCACGCACCGTCACCCCGAGACGCACGACCTCGCCGTCAACGGCATACAGTGCAGCATGCCCGGTGCCGGCGGCGGCGTAACAGGCGCGCCACTTCGCCGTGCCGCCAAAATCGCGATGCATGATCAGGCCGTCGTTTTCCGCGCGTTCGTCAATCTCGACGCTCTTGCCCTTGATGAAATAGCTGTTGGGACCGCCGCGCACGCGGGTCCAGGGCACGCCAAAATAGGCCAGTTCGCGAACGGCGATGGGCGCCTCCTCCGCGAATATCTGCACGACCTCCTGGTCCGCACCCCAATCCGAGCCGCGCACTGTATCGAGATAATGCAGGGTCGGGTTGTCGCCCTCCGCCATAACGCAGTTGCCCAGCGCCGCCTGCATGCCACCCTGGGCAGCGCAGCTGTGGCTGCGGCGCGGCGGCACGAGCGACAGGATCAGCACACTTTGCCCTGCGGATGCAGCTGCTATCGCCGCACGCTCGCCGGCCAGACCGCCGCCGATGACCAGGACATCCGTCGTGCTGAGCTCTGCGGTCATGGCGGTAATTCCGTGAGCAGGAAGCCAAGGGGCGGCGCAATCACCCTGGCGAGCACCAGCAGTACGAGCACGCCGAGGCCGAGGAAAAACCACAGCAGCACGCGTTCAATGCCGCGCAGCACGGGTCTCGACAGTGCCAGTCCTGCACCCCACTTGATGGCAACGCGATACAGACCGACGCTGGCGTGAAATTCGACTGCAATTAACAACAGCGCGTACAGGATCCAGAGTCCGCCGCGAACCCTGGCAACGCTGCTCGCGGCTTCGATACCGGCGCGCTCACCGAATAACGGCGTCAGCACGTCAATGCCGAGCAAGATCAGGTGAAAGCTGCCGAGCACCAGGATGAGCATGCCGGTGCGCACCTGCCAGATCCAGAGCAGCGACTCCGCATGCGGCAGTTCCTGCCCAAGCTTGCGCATACGCCTGCGTTCAGTTAATTGCGACGGTATCTTGCGGCTCGCGAGCGCCGCATGCAGTAGAAACATCAGGAAGATAATGACCACCGTAGGCTGTGCGATGAAGTAGTCCTCGAGCAGTCCCGCGAGCCAGTCGAAACCGCGCTCGCCGGTCAGGATGGAACCGACCAGTACCATGTGGCCCCACATGAACAACGCGAGCGTGACACCGCTCGCACCACTCAGCAGTTCAAGGTAGAGCTCGCGGCGAGCTTCACTCGGCTGCATCGCCCTCACCGGCTAATTCTGCGTCGATCGCGTCCATGATCTGATCCGCGTTCTCCGGTTCCTTGTGCACGATGCCGTAGTGACAGTCGATACAGGTTTCACCGCGCTGTTCTGCCTGGGTATGCCGTCTTGCGGACGTGCGCCCCTGCGCTTCGAGATCCATCGCCGCAATACTGTGGCAGCTCCGGCAAAACCTCGAATCATCCGACTTGAACTGCCGCCAGACGGACTCCGCCAACTCGGCGCGATGTGCCTCGTACTTCTCAGCGGTGTCGATCTTGCCCATCAGTTCGGGAACGATGTCGAGTGATACCACGGCTTTCGTCCATACCAGCTCGAACCAGTTGTCGTGTGGCAGGTGACAGTCGGCACAAGCCGCGCGCACGCCGGCCGCATTGATGAAGTGGCTCGATGCTTCGTACTCCGGGCGGATAAACGCATCGTGCGAATGACACGCATAGCAAAACTCGGTCTCGCTCGTTTTGTGTAGCACATAGTTGACGGTGCCAAGCGCCACGGCACCCAGGCCAAAGGCCACAAATCCGCCGAGCGGGATTCCCAGTAGCCACTTGCTGGCCGGCTTGTGCCAGATCCGGGACTTCGATGTCTGTTCCTGTTCCGCCATGTCTCTACTCCCTTGCACGTAGTGCGGGTTGCTCCTGTACGGTGTCGCGTCGTACCTGTTCACGAAGCGTGTTGATGCCGCCAAAAAACTCCCGCATGAGAATCACCCATAGGTAATACCCGCGCTCTGTCAGCTGCAGTGCTTCGCCCTTGTGCCGGATCGCGCCGACCGATTTCAATGCCGCCAGCTCCGGCCAGAGTTTTTGCTGAAACTTGCCGTTGAAGTGCGCTTCCGCCTGATTCTTGTGCAGCGAACCGCCGAACAGTCGCATCAACAGGTAGTAACGCATCTGGTCACGTTCCGACAGTACACGACGGTTGACGGTGCCGCTCGAGCCCGACTCGACCATTCGCACATACTGTTGGATGGCAAAGGCACTTGCGTACAGGCTTCCGCCGACATAGCTGAACGCACCACTGCCGAGGCCGACGTACTCATCGTGATCAATAATGTATTCATCCAGCATTCCCGCGGCACGCGAGAAACACCAGGCGGACGCTCGCTGGTAACCGGCACTTAACATGCGCTCGACAATCATTTCGTAAAACTTGCGTTCATGCGTCGATCCGGGGGCGCCCATGGTCCGCGACATCAGCGCTCTCGTTGTTTCGCTCGCCATTAGCGGATAGAACGACACCTGGTCTGCGCCCACGTCGTCCAGCAGGATATCGAGATCACGACGCAACGACACGGCGGTCTGCTGCGGCAGGTTAAAAATCATGTCAACATTCAAAGTGTCAAACCTGCCGCTGGCCTGCTTTAGCCGCTGTGCGGTCTCGGCCCCGCTACCGTAGGCCTCATAGCGATGCATGGCCTGCAACAGCTCGTCATCGAAACTCTGCACGCCAACTGACAGCCGGTTGACGCCCGCGTCCTGCAGGAGTTGCAGCGAGTCCGGCCGCAAGTGATCCGGATTGGTTTCTACCGACACGCTGGTAATTGCATGCCGTTCGCGCACCTCGCTGATGGTGCGAAAGAGCTCGGCCGGCAGGACCGTCGGTGTGCCGCCACCGACATACAGCTCGTCGAAGTGGTAGCCCAGGTCCTCATGCAGCCTGACCTCGTGCCGCAGGCTTTTGAAATATCCTGTGGCGCTATCGTGATCAAACCTGACGCGATGAAAAGAGCAGAATGGGCACAGCGACATGCAGTACGGAACGTGCAGGTACAGCAGGTAGCTTTGGTCCGGGTCGGCCGCAGGCAGCGTCGTGGCGTCCGATGTCTCCGGAAACGCCATCAGGCGCTGATTCAGGCGACTCAGGAAGCTGCCGAACAGGTCCTCAACGTTCATGCACCGGCACCATTTCGCAACATTTCAGGAGCTGGGCGCGTATAGAGGGGCGATCTCGATGTAGATCCGGTAGCCATCGATCAGGTCGCCGTCGAATTCGAAGAAATCCGCGAACGGCAGGGTGATCGTCGAACCATCATGTCTTGTATAGGTAACGTCGCCTTCACAGACCAGCATCGAGCTGCCCCCGAGCTGATTCTTCAGCTCATGCCGTATCGCGGCGATACTCGAGAAAAAGGCATCGACCGCGGCACCGATCGCATCCTTACCCTGTACCGGCGGTGATGCGCCGAAGCGGAAAACCGCGGTCGGCGAAAGCATGCGCAAAAAAGCGGCAGTATCCTTCGCATCGATCGCCGCGAAAAGCTCAGCCAGCAAACGGCTCCGATCCGTCACAGCAAGCTCACTGCTGGCTGGCGTAATAGTGCAACAAGGCCTCGACGTCCGCCGCACTGAGCGGAGCCATCTTTTCCTGCATTTTCTCGAGCTGTTCGCGGTCTCCGGATGCGTATTCTGCGAACGCGAGTCGCAGGTAGTCCATCCATTGGCCGGCGAGAATGCCCGCCTCATCGTCGGGGTTACTGCCACCGTCGGAATGGCAGCGGGCGCAATCGCGATCATGGATTTCCTTGCCGACCGCGGCGAGTGCCGCATCGAAGTCCTGTCTGGCGGCGCGGAAAGGCAGCGCCGCGTAGTGTTCGGCCAGTGCTTCAATGGCGTCGTCGCTGAGCTCGGACGCGATGTCACACATCCTCGTCGGCGGCCGATCCGTATCGCCCTGGCGGTACTTGCTCTCCGCGCAGGGACGCGCCTCATCGCGATAGGTGTACAACGCTTCCGCGTGCACGAACGCGTCAATGCCGGCGATGGTCGGTACGTCGGACCACTGGCTGACGCCATTATCGCCATGACAGCTGTTGCAATTCTCGGTTACGACGTCAAGCTCTTCGGCAATCGCGGCACTGCCAAAGAACATCGCCACGCATATCGGCAAAGCCAGTCTTCGTTGCATGCAGCTTTCCTCTGATGTTTGTTATTCTATGCCACAAATCGGGCATGACAACTATCGGTAACAGTACTCGAAAATTATAAGTATTTGCCGTAATTAGAAAAACGCCCTGAATCTGGTATCAACGCTGTGGGGGAGAAATCCTGGCCGGTACGACAAGATAATCGAGAAAATTTGAGGAAATTTTATGAGTCATCGTTGCGGTATTGTTCGCCTGGCCCTACTAACAATAATGGCTACGCTGCTGTTCGGCTGCTCCGGTGACGACGGCAAGGATGGCGCTGCCGGGCCCGGTGGTCCCCCCGGAAACGCCGGCCCCCCGGGCCCTCCGGGCCCGACCGGTGGAACCGGTGGCGTGCCGGTCGATAGTGCCGAGCGCATTAACATTTCCGTAACCAGCGTTACCGTGCCCGCGGGCGGCGGTGCGCCGGTGGTCCAGCTACGCCTGACCAATGACCTCACCCAGGGCCTTGTCGGCCTGCCGGCCGGCGATATCCGGTTTGTGCTCGCACAGCTTTCGGACTCGGCGCCGGGCAGCGGCGCCTCGAGCGAATGGCAAAACTATATTACGCGCAGCAGCGGCGGTATCCCGAATGCGCAGGGCAACACTGAAACTGCGTCCAGCGCCAGGTTCATCGACAATGGCGACGGCAGTTACCAGTACACCTTTGCACAGGCGCTGACCGCGTACCCGGGCGCGCCTGTCTACGACGCGCTCAAGACCCACAGGCTCGGCGTCGAAATACGCGGCCAGGCGCCGATTTCGTCCAACGGCATCTATGATTTCGTACCGGCCGGTGGCGCACCAGTATTCACGCGTAACATCGTTGATAACGATACCTGCAACGCCTGCCACGACGTACTCAATTTTCACGGTGGCCCGCGTACCGACGTGACCTACTGTGTCACCTGCCACAACCCGCACTCGATCGACGGTGACAGTGGCAATACCGTGGATTTGAAGGCCCTGGTACACAACATTCATTCCGGCCGTGACGGCTACATAATCATCGGTTTCGGTGGCACAGTGCACGACTTTTCCGATATTGAGTGGACGCAGGACGTTCGCAACTGCCAGACCTGCCACCAGGAAAGTGATGCCGACACGCCGCAGGCCAGCAACTGGCGTCTCGTGGCAAACCGTGCAGCCTGCGGTACCTGCCACTACGACGATGGCAATGCCGGTAATGGCAGCCATGATTACGCGATCGAGAACGGCATGCATCCCGGAGGTTTCAATTTCGCTGACGACACGCAGTGCCTCGATTGCCATGGCGAAACAGCGACCGTGACCAACAGCGACGGCAAGCTGGTGCGGGTGCAGGAGATTCACCGCATTCCCGGCCTCGAAGCCAGCCAGAACTTTGTTTTCAAGGTCGAAGCGGTGAGAAATGTCGTCGCCGGCGGTGCGCCGCTGGAAGTCGATTATTCGGTCAGCGATGCCAGTGGCGTGCGTTACGATATCGCCAACGACCCCGAGTTCACGGCCTGCGCCGACGGCACCAGCCGGCTCGCGATCGATATCGGCTGGACCACCGACGACTACCGCAATACCGGAGCCGGCACATCGAATGCCGCGCCACTTGGCATTAATGCGCTCGGTGCCGGATGCGGCGGCGCAGGTACTGATACCGACGGCGACGGAATATTCACGGCCGTGTCATCGAGCGGTCTGCCAGCAGGCCTGACCGGCTCGATCGGGGTCGCACTCGAAGGCCACCCGGGTATGGACCTGAATGAAAATGGCGTCATCGCGGGCAGCACCGACCGCGTGGCGGTTACCACTGCAGTCGCGTATTTCGGCGTAAACGGTGCCGCTGCAGCACCGCGGCGCAATGCGGTCGCCATCGAAAAATGCCAGGACTGCCACAAGCAGCTCTCCTTGCACGGTAATAATCGCACCGACAATCCGGCGGTCTGCGTGTTGTGCCACAATCCGAACGCGACGGACATCAGTCGGCGCGTTGCCGGCAGCGCCTGCGTCAATAACCTGGGCGCCGACGACCAGGCACTTGACTTCAAAAACATGATTCACGGTATTCACAGCGGCAATGTTGGTTTGTGCGGTTTTGGCAACTCGGCGCACCCGTATTTTGATGTCGTGTATCCGGGCCGCCTGAACAACTGCGAGGGCTGCCACCTGCCCGGCCAGTATTATCCGGTCGAGCCAGGCGAGATTCTCGGCACGACGGTGGACGCCAACAATACATCGACGCCAACCGACGACGTCGTTGTTTCTCCGAATGCGTCTACCTGCTCGGCATGCCACACCGGCTTCCTGGCGGCCGAACACATGAAACAGAATGGCGGCGATTTCAACGCGACCAAGGCGGCAGACGCTACGCTGATTTCCTCCGGGGTCGAGACCTGTGTGCTGTGTCATGGCCCCGGCCGTACGGCGGATGTGGGCGTCATGCATGGCGTGGGCGACTTCGAGTTTAATTGAAGAACGCGGAGCCTTATCGGCGCATTGGCAGCGGCATGAGGGCGAACATCCTGAAATACCTTGCCGTGGCGCTGCTCGCGTCAGCGCCCTTGGCGCTCCATGCCCAGTCTGGCGAGGAGACCGTGTCCAAGTACACACGCAAAGGCGCTGATACCTGCCTGTCGTGTCATGAGGACGCCGCGGCGCTGGCGATTTTCGCGACAGCGCACGCGGTACCGTTGGATCCCCGCAGCCCGTTCGGCCACGGCCAGCTGCAGTGCGAGGCCTGTCACGGACCGGGAGACACGCACGCGGGCCGGGTGCGGCGCGGCGCGGAGCGTCCACCGCTGATTTACTTCAACGAGCGCGACAATACCGCTGTCGAGGTCGAAAACAGCATGTGTATGGATTGTCATGCGAGCGATGTTGGCATTGGCTGGCACGCCGGTGCGCACGCTTTCGACGAGGTCTCCTGCGCCGACTGCCACCAGAGCCACGCTCGCGTCGACGCTGTAACCCAGACCTCGACACAAGCCGAGGTTTGCGCAGCATGCCACCAGCTGCAAAAGAACGAGACCCTTAAGGCCTTCGCGCACCCGCTGTTCGAAGAAAAGATGAGCTGCACGGCCTGCCACGGCATGCACGGCGATACCGTCGCGGCGCAGCTGGCGCGGGTTACGCTGAACGATACCTGCTATCAGTGCCACGCCGACAAGCGCGGTCCGTATCTCTGGGAGCACGCCCCGGTCAGCGAGGATTGCGGGCTGTGCCACGCCCCGCATGGTTCCAACCATCCAGGTATGTTGACGCAACGCGCGCCGCTGCTGTGCCAGGGCTGTCACTCGCAGGACGGGCACCCGTCTGTGGCCTACGAAGACGACGGGCTGGCGTCCGCAATGCCGTCCCGCTACCTGCTTGCTCAGGGCTGCATGAATTGCCATTCGCAGGTACACGGTTCCAATCACCCGTCCGGCACGAAACTGACACGATGAAACTGCAGCAGCCTAAACTTGCCCGAATTGCAGCTGGCCCCGGCGCCATCCTCGTCATGGCCCTGGCAGCCCCCGGCGCAGGCGCACAGTCCGTCGATACCAGCGAGTGGATTTGCGAGTTCTGCCCGTTCCAGTCCGGCTACCACGGCGACTACGAGGTCGGCGCGACCAACGTCAGCGAGGATTCCGCCTACCTTGGCGACGCGACCGGCTATGACGAAGCTGGCGTTTACGCGGATCTCGGCGGCGACGGCGCCTACACCCGGGACGGCCATAGTTTGCGCTGGACACTCGAGGATCTCGGCCTGGAATCGAGATCCGCCGCCATCGAAGGTGCGAAGTCCGGCCGGTTCGACTACCGCCTCGCCTACCGAGAGTTGCCGCGACGCCAATTCAACACGACAACGACGATCTTCGACGCATCAGGCGGCGACCTGTCCTTGCCGGCAAGCTGGGTATCCGCGGCAGACACCAGTGGCTTTTCGAGCCTGGACACCACGCTCAGCTCGCAGGCGATTGCAAGTGATCGAAGTTATTACGAGATCGGCGGAAACTACCTGCCGGGCTCAAACTGGAAGCTGTCCGCCGACTACCGCCGCCAACAACAGGAAGGCAGCAAGATTATCGGCGGCTCGTATTATACGAACGCGGCGTTGTTGCCGGTTCGCATTGACTACGCCACCGACGAGGTGGACCTTGGCATTCGCTACGCAAAAGACAGCCTGACGCTCGCGCTCGGCTGGTACCTGTCCGATTTCGACAATGGCCAGACCGGTTTTGGCTGGCAACATCCATTCACCACTGCAGCAGGAGCCGAATTTGCGACCCTCGCGGCGCCGCCAGACAACCGATTCCAGCAACTGACCTTGTCGGCGGCGTACGCATTTCCCGCGTACAACGCGCACGCCAGTCTGTCGGCGGCCTTCGGCGAGATTGAGCAGACGGAACCGTTTCTTGCCTACAGCAGCAATCCTCTTCTCTCCACCGCAGCACTGCCGAGATCGGACCTGGACGGTGGCATTGATACAAGCCGGCTCGCATTTGCATTCACCGCAAGCCCGTTCACGCGGACGAAAATCCGGCTGAGCTATCGCCACGATGAACGCGACAACAAGACCGCGCGGGACCTCTGGAATCGAGTCATCGCGGACAGCTTCGTGAGCGGCGAGCTGGAATTGAATGTGCCGTACAGTTTTACGCACGACACGCTGCGCGCAAGCGCCGAATACAGACTGTTCGACACGCTCCGCGTTTCGGCCGGCTATGACCGCATCGACAAGGACTACGACTTTCAGGAGGTCGCCGAACACAGCGAGGACACGGGCTGGGGCCGGATCCGATGGCGACCACTGCAGACTTTGGAACTGGATGCACGTGGCGGCACATCGAGGCGTGATGTCGATCGTTATGACGAGATATTTGCTGCGACGCTCGGACAAAACCCGCTGCTCAGAAAGTACAACCTGGCCTATCGCTACCGCGAGTTCGGCGAGATATCACTGAGCTACTCGCCGCCTGACCTGCCGCTGTCTATTGTGTTCGATAGCTTGTACGCAGAAGACACCTATACGAACTCGCAACTTGGCCTGACTGGCGGCGAGCAAATCCGTTTTGGCGCCGACGCAAACTGGCTGGTCACGGACCGGGCGACCGTCTACCTGAACATCGGGTTCGACAACCTGTCTTCGGATCAGTCCGGCAGCGAAGCCTCAGGCGCGGCCGATTGGCGCGCAACAGGCGATGACGATTTCTCGACAGTTGGTGCCGGCCTCACGCTGAACAGCATCGCGGACAAGTTTGATCTGAAGTTCGACTACACGCGCTCCTCCGGCGACTCCCGGATCACAATCGACACCATGAACTCCGGCGGAACAGAATTTCCGAAGTTACTGAGCGATTTTGATCAGCTTCGGGCTACCCTCTCCTACCAGCGATCCGAGCACCTCGAAGTCAACCTCGAGCTGCGTTACCAGAGCTTCAGCACCGAGGACTGGGCGCTGCAAGGCGTTGCGCCCGCAACTATCCCGGTGGTACTCAGCCTTGGCGCGACGCCTTACGATGACGATGTGTTTATTGCGGGAATCAGTTTCCGTTATCGAATCAACAACTGACTGACTTTACTCATTCTTCTGTCCTCGTAGTGAATGATTCGTTGAGCAGCTGCGCGAGCCTGACACCCGCCTGTTGCAGGCGCAGCTCAACCAGCGGCCCGTGGCGACGCAGGTAGCTGTTGCTGATGTCCTGCAGGCGACGCTGTTCACCCTCATCGAGGATCATATTGTCTGCGCTGTACCAGCAGGCGCCCTGCTGCCGGACGCAGTAGCGCGTTGCCGGCGCGATCGTGATCTGAAAGGATTCGTTGGCCCATTCGACCACTGAGTCATGCCGCCAG
>Ga0224505_10000395_pt1 | contig 30164 bp, 30 predicted proteins | sample SF_Jan12_sed_USG_FD_169102 | JGI IMG/M metagenome (GOLD analysis project Ga0224505, IMG submission 169102) | Sediment microbial communities from San Francisco Bay, California, United States - SF_Jan12_sed_USGS_4_1 | ecosystem: Environmental > Aquatic > Marine > Sediment | place: USA: California... | reverse complement strand
ACGACCCCGACCCGCCTGCCGCGACTCTCGAGCTGTCGCGCGAGCCAGGCGGCAACGGGAGTCTTGCCGGTGCCGCCGACCGTCAGGTTGCCGACGACTATGACCGGCACGTCGACGTGCTCGACGCGAACCAGGCCGACGCGGAACGCCACGGCACGCAAGGAGAGGATGAGCCGGTAGAGGAAGGCAAGCGGCCACAGCGGCACGCTGCGCCAGGCGGGGCCATACCAGACGCTCTGCAACCGCGCGTCGAGCGACATGCGTCAGTCGTTGAACTGCAGCCGGTGCAGCACGGCGTACTGGCCGTCGCGTGCCAGCAATTCCTGGTGGGTGCCCGATTCCACGACCCGGCCCGCATCCATGACGAGGATGCGGTCGGCCTTCTCGACCGTCGACAGACGGTGCGCGATCACGAGCGTAGTACGGTTGGCCATGAGCGCCTCGAGCGCGTCCTGGATCTGCCGTTCGATCTCGGTATCGAGTGCCGACGTCGCTTCGTCCAGGATCAGGATCGGCGTGTTCCGCAGCAGCGCGCGCGCGATCGCAATGCGCTGGCGCTGGCCACCCGAGAGCAACGCGCCGCGATCGCCGACGACGGTGTCGAGCCCGAGCGGCATTTGTGCGCTGAACTCGTTGACCCGCGCGGTTGCAGCAGCGGCCTCGATCTCGGCATCCGTTGCCGGAAAGCCGAAGGCGATGTTGCTCTTGATCGTGTCGTTGAACAGCACGACGTCCTGGCTCACCAGGCTGACCTGCGAGCGCAGGGCGCCGAGCGCGAACTCGCGCGCGTCGTGGCCGTCCACCAGCACCTGCCCGGCCGTCGGGTCATAGAAGCGCGGCAGCAAGCCCACGAGGGTGGACTTGCCGCTGCCGGAACGACCGACGATGGCGATCTTCTCGCCGGGCCTGGCGTGGAAGCTCACGCCGTGCAGCACGGGATCCCCCGCCGTCGGGTACTGGAATTCGACGTTGCGGTACTCGACCTCGCCGCGAGCACGTTCGAGCCGGAACCCGCCGCCCTGTTGCTCGAGCGGGGCATCGAGCACTGCGAAAATGCTCTGCGCCGCCGCAATGCCCTGCTGCAGCGGACCCGCCACGTTGACCAGCCGGCGCAGCGGCGCCGTGATCAGCATCAGTGCCGCGATGAACGAAGTGAACTCGCCCACCGACATGCGGCCTTCGATGGCGTCGACCGTCGCCAGGTACAGCACGCCCGCGAGGCCAATGGCCGCAATCGTCTGCACGATGGGATTGCTCATGCCCTTGGTCATCATGAGCTTCATGTGCGAGCGACGATTGTGCTCGGTCACCTCGTCGAACAGCCGCGCCTGGTAGTCCTGCGCGTTGAAGACGCGGATCACCCGCGGCGCTTCGATCGCTTCCTTGGCGACGCGCGTCACGTCGCCCATGGAATCCTGGATGCGCCGGCTGTAGCGGCGGAACAGCAGGTTGATCTTGCGGATCAGCACCGCGATCAGCGGGCCGACGATCAGGCTGAACAGCGTGAGCTTCGGGTTGAGGTACAGCAGGTAGCCGATCAGGCCGACGATCGTCAGCGTGTCGCGGATGAACACCGTGACCGAATCGGTCGTTGCGGTTGCCACCTGCTCCGTGTTGTACGTGAGCTTGGACAGCAGGACCCCCGACGCACTGGTGTCGAAATACGACACCGGCAGGTGCACGTAGCGCTCGAAGATCTGCCCGCGCAGCGTCTTCACGATGTGCCGGCCGACGAAGCCCGGGCAGTAGGTCTGCATGAAGTCGCCGACGCCGCGCAGGACGAAGAGCCCGACGAGCGCCACTGGCACCAGCCACACCATGCGCGGATCCTTGGCGACGAACGTGCCGTCGAGGAAGAACTTCACGAACGCGGCCCAGCCGGCGTCGGTCGCGGCGAAGATCGTCATGCCGGCCACGCCGACCGCAAACATGGCCTTGTGCGGCCGCAGGTAGCCGAGCAGGCGCCGGTAGGTCTGCAGGGCGCCCTCCGGCATCTTCAGGTCGATGCGCCTACCGGGTTTCCGACCCATCGTGAACCGTGGCAATGTTGATCTGGCGGTAGCCGAGGCGCCCGGCGACATCCATCGCCGTGACGACCGACTGGTGCACCGCCCGCGCGTCGGCGCGGATGGTGAGGGGCTGCGCGCGGTTGCCGCTGGTGGCGCGTGCCAGTGCCGTTGCGAGCGTGTCGGGACTGTTGTTGACGAGGTCGCGGCCGCCCACGCGGTAATTGCCTTCGGCGGTCACTTCGATCTCGACCGTCTTCTTGACCGAGGCCTCGTCGGGCTGGACCCCGGCGGCGGGCAACCGCACCTGCAGCCGGCCCTCGTCGATGAACTTGGTGGACATCATGAAGAAGATCAGCAGCAGCAGCACGACGTCGATCAGCGACGTCATGTTGAGTTCGACCTCCTCGCGCTGCTTCCGCTGGAACTTCAAGCAACGGCTTCCTGCGCATCCGCGGGCGACGACAAGGCCGCGCCGATCCCGGCCGCCGAGGCCGGACGCAAGGCGCTAGCGCGGTCGATCGCCTGCACCAGCTTGAGCGATTCCTTCTCCATGTCGATGACGTGACCGTCGACCCGGCTGCGAAGCATGCGGTACGCCACCAGCGCCGGAATCGCGATGATGAGGCCCGTGGCAGTCGTGATGAGCGCTTCAGCAATGCCCGAGGCCATGGCCGAGGGGTTACCCACGCCGGCGACCGTGATCGCCTTGAACGTCCGGATCATGCCAGTGACGGTGCCGAGCAGGCCGAGCAACGGCGAAATCGCCGCGATCGTGCCCAGCGCGTTCAGGTAACGCTCCAGTTCGTGGGCGACGTGACGTCCGGCGTCCTCGATCGCCTCGATCATCAGCGAGCGGTCGCGGTGGCGATTGGCGAGCCCGGCCGCGAGCACGCGCCCGAGTGGCGAATGCTGCTGCAGCGCGAAGATCTGCTTGTCGGACAGCGTGCGGTTTTCGACCCAGCGCCACACCTTGTCCACGAGTTCCTCGGGCACGACGCGCTGGCCCCGCAGCGTCCAGAGGCGCTCGAGCGTGATGGCGGCGGCAAGTATGGAGCAGAGGATGAGCGGCACCATGACGATGCCGCCGGCCTTCACGATTTCGAACATGTGGCGTGCTCGAGTCCCTGTGCCCGGCAAGAATGACCGGCCGATGATACTGGAACCCCTCCGTCGCGGCGACGGGCATGGTTCAAGGATCGCGCCAGGGACGCGGATGTTCGCGCCGCCATTCGCGAGGCGGCGCCAGGGTCCGTCCGGGCGCCAGTTCGAACGTAATGGCTCCGCCATCACTGGTCCGCACCTCCCTGGCTCCCGCCTGCTCCCAGCGCTCCACGACGCGACGCACGGGGAAATTCCAGCGGTTGCGGTACCCCACGGCATAGACGGCCCAGCGCGGCCGTGACGCCTCCACGAAGTCCCGGGTCGAAGAAGTGCGGCTGCCATGGTGCGGCACGACCACGATGTCGACGGGGGCCAGCACGCCTGCGCGCACCAGATCACGCTCGGCCTCTGCCTCGATGTCGCCGGTCACGAGCGCCGCGTGCCCGCCTGCGCTCACGAGCAACACGCACGAACTGTCGTTGTCGCGTCGGTAGCGAACGTCGCCGGGGTGCACCCAGCGAAAACCGACTCCGTTCCAGGCCCACGCCTCGCCACGCCGGCAGGTGTCCCGGGTTCGCTGCGGAGGGATGTCATGGAACGCGCTCGCCTGCAGGCTCGGTCCCACGATCAGGGCGCGCGCGTCCATCAGCGCGAGCACGCTGGCCACCCCGCCCTTGTGATCGTCATCGTCGTGACTCACGACGACCCGATCCACCCTGCGGATGCCGCGCGACCTGAGGAATGGAACGACGACGAGTTGCCCGGTGTCGCTGCCGGTGCGGAACGAAGGTCCTGCGTCGTAGACGAGCGTGTGCCCGCGCGTTTCGACCACGACCGACAGCCCCTGCCCGACGTCGAGAATCGTGATGCGCGCGGCACCGTCGGGAATGATCGCCGGCCGCCACAGGCAGGCGGTCGCAACGAGCATGCCGCCCGCGACGCGACCCGGGATCGGCAGCGGCGAGAGCGCCGCGAGCGTGCCGAGAATCAGCGCGCACCAGGCGATGCCGTCGAGCCCGGCGATTGACCAGGTGGCGAGCGGCCACGAGGCCGGCACCTCGATCAGCGGCCACGTCGCCTCGATCAGTCGGCCTGTCCAGTCGAGCATGACGGCGCCTGTGTCAGCGGCAAGCATCGCCACGGCGCATGACACCAGCACGGCGGGCACGATCAGCAGCGTGTAGAGCGGGATCGCATACAGGTTGACGAGCGCGGACACGAGTGAAACCGAGCCGAAACTGCCCGCGAGGACGGGCACGAGCCCCAGCGTGACGACGACCTGGACCAGCAGGTAGCCGCGGATCAGGCCGGGTGGCCGGACGTGCCCGGTGGCGCCAAAGAGAATCGCTGCCACGGCGCCAAACGACAACCAGAACCCGGGCGCGAGCGGCGCCAGCGGGTCGAGCAGCAGCACACCGAGCACGCAGAAACCCAGTCCATCGGCGACACCGATCCTTCGACGCGACAGGAGCGCAGCCGCGCCGCACGCGATCATGACCATCGTGCGCTGCGTCGGCACGGACCAGCCTGCAAGCAGGCTGTAGCCCAACGCGGCGACAGCCGCCGCAACGACCGACGCGTCGCGCCTGGCGCCCGTCGCGCCACGGCACTGTCGGATTCGCTGCACTCGCCCACCGAGCCAGGCGAACACTGCTGCCACCATCGCGATGTGCAGGCCCGAAATCGCCATCAGGTGGCTCGTGCCGCTGCGCGAGAGCTGCAGCCACTGCTCGCGGCTCAGCGCGTCCTGGAGGCCCACGGCAAGTCCGGCCACGATGCCGGCCGAGGGTCGCTCACCGAGTGCGTCGCGGATGATCGAGGCGACCTGCGCGCGCGCGCGCAACACCGGGTATCTGAATGCGGCGTCGGACTCGCGGCCGACACGTCTGCCGGAACGCACGTAACCACTTGCGCCAACCCGGTCGCGCAGCATCCGTGCCTCGTTATCCCGCCCACCCGGATTGGCAAACCCGCGGGGACGACGCAGCTTCACTTCGAGTTCGAGCGTCTCAGCGGCAACGACGCGGTTGGGAGCGTCGTACCAGGTCAGCTCGATGAACCGGGGCAGCGGTCGTGAGCCGCCATCCGGCAGTGGCGAGAAGCGGAACCTGAGCACATCGAGTGTCCCCTGCGGCACGCTCGTGACCACGCCACGCATGCGCACCGCCTGCCCTTCCAGCGCAGGGTCCAGCCGGTCGGCCAGCCCTGCATCGAGCTGCAGGGCGGTGAGCCAGAACCCCAGCCCGGGGCCCAGCAGCCAGGATCTGCGCCACGCGCAGGCGCTGGCGACGCTTGCGCAAAGACCAGCCCACGCCAGCGCAGCAGCAGGCGCCTGCGGCAGGCTCAGCACCGCACAGGAGCCGGCCAGGAGGCCTGCCGCCATCTGCCACATGGGTCAACGTCCCGACCGCGAGGACGTCAGCGTGCGGCGTCGCGGCAGTCGCTGGCGACGCGACTAATCGACGCGTTCAGCCCGATTCAGCCCTCGACGAGCTGGCCATCCTGCAGGGTCAGGACGCGCTGCATGCGCGAGGCGATTTCGTCCGAATGCGTGACCAGCACCAGGCTGGTGCCGAACTCGCGGTTCAACTCGAGCATGAGCTCGAGCACGCCCTCGGCGTTGCGGCCGTCGAGGTTGCCGGTCGGTTCGTCCGCCAGCACGACCTTCGGTCGCGTCACCAGTGCGCGCGCGACAGCCGCACGCTGGCGCTCGCCGCCCGAGAGCTGCGATGGTCGATGCGTGAGCCGTTGCCCCAGGCCCACGCGATCCAGCAGCCACTGCGCCTCGCGGCGCGCATCCGCCGCGGGCGTGCGACGCACGAGCAGCGGCATCGCCACGTTCTCCAGCGCACTGAACTCCGGCAGCAGGTGATGGAACTGGTACACGAAGCCGAGTGCGCGGTTGCGCAGGTCACCGCGCGCCGCGTCCGACAACTCGGCGAACGCCTGGCCCATCAGCCGCACGGTACCCCGCGCCGGCAGGTCGAGACCACCGAGGATCTGCAACAGCGTCGTCTTGCCGGAGCCGGAGGCACCGATGATGGCGAGCGTCTCGCCCGCCCGCACCTGCAATTCGACACCACGGAGGACTTCGAGGCGCTGCCCCGCCTCCTCGAAATGCTTGTGCACGCCGTCGCACGCGAGGATCGATGGTTCAGTCATGGCGCAGGGCCCTCGCCGGGTCGGTGGTCGCTGCGCGCCACGCGGGATACAGGGTGGAAAGGCAGCAGAGCGCGAACGCCGTGCCCGCGATGAGCACCACGTCGTCGGGTTCGACACGCGCCGGCAGGTCGCTCATGAGGTAGACGCTCGCGTCCATGAAATGCACGCCGAAGACGCGCTCCAGGCCGTGCACGATCGACTCGAGGTTCAGCGAGAGCAGTACGCCGAGAGCCACGCCGCCCAGCGTGCCGAGCAGGCCGATCACGGTGCCCTGCGTGGTGAAGATCGCGAGGATGCTCGAGGGTCGCGCGCCGATCGTGCGCAGGATGGCGATGTCCGGCTGCTTGTCCTTCACCGCCATCACCAGCGTCGACACGATGTTGAACGCGGCGACCGCCACGACCAGCAGCAGGATGAAGAACATCATGCGCTTGGTCAGTTCGATCGAGCGGAAGAAGTTCGCATTGCGCTGCGTCCAGTCCTCGACGTAGAGCCCGCCGCCGAGCTCGCTGGCGACTTCGCGCACGGCGAGTGGCGCCTCGTAGGGGTCCGTCACCGCCAGGCGCAATCCGGTGACGTTGGCGCCCAGACGCAGCAACCGCGCCGCATCGGCGACGTGCACGACAGCGAGCGTCGCGTCGATCTCGTACATGCCGGAGCGGAAAATGCCCGCCACCCTGAAACGCCGCAGGCGCGGCAGCACGCCTGCAGGTGTCACGCTGCCCCTGGCGATCGCGACGACGACGGCATCGCCCAGGCCGACGCCGAGCTTGTTCGCCAGCTCCTCGCCCAGCAGGACGGTGAACGAGCCTGGCTGCAGCGATTGCATCGATCCAACGGTGAGCCGCTCGCCCAGCGCAGAGACCTGTGCCTCGAGCGCCGGATCGATGCCACGCAAGGTGGCCGCGCTCGAAGCGCCCGCAGCGTGATCGGCGATCAGCAGCGTCTCGGATTCGACGAACGGCGCCGCGGCAGACACCCGCGGATTCCTGAGCGCCGTTTCCCGCATCGCTTCCCAGCCGACGAGTCCCTCGCCGAAGGCCGTCACCGTTGCGTGCGAGGTCAGGCTCAGGATGCGTGACCGCAGTTCGTGTTCGAACCCGTTCATCACCGAAAGCACGACGATCAGCACGGCCACGCCGATCGCCACGCCGACCATCGAGATCAGGGAGATGAACGACAGGAACCGGTTACCGGTCGAACGCAGGTAGCGCCGGCCGATCGCGAGTTCGAAGGGAGTGCCGCGCCCTGCCATGGTCATTCGTACCGCAGGGCTTCGGCAGGTTCGGTGGCCGCGCCGCGGATCGCCGGATAGATCGTCGCGACGACCGTGAGCGTGAACGCGACCAGCGTGATCGTCACGATCTGCCCGATCCTGAGCTCCGACGGAATCTGCGTGATGTAGTAGACCGACGGGTCCATCACGTGGAAACGGAACACGCTTTCGAGCACAGGCACGATGGTGCCGACGTTGGCGGCGACCAGCACTCCGAGCACGACACCGAACAGCGTCCCGACGGTGCCAATCACGAGGCCTTGCGTCAGGAAGACGCCGACGATGCCGCGCGGGGTCATGCCTAGCGTGCGCAGGATCGCGATGTCGGAGCGCTTTTCGTTCACCACCATCACCAGCGCCGCCACGATGTTGAATGCGGCCACCGCCACGACGAGCAGCAGGATCAGGCTCATCATCGTCTTCTCGATGCGAATCGCCCGGAAGTACGCCGAGTGTTCTTCGCTCCAGTCCTTGACCTGCAGTCCGGCTCCCACGGCCTTGCGCAGGTCGGCGGTGCGCGCGGGTGCGTTCATCACGTCGTCGAAGCGGATGCGCAGCCCGGCCGGCGTTGCACTGGCAGCACCGCCCAGGTCAGCCGCGTCGGCGATCGACACGAGCGCGAGCGAAGCGTCGTGATCCTGCAGCCCGACTTCGAAGATGCCGGTGACCGTGAAGGTCTGCAGCAGCGGCCGGCCACCCGCCGCGAGCATGTCGCGGCCCGGCACCATCACGGTGAGCTCGTCGCCGAGTTCGGCGCCGATCTGCCATGCGAGCACGCGACCGATGACCATGCCGCGCGAGCCAGGCCGGAGGTCGGCGAGTTTCCCTTGCAGCAGGTTGTGCTCGATCGACGACACGTTGGCCTCGGCCGCCGGATCGATGCCGTGCAGCAGCACCGGCTCGAGCAAGCCGGCGCGCCCGAGCATCGCCTGCACGTCCACAAAAGGCGCAACGCCCTCCACGCCCGGCACCGTTCGGATGCGGTCGGTGACCGACTGCCAGTTCGCCAGCCGCTCGGGAGGGCCGGAAACGGTGGCGTGCGCCGTCAGCGAAACCAGGCGGTTGCGCAGTTCGCCCTCGAAGCCGTTCATGACCGAGATGATGGTGATCAGGGCGGCGACGCCGAGACACACCCCGGCCATCGAGATCCAGGAGATGAACGAGACGAAGAAACCCTGCCGGCGGGTTCGGACATAGCGCAGGCCAACGAAGACGGGCAGCGGGTGGAACACCGTGAAGCGAGGCTCGCGTGGGGCAGGAGGCCGCAAGGCTACCCGGCGCGGCCGGGCTTTGCACGTTTCCCGCAGAGCCAGATAGTGAACTGGAACAAGGAATTAGGCCGCGACGCTCCGGGTCTTTCGCGCCGAATGCTATAGTTCTCCGGGCCTCACTGGAGACACGGAAGCATGCGCAAGCAGACATTCACGGCAATCAGCCTCTGCCTGGCCGGACTTGCGACAGCGCCGGCCCTGCCCGCCCAGACCCTCGAAATGACGAACCCGCCTGCGACGGCGCCCGCCGTGGCGACGCCCGGTCGTGGCCAGACGATGGCCCAGGTGGAACGCCAGTTCGGCGCGCCGACCGAGCGGTTCGCCGCGGTCGGGCAGCCACCGATTACCCGTTGGGTCTACGCGGACAAGATCGTGTACTTCGAGTACGACCACGTCGTCCACGCCGTCACGCTCCGCCGCTGAGCCGAACCGCTAGAATCACCGCCTCCCCCGCCTGAAGCGGGGCGTCCGGCCTGCGCGCCGGGCCAAGGGCGGGTCGAAACACCCGTCGACGTCCCCTGCGAATCCCTGCCGCGTCCAGGCGCGGGAGGGCGTCGCCTGTTGCCTGCTGGAATCCGATGCCCGTCGACCCACCCGCCCTGCTGCCCACGAACGAACATCCGAGCCTGCGCTGGATTGGCCTGACCGGGGCGGCCACGGCCCTGCAGCTTGCGCGCGCCGCCACGCAGGCAGCGGGTCCGGTCCTGCTGGTGACGAACGACGCGGCGACGGCTGCCCGCCTCGAGGAAGAACTCGCATTCTTCTGCGCGGGTGCCGTCCCCATCTTCAGCTTCCCCGGTTACGAGACGCTGCCCTACGACCAGTTCTCGCCGCATCCGGACATCATCTCGCAACGCCTGCGCACGCTGGCGCGCCTGCCCGCACTGCGGCGCGGCATCGTGATCGTCGACGTGCAGACGGCCCTGCAGCGCCTGCCGCCACGCACGTTCATTGACGGCCATGCGCTCAGCCTCAATACCGGCGCCGCACTCGACCTCGAGCAGTTCCGTTTGCGGCTCACGAGCGCCGGCTATGCCAGCGTGCCCCAGGTTGCTGAGCCCGGCGACTTCGCCATCCGTGGCTCGCTGTTCGACGTTTTTCCGATGGGCAGTGAATCGCCGCTGCGAATCGACCTGTTCGACGAAGTCATCGACAGCATCCGCAGCTTCGACCCGGAATCGCAGCGCTCGCTCGCGAAGCTGCCACGGCTCGACCTGCTGCCGGCCCGCGAGTTCAGCCTGTCGCCCGAGTCGATCAAGGACTTCAGGCGTCGCTTCCGCACGCGGTTCGAGGGTGACCTGACGCGGATGCCGCTTTATCGCGACGTCGGCGAGGGTCTCGCCCCCGCCGGCATCGAGTACTACCTGCCGCTGTTCTTCGAGCAGACCGCCACGCTGCTCGATTACCTGCCTGCGCGCGCCACCGTGATCCTGCCATCCGACCATGACGCCGGCCTGCGCGATGCGTGGCACTCGCTGGTCGAGCGCTTTGAGGAGCGACGGTACGACATCGAGCATCCGGTGCTCGAGCCAGCCGAAATCTGCGTTGCGGCTGACGAGTGGCTCGCCGCGGCGACCGCATTGCCGTACATCCTGCTCGGGCCAGCGCCAGCGACTCCCGCGCACGCCGACGTGCCCGCAACGATTCCCCCGCGGCCCGTGCCGGTGCTGGACTTCCAGACGGAACCCGCGCCGTCTGCGCGCATCGACCAGCGCCACGAAGAGACGCTGCATGCGTTCGCAGACCAGCTGCGCTGCGCCGCAGGGCGCGTGCTGCTGGCCGCGGAATCGGCCGGACGCCGCGAACTGCTGCTCGAGCTGCTGCGACCCTATGCCATCACGACCAGGGTGGTCGGCAACTGGCAGGAGTTCCTCGATTCGGACGCGCACATCGCCCTGGCAGTCGCACCACTCGCTTCAGGCGTCTGCCTGCGCGATCCCGCCATCACGATTTACGCCGAGGAACAGCTGTTCGGTGAGCGTGCCCGCCAGGAGCGGCGGCGGCGGCGCGCCGACCGCGACCCCGCGAAGATCATCCAACAGCTGGCGGACCTGCGTCCGGGCGCCCCGGTGGTGCACGAAGACTACGGCGTCGGCCGCTACACCGGCCTCACGACGATGGACGCAGGCGGCATGACCGCCGAATTCCTCGTGCTCGAATACGCCGAGGGCGACAAGCTCTACGTACCCGTCCAGGCGCTCGAGCGCATCAGTCGCTATACCGGTGCGCCGGCGGAGTCCGCACCGCTGCACAAGCTCGGCGGCGAGCAGTGGACGAAGGCGCGCGCGCGCGCAGCCGCAAAGATCCGCGACGCGGCGGCAGAGTTGCTCGACGTCTATGCGCGGCGCGCGGCACGCGCGGGACACGCATTCCAGGTGGATGACCAGCAGGTGCGCGCGTTCGAGTCCGGCTTCCCGTTCGAGGAGACCGTCGACCAGCTGCACGCCATCCAGGCCGTGATGGCAGACCTGCGTTCGGGCAAGCCGATGGACCGCGTGGTCTGCGGCGACGTCGGCTTCGGCAAGACCGAAGTCGCGTTGCGCGCCGCATTCGTCGCCGTCCAGGGCGGCAAGCAGGTCGCGGTGCTGGTGCCGACGACGTTGCTGGCGCAGCAGCACTTCGAAACGTTCGCCGACCGCTTCGCCGACTGGCCGGTGAAGATCGAACTGCTGTCGCGCTTCCGCGCGGGCGCGCAGTCAAAGGTGGCGCTCGACGGGCTGGCCTCCGGCAAGGTCGATATCGTGGTCGGCACCCACCGGCTGCTGCAGCCGGGCGTCAGGTTCAAGGACCTGGGCCTGGTAATCGTCGACGAGGAGCACCGCTTCGGCGTGCGCGACAAGGAGCGACTCAAGTCGCTGCGCGCCGAGGTCGACGTGCTGACGCTGACGGCCACGCCGATCCCGCGCACGCTCAACATGGCACTGGGCGGTCTGCGCGACCTTTCGCTGATCACCACGCCGCCGGCGGCGCGACTCTCGATCAAGACCTTCGTGACCGAATGGAGCGCCCCCACCGTGCGCGAAGCGTGCCTGCGCGAGCTGCGCCGCGGCGGCCAGGTGTATTTCGTCCACAACAGCATCGAGACGATCGACAGGATGGCGCAGCAGCTGGCCGAGCTGGTGCCGGAAGCTCGCATAGTGACCGGTCACGGCCAGATGCGCGAGCGCGACCTCGAACAGGTCATGCTCGATTTCTACCACAAACGCGCCAACGTGCTGCTCTGCACGACGATCATCGAAAGCGGCATCGACGTGCCGACCGCGAACACGATCATCATCAACCGCGCGGACCGCTTTGGACTCGCCCAGCTGCACCAGCTGCGTGGCCGCGTCGGCCGCTCGCATCACCAGGCATACGCATACCTGGTCGCGCCGCCGAAGAACGCCATGACGGCCGATGCCGCGCGCAGGCTCGAGGCGATCGAATCGCTGGAAGACCTGGGCGCCGGCTTCGTGCTGGCCACGCACGATCTCGAAATCCGCGGCGCCGGCGAGCTGCTCGGCGAAGGCCAGAGCGGCCAGATCCAGGAAGTCGGATTCGCGCTCTACCTGGAACTGCTCGAGCGCGCCGTGAAAGCGATGCAGGCCGGGAAGACGCCGGAGCTCGAGAAGCCGCTGCACCACGGGCCGGAGATCGACCTGCACGTGCCGTCGCTGCTGCCGGAGGGCTACCTGCCCGACGTGCATGCCCGGCTCGTGCTCTACAAACGCATCTCGTCGGTGCGGACGGTCACGGAGCTCGACGACCTGCAGGCCGAAACGATGGATCGCTTCGGGCCGTTACCCGACCCGGCAAGAAACCTCTTCCGCATCGCGCGCCTGCGCGTGGCGGCCAACCCGCTGGTCATCGAGCGCATGGACCTCGGGCATGCCGGCGGGTCGGTTGCTTTCGGCGACGAGACGCCGCTCGACCCGGGCTCGCTGATCCTGCTGCTGCAGCGGAGCAACCGGACGATGCGCTTCGACGGCCCGCGGAAGATCCGTGTGACGGGCAAGTGGGACGACCCCGAGGAACGCTTCAACGCTGCACAGCAGCTGCTCGACGAGCTGACGCGGTGCGTGCCGCGACACTAGCGTTCAGATCTCCCCACGGACAGCGCGATTGCCACCGCTGGCCTGCGCCTCACCCATGGCGACCTGGGTCGCCTCCTGCATCAACGCGTGGCTCGCCCCGCGCGGCGGCTGTGCGGTCACCACGCCCGCACTCACCGTGAGGAACTTGCCAGTGACGGAGCGCGGATGGTGGATCGAGAGCGAGCGGATGCGCGCCACGATCTGCTCGGCAAAGCGCAGCGCCGCATCGGCCTCCATCGAGACGCCAAGCACGAGGAACCCGCCCTGCCCCGCACGCGCGACCACGTCGCTGGCGCGCTTCATCACGGCGGCGATGGCACGCCCGACCTGCCGCAGCGTATTGTCACTCGCGCCGCGGCCGAAGATCTCCAGGTAATCGGCCCACGAATCGATCTCGAAGTGCATCAGCGTGACGCTGCGCCCGTCGCGCTGGCCGATCGACCAGTCGCGCACGAGCATCTCGAGCAGTTGGCTCTCGGTGCTGAGGCCGCTGGAGCGCTCGAGCGCCGCGGCGAGCGCGCCCGGCGAATTGCGCGGCACGGGGCGGTAATAGAGTGCCATCCGTCCGCCGGACAGCATCACGGCCCAGCGCTCGCAGTCGAGCAGCGTGCCATCGACTCGCTTGAGCCGGACGCGGGAACCCAAGCCCGTCGTGGTCAGGTTGGGATCGGAGGGAGCCTCGGCTTCGACGTCCTCGAGCCGGCGGCCGGCCACCCAGTCTTCCGAGCGGCGCAACAAGGCCGCAAGAGTCGCGTTGCCATACGCCACCCTGGTGATGCCGTCGCGGGATTCGACGACGGCAATGCCGTCGAGCGCATGCTGCAAGACCTCGCCGAGCAGTTGTGCATCGCTGGTCGTCGTCATGCTGGCTGCGTCGCTCATCGTTCTGGAACTCCCTCGCGCCCCGGTCCGTCGTCAGGCGTTCAGTTGCAGGCTCGGCGTGTCACGGCAATGGTCGATCGCCCGCTGGCATTCGGCCCATTGCGCCGTCTTGCGCAGCTGGTCGCGGGCCGGCATCGGCCGCCCGTGCAGGCGCACCAGGCGCACCTGGCTCAGCGGATCTGCCGCGCCTTCGAGTTCGGCCAGCGTAGCGAGCACGGCGGGACGATCGTTGCAGATCGGCAGCAGGTCGCAGCCCGCTTCGATCGCGCGGCGCGCGCGCTCGGGAACCGTGCCCGCAAACGCGGCGCCCCCCATGCTGAGATCGTCCGAGAACACCGCGCCGGTAAAGCCAAGGCCCCAGCGCAGTTCCTGCTGGATCCAGCGTGCCGAGAAACCCGCGGGCGCCTCATCGACTTCGGGGAACAGCACGTGCGCGACCATTACGGATGTCAGGCCGTTCGCGATCATGCGCCGGTAGGGCAGCAATTCGTCGGTGAGTTCGGTCAACGGCCGGCGGTCGATCGGCAGCGCCTTGTGCGAGTCGGCAACGACCGCGCCATGGCCCGGGAAATGCTTCGCGGTGGCAGCCATGCCGGCTGTGCGCATGCCCTGCATGCAGGCGACGGCGAGACGGGACACCACCTCGGGATCGCGATGATATGCGCGGTCGCCAATGACTTCACTGACACCGTAATCGAGGTCGATGCAAGGCGCGAAACTCAGGTCGATGCCGATCGAGCGCAATTCAGCGGCGAGCAGCCACCCGCACTGCCAGGCGAGCCGGCGGCCGCCTTCGGGGTCGAGATCGTACGCATGACCGATCGCGCGCTGCGGTGGCAGCACGGTGAACTCGTGGCGGAATCGCTGCACGCGCCCGCCTTCATGATCCACGGCGACGAGCAAGGGGGGATTACGGACCGCCCGGACGTCCCGGACCAGGGCGGCCAGTTGCTCGTAGCTGGCGAAATTGCGCGTGAACAGGATGACGGCGCCCACCAGCGGGTGCGCCAGGACGCGCCGGTCCTCTTCGGTGAGTTCGCAACCGGCGACGTCGACCATCAGCGGACCGAGCGTCATCGCGTCACCCCGGCTGCATCGTCGTCCGTCATGCGTTCCTCATCGCTCGAACACCGCCATGGCCTCGACGTGCGTCGTGTGCGGGAACATGTCCATGACACCCGCCGCCGTCAGCCGGAAGCCATGCTCCCGTACGAGCAGGCCCGCATCGCGCGCAAGACTGCCCGAATGGCAGGAAATATACACGACACGCCTGGCGCCGCTGCCGGCGACGACCGGCAGGATCTCCCTGGCCCCGGCCCGCGGCGGATCGAGCAGCACGCTGTCATAAGGTCGTCGCGTCCAGGGCAGCCCCACTGCGTCCTTGAACAGGTCGGCCACGTGGAACTCGACGTTCGGGATGCCATTGCGCCCGGCATTGGCGCGTGCCCGCTGCACCAGGCCCGCGTCGCCTTCGACCGCCACGACCTGGCCAGTGCGCCGGGCGAGCGGCAGCGAGAAATTTCCCAGGCCGCAGAACAGGTCGAGCACCGTCTCGCCCGGCTGCGGCTCGAGCACGTCGAGCGCACGGGCAATCATCGCCTCGTTCAGCGGGCCGTTGACCTGCACGAAGTCGGTCGGCTCGAAGTCGATGGTGATGCCGTGCTCCCTCAGGCGATAGCTGAGCGGCGCAGGTGGGCGCGACGGATCGAGCGGCGCGATGGTCTCCGGGCCACCGGATTGCAGGTAGACCCGGACGGAAAACTCGCGTTCGAAGTCCGCCATCCGCTCGAGGTCGGCCGGTGCCGGCGGATCGAGCACCCGCAGCACCAGCGCCACGACGTCGTCCGACACCGCGACCTCGGCCTGGGGCACCCGGCTCGCGATGGTCAGCCCCTCGACCATCCGTCCCAGCGGTGTGATCAAGGCACCGACCGGCTCGACGAGCACGTGGCATTCGTGGAGATCGGTCACGTACGGCGACGAGCGCTCGCGAAAACCGACCAGTACCTTGCCCTTGCGTGGCACCAGCTTGATGCCGAGGCGCGCGCGCCTGCGGTAATGCCAGACCGGGCCACGGAGCGGTTCGAGCAGGCGCCCGGCCTGCACCGCGCCCAGCCGCGACAGGTTCTCGATCAGCTGAGATTGCTTGAACGCGAGTTGCGCGTCAGGCGCGAGGTGCTGCAAGGCACAGCCGCCGCAGCGACCGAAGTGAGCGCACTTCGGCGGCACGCGGTCCGGGCTGGCGTGCAGCACCTGCTCCGTGACCGCATGGTCGAGCTTGCGCTGACGATGCGTTCGTCGCAGCACGACGCGCTCGCCCGGCAACGCGTCGGCCACGAAGACGGTCTTGCCATCGATCCGCGCGACGCCAGCCGCCTCGTGCGTGAGGTCGACGATGTCCGCCTCCTCGGGCGCCAGCTGCAGGCGCTTCATGCGCTGGTCAACTTCCGCACTTTGCCCATGCGGCCACGTATTCCTGCCAATGTGGCCGCTGCGCCCCGAGCAGCCCGGCGCGGACGAGTTCGACCTCGCGCTCGTGCTCGTCGTGCGTGAGGCGGCCGCGCATCAGCTCGAAACGCAGGTAGATCAGGAACGTGTTGACGGCGTCGGTCTCGCAGTAATTGCGGATCTCCTCGCTGCGGCCCTGCAGATGCGCATCCCAGACACCCTCGCCCGACCAGCCGAGCTTGCCGGGGAAGCCGAGCAGCTGCGACATCTGGTCGAGACCGACGCGCCCGCGGCCCTGGAACCCCGCAAGAACGTCCATGAGGTCGACGTGCCGCCAGTGGAAGCGGCTGATGTAGTTGTTCCACTTGTAGGACTGGTCCATGTCGCCCATCTCCCAGTAGCGATGGGCCTGGACCTTGTGGCGCAGCGCACGGTAGTGCAGCACCGGCAGGTCGAAACCTGCGCCGTTCCAGCTGACCAGCGTTGGCGCCAGGCGCTCGATGCCGTCGAAGAAGCGGCGCACCAGTTCTTCCTCGGGCGAATCCGGCTCGCCGAGGCTCCAGACCCTGAAGCCGTCGCGCGAACGCATCGCGATGGAGATCGCGACGATGCGCTGCTGTTCGAGCGACAGGAACTCGTTGCCGGTCTGCTCGCGCTGCCGCGTGTGCATGACGTAGCCGACCTGCTTGTCAGTCAGGGTTTCGAGCCCATGGAGCCGGCGGCCGAACTCGACGTCGGGGACCGTCTCGATGTCGAATGCCATGACGTTGGTGACGATGCTCATTGCGATTGCTCCACACGCTTCATCAGCACCGCGACGGCCACCACGAGACCTGCCTCGTCCGTAAGCGTCACGTGTCCCTCGCCGGCGCCGAGCCTGTCGCGGAGCGCACGCCCGCGCTCGGACCAGATCACCTCGGGCCGGCCCCAGGCATTTGGCATGATGCCGACGTCGCGAATCCAGATGCCATGCGCAAAGCCCGTGCCGAGCGCCTTGACAAGGGCTTCCTTGGCGGCGAACCGCATCGCGAGGAAGCGCACCGGGCGCTTGTAGCCACGGAAGCCAGCCTCTTCCTCGGGCAACAGCAGCCGGCGCACGAAATGCTCGCCGTGCCGTGCGTAGACCTCTTCGACGCGCGCGAGCTGCACGACGTCGGTGCCGATGCCGAAGATCATGGGCGGGTGCTCAGGGCACGCTCGTGGGCAGGCCGCGGCGGGCCTCGACCATCAGGCGTCGCATTTCGCGCACCGCCGCGCCCAGGCCGTCAAACACGGCGCGCGCGATGATCGCGTGGCCGATGTTGAGCTCGACGATATCCGCGATCGCAGCGACGGGCTGCACGTTGTGATAGTGCAGGCCGTGTCCGGCGTGCACGGTCAGGCCGATCTGCGCTCCGTGGCGCGAGCCGTGGACCAGCCGCATCAACTCTTTCGCCTGGTGTTCGCCGGTCGCTTCCGCATACGCCCCCGTGTGCAGTTCGACGACGGGTGCGCCGATCTCGAGCGAGGCCTCGATCTGTTGCGGGTCCGGATCGATGAACATCGAGACGCGGATGCCGCATTCACGCAGGGCGGCACAGCATTCCTTGAGCCGCGCCTTCTGCCCGGCCACGTCGAGACCGCCCTCAGTCGTCACCTCGGTGCGCTTCTCCGGCACCAGGCACACGTCCTGCGGACGCACCTCGCGCGCAATGGCGATCATCTCGTCGGTGGCCGCCATTTCAAGATTCATGCGGGTCTGCAAGGTCGACCGAAAACGTCGCACGTCGTGGTCCTGGATGTGGCGACGGTCCTCGCGCAGGTGCAGCGTGATGCTGTCCGCGCCGGACTGCTCGGCGACGAGCGCCGCATGCAATGGATCGGGATACGGCGCACGGCGCGCCTGCCGCAGCGTCGCGACGTGGTCGATATTGACGCCGAGCTTGATCGGGTGGGTCAGCTGCAAAGGATCAACCTCCGTCCGCCTTGCCTGCATGCGCGCGCATTTCGAGAGCCACTTCGCGCGTCCGCAGCGGCCGGCCGTCGAGAACCCGGTCGAGCGCCGCCCGCAGCAGGCGGCGGGCATCCGCCAGGCTGCGCGGGTCGTCCAGCTCTTCGCGCGCAAGCGAGAGCAGCGACGCGCCGCAAAATATCAGGGTTCCCTCCGCCACTCCATCGAGCGGCTCGGCACCGCCTTCGAGGCCGTAACGGTAGCTGCGTGCCGGCTCGAGCGGCTCCCCGCTCGCGGCTTCGCGCTCGAGGTTGAGGCCCCAGCCGAGTTCGTCGAGCAGTCGCTTCTCGAACAGTCGCAGCGCCCGTCCGGGATCGTAGTCCGGTGCATACAGGCGCGCGATCAGGATCGCGTAAGCATCGAACAACACGGGATGCGGGTCGTTCCGCTGCAGCAGCTTCAGCAGCAGCTCGTTCGCGTAGAATCCGCTCATCAGGCGATCGCCGGCCAGCGTGGCGGGCGGACGAACGCGTTCGGCCGACGCCAGGTGCCCCGCTTCGCCGCGGCCACTCCAGGAAACCAGCGACTCCGTGAACGGCTGCAATGCGCCACCCGTCGCCGCGGAGCCCGACTGCCGCGAGGCCCGCGAGAACACCGCGACCCTGCCGTACGTGCGCGTCATCAGCTCCAGGATGCGGCTCGTGTCGCGCCACGGGTAATGATGCAGCAGGAAGGCGGGCTCGAGGTTTACCCGCCGGGCCCCGCTCATGATTCGTATCCGAACTTGCGCATCGCGTTTTCGTCGTCCGACCAGCCTTCCTTGACCTTGACCCAGAGCTCCAGGTGCACGGGCTGGTTGAAATGACGGTTGAGGTCGAGCCGCGCCTGGCGGCCGATTTCCTTCAGCAGTGAACCGCCCTTGCCGATGACGATGGCCTTCTGGCCCGCGCGCTCGACCCAGATCACGGCCTGCACCACCAGCTTGCCGGGCTCATCCTCGGACGGGCCGATGCCCTCGATCTCGACGACGAGGCCGTACGGCAGTTCTTCCTGCAGCCGCAGCATCAGCTTTTCGCGGATGAGTTCGGCGGCCATGAAATGGTCCGGCGAATCCGTCACCTGCTCTTCCGGGAAGATGCGTGGCTGCTCGGGCAGGTATTTCGCAATGACCTCGGGCAGCCGTTCGAGCGTCGTCCGGCGCGTCGCCGAAATCGGCACCACTTCGGCGAACGCGGCTTTCTGCGTGAGGTCCTGGATGAACGGCAGCAGCCTTTCTTTCGGGTGCGCGCGGTCGACCTTGTTGATCAGCAGCACGATCGGCAGGCCCACCTGCCTGAGTTCGTCGAGCACGCGCTCGTCTTCCTCCGTCCAGCGCAGCGCCTCGACCACGAACAGGTTCACGTCCACGTCCGACAGCGACGAGATCGCGGTGCGGTTCATGTACCTGTTCATCGCGCGCGTCTGCCGGGTGTGGATGCCGGGCAGGTCGACGAACGCGATCTGCATCCCGGGCCTGTTCAGCACGCCATGGATGCGCGTGCGCGTCGTCTGCGGCTTCGGGCTCACGATGCTGATCTTCTGCCCGATCAGCGCGTTCAGCAGCGTGGACTTGCCGACGTTCGGGCGGCCCGCGAGCGCGGCAAATCCGCAGCGGATCACCGGCTCTTCGCCCGCCGGAGGAAGGATCTGTTCGTCTGTCATGGTCTCTCCTGCGCGCGGCCCAGGGCCTCCAGCACGTGTTGTGCAGCTTCCTGCTCGGCACGGCGCCGGCTGGAGCCCCTGCCCGTCGCCCGCAACGCAAGATCGGCGGTTTCGCAACTTGCGACGAACCACTGCTCGTGCGGTTCGCCGCCCACTTCTTCCAGCGCGTATTTCGGCAGCGCCAGTCCGCGCGACTGCAGCTCTTCCTGCAATCGCGTCTTGGGATCCTTCAGGGTCTCGGCCGACGGCAGTTCGCGCAGCCGCTCGCCGAGCAGCCCCTGTACCACGTCGAGGGCGACCTCGATGCCACCGTCAAGGTAGATCGCGCCGAGAATCGCCTCGAGGCTGTCCGCCAGGATGGAATCACGGCGGAAGCCGCCCGACTTCAGTTCGCCGCCGCCGAGCCGCAACTGCTCACCGAGGTCGAGCTCGCTGCCGATCGCCGCGAGCGTCGGACTGCTCACCAGCGCGGCGCGGTATCGGCTGAGGTCGCCTTCAGGGGCCTGCGGATACGTGCGGAACGCGAGCAGCGCGACCGCGAAGTTGAGGACCGAGTCGCCGAGGAATTCGAGGCGCTCGTAGTTGGTGCGGCTGGCGCTGCGGTGGGTCAGCGCCGCCTCGAGCAGCCCGGGATCACGAAAGCGATACCCGAGCCGCCGCGCGGACCATTCATCGGCGTTCAGCAAGGCCCGCCGTCACTGTGGGATGGAGACGGTCTTGTCGAACTTGACCAGCAGGAACACGTTCGCAATGAACGGCCGCTCGGCCTCGTAGGACGCGACCAGGTCGTAACCTTCGGCGGTCTTGTCGATCTCGATTTCTTTCCAGTCGATGCTGCCGATGTCCTCGACGTCCCAGCGGCGCTCGAGCGAGCGGCGGATGAGCGCCGGGTTGGTCTCGATGGCGGCGTGTTCATCACGCACCTGCTCGAGCGAGCGCGCCACCTTCATGTACTCGAGGTACACCGGCATGAGCCGGATGCCGCCATACAGCGCCGAGCCGAGAATCAGCAGGATGATGACGATGCCGAGAAAAGTCGCGCCGCGTTCACGTTGTTTCATCACGGTTCTCCCTTGCGAGCTCAATGGATGGCCTTGCCGATGCGGTCCCACAGGGGCGCGCTGGGCAATTTCCAGTTCAGCCAGATGCGGACGGCCCTGCCGACGACGTTGTCGACCGGCACATAGCCGACTTCCGGGAACCGGCTGTCGCGGCTGTTGTCCCGGTTATCGCCCATGAAGAAGTAGTGGCCCGTCGGCACCACGTCGTCAAAGTCCACCGACGGGCGCTCGCCGATGTAGAGCGTGCGGTGCTCGACCGCGCCCAGGCGTTCGATGCCGATCTGCGCCCGGGGCGTGCTGCCGTACGGCTCGGAGTAGCCGTCGAGCGTGACGTCCTGCAACTGGCCGTTGATCCAGACGCGCTTCTCCCGCACCAGGACGTGATCGCCCGGCATGCCGACCAGCCGCTTGATGTAGTTGGTTCCCGGATCCGACGGCAGGCGGAACACCACGACGTCGCCGCGCGCCGGCTCACCCAGCGGCACGATCTCGAGGTTGACCACCGGCAGGCGCAGGCCGTAGGTGAACTTGTTGACGAAGATGAAGTCGCCGTCGAGCAGCGTCGGCATCATCGAGTCGGACGGGATGCGGAACGGCTCGTAGAGGAACGACCGGATCACCAGCACGAGCAGGATGATCGGGAAGAACGACCGCGCGTACTCGACCAGGATGGGTTCAGGCGGGCCGCCGGCAGCGCTGCCGGTCCCGCGCTGGCGGCGCGGGCGGAACACGCGGGCGTCCACCAACCAGACCAGCCCGGTGACCAATGCAGCGATGACCAGGAAGAAAGAGAAGTCGAAGACCAAGCAGCACCTCTTGGAACGGGGCGGAGTATTCGTTAATTATCTCGCCGAATCAATGCTTTGCATCACATTGTGCGAGCGGGAGTGAAAATCACTCCTTGCGTCCCACCTGCAGCACGGCGAGGAAGGCCTCTTGCGGGATTTCCACCTGGCCGATGCTCTTCATGCGCTTCTTGCCCTCTTTCTGCTTCTCGAGCAGCTTGCGCTTGCGCGAAAGGTCGCCGCCATAGCATTTCGCCAGGACGTTCTTGCGCAGCGCCTTGACGGTCGAGCGGGCGATGACGTGGGCGCCGATGGCGGCCTGGATGGCCACCTCGAACATCTGCCGCGGGATCAGTTCCTGCATCTTGTCGACCAGCTCGCGGCCCCGCTGATAGGCAGTGTCGCGGTGACTGATGATCGAGAGCGCGTCGACCTTTTCCTCGTTGATCAGGATGTCGAGCCGCACCAGCGGCGCCGCCTGGAACCGGTCGAACTCGTAATCGAACGAGGCGTAGCCACGGCTGCAGCTCTTGAGTCGGTCGAAGAAGTCGAGCACGACTTCGGCGAGCGGCAGTTCCCACTGCATGGAGACCTGGTTGCCGAGGTACAGCAGCTTCTTCTGCACGCCGCGCTTCTCGAGGCACAGCTTCATCACCGGGCCGACGTAGTCCGGCGGCAGCAGGATGTTGGCGATGATCATCGGCTCGCGCAGTTCCTTGATCCTGTCGACCGGCGGCAGCTTGGCCGGGTTGTCGACGTTGACGATCTCGCCGTCCGTCGTCAGCACTTCGTAGACCACGGTCGGCGCACTGGTGACGAGCGAGAGCTCGTACTCGCGCTCCAGCCGCTCCTGCACGATGTCCATGTGCAGCAGGCCGAGGAAGCCGCAGCGGAAGCCGAAGCCGAGCGCCGTGGAGACTTCGGGCTCGTAGTTCAGCGCGGAATCGTTGAGCTTCAGCTTCTGCAGCGCGTCGCGGAAGGCCTCGTAGTCGTCGCTGCTCACCGGGAACAGCCCGGCGAAGACGCGCGGCTTGATCGTCTTGAAGCCCGGCAGCGGCGCGGAACACGGCCGGCTGTCGAGCGTGATCGTGTCGCCGACGGGAGCGCCGTCGATCTCCTTGATGCCCGCGATGATGAAACCGACTTCACCCGTGTAGAGCGCATCGGCCACGAGCGACTTCGGCGTGAACCGCCCGAGCTTGTCCGCATGGTGCGCGCGACCCGTGGTCCAGACCCGGATCTTCTGGCCCGTGCGGATCGAGCCGTTCACGACGCGCACGAGCGACACGACGCCGACGTAGCTGTCGTACCACGAGTCGATGATGAGCGCCTGCAGCGGGCCGTCGGGGTCGCCCTTGGGCGGCGGCACGCGCCGCACGAGTTCCTCGAGCAGCTCGTCGACGTTTTCGCCGGTCTTGGCGCTGACGCGCACTGCATCCTCGGCCTCGATGCCGATGATCTCTTCGATTTCCTTGATGACCTTCGCGGGGTCGGCCGACGGCAGGTCGATCTTGTTGAGCACCGGCACGACTTCGAGACCTTGCTCGAGGGCGGTGTAGCAGTTGGCCACGCTCTGTGCCTCGACGCCCTGCGCCGCGTCGACGACCAGCAGCGCGCCTTCGCACGCCGCGAGCGAGCGCGACACTTCGTACGAGAAGTCCACGTGCCCCGGCGTGTCGATCATGTTCAGCTGGTAGGTCTCGCCGTCGCGCGCCAGGTAGCGCAGCGAGACGCTCTGCGCCTTGATCGTGATGCCGCGCTCGCGCTCGAGGTCCATCGAGTCGAGCACCTGCGCCTGCATCTCGCGGTCCTGCAGGCCGCCGCAGATCTGGATGAAACGGTCGGCGAGCGTCGACTTGCCGTGGTCGATGTGCGCGATGATGGAAAAGTTGCGGATCAGTTTCATCGGGGCCCAGGTCGTCCGGCGCAACCCGCGGTTCGGGTGCGTCAAAACCAGCGATTATAGCCCGAGCGCTGCCGCGACCTTGTCACGATCGTAACGGCCTTCGCAGGCAACTCGACCGTCGATCGCTAGCACCGGAACGCGCAGCCCGAACTCGGTGGCCAGCACCGCATCGGTGTCGACGTCGCGGGTTGCGAGTGCGTCCAGCAGTCCCGGATGGTCGAGTGCAAGATCGAGCAGGAACTCGTCGCAGAGGTGACAGCCCGCGCGGACATACAGCTCTAGCGTGGCCCGAGTCATGACTGACCCGGCACGGTGGTTGCAGTGGCGCCGAGCCAACGCCACCGCACCGGGACCCCGGCCCGCGTCCATCGCCTGGCGATCAGGCCCCCGGCGATCAGGCCGAGCGCCGCCCCCAGCAACGGCGTGACCCCCCACTCCCAGTCCGCGACCCGGAGCAACGCCGGGCCGGCCAGTAACCCGGCAACGGGAGGCAGGTATAAGCGACAGGCCGCGCGCAGCAGGCGGGTATCGTCAATCTGCAGCTCGAGCCGGTCGCCCGGCTCGAGCATGCGCAGGCCCCGACGCGCGTCTATTTCGAGCCTGCGAGGTTGGTTCGACCGTAGCCAGCCGCAGCCGCGCCCGGTGGCGCACGTTCCGCAGGCGGGGTGATTCGAGACGCCGCATTCGACGCGGGCCCGCCCGGCCTCGACCCGGGTCACGACCCCGGTGACCTGCCCCATGGCTCAGCGGGCAGAGCCGGCCGGGAAATCAGCCGGGACGGCGGAACCCTGGACCGGCGCGACCGAGTTGGCGATCTCCCGGACCGTGGCCGCAGGCACTTCGCCGATGGCGGTGACCACGTGCCCGTGCACGCTGGTCGAATAGGCGTTGGCCGACCCCATGCTCGAGGTTTCGGGCGGACGCGGACCCGTCTGTGCGCCGGGCTCGATGAAGACGGAGATGGCTGCGATGCCGTCCGAGAAGATCAGGTGCTGGGCCGGCATCGGCGAACCCGGGATTGGCTGCAGCCGGCTGGTCACGAGCCGGAAGCCGGGCGGCAGGCGCATCGGTCGCCAGCCGCCATTGCGCGGCAGCTGTGGCATGGCGGCGAGCTTGCGGCCGGTCCGGATCCACTGGAACCCGGTGGCATCGACCGTCGGTTCGATGTCGTGGGCCGGGATCCTGTCCTTCATCTGCAATTGCGTGAATCGAATGATCTCGATGGGGTTGCCGATGCCATTCGTCACGATCGACTGCAGGGGCATGGCCGTGTCTTCATCGAGCCAGAGGCGGTAGCCGTAGCGGTAGATGTCCCTGGGCCGGACATCGATGACGCGGACCTCGCGGCCCAGCAGGCGACTGCCTTTCGGGCCGACGACAAGCTGGTAGTTGCGATCGAGCGCGGGGCCCGGGGTGGGCAGCGACTTGAGCAACGAGCCGTCGTCGCCACGCGGCTCCACGATTACGACGCGACGGTCCGGCAGGTAAGCGTGGACTTCTTCGCGCGTTCGCACGATCTCACGGCCGCTGCCGTCGAGCGACACGAGGCGCTCGAAGCTCTTGCCCTCGTCGACCCGGTGCACGATGCGCATCGTCTCGGCCTGGCGCCCGGTCGAATGCGTGAACAGCCCGTCGTAGTTGCGCGTGGCGAGCGACTCCGACATGCGTTCGATCCAGGCCCGCGCGTCGTCTTCGGCGCTCGCCGAGAACGCCAGCAGGCAGGCAGCGACGCAAACCGCGGCTCGCCTCGTCGCGGCTCCACGCATTCTAGGGAGCCTCACCCATCTCGTGCGAGACGCGCGTTATGCCCGGGTCGGCGGCAAGGAGGCTCGAGAGCACGTTGCGACGGACCATCGGCGTCGAGAACTGGCTGTGAGCGACCAGGTAGCCCGCGAGGCGCTGGGTCTGCGCCGGCGTCGGACTCGCGGACATGGCGAAGGAATTGGCTGGAGTGACTTCGCGCTGCGCGACGGGCGTGCCGTCCGGACGGAACAGCAGCACTGCGGTGACGGCTGCGCCGGCAGCCAGAGCCGTACGCACGATCGGCCGCTTCCACAGGGCGGCCTGCTGCTGCAGCGGCACCGCTGCGGCCGGGCGCGCCGTGGATGTCTTCTCGGCGATGGCCGGGGCGTCGCCGATGGCGGCACTCACGCGCGCTGCAAACGACGGCGCGGCGATCCGGCCGCCGGGGGCACGCAGCGCTTCGCCGATCAGCGCATAGCTGCCGAAGGCACGGCGCAGTTCTGGATCCTTGTCGAGGCGCCGCATGAGGAGGCCCATCTCGTCCCGCGGCAGTTCGCCGTCGAGCAAGGCCGAAAGCTGTTCACGAATCTGGTCGGTCATTTCGTTCTAGGCACCCGGTTTCAGTCGAGCAGGGGTTTCAGGGCGCGGTCGATCGCTTCACGGGCACGGAAGATGCGCGACCGGACGGTGCCCACCGGACAGTCCATCGCCGTCGCGATCTCTTCGTAACTGAGGCCCTCGATCTCGCGCAGCACGATGGCGGTGCGCAGGTCTTCGGGCAGTTGCCCGATCGCCTCGTTGACCGTCTGGCGGATCTCCTCGGAGAGGACCGTCGCCTCGGGCGTGTCGTCGTGCTTGAGTCGCGACGCCACGTTGTTCTGCTCGCTTTCCGAGAGTTCCACTTCGTAATCCAGTGGTCGGCGCTGGCGCGAGGCGATCGAATTGCGGGCCGTATTGACCGCGATGCGATAGAGCCAGGTGTAGAACGCGCTGTCGCCCCGGAACGACCCGAGGGCCCGATAGGCCTTCACGAAAGCCTCCTGGGCGACGTCCTCGGCTTCGGCCGGATCGCGTAGCAGCCGTGCCACCAGCTTGATGACCTTGTGTTGGTACTTGAGCACCAGCAGGTCGAACGCGCCGCGTTCGTTCTGCTGGGCCCGCCGCACGAGTTCGAGGTCGCTTTGCTCGGCGCCCGCAGGCAGACCGGCATCTTCGTCCCCGGGTTCTCGCGACTTCATAGACTCGTCCGACGGGGGAAAGTTCTGCATGGCTTGCATGGCTAGGCTAGCGCAATGGCTGCCCGGTCACGAGCCAGTCCGGCGTCCGGAACGGGGCAGGACGACACTCCACCGGCGAATTGCATGGGTCGGCAGGTCCAGCGGCGTCAGCCAGGCGCGGTACCGCTTGCCGGCCGGGTTGGAATCCGCAAGCAGATCAAGGAAAACCGAGGGCCCTATCAACCGCGTGCCGACGTCGACCGTCGCACGACAGGGGGCCAGACCCGCCGTGTGCAGCCAGAGGGAGCCGTCCGCGCAGGCCACGAGCCGCCGGCCCGGTCGGCGCGCGGAGCGCACCCACGACCGGGCCTGGGTCGCCACGATCGAGCCGCCAGCCAGCAGGAGCAGCGTGGCAGCAGCAGTCGATCCGCCCGAACGGACCACGGCCAAAGCCAGGAAGGCGGTAGCCAGCGCCACGATCGCGCCCGCGGCGAGGTCGGCTGCGGTCACCGGCGGCAGTTCAAGGCTCGAGTCGATGGATGCAGGCGATGATCGCACGCTGGGATTCCTCGGCCGGGGTGGCCCGACCCACAAGATACCCGAACAGGTCGGGGTCCTGCAGATCGACCAATTGCAGGAACGCGTCGCGTTCAGTGGGTGACGCCGTCTCCCAGGCCCGGTCGAGGTACCGGTTGAGCAGGACGTCGATCTCCCGCATGCCGCGCCGGCACCGCCAGCGCAACCGTGCCAGGTTGAAGTCGGCGGCAGCAGTCACCTGTCCTCAGCCGGCCTGCAGCCGACCTCTCCCGTAGTCGACGGAGAGTTGGCAGAGGGCATCAGTGCTGCCGCTCGACGATCATCTTCTTGATCTCCGCGATTGCTTTCGAGGGATTGAGGTCCTTCGGGCAGGCCTGCGCGCAGTTCATGATCGTGTGGCAGCGGTAGAGACGGAACGGGTCCTCGAGTTCGTCGAGGCGCTCGCCGGTGGCCTCGTCGCGCGTGTCGATGATCCAGCGGTACGCAGCGAGCAACGCCGCCGGACCGAGGAAGCGATCGCTGTTCCACCAGTACGACGGGCAGCTCGTCGAGCAGCAGGCGCACAGGATGCACGCCGACGGGCGGTCGATCTTCTCCTGGTCTTCCTTCGACTGCAGGCGCTCGCGGTCGGGCGGCGCCGGCGTGCGCGTCTGCAACCATGGCTTCACCGACGCGTACTGCGCGTAGAAGTTGGTGAGGTCGGGCACCAGGTCCTTGATCACCGGCATGTGCGGCAATGGATAGATCTTCGCGTCGCCCTTGATCTCGCCGATGGCCTTGGTGCACGCCAGCGTGTTCACGCCGTCGATGTTCATCGCGCACGAACCGCAGATGCCCTCGCGGCACGAGCGGCGGAACGTGAGCGTCGAGTCGACTTCGTTCTTGATCTTGATCAGCGCGTCGAGAACCATCGGGCCGCAGCTGTCGATGTCGACTTCGTAGGTGTCGACGCGCGGCTTCTGGTTCGAGTCCGGGTCGAAGCGGTAGATGCGGAAGGTCTTGACGTTCTTCGCACCCGCCGGGGCCGCGTGGCTCTTGCCGGGCTGAACCCGGGAATTCCCGGGAAGTCTGAATTGGGGCATGGCTGGGAAGTGATTAGTGATTAGTGATTAGTGATTAGTGATTAGTGATTAGTGATTAGTGATTAGTGATTAGTGATTAGTGAATAGTGGCTAGCGACTGGAGTGCAGTGACTGATGACGACTACCACGATCCCGTCTTACTAATCACTACTCACTGATCACTATTCACTCAGTAGGTTCGGGCCTTGGGCGGGATGGCTTCGACATCGCTCGTGAGCGAGTTGAGGTGCACCGGACGGTAGTCTATGCAGACCCGGCCCGAGGCATCGGCCCACGCCAGCGTGTGCTTGAGCCAGTTCACGTCGTCGCGGTCCTTGAAGTCTTCCCGGGCATGGGCGCCACGGCTTTCCTGGCGGTTGGCCGCCGACGACATCGTCACCAGCGCCTGCGCGAGCAGGTTGTCGAGCTCGAGCGTCTCGATCAGGTCTGTGTTCCAGATCAGCGAGCGGTCAGCCACCTGCACGTCGGAGAACGTGGTGAAGACCGCGTCGAGCTTGTGCACCCCTTCGTCGAGCGACTCGCCGGTACGGAACACCGCCGCATGGTTCTGCATCACGCGCTGCATGTCGAGACGGATCTCCGACGTGCGGCGCGTACCCTTCGCGTTGCGGAACCGGTCGAGCCGGCTGACCGCCAGGTCGCCCGCGTCCTTCGGCAGCAGCTTGTGCGACGTGCCGGGCTTGACCGTCCTGCCGCAATGATGCGCAGCCGCGCGACCGAACACGACCAGGTCGAGCAGTGAATTGGAGCCGAGGCGGTTCGCGCCATGTACCGACACGCAGGCGGCTTCGCCCACGGCCATGAGGCCCGGGACGACCGAATCCGGATTGCCGTTGCGCAACGTGACCACTTCGCCGTGCACGTTGCAGGGAATACCGCCCATGTTGTAGTGCACGGTCGGCAGCACCGGGATCGGCTCGCGCGTGACGTCGACGCCCGAGAAGATACGCGCGGTCTCGGCGATGCCCGGCAGGCGCTCGTGGATCACGGCGGCGCCCAGGTGTTCGAGGTGCAGGTGGATGTGGTCCTTCTGCGCTCCGACACCGCGGCCCTCGCGAATCTCGATCGTCATCGAACGGCTCACGACGTCGCGCGAAGCCAGGTCCTTCGCGTTGGGCGCGTAGCGCTCCATGAAACGCTCGCCCGCGGAATTGGTGAGGTACCCGCCTTCGCCGCGCGAGCCTTCGGTGATCAGGCAACCTGCGCCGTAGATGCCGGTCGGGTGGAACTGCACGAACTCCATGTCCTGCAGCGGCAGGCCGGCGCGCAGCGCCATGCCACCGCCGTCACCCGTGCAGGTGTGCGCCGAGGTACACGAGAAATACGCGCGGCCATAGCCGCCCGTGGCGAGGATCACCGTGTGCGCGCGGAAACGATGCAGCTGGCCCGTCGACATGTCGAGCGCCACGACCCCGCGGCACGCGCCGTCTTCCATGATCAGGTCGACGGCGAAGTATTCGATGAAGAAGCGTGCTTCGTGCTTCAGCGACTGCTGGTAGAGCGTGTGCAGCATCGCGTGGCCCGTGCGGTCCGCCGCGGCGCAAGTGCGCTGCGCGATGCCCTTGCCGTAATGCGTCGTCATGCCGCCGAACGGGCGCTGGTAGATCTTGCCGTCCTCGGTGCGCGAGAACGGCAGGCCGTAGTGCTCGAGCTCGAGGATCGCCGCCGGCGCTTCCTTGCACATGAACTCGATCGCGTCCTGGTCGCCGAGCCAGTCCGAGCCCTTGATGGTGTCGTAGAAGTGGAAGCGCCAGTCGTCCTCGCCCATGTTGCCGAGCGCGGCGCTGATGCCGCCCTGCGCCGCGACCGTGTGGCTGCGCGTCGGGAACACCTTGCTGATGCAGGCCGTGTTGAGGCCCTGCTCGGCGAGGCCAAAGGTGGCGCGCAGTCCGGCGCCGCCCGCGCCGACGACGACGACGTCGTACGTGTGATCGGTGAACGCGTAATCCGCAGTGGTCATGCCTGGGCTCCGAACGCTAT
>Ga0224505_10000392_pt1 | contig 30281 bp, 22 predicted proteins | sample SF_Jan12_sed_USG_FD_169102 | JGI IMG/M metagenome (GOLD analysis project Ga0224505, IMG submission 169102) | Sediment microbial communities from San Francisco Bay, California, United States - SF_Jan12_sed_USGS_4_1 | ecosystem: Environmental > Aquatic > Marine > Sediment | place: USA: California... | reverse complement strand
AAGGCCAATCCCGGCTGTGAACCGCGTGGCTATTCTTGATTTTCCGTTGAAATCAAAGCTATAGCGCAAGTCAATTCTTGTCCGAACGTATTGGGAAAAAGGAACTCCTGCCAATTTATATCTTCCGAGTGAGTCTTTGGAAGCACCTGCGACTGAATACGCAGCATGCAACAGATTTCCAGCCAGATCAATCCCTCCTCTGAAGAAGAATTCATTTCGGCTGCCTTTCTGTGCTTCATAGGTAAATTCATACGCGGATCCGACAATGAATTGTTCATCAAAACTTCGTTGCACACCTGGATTCTCCTGAAGATATTTATTGAATGCCTCGGACTTTGATGATTCAGGTATTGTAGTGAAAATAACTTCAACAGGATTTAAGGAATGTGTTACGCGATCCGTCTTGCTCCACCGGTAGCCAAAGTTGGTAAACACTGAATTCATTCGATAAAGATCCAGCCGGTTAAAAAGATTGTACCCTGCGGAGATGTTGGTTTTTGGCAGACTCTCTTTGCCGAAATTCAATAAAAATCCCGGATATAGTCTGGGGAGCGTGTAGTTTGCCTCGAGTCCCAATTCATAGGCGGGATTAACCTTTCCTTCGGCAACCTGCACCTCAAATCTGCCCCTCAAATTTATCTTCAACATTTCGGCGCCTTTGCTCACATTGCGGTCCGTGTAACTCAATATTACGCCTGGCCCAAAGTAGTTCGTAGACCGAAATATAGTATTGAATTCGGCGCTGTATGCATATCGTTTTCTTTGTGACAAGTAAAGGATAGCATCAAGCTTGTCTGTATTCCCACTCGGGGCAAACTTGATGTTTGCATTCCTGATGATGGGGAGTTCATTCATGTAGCGAATGGATTGTATGTAATTAGAACGTGAATAAAGTTCACCCGGCTTCAGAAAAATTCCCCTTTGCAATGCATTAAAGTTAAGTGCTTTATCGTGAGAAATCAGATAGTAATTGCCGAAGGCAACCGTATCGGCAGACTGGTCTTCAAGCACATGATCATCATGAATAAAGATCTTTCGTAACGTATAGGGTATTCTGGATTCAGGAGGGGTTTCGGGTTTTACGGTTAATTCTGCATTTATCTTGTGATCACCTGTTGTTGTATCTGCTTTTAGCGAAATAAACTCTGGGTTAAAATAGATATACCCATTTTCCTTCAAATTCCGGTCAATCCTGACTCTTTCATTCTTTGCTGACTCCAGGGAATAGATGTCTCCTTTTTTCAATAAAGATTCGTTTTGGGAATCGCCTATAATTTTAGTGAGGCTGTTTTCAGGTTTTGGAAATACAATAGAATCAAATCTATAAGGTTCATGAAGTGTGATCGTGTAGATATGTTTCGCCTTTTTGTGGCCTGCGCTGAGCGTATCAAATTCTACAGTATTGTGAAAATATCCATTGTGAAACACTCTGTTCTGAATTGCGGCAGACACCTGGCCAGGCTTTGTTTGTGAAAGGAGTACCGGATCACTAATTTTGTTTTTCCAAAATTTCTTTTTTTTTGCCTTTTCGGAAAGCATATTGTTTCGTGCTAAGGCCGGCCTCATCCACAAGAACTTATTATTAGGCTTAGGTTTCAATACACCTTTTATCATGGGTGTTAATTTCTTCCTTGCAGCATTATTATCGACAAAGCGTACCGCTGATCCAACATAAAGTGGATCTTCGGACGAAACACTTTTCATCCCTGTACAGCCCGTCAATGCCAGCATAAGAACTAATATAGGATATGAAGTTGCCCTGTTCATCTATCCTTGGTCTTCTTCGATCTGTCAAATTCCTTAATGAATATCAATGATATTCCTGTATTTCTTATTTCCTGATAGATAATATCATACGTTTCATTATTGAATAATTTAAGCCGCTTATTTCCATTGCCCGTAAGGTCATAAATGATGGCGATATCGCCTCTGTAATTCTTGTTACCCGTGTTGGCCCCGGATTGGTCCTGGTTGATATTAAAATCTCCCCCAATTTCAAATGACAGCCGATCATCCATCATGCTCTTCGACACCCTGAAATCCATCGCTGTTTGGGTCTTCCCACCCGGAGCGGAATAATCGCTATACGATTGTATTCCCACATCAATGTTCACGCCTTTTATGTATTGACTTGCAAATCGATTTAGCTGACTGGCCAATAAACTGTTGACGCTATTGGATAGGGCAGTTGTGGCAATAAGACTTGAATTGATATCGGAACCACTGTTTTCGGGTAAGAAGCCGCCAAGAACGATAAGCCCGAAGACTTGTTTATTTAATTCTGATTGATATTCGGGCAGTTTCAATCGGTCGAGTTTATTTGCGAGTACCGGATAATTCATCTTCTCTTCCTTGGGTAGATCCAATGAAAAAGACACGACCGGGTTTTCAACGGTTCCATTTATGTTGATGCCAACTTGATAATCCAGCGCTCTTTTATAAATCGATTTTTCATTTTCACCAATCTCGTGACCAATCAAGCCTATTGAGTTGGACGGGACAGTATGGACAGCTTTGATATCCAGGTCTCCATTTTCCGGACTTCCGCTCCAATTAACGGAGGAACCCTTAACCAGATTGAAGTTCTTTTTAACCAAATCATAAAAAGACAAACGATAAACTCCTTTGTTGATGGTGTAATTTCCCGATAGACTGACATTACCGGTCCGGTCATACCCTAATTCCAGGTTTGCTGCACCTGAAGCTTCAATATAATCTCCTGACTGCTCATCAATAACAACTCTTAGCGCAGCATTGTCCTCAATGGCAATGGTTGAATTCAGATTCATTTCCGGAAGCCCGGCGATCAATGAATCATAAAAATAATTTGATTTTTCACGCCCGGCAGAATCTATTAATTGCGCAGGATCAATAAAGTCAATAATGCCTTCACTTTTCAAAAGGTCAATTTCATCATTGGCCATGACATACGTGAGACTAGTCGTGTCCTTGACGGTTATATTGGCTTTAACATACGTATCCTTTTCGTTCCCTGTTAGTTTTATGTTGGTACCAATCACGAGCAAGCCCCTCAACTGACGATTAGAAGAATCTGGGGTGTTTAAGAGGATATACCGGTCAGAATTTAGCTGGAGATCGTAATCAAAGAATTTATAATCGTTTGAATGGAGATATCCACTGATGGTAAGTGGATTATGTGCCTGATCATAGATTGTAAAATTATCCAGTAGCAGTCCTGAGCTGTTCAAGTCAATGATATCATCCTGGATAGTAAAGGTTAACTTCGGATTGGAAGTTGTGAACCCTGCGTCGAGAAATCTTAAGTATCCCTTAAACCCTGGCTTTTGAATTGGTCCGCTGATCCTGGCTTCCCCTTTGATTGCCCCCTTCATCTCGTCAATGAATCCCGAAACTAAAAACGCAAAAATTTCCACGTTATTTATATCGAGCAGTAAGGCGGCATCCACTTCACCATTATCAATAAAGTATCGCCCATTGAGATCAATTTTGTTTGATGAATTGGCCAATAGAAATTCAAATGGAGCCTGGTTTTTATCGCTTACCACCGTTGCGGTAAGCGTCAATGGATTAGAATTATAGAGGATTAGGCTATCAATACCCGCTCGCAGGTTAAGTTTCTTCTCGTATGAGTAGGAGGCCGTCGCATTGAGTTTACCCTTATTGACAATGGTTGAATCGGGAAACAGCAGAAAGTTTAGTTTAGCAAGATCTACGTTCTCAATGCTCACATCGAAAGCTTTCAAGTCCCCATCCAGCCCGATCCGCATATCATCCCTCGAAATCGTAAAGTTTCTCAATACAATATTCCCTTTCTCTAAGTACACAGGATTATTCCGATCAATGATATAGTCCTTGTCGAATGCCAGCAGTTTGTCAGGATAAACAAAGACACCGCTATCGGAAGGCGCAACTCGTGCACGAAAACCCAGGATTGAACTGGAATCTTGAGACAGCAGCAGATTTGTTATGGAGGTGTCGCCTTTGTTGAACACATCAAAATCCAGATTGCCAAGCTCAACAGCGTTATAGAAGACATTCTTTGCAGTCATGCTGCCGCTGACGCTATCCGGGAGTGCCATAATACCGGCGCGGAGTGTATCCAGTGAGATACCATAGCCTTTAAATTTTCCACCCGCAGCCTGCAACGTCAGTGCTTGTTTTTGTTCATCAAATTCTCCAGCAACACTGAGCGCGGAAAAATCATCAATATTGATATCCAGCAATTGGAAGGGGCTTGCTTTTTCCCACTGAAAACTGAAATTGAAATTTCGCCCTCCAGTGGGATGATATTGAGTTTCGGAAGTGTTTAGCATACTGTTTGACCAGGTGCTGATCATACTGGGCGATTCCCTGATATCAAAGTTTGATGTCAGTTTACCTTTCCCAAAATCCGTGTAATAGTCGAACTCACTGGCTGTCGGTGAAATTGTGATTTTGAATGCCATGCTGTCCAGTGGATATGTTATGGATTGATTTTGGAATTCAATACCTTTTCCTTCCAGGTAACCATCTATTGAAGATTGGTCTGCTTTTATTAATGTTTTTAATTCCCCGGAAATGGAAAGGGTGCTGTCTATGTGTAATAGCCTGCCCAGGCTAAAATCTTCCAATTGAACGTCGTTTGTGATTACCAAAGGTCCCGTAAATGAAATTTCAGAGCTTATGGCAGAACGATATTTGGGGTCATCAATTGACATTGTGGCCATCACTCCGGCTTTTCCTATTCGGCCTTGAAAAGCAATTTTGTGAATGGATTGATCCAGTACTACTATGTCGTCAATCAATCCTTTGATGTCAATATCAGGATCATTACCCAGAATTCCTTTGGCGCCTACGGACAGATCAATGGGACCCAACCAGGGTAAATCTATAAATTTCCCAACGTCGACTTTCCTGCCCGTCAGGTCAATGTCAACTTCAACGTTATTATCCTGCCGCGTTGCCCAACCTAAAGCGTTTACGTCACCCCATGAGGTAAAAACTTTTCCGTCAACGTATGCTTTTTTCAGGTTTCCTGAGCTTCTAAGTTCGAGTGATACCTGTGGAGGGATTCCGATATCTTGAAGAAACGGAGTTAATGTTCTGTTGAAGTCTGAGCCTATTGATGTATTGATCGCGACATCGTTCCAACTCAGCTTTTCAGGATTTAATGCATCACGTACTACTCCCTCAGCATGAAGCTGACTATTGACTGTTTTTAGGTTAAACGTTTTTACTTCGCCTTTTCCCAACGTGTAGTTACCTTTGAACTCAATCGTAGTTGTCTCCCAATGGTTGAAATGACTCATCAAGGAGTCACTTAGAAAATACGCAAGGTTACCAGGCGTGATACTTCCTACCAAGGATATTTCCGCCATGGCTTGATCATCTTTGGCTGACTTCATATCATACCGGCCAGCAAGATTTGCATTGAGTTCGTTGTTGTCAGCAGCAAGGTGAAGATTGGAAAGATTCCATCGGGTTCGATTTGCGTGCATATCAGCGGTGGCATCTGATAATTTAAATCCAGGCATTTCGGCAGAAAGAGACCGTAACGCTGCGGCAAGTGTGTCTTCACGAATTGAGATATCCGACAGGCTGATTAGTATATTCTTAAGCATCAGGTGGAGTGGATCAAATTTTGGCGTAGTCTTCACCTCATCCCTGTGGAAAGAAAAATCACTACTCTTCATCTCGATTGCCTTAACGTCAATGGCCAATCCCGTACCAAAATCGGGACTCAGCAGTTGCTTGTTTTCTTGTGCAAGGGTATCGCTACTAATACCCGACGGTCGTGCCGACAAAATGTTAACTACAGCATTTTCAAAGTAGGCTTTGCCGGCACTGATCTTATTTGGATTGATGGAAACTTCAGCATCCTGACTCGAAAAGGTTCCGAGATTTATGTCAACACTTGTTCCGTTAATTGTTGATGTGAATTCAAATGAAATGTTGTCCAGGATGACCCTTTTGAACACAAGCCTTGTCCTTTTTGATGAAGGGGCTTGTACTGCTTTTGGCCGGAACGCATCGATGATGAATTGAATATTCAATCCTTCCTCACCCTGGATCAGATGACCGTCGAAGCCCTCAATGCTTACTTCATCAAAAATTAAATCGCCCCCAATAAGATCAAAAATGTTTGATGTGACTTCAATTTTTCGGGCAGAAACAATTGTGTTATTGTTAGGATCCCTAGCCTTCAAATCTTCAATTACAACATTCCCCAACAGGGAAAACTTGATCACGGCTATTTCTACCCTGGATTCAATTTTAGAAGACAAGTAGTTCGACAATCTGTGGGTGATCTTTCGCTGTATGGGTGGAACATGGACGAGGGCGACCAGGATGAATAATAGCGAAAGCAAGCCGAGTACTACTTTCCCCAGGAATTTGGAAATCCGTATAATTGTACGCCGGTCAAGCATGAATCATCTTATTTTTTGTCCCTCAATCAGTCAATAATTTGCCAACCCGGAGTCTTACTTTTGGATTAGGGACGCGTTTTCAAATGTACGCCCGGAGCAGGACCTTTATAATGACTTCTATCACAAATATGACGGTTCTTTCCCTTTCAGCAGGCTTGAATTCGAAAAAACAATCACCAGAAAGTTAATCGGCGGTTGCTTTGGCTTGTGCTATGATCCCTTAACAGTAAATTGGGCAATATGGCGCAGGTTAGATGTTGTGCGTCACGGTAAGTTGTCCTTATATTTTTTAACTAAATTGTGGTATATGAAATTAATGTTGAGTAATAACATGTGGCTGCTATTCATTGTTCTTTTTTTGTACAGTAGCAGTTGCACGAAAATTAATGAAAATAGACAATGGACGCAGGTGGCAAAGGGAATCTGGAAGTACACTGATCTTAATAAAGAGAAAACAAATCTTTTGGATGCCGCCAATGCGATACCGCTTTGGCCCAAACTCGATGCGTACGCGGAAGTACCTTTTCCATTGGATCAAAATTTAATAAAGATCACCAGGCAGAATGGAAAAATATACTTGCGATTCCCATTGGAAAAAGACGAACAGATTTATGGATTGGGCCTGCAATTTAAACAGGTGAACCAGCGAGGACATATTTTTAACCTGCATGTAGACCATTATGGCGGAGCTGACAATGGCAGGACACATGCCCCTGTGCCTTTTTATGTATCCAGCAAGGGTTATGGTGTACTGATAAATTCCGCGCGGTACATTACTGTTTATGTTGGTACAGCCGTTAGGTTAGACAGCCGCGACAAACCAACGGTATACAATAGGAATACGGATAAAGACTGGCAAGCACAACCAATGTCGGACGCCGTAGAGGTTTTGATACCAGCCGAAGAAGCCGAGATAATTGTATTTGCTGCCAAGTCGCCACTTGATGTGGTAAGAAAATATAACCTTTACAATGGTGGCGGATGTTTGCCCCCTAAGTGGGGGTTGGGCTTCACTTACCGCACGCATACGTTGCATACTGACACGGATGTTCTTGAGGAAGTAAATGAATTTGAGGAACATGAATTTCCACTGGATTTTATCGGACTTGAGCCTGGATGGATGAATATGTCATACCCTTGTTCTTACGAATGGGACAGTACACGGTATCCAAAACCGGCAGAATTTGTAAATGCGTTGCGCAAGAGAAATGTAAGGACTAACCTTTGGGTGAACCCCTATATTGCACCGAAGGCGAAGTTGTATAACCAGATGTTACCTTATGCCGGTTCGCACGTGGTTTGGAATGGTATTGTACCGGATTATTCATTGCAGGAAGCACGAAAGGTGTTTTCTGATTTTTTTGAAAAGGAACAATTAAACATCGGCGTGTCCGGGTTAAAAATTGATGAGGCTGATGGTTATGACCATTGGTTATGGCCTGATGTAGCAACATTTCCTTCTGGTGTTGATGCAGAACAGATGCGACAAACGTATGGGCTGCTCCTTCAAGATATGATCTCTAACGAATACCATAAAAGAAATATACGAACGTATGGGCTGGTAAGAGCCTCCAATGCCGGGGCGTCACGCTTTCCATTCGTTATTTATAATGATTACTACAACCACGAAGATTTTATTACAGCCCTTATTAATTCCGGATTTTCCGGCATTCTATGGACACCGGAGGTCAGGAGTTCCGCATCCGGCGAAGAATGGCTCAGGCGAATGCAAACGGTTTGCTTTTCTCCGATGGCTATGATCAATGCCTGGTCAAGCGGCACAAAGCCCTGGTCGTACCCGGAAGTTTTTGAGGCCGTTAAGAAAGTAGCGCTGTTGAGAATGCAGTTGCTGCCATATATTTATACAACATTTGCTGACTATCATTACAATGGCACCCCTCCAATCCGGCCAATGCCTTTAGTCGATGGATTCGTTTCAAAAGAAAAAGTCACAGCAGGAACTTTAGACGATACCGAAAATCCTTACAACCTTGCCACAAGAAAAGATATTAAGGATCAATACATGTTTGGCGAAAGCATCCTTGTGGCGCCGGTATTTACTGGTCAAAAGTTACGCACCGTGATACTCCCAAAAGGCAAATGGTATGATTTTTATAATGGCGATTATGTAGGGGAAAATGAAATTATAACGGTCGAGAGCAGGTTAGATGAGATACCTTTGTTGGTGAAGGATGGTGGAATAATACCCATGATACCTGCCAGATTGCATGTCCCCGTGAATGGAGAGAAACTCCCATTGGAGGTTCGTCATTATGGTGCATTGGAGGGCAAGTATCTACTGTACGATGACGATGGCGAAACATTTGACTACGAAAACGGCTACTATTCATGGACGGAATTGAGTGCAACAAATGTACCAACCGGGCTTGCGGGAAAAGATAAAAGGATGTCGGGTAAGATTTTCAACTACACAGATATTGTTTGGAAATTTATGACCCGATAGAATTGTCTGACGGTTGATTTCCTTGCGGAGTTCTATTGATCTTACGGGATTTATTCTTATCTTCCCTTCACCTAAACCTAATTTCCATGAGATCAATCTTTCTTCTGATGTCTCAGAAATTGCATTTCTCTGAGGCGCTTACACTCAACCGTCTTGAATATTCTTTGATCCGTTATGGCCAGCTGATTGTTTACCTCCTGGCGATAGGTGCTTTAGGCTACTGCTATATTTCATTGCAAGGAATGTTCGCTGACTATTTGGATGGTCTTGCATTGCGTGAGCCACCCAACTATTAACAATCGGACACACCTCAATTTGCTGACTGAAGTGGTGCGTGCAGGCTTGAAACGCGCTTCTCTCGGTTGCATTACCCCCAAATAGTAAATAAGCTCTCAGAACCAAATCAAATTCAAGGCTATCTGGCGGAATCGTTATAGGAATATCCTTGACCAATGCCTATTTGTCCTTATCTGACGGAAGCTGTACATTGATTAGATGATAATACTTCGCACAACCTTCTTAATATGCATAACGTTGGTCATGGTGCATACCAGCACTGCCCAGTCAGAAATACCTGCTGCCATTTCTGTTGACCTTGATAAAGAATTGGGCGATATGAATGCCGTGTGGGCATGGTTTGGATATGATGAGCCGAATTACACCTACATGAACGATGGAAAGAAACTGCTGTCTGAATTGTCGGCTTTGAGCCCTGTGCCTGTTTACGTTCGTGCCCATAATTTGCTGACCACAGGAGATGGCACACCCGCGTTGAAGTGGGGTTCCACCAATGCGTATACAGAAGATGCCACCGGCAACGCAGTGTACAACTGGACCATTGTTGATCGTATTTTTGATACCTATGTTGAACGTGGCATGAAACCACTGGCGCAGATAGGGTTTATGCCTGAAGCGTTGTCTGCAAGGCCGCAGCCTTATCGGCATTATTGGAAGCCAGGTGATCCATATCAGGAAATTCTGACCGGCTGGACGTATCCACCCAAAGACTATAGTAAGTGGGGCGAATTGGTTTACCAATGGGTGAAGCATTGTGTTGAACGCTATGGGGAAACAGAGGTGGAAAGCTGGTATTGGGAATTGTGGAATGAACCGGATTCTAAATATTGGGGTGGATCGGTAGAAGAGTATTGTAAACTCTATGATTATTCTGTTCATGCAGTAAAGCGTGCACTGCCCACAGCAAAAATGGGCGGACCTCACGTAACCGGCCCGGGCGGGAATCGGGGAAGAGACTTTCTTCGGACGTTTTTAGAGCATTGTATATCGGGAGCCAATTACGTTACTAACACCACGGGTTCGCCCCTTGATTTTATTGCATTTCACGCAAAGGGGTCTCCGAAGGTAGTGGAGGAGCATGTGCAAATGAACATGGGGCGGCAATTGCGTGACATTGCCGGTGGATTTGAAACCGTAGCCTCCTACCCGCAATTAAAAAATTTGCCCATTATTATTGGTGAATCAGATCCGGAGGGATGCGCTGCCTGTGGCATGGCTACCAATCCTGAAAATGCTTATCGCAATGGAACGATGTATTCCAGTTACACGGCAGCGTCGTTTGCACGAAAGTATGCGCTGGCCGATTCGATAGGTGTAAATTTCTTAGGGGCTGTATCGTGGTCTTTTGAATTTGAAAACCAGCCTTGGTTTTATGGTTTCCGTGATCTGGCTACGAACGGTGTTGACAAACCGGTGCTCAATGTGTTCCGGATGTTTGGTAAGATGTCAGGTAAGCGGGTACATGTTACGGGAAGTTCCATGTACCGGCTTGCTGTTGTTGTGGATTCTTCAGTTCGCAGAAGCTATACCGACATTGGCGCATTGGCCGCAAAGGATGGAGGAGCGGCAACGGTCATGGTATGGAATTACCACGATGATGACCGTAAGGCAGGGAAGGCTGCCGCGATTGATGTGACGATCACCGGCGTACCCGCCAGACACGTAAGCGTAACAGAGTACCGGATTGATGAGAACCATAGCAATTCTTATGAGGTCTGGAAAAAAATGGGGTCCCCACAGAAACCTACGCCCGCGCAAATCAAAGCATTGGAAAATGCAGGACAGTTAGAGACCATTGGTAAAGTCCGCAAGCACGATGTGAAATCCGGGGAAGTTGTGGTCCCCATATCCCTCCCGCGCCAGGGTGTTTCATTATTGCAGGTAGTGTGGTGATAGTCTTCACCGAAATTATTCGGAGCCTCTATGAAGCACTGAGTTAATTTAGTAAATCACTTTGTCTTCATCGCTGATTTCATATTGCACCGTATGGCTTCTGTGAATTATTTTTGATAGTTCAAACAAGTATTTTGAAGGCCCCCACAGCATCATCCTCCTCTAGTAGGATGTGTATGCTACGCGCTCACTGTCTTAAAATATATTTCGGGTATAGTTGTAAACAAGACAATAAACTATCAACTTACTCAAAAAAATGATGTCTGATTCACGTTACTCATTATGGTGGAAGTTGTGTTTGGATAGTGCGATCGGTGCGAAATTCAAACGAGCTTTAGCATGTGCAATCCTGATTTTGCTATTGCCTTTTTCGTCGTTTGCTCAATATCCAATCAACAAAAATGTTGATGTCCAGCACTATTTCTTCTCCATTGAATTGACTGATAGTTCAAATGAAATTAAGGGCGATGCAGAAATTTCTGTGCTGTTAAAAAATGGCGTAAAGGAACTTATCCTCGACCTGAAAAATATTACAAAGGAAGGCAAGGGCATGAAAGTAGAACGCATAACGCATGAAGACCTGAATGTTGAATTCTCCCATAAAAACGATCGACTTCAGATCGACCTGCCCGCAGCAGTCGACGGCAAAAATAAGATTCGGATCAAATACTCCGGAATTCCAGGTGAAGGATTCATAATAAGCAAGAATAAATATGGCGATCGCACATTTTTTGGTGACAACTATCCTGACCGGGCCAGGAATTGGCTACCGTGCGTGGATCACCCATCGGATAAGGCCTCGGTATCCTGGTCGGTATCCGCACCTGACCACTATCTGGTTGTAGGAAGTGGCAAGCTTAAGGAAGAGACCAACCTGGGCAATGAGATGAAGTTGACCAGGTGGGAAATGTCTACACCGATTTCTACCAAAGTAATGGTCATTGGCGTGGCCCGATTCGCGGTCGACTATTTTGGAGAAGCCTCCTCTACTCCGATTCAGACGTGGGTGTATCCCCAGAATCGGCGGGAGGGATTTTATGATTTTGCTCCGGCGCTTGATGTAGTGAATTGGTTCAGGGAAAATGTAGGGCCTTACGCCTATGATAAGCTCGCAAATGTGCAATCGAAGACCACATATGGCGGAATGGAGAACGCCAGTAATATCTTTTACACCGAAAATGCTGTGACCGGAAAGCGGGAAGGTGAAGGATTAATTGTTCACGAAATTGCACATCAGTGGTTTGGCAATTCCGCTACCGAAGCCGACTGGCCTCATGCCTGGCTAAGCGAGGGGTTTGCTACTTACTTCACACACCTTTACAATGAATCGACGTACGGAAGAGACATAATGGTAGCGGGACTCAAGGAAGACCGGAAGGCCGTGATCGACTATTGGAAGAGAACCCCGCTCCCTGTCGTAAATACCAGTCTACTATCTTTTCCTACCATTATGAGCCTTCGTGAATTGTTGAGCACAAACACCTATGAAAAAGGTGGGTGGATTTTGCACATGCTTCGAAAAAAATTGGGGGACAAGATATTCTGGAGCGCTATCAAAGCGTATTATGCCAAATACATGAATGGCATCGCCACAACTAATGATTTCAAAGCCATTGCAGAGCAGGAATCAGGGCTTGATTTGACACAGTTCTTCAAACAGTGGTTGTATGAGGGCGGCCAGCCGGAACTGACAGGGTCGTGGCACTATCAAAAAGGGGAGGTTCAGGTTCAGTTGGCTCAGGTGCAGGACCAATTGTTTATTGCCGATGTTGAAATAGGGATCGTTGATGAACATGGGGCTATGACATTGATGGTGGTCACGCTGGATGGAAGATCAAGCGCGGGTAAACTAAAATTTCAGGCGAAACCTGTCAGGGTAATCATCGATCCGAGCACCTGGCTATTGTACGACGGCCCCGGGGAATTGACTTTTGAAGGAGAATAAAATGAATAGTTGTGCAGTTCTAAGTACCTGGTTGTTATGGATGCAACACATGATTTTATAATGCACAAATTGGCTGCCTTGGGAGGGATCGTATGATCCTCCCAGGCAATAATAAGCCCACCACGACCTGAGTCGTGTCGAATAGTTAACCTATGGCCTCCGATAGCGACCAGGGAAATGTTGTTAAATCTAATTCCAGCCCCTTTGACTTTCCTGAAAATATTGTCTGGAAAGCAACGTTGATGAAATTCGCAGCAACTAGTTGTTGCCTTCTAATATGATAGTTCTATTAGACCAATCAATACTAACACCCACCCTTGTCTTCGCCTGTGATTTCATGTTGAAATCTTTTGTAGCACGGTTTACCCCTTCAAGATTGGTAACGATTTTACCCGCTAGCTTCTTCAGGAGATGACTATTGCCCGTTCCCTCATGTTGTAAGTTTGGATTGTTCATACCCGTTCATTTTAGATTAAAGCCTTCTATTCTAGATTAGCAATAAAAATATCCCTAAGAACCTCCAGAATCCAATGATGACGGTTAGCGGTTTAGGGGACTTTTATCATCATAACGTTTTTATTGTCGTGTTTTTCGCGTACAGCCTTGGCTGATCGATTCTTGGGTAAAGTATAATTGCGCGACAAGGGAGCGGAGGCCAATGTATTAAAACATTCTATTTCTACATGACGCGAGCAAGATATAGGCGCTAGCTATCGCAATTGTAGATCATTTGTTTCTCAGCGAATTCGGCAAAAGGAAATACAAAACATATGGTTTATATTAGGAAGTTATCTGTAATGAAGAAACGCAAACACTAAATTCTATAAGGATACAGTGCAGATATGAAATTGTTATAGATAAGAATAGGGAATGAATGAACCACGTCAATTAGAGTGTAAGGAAGGATGCCAAAATGAAAGCAGCTGTATACACGAAATACGGATTAACAGATGTTCTTGAACTAAAAGATTTGGAAAAACCTGTTCCTGGCGATAATGAAGCGTTAGTAAGCGTTCATGCAGTATCCATAAATGACTGGGACTGGGGTCTATTGAGAGGTGAGCCATTCATGAACCGTATGATATCCGGGTTTCTGAAGCCAAAAATCAGGATACTTGGTTCTGATATAGCAGGGAAAATAGAAGCAGTCGGCAAATACATAAAGCAGTTTCAGGTCGGTGACGAAGTTTTTGGGGACTTATCCGGTTGCGGCTGGGGTGGTTTTGCTGAGTATGTATGCGCACCTGAGAGCGCATTAGCCCTGAAGCCTAAGCGCATAACATTTGAGGCAGCAGCAGCCATACCGCAAGCTGGACTTCTTGCCCTGCAAGGCCTTCGTGATAAAATGCAGATACAACCAGGACAAAAGGTTTTGATAAATGGAGCAGGTGGTGGCGCAGGTTCTTTTGCGGTTCAAATCGCCAAATCTTTTGGGGCTGAAGTGACGGGCGTAGACAGTACTGAGAAATTGGACTTGATGCACGCGATTGGTGCAGACCATACAATTGATTACACCAAGGAGGATTTCACTAAGACCAGCGACCGTTATGACATGATTCTTGATTTTGCGGCCCACCGTTCGATTTTCAATTCCAGGCGCGCATTATGTCCCCGGGGAACTTATGTCATGGTTGGAGGTTCCACGCCTCGAATTTTTCAGCTTATGCTTCTGGGACCGTTGATCTCGATGATGGGCAGTAAGAAGATGAGTATCCTGAGGCATAAACCAAACAAGGATCTGAATTTTATGATAGCGCTTATTGCCGCCGGCAAAGTGGTACCGATCATTGATAAAATCTACAGGCTAAGTGAGGTTCCTGAAGCCCTCAAGTATTTCGGGGAAGGACATGCCAAAGGAAAAGTAGTAATAACTTTGGAATACAATAACCCAACTATGTAAGAGAAGCATGAAAGCAATCGTCTCAACAAAATACGGATCGCCGGATATTCTTGAATTAAAAGAAGTTGAAAATCCTGTTCCTAATGATCATGAAGTACTCATTAAAGTATTTGCAACAACAGTAAATCGAACAGACACGGCGACACTCAGGGGGAAACCATTTTTGGCCAGACTAGTCACGGGCATGTTCAAACCAAAAAAACCGATTCTTGGAAGTGAATTCGCAGGTAAAGTTGAAGGTGTAGGAAAAAGCGTATCGTCTTTCAAAATTGGCGATAATGTTTTTGGATTTAATGAAGATGGTTTTGGTTCTCACGCTGAATACATGACTATATCAGCAGACAAAGCGCTGACAACAATACCAGAAAACATATCCTATGAGCAGGCCGCAGCGAGTACTGAAGGTGCACATTACGCCTACAACTTTATTAATAAGGTGGACCTTAAGCGCGGGCAAAAAGTGCTTGTTAATGGTGCCACCGGAGCCATAGGTTCAGCGGCAGTTCAACTGCTAAAATATTTTGGAGCAAATGTGACGGCAGTTTGCAATACGAAGAATATAGATCTGGTTAAATCACAAGGAGCCGATAAGATAATAGATTATATGAAGGAAGATTTTACCAAAGAAAAGCAAAAATTTAACTTTATTTTTGACACTGTTGGCAAAAGTTCATTTGCCAAATGCCTGCCATTGTTAGAATCTGGTGGCATTTATATTTCGTCTGACCTGGGCTATATGGCTCAAAATATTTTCTTGCCACTGATAACGCCGATTATAAAACCAATGATTGGAAACAAAAAGACCATATTTCCAATGCCGACGGACTGCATTGGGAGTGTGCTTCTCGTGAAAGAGCTCATTGAGAAAGCAAGATTCAAAGCGGTCATTGATAGAAAATATCCGTTGGAAGAAATTGTCGAGGCGTATAAGTATGTTGAAAAAGGACAAAAAACGGGGAATGTAGTGATAACCATTGAACATAATAACACAGCCTAACAAAGCCGCCAGTTAAAATGATAAAAATGGAGACTAAAAAAATATTGGTTTCAAGAATGTTACCTGCTATAGGTATTGAATTGCTTAGAGACGCTGGATTTTCTGTTACGGCGTGGAGTGAGGATAGGCCGATGACGCAGGATGAGTTGATTGAAAAAGCAAAACTTCATGATGCGCTGTACATTACCGCGACTGAAAAAATTGACAAGAGATTCTTAAACGAATGTTCTCACCTTGACATAATCTCCCAATTTGCGGTTGGCTATGATAACATAGATGTTTCAGAGGCCACCAGATTAGGTATTCCGATAGGCTTCACGCCTGGTGCCATGAGTGATGCGACCGCTGATATTGCATTTGGATTAATGATTGCCACTGCAAGGAAGATGTTCTATTTGCATAAATCAATAATAAAGGGCGAATGGACTTATTTTAAACCCACCGCAAATCTTGGCGTGGAACTGAAAAATAAGACACTCGGTGTTTACGGACTTGGTCGAATCGGGTCAGAAATGGCAAAGCGATGCGCGGGAGCCTACGATATGAAAATACTATACCATAATCGAAAACCCAATAGCAAAGCAGAACAGGAATTGGGGGCTGAATTAGTCGACTTTAAAACTCTATTGGCCCGAAGTGATGTGATATCAGTGCATTGCTCTTTAAGTGTTGAGACCAAAGAGGTATTCAATAAGGAAGCGTTTTCGCATATGAAACCTACCTCCATCTTTATTAACACATCACGTGGAGGCGTGCACAATGAAGCGGATTTGATTGAGGCATTGAAGACAGGAGTGATTTGGGGTGCGGGGCTTGATGTCACCAATCCAGAACCTATGGACAAAAATAATCCCTTATTGCATATGGAAAACGTCAGCGTGGTACCCCATATTGGTTCAGCGACAATTGAGGCTAGAAATGAAATGGCTCGGTTAGCGTCTACAAATATTATTGAGTTTTACAGGCATAAAAGGGTTCCGCATATTGTCAATCCAGCGGCAATGAACAATAAATAGATCACCACCTAACAACAGATGTATTTGACATCAATTTATCAAATGAGAAAGAAGCAAATCAACTCCATACTCCTTGCAATTACTCTGTTTTTACTCTTTCAACGATGCGCACGTGTGCAGCATGAACAAGAAGGTTACGCGATATGGCCAGGTGAAGCCTGGGCTGTGTCCAATCCCGAGGCCGAAGGGATAGATGGTGCAGCGATTGATTCAATCCATAGTGACATCACCAAAGGTAAGTATGGTCTCATTGATGAGTTCCTGGTTATCCGCCATGGCAAGATCGTAGCGGATCATCATTATACCCAAAATTACGATTCCATTGCCGCACATTATGATACTACAAATCACATGTTCAACTATGATCATCCAAAGTGGCATCCGTACTACCAGGGCAGTATGCTTCACTCGCTGCAGTCCGTGACCAAGAGCATAACGGCCATCGCATTGGGTATTGTCATAGATGAAGGTCGCCTTGCAGGCGTCGACATCCATCCATTGGAATTGTTCACTGACTACGCACAGGATTTTTCCGACCCACGAAGAAAAGCAATGACATTGGAAGATATGCTTACTATGCGAAGCGGGATTGACTGGGACGAAGGATCGTATGAAAGTGATGACAACAGTTGTATTATCATGGAGAAGAGCGATGCCTGGGTCCAGTATGTTCTCAGTCGGCCCATGCGTGAGGCACCTGGCTCGTTGTGGAATTACAACAGTGGTGTGAGCGTGCTGTTGGGTAAACTCATAGGCCTAAGTACTGGTATGCGCGTAGATGCATGGACTGAAGAAAAGTTATTCAAGCCTTTGGGCATCCGCAACTATTTTTGGAAAACAACGCCCGATGGGGAGGTGGATACCGAGGGAGGCCTTTACCTAAGTTCAAAAGACCTCGCGCGTATTGGATATTTATTTCTGCACAATGGCCGTTGGGGCGATCAGCAGGTGGTTCCCGAAAGTTGGGTGGAAAAATCCATCAAACCCACTGTGGTCGATATCAATCCGTTGAATGATTCCCCGGATTCGGGTTATGGCTATCAGTGGTGGGTACCGTCTACAGCGCCGCTCATTTTTGCAGGCAGAGGTTATGGCGGTCAGTTTGTGATGGTGGCACCATTGTATGATCTTGTGGTAGTTTTCAATGGGTGGAACATCCACTATAACGATTATCCTCTTTCTTCTTTCGCTGCCCTGCAAGATCGCATCATGCCTGTGACAAAAATAGACAATAATTGAGCTAGTGTTGTTAAATTGCTTACAGCTTTGGACAAAGCGCTAAAAATCCTGCCATCAGCAATTGGGAAAAACTTTATGATTCAAGTAGCAATTACTAATGCAAATATTTAGCCGTCATGAATTCATCAATAATCTATGATGCTAAAGCAAGCGGTGATTTACCCAATTGGCAAATTGATGATGATGTTGTAATGGGCGGTAAATCGCGCAGTAAATTCTATTTAAATACGGATGGAAATGGAGTTTTTGAGGGTTCTGTCTCAATGAAAAATAATGGCGGATTCTCTTCCGTTCGGTACCGCTTCCACTCTATTGCTGTTCTTGAATACAGCGGGCTGGTAATCCGCGTGAGAGGGGATGGAAAAAGATATCAACTCAGAATAAAATCAAACAAGAACGACGACTACGCTTACGTAGCATACTTTCCGACGTCAGGAGATTGGCAAGAAATAGAAATCCCCTTAGATACAATGGTTCCATCTTTTCGGGGAAGGAAGTTAGACAAACCTAACTTTTCCGGTAATTATATTGGCGAAATTGGTTTTCTTATTGGAAATCAGAAAGCTGAAGACTTCATATTGGAAGTTGAAAAGATCGAGTTGAAATGATCACGCCCAGTAAGCGATTGTCCGGTCGCCGCCAACAAAGAAAGGCTTTGTTTTTAGATATTTTGAAAGTAACAACTTACCAAAAAGTAGTAATTAGAAGGGACAACGATCGGAAACCAAATAGATTATTTCACGTGGTCTATATCCGGCAGGTCAAGGGTTGTAAAGACACTTGACTCTTTCATGACTTTTTCGATTTCCTCACTTTTCCTTGGCGCCAAATCTGACAGGAGTTCGCATCCATCCTTCTGGACCAGGAAATCGTCTTCAATCCTTACCGGGATATTCCACCATTTTTGGTCTGCCGGACTGCCATTGGGTACATAAATTCCAGGTTCAATGGTAATTACCATCCCTTCTTTCAATACATCTCTTTCTCCCTTATCATGGACATCAAGTCCTATGTGGTGGCAGCACCCATGCGGGTAATATCGGTTCCTTCCTGTGGCAGAATCTACCATATCAGCAGGATCAGTGCTCTTATAAAGCCCCAGTTCAACCAATCCTTCATTGACAACTTTGTTTGTAATCTCTGATAAAGAAGCGAAGGTTGTCCCGGCTTTGCATTTTTTCCAGGCGGCGGTCTGCGCTTCATAAACAAGGTCGTAGATAAGTTTTTGCTCTTTGGTAAATTTGCCATTAACAGGAATCGTTCGTGTAACATCCGCAGTATACCCCCTGTATTCAGCACCTACATCCATCAGTATCAGTTCGCCATCCTGAACCGATGGTTTATAGTTAATCCGATAATGCAGCACACAACCATTTTGGCCTGCGCCTACAATACTCTGGTAACCCTGGTCTTCCGCCGTATAATGCTTATGAATAAATTCATGCAAACCCTGGATTTGCATTTCAGACATTCCTGGCTCGATTGCTTTCATGGCCTCAAGATGCGCTGCGGTGGATATATTTACAGCCTTTCGCAACAGTGCGATTTCTTCGGCAGATTTGATTCCGCGCAATTTTTGCATGAGTACGTCCAGTGAAACTAAATCTATATTATTTTTTTTGGGTTCGATCGCAACATTCAAATCCTTTTGGTCATACCCCACCTTTTGTTTAAACTGTTCTATCAATTCAAATAGGTCTCCAACTTCTTCGGTATTTCTAACGTCATTGAAAAAGTCGTAGAACAGAACCTTGTCGAATGCAGAAAAGTCGATTTTGAAATTCATGAATTCGGTACCCTCGTATGCTACTTCAAATTTCAGTTGTTCGCGTGCGCCTTCTTTTCCGAGCCTTGCCCCGTCATACAGTTCTTTCAATGCATTGTGCTGCCGCACAAAGATGACTTCGTTTAATTCCGCTTTGTTGATCAATTGCGTTTCCTTGAAGATAAACAGGACAGCATGGGGTTCTGTATGTCCTGTGAGATAGTAGAAATTTGGATCTTGATGATATTTATAGGATCCATCATTTGCCCTGCTTCTAACCGGATTGGAAAAGAAAACAGCCACAGAATTTGGCGGCATGATGCGTCTGAGGTCATCCCGTTTAGCTTTGTGAAATGCAGGCGTAAGCAAGTCATCAGGCTTTTGTGCAACCTGCGCAACGGTGATAATCTGAATGAATAAAAGTAATACCCCTACACCTGCAAAAGTCTTTCTCATGCTTTGTTCTTCATAATGTAATTTACAAATCCCCAAAATTCAAAAATAGCATCTTAAGTCCAGCATTAGATCCTTCGGAAAAAAGCTAAATTGGATAATGCTGTATACGTTGTCCTGTAGGGATACGTTTCTTTGTCTTTCCGACGGGAATAGAGGCTAGATATTCACGGACTTTAGGAAAAACATTCCCACTATTGTTGTAAAGGAAGCAATAAACCATCAACTTCCTTAAAAAAAGATATGTCAGATTCACGGCGTTCATTTCTAAAGAGCTTGGGTGTAGCCACAGCAACGGGTGCGGCGACTTTTGCCAATTTTGGAGCGGGTTTCCAGCAGGCACTGGCAAGCCAGCCGCTTGCATCCAGTGCCAGTGACCTGAAAATCACCAAAGTCACTTCCGCGTATTTCACGGCCGACCAAAGGAAGATGTTTATCAAAATCGAGACAAACCAGGGCCTGACCGGATATGGAGAAGGCGTGGATGCAGTGGGAGGGACCTATTACCTGGCCAAACAATTGGGCGACAAACTCGTGGGCAAAAGTCCCCTGAATGTCAATAGATTGTTTGAGGACCTCCGCAGGATAAGTCCGCTGAGCCCTTTTACCGGATCACAGTCAGGTGTGTTTATTTCCGTGCTATCGGCCATAGACATAGCGCTTTGGGACCTTGCCGGGAAGGCGTTGGGTTTACCGGTTTACCAACTTTTAGGCGGTAAGTTCAGGGACTCCGTCCACATGTATACCCACCCGGTGGACAACAGCGGGCCACCTGAGCGGATTGCGGCTTCCTGTCTGGAAGCGAAGAATGCCGGGTACGATGCGGTGAAATTCTGGGTTGATATATCAGCATTTGAAAATGATCCCAATAAACAAGATGTGTATAACCACACGGCTAACAACAAGGAGATCGAACGGATCGTAAATACCGTGGCAGCAGTACGGCAGGCAATAGGTCCTCAGATGGCCATGATGGTTGAAATGCATACCAGGTTTGACCTGCCTACTGCCATACGATTGGTGAAAGCATTCGAACCTTTTGATCCTACCTGGATTGAGGAGCCTGTGCCACCAGAAAACATGGATGCCCTCCGGGAAGTAACGCAGTCTTCGAATACGCCCATCTGTGTGGGTGAGAATCTATACATGGTCCATCAGTTCGAGAATTTACTGGAGAAGAAAGCGGCGGATATCATTATGCCCGATGTGCAGAAATGTGGAGGAATTGGAGAGGCACAGCGTATCGCCAACATGGCCTATGCGCACTACGTACCATTTGCGCCGCACATGGTGGGTACACCTTTTGCGATGATGGCTTCGGCCCATGTTTGCGCTTCCATCCCCAACTTCTTTATGCTTGAATCAAATCAAAAGACGGTATCCGATTGGGAAGGAATTGTTGTTGATCCACCCGTTATCAGGAACAGTTTCCTGAAGGTATCGGACAAACCGGGAATTGGCCTTGAAATCGTGGAGGAGGGGTTGCGGAAATACGCAACACCGGGGATACCGTTTTTTAAATAATCGCGTCGCGCATATCGCAGTCACATTTAATGCTGACCAAAGGAACTTGTAAGAATGAATAGACTTCTGGCAGTCGGTTTGTTTTTGATTGCCGCTTCCTGCGGACACTCCAAAAAGGAAGCAAAGACATATCCGGTTGGGCAAATAATAACATCAAAAGGAGAAATGCTGTTTTGGTTATATGATGAAACGCCCCTGCACAAGGCAAGTTTTATCAAGTTGGCGAATGGGCATTATTGGGATTCTTTAACCTTCAACAGGGTGATCAGGAACTTTGTTATACAGGGGGGCTGCCCCGACACGCCTGAAGGCTTCAGCGACTCTCCTTATTTGCTGTGGCCTGAATTCAACGACAGCCTCAAGCATGTATACGGCGCGGTAGGTGCTGGCAGAGATGACAACCCGGAAAAATTATCGGCCGGCTGCCAGTTTTATATCGTGCATAACAAGGAGGGAATTCCCAGGCTGGATGGAAATTACGTGATTTTTGGGCAGGTGTTTAAGGGACTTGAAGTTTTGGAAGCTATTGCCACAGTTACAACTGATTCCCTGGATGCTCCTTTAACTGCTATACCACTTGATGTCAATATTGTTTTGCTGACTGCCGCTGAACTTGAAGAATACGGGTATGCTTGGTAGAAGTCATTATGACGTATTGGCTAAAATATAACAATATGAAAGTTACGCTGACATTAGCAATGCTTATCCTTCAATTCATTTCGGTAATGGGTCAGACTTCAAACCCTAAGTACGATTCTGACCTGGTCAGGAAATTGGGAGCAGACGACTATGGTATGAAAATGTATGTATTTGTCATTCTCAAAACAGGAAATAATAAGACAACAGACGAGGAATTTATTAAACGTTGCTTTACCGGCCATCTTGAAAACATTGGTCGCATGGTGGAAGCAAAGCAACTTGTGGTAGCAGGGCCGTTTGGCAAGAACGATAATGATTTCAGGGGATTGTTTATCTTGGATGTTGGCTCAGTTGATGATGCGAAAAAAATCCTTGAGACAGACCCGGCGATTAGCGCCGGGTTGTTGTTGCCGGAATTGTACCCTTGGTATGGATCTGCAGCGTTGCCTGAATATCTTGAAGTGTCAGATAAGATATGGAAAATTAAACCCTGATGACTTGTAAGTATTGTAGGTTATGAAATGCATGGCACGATGATTTTCTCATTCTCTTCAGGTGCAATGACTGTGTAGCGAAAGTTACCGCTGTTTCATCTGATTGCTAATTAGGGGTATTGGCGGTCCTCCGTGCGATAGGAATTGGTCATCTAAAAAAGACACCACCTTCGTGAAAGCGCACGGTTGCTCAGCAAGAATCCACCATAAGGAAATATAACGTGTATGGTATATATTAGGGCATTGCAAGACGTTTTATAATACACACCCCATACTGCCATGAAACATACAATTATTTTATTCCTGCTGTTGTCAGTTAAATTAAGCGTCCTCGCACAAACAGACACAACACCACATACACTTCAGGTTGTTGGCAATTCGAAGATCGCTGTAAAGCCCGACCTTGGTATATTGATTATCAGCATTACTAACAAAGATTTGAACTTCAGTCAGGCCATCGTAGGCCTTGATGACAAAACCAGAGATATATCAAAGCAGATTATTGAAATCGGATTTAAGGAAGATGATATTAAAACGACTGACTTTCAAATTACGGAAAATCGTATCTACGCACGGCAGGCATACATTGATAGCGGATACTTATCCAGGCAGAATATCAGAGTTGAATTTAAGTATCAAAAAGAGACGATCACAAAAATCTTAAATAAGTTTTCCACAAGCAGGACAGACTTTGCGTTAAGTTTTGACTTCAGACTGACTGACGAATTAAAGGATAAGGCACAAGACGAACTGCTCAAACTTGCCATAAAGGACGCAAAGGGAAAAGCCAAAGTAATTGCAGGGTCTTCCGGCGTGAAGCTTGGAAAGATAAGAAGCATAAACTATGGAACGAACTATTCCGGTGGGATGAGAGAGGTCCAGGAAACTGCTGCGTATAAGACGATGGCAGCGAGGGAAGGGGGTGGCGCCATTGCAGGTTTTACACCCAATGACTTGTTGTTTGCCGATAATGTTTTAATAACCTGGGAAATAGAATAGAAAAAACCACTATTGATCAACAGCTAAATAAATTGGACATAAGTCTCTGCTTTCAACAAAGAAAAATTCACGAAATAAAAAAAGTATTGACGGTAGTTTGTACTTTCGAGAGTGTAGAGCGCAATGAACTTAGACAGAGATGACCATTAACAACAACGTAAACCTGAAGCATAATGAAACCCGAACTTGAAGAAATCCGCGAACAACAAAGGGCATCCTGGAACAAATTTTCTCCAGGCTGGAAGAAATGGGATGAGCTTTTTATGGAATTCTTAGAACCTATGGGCAATGAAATTGTTCGGTTCCTGAATCCAAAAGGTGCAGATGTGGTGTTGGATGTAGCGTCAGGCACAGGAGAACCTGGTCTTACCATTGCGACGATGCTTGAAGGGGGCAAAGTTGTTATTACTGACCTCGCAGAAGATATGCTTGTTATTGCCCGAGAGCATGCAGAGCAAAGAGGAATTAAGAATGTTGAAACGCGTATTTGTGATGTTTGCGAGCTTCCATTTGATGACAATACATTTGATGCAGTCAGCTGCCGTTTGGGTTTCATGTTTTTTCCTGATATGTCACTTGCCGCCAAAGAAATGTTTCGCGTTTTGAAACCAGGAGGCAGAATAGCAGTATCGGTATGGGGCGCGCCAGAAAAAAACTTTTGGGTAACCGCTATCGCCGGAACCATCAATAGAAACATGCAGTTGCCTCCCCCTCCCCCTGAGGCGCCAGGGATGTTTCGGTGCGCAAAAAGCGGACTAATACAGGACTTATTTAAACAAGCTGGGTTTAAGAATACAACTGAAAAAGAGTTGGCCGGTAAATTGAAATGTGGAACCACTGATGTTTATTGGAATATGATGACCGAAATTGCGGCACCCTTTGTCGCTGCCCTTAGCAAGGCCGATGATGCCATGCGGGAAAAAATCAAGAGAGAGGTTTACCAGATTGTAAAGGAGAAATATCCTGATGGAAATGTTACGATAGACGCAAGTTCGCTTATCGTTTATGGTGAGAAATAATTCACGCGCTCATTTTGCATGTAACAAAACCACATCATCACCTTGCAGAGGATTTCGGTTGTCTATGCCATGGTCGGTATAACTTGCGCGTAGTATAAAAAATCCGCCGGCATCCACGCCTTCGGGGATCGTTAGCCTTAGCGCTCCAGCAGTACCACTATAATAATTCGATTTTGGGTCACCGGCGTTTTGAAGGATCCACGCTACGATTTGTCGTGCAGTCTCCGGGCTAAGGTCGGGATGACTCGGCATCACCGCACTTCCCCATATACCCGATGAACCTTCAAGGACACTTTTTGCCAGCGCAATTTCATTTGGCTTCGAAGGCGGGTAGCGGCGGGTGATCTCAGTGAAAGCGGGTCCGATCAAGGGTGCGTTGAAAGCGTGGCAGGTAATGCAATTGGATTTTTGGAGGAGTACAAATCCCGGAGCATCGGGTTCGCTTGCTGTTTTGCGTGCCATGGTTTCCTGAGAAGCATCCTGGATGTAGCGCACACTGAGGAACACTTCCAGGTTGTTGATTTCCTCATATTTTGATTCGCCATCTTCTTTGTCTGAAACGGAAATCGTATAGGGTATCAGTGTATTTAAAAGATAGGTGCGTCCAGACGAAGGCGTAGTAATCTTTACCACAGGTCGGTTGTTTTGCTGGGCCACTGCAATTGTGCAGGAAAGGAAGAAGCAGGTTAACGCAAGGTGCGAAGCGCAGGTCATGGTCAGGCCTTGTTTATTTCAGCTGCGACCCGTCGCGCCGACCGCAAACAGGATTCCATACCGCGGCTAAGATTGTCGGCATAGGTTCCGGCAAAGTATATTCTTCCTTCCGGCTTCATCACCTGTGGCCAGAATTTGCTCAGCTCACCTATCGGAAAAGGTTCCATTTCGCAAGTTGGCGCAAACCTGTCTTTGGTCCAATCTACGGTCAATGCCTGCTCGATCGTATCGTGCTTGCCTGGATATAGCGCGCGAAAAGCTGCGAGCACACGCTGTGGGGATATGCCACCCGGTCCGTAAGCTTTCAGTATGATGCGTGAACTGTCGACTTCATTTGTTTCCTCCCAGATAGAAGAAATATCGGGATGTTCAAATTCCATGTTGATACTCTTTAAGCCGTCATCCAGCCAGAATCGTGAACTCGCCTCGAAGACAAAGAAGGGGTGTGAACTGTATTTAAGATGATCGATTACGTATTGCTTCTCGGGCGAAAACGTTGGTGTGACAGGAATATTTCTAAAGACCGGAAGTGAAATGCAGTTGACGAGGAAGTCGGCATCCATTTCCATTTCTTCATCAAACCCGTATGCCTTATATTTCACCGTAACACTGTGGTTGGTATGACGGATGGACTGGATCGGGTGATTCAGCATAACACGTGAACCAAGTTTTCGGGCAAAGGCGTTAGGCATTTCCTGGTTGCCGTTTTTCAGGTGAAAGGTGTCTCCTTCTGACCAGGGTATACCGCGTGAGCGCATGACCGACATCCGCCACAAAGTATAGAGTGCGGATGTGTTTTTTCCGCCCAGGAAACGCAAGGCTGCCGCAGATGCACCTTCCTTTTTTAATAGTTCAGCAGTTGAAATCTTATCAAGGTCGTCATACCCGAGGCCGAAAGGTTGGAGAGGGTTCATGAATTTTCCGAGGTATCCTTCCAGGAACATCGGCCGGAATGCATCCCACGGATTAGCTGAAAGGAACTTCACTTCCCGTTCATTCAATCCGAATTTTTTCAACACTGTCGGATCGGAGAGTTGCTCTTCAGAATAGAATTTTCCGTCGATCATCTTTAAAGCATGGCGGCCAGGGGCGGCGTTGGATCCTTCGGCATGGAGATAAGGGAGCACGGTGAGATTAAATTCCGCTGTGTATTCGAAAAATACCTCATAACCCGGTTTGGTGATGTGGTCTGCGCCATAGTCAGCATACAAGCCATCGGACAAGCCATCGCGTCCTGTAAATACATGACCGCCGTGCCTGCCGCTGGCCTCCAGCACAACGACCTCATGTCCACGCTTCATCAACTCATAGGCACAGCACAGGCCGGTAATGCCAGCACCGGCTACAATTACCTTGCGCCGCGATTGATGAGGTTGGTGATCTGGGTTGCCAGTAATGACCGGTTGTGCCGACAGGATGTTGGGAGCAACCAGCGAACTGCCGACACCGGCCATCAGCGTATTCTTGATAAAGTCTCTCCTCTTGAAGTTTTTCATAATTCCAATTTCTGAAACTTAAGCTGATTGCCCTGTACCATTCGTAAAATTTGTAGCCAGTGTTGGGGCCACCCGCCAGCATCAGCGACGCCGATCGCTTTAATTTTTTCACCTCACGTACAAGCAATGCCATAGAATCATAGCAGAATCACTATATTAGAGATTGTCATTTCGAATACCTAATCCAACCAAAAAATGAACGAAATAAAAAAAATGCTATTGCTGTTTGCGGCAATGTCCTCTTTGATTGCCTGTACCAATGAGAAAAGGGCTGAAAGCAGTGACGTAATGGCCGAAGCATCGCCCGCAGTAACACTGCCTTATGTAGCCAGTTATTCGTCTTCTTTTGAGATCGGCAACCCTGCTTATGCACAAATGATTGTACAGGGAAGCTGGAAAGACTGGGAAGAAAACAACCTGGATAACATGGTTAATTGGGTGGCCGACACTATTGTGGCGTATCACAGTGATAATACCGTCATCAATGGCGTTGACAATCTTATGGCCCGTTGGAAAGAAAACCGGGCCACCTATACCAGCGTAAACGTTAACCTTCAAGCAGTAGTCCCTACCCACAGCATTGACAAGAATGAAGACTGGGTGTTGGTATGGGCAACTGAAATTGACACAAAAAGTGATGGAAGCGTCGATACGGTAAGTCTCATGGAAAGCTGGCGCATCAACAAAGGCGGGAAGGCGGACATGCTGGTTCAGTTTGACCGAAGGAATAGGAAGAAATAGTCATAAAACGATTACCCAGAAAAACATTCAGCATCCTGATGCTGAAAGAGCAGGTACCATGTTGTTACCGGCTCTTCTTTAGCTTGGCCGAGTTTGGTGATAATCGTTCTCTAACATGAGTGATCTGCATCAATTGTTCATCAATCAAAAATGTACACGCATGAAAGGAAGGATTGGAATCGACCTTCTATTGCTGGCGATAGTGTTATTGAACTGCACAAACAGGGATGATCGTAGCATTGCAGGTCAGTCGACTAAGCCTAATATTATTTTTATTTTTGCCGATGACCAGCGGTATGAAACCATTCATGCATTGGGGAATGCTGAGATCATTACACCCAACCTCGATAAACTTGTAAGCAAGGGGACGACATTTACGCATGCGTACAATATGGGCGCGTGGAACGGCGCCGTTTGCGTTGCTTCACGGGCAATGCTTATTTCCGGGAGATCCGTGTGGCGCGCGCTGAAGACTGATAGCCTCTATCGGAAAGGTGGAGGTATGGAGCAGACCTGGGGTAAACTCATGGAACAGGGTGGGTATGATACGTACATGACGGGCAAGTGGCATGTTGAAGCTCCGGCGCCGAAAGTTTTTAGAACAACGGCCCACATCAGGCCTGGTATGCCTGGTGATGCGTGGCATGAGCGGAAAAGTAATGATGGTGAAACGATCATGCCCGTTGGTTATAATCGACCGCGTTCAGAAAATGATCATACCTGGTCACCAACGGATACTACGTTTGGTGGCTTTTGGGAGGGCGGAAAACACTGGAGTGAAGTCTTGAAGGATGATGCCATTGCGTTCCTGGATTCAGCGCACGTCAGTGAGAATCCATTCTTCATGTATTTAGCATTTAATGCGCCACACGATCCTCGCCAGGCGCCGCAAGAATATCAGGACATGTATCCGCTAGAGAATATATCAGTCCCGGAAAATTGGCTGCCTGTTTATCCATATCAAAACCAAATTGGCCTGGGACCTACTTTACGCGACGAGGCGCTTGCGCCATTCCCGCGAACTGCGTATGCCACCAAAGTCCATATCAAGGAATACTATGCCAGCATCTCTCATTTGGATGCTCAGATCGGATTAATTCTGGAAGCACTGGAGAAAAGTGGTAAAGGTGAGAACACGTATATCATCTTTACTGCAGATCACGGACTGGCTGTTGGCAAACATGGGTTGATGGGAAAGCAAAATATGTATGATCACAGCATCCGTGCACCATTCATCATTGCAGGCCCGGGAATTCCTATGAACAAGAAAATTGATACGGATATTTATTTGCAGGATGCAATGGCTACGGCGCTGGCGTTAGGCAGCGTTGAAAAACCTTCTTTTGTCGAGTTCAACAGCGTGCTTGATTTGGCGACAGGTCAAACTACTGCAGGTTCTTATCCGGCCATTTATGGTGCTTATATGAACCTCCAACGCATGGTTCGAAAGGATAACTGGAAACTGATGGTGTATCCTGGCGCAAGCAAAGTGCGGTTATATGATTTGTCGGCTGATCCATGGGAGAAGAATGATCTTTCCGATGACCCCAAATTTCAGGCTAAGATAAAATCGTTGTTTGATGCTTTGTTGAAGCTACAAGAGCAGTTGGGCGATACTTTGGATCTAACGGAGATATACCAAAAGACGATTAAATGAAAATTCCTGATGTCGACAGGCTGCACGTACCCGAGCGAAGATGAAACTCCGGTAGACCTTGCATGCCGTCCGATTCCCAGTGATGTATCGGGGAAGGCACAGATGAAGGCCGTAAATGAAGTCGCGAAGGAAAGCGCCAAGCTACTTTCAAGTAAGCAGGCGCGACAATGGGATCCCTGAGCTGAGCAAGGCCCTGGGGCCTTGCTCAGCTCAGGATTAATATAAGCAAAATTTGCCCATACAGGTTGGGCAAATTTTGCTTTACGTGCGTTCCTGTGAACGAAGTGGAAATATAACCATCAATGGCGCGATATGCGCAGGTTTGTTCAATAGTACAATGCGTACAGTTATATTAAACTTGGATATAATACAGTGGCGGTGCTCGTTCCCCAGCGTCACTCGCCTGGGACACTGAGGTTTTCAAAGAAGTCAATTTAGGCAGAAGTGAGCAAAGCGCATGCTTACGCGAACTTGCACCACTCCAGGGAAGCCAATCGCACCAACTACTGTCTTACTGTTCTCAAGTAAGAAGTGCAACACAAAATAGTTAAGAGAAAGGGAGTTTCCTCCCTTTCAATTAGCCAAGATTTTGAAAACTTTGTGTTGCTATGAAAATTTATCAACACCTTAGCCAAGAGCA
>Ga0224505_10000389_pt1 | contig 30360 bp, 25 predicted proteins | sample SF_Jan12_sed_USG_FD_169102 | JGI IMG/M metagenome (GOLD analysis project Ga0224505, IMG submission 169102) | Sediment microbial communities from San Francisco Bay, California, United States - SF_Jan12_sed_USGS_4_1 | ecosystem: Environmental > Aquatic > Marine > Sediment | place: USA: California... | reverse complement strand
GAAGGAAATGCCCCAGGGCGTCTCCACGTACGCCGTGAACCTCGCCTCGTCCACCACCCCGTTCACGCCCGATGCGCTCGCGGCCGCCGCGAAGACGGTGGGCACGCGGACCTACGTCTCCGAGACTGTCGTCGACGAGCAACGCTGGTACCGGCTGCGGGCCGGGCCCTTCGTCAACGAGGCGGCAGCCAGGCAGGCGCTCGCCAATTCGCGCAGCGAATTCCCGAAGGCCTGGGTAGCGATCTCGGATGACGACACGCTGAACGAGATCGGCATTCCGTCGGGCGTGGCGACCGTGCGGTCGACGTCGCCGCAGGTCAACGCGTCGATGACGCCGGATGAAATCAAGCAGACCCTGGCCCAGGCCAGGGACGCCTTCCGCCACAAGAACTACGCCACTGCGATTCCCCTGCTGACGCAGGTCACGCAGCAGCCCGAGTTTGCACAACGTGCAAACGCCCAGGAAATGCTCGCGCTTGCGCGCGAACGCAGTGGCCAGGTCGCACACGCCAAGGCCGAGTACGAGGACTACCTGCAGCGCTATCCGACCGGCGACGGTTCCACACGCGTTCGCAAGCGTCTGCAGGCATTGGCGTGGGCCGCCCGTCCTGGACGCAATGGGGCGACGGGCAGCGACGTGGACGAGTCCCCATGGCGGGTCTACGGCGGCTTTTCGCAGATCTATCGTCAGGACCAGAGCCACATCGAGAGCGGTCTCGCCAGCAGCGACCTGACGACGCAGGACGCCTTGCTCAACGACGTGAGTCTCGTCGCCCGTCGCCATGGCGAGCGCTTCGACTTCACGACCCGCGCGAGCGCGGGCTACAGCTATGACATGCTCGCGGATGGACCGGGAAGCCAGTCCCGCGTGTCGATGTTGTTTGCCGAGTTCGCCGATCGCGTTGCAGGCTGGTACGCCCGCCTCGGCCGCCAGTCCGGCGGCTCGGCCGGACTCATGGGGACGTTCGACGGGATGCAGGCGGGGTACCAGTTGTGGCCCCGGCTGCGTGTCAATGGTTTCTTCGGCTTCCCGGTGGATTCGACACGCGAAGGGCCGGACAGCGAACGCAGGTTCGTCGGCGTCTCGGCAGATGTCGGCACACTCGCAAATGCCTGGGATCTCTCGTTCTATGCCGTCGACCAGCAGTATTCCGGCCTGACCGACCGCCAGGCGGTCGGCACCGAAGTGCGGTACTTCCGGCCCGGGATCACCGTGGTCGGGCTCGCGGATTTCGACGTCCACTACAGCACGCTCAATACCGTGCTGCTGCTGGGTACGTTCGCACTGCCCGCGCGCTGGACTCTCAACCTGAACCTCGATCACCGCAAGAGCCCGGGCCTGTCGACGCGCAATGCCATGATCGGCCAGCCAGTGCGCCGGTTCGACGAACTGTTCGGCCTGTACACCACCCAGCAGATCGAGCAACTTGCACTCGACCGCACATCGGAGTCGAAGATGTACTCGGCAGGGGTCTCGCGGCCTTTCGGCGAACGCTGGCAGTGGTCGCTCGACGCGTCGACCATGACGCTCGGCTCGACGCGCGAATCGGGCGGTGTGGCCGCAACGCCATCGTCGGGCACGGACACTGCGGTCTCGACCCAGGCACTGGGCTATGGATTGTTCGGCCGCGGCGACGTCACGTCGCTGGGCCTGCAGTTCCAGACAAGTGACCGCGCGCAGATGCTCTCACTCGGCGTCGGCGCGCAGTTGCCGATCGGCGAGCGCTGGCGCCTCGGGCCACGGCTGCGCCTGGACCAACGCAAGCTCGAGAGCGACAATTCGACTTCGCTGGTGTATTCGCCGGCGCTGCGGGCGGAAATGCGCGGCAAGCATCTGACGTTCGAAGTGGAAGGCGGGGCCGAGATCGGATCGCGCGACATGGGCACGATCTCCGAAGACACGTCCCGTTACTATTTCAGCCTTGGCTATCGGTATGACTTCTAGCGGCCATTCCCGCGACGGCGTGACACGGATCTGCAGGCCGGTCTCGATCGCACTGGCAACGGGAACATTGCTCGCCGCGATCCTCATGGCGGGCTGCGCGAGCGAGCAACCGGCCGGTCCACGCGAATACCTCGACGAACGCACTGCCGCGACGATCACGGTCGACGGCGAGCCCATGGTCTTCGCCTGCGACCGCCCCGAACTCGGCGTGAACGCGCGCGATTACGTCACGCTGACTGCCGTTGACGTCAACACCTCCGGACGGCACGCCACGCATCTCGTGGGTTATGCCTGGTCTACGCTGGACAAACGCGCCGTCGAGGAAGGCGACAGCCACTACGAGATCATTGCCGACGACCGTACGCTGACGCTGCAGCCGATGCCGGACGGATTCCGTTCGATCGGCGTGAATGAGCCGCCGATTCCAGTCCCCTCACGCGGCGCGCTGCCGCTCGCAGCACCGATCACCGGCGACCAGCTGCAGTTCCTGAGTGACACGCCCGGTGCCTACGTAGTGCGAACGCGGGATGGGGTTATGGAGCGGTTCGACCTCTGGAGCGCCCCGCGACGCTGACCGCCCGCGGGCTGGTTCGACCCGCTGGCGGCGACTCGCTTCTTGGTACTGTAGGCCCCCGGGATCTTGCGAACTCCACGAAGACCGACATGACGATGCCTCGGTACCAACAGCCGCCATGCGCGCAGCCCATGGACCTGACCAGATCAAATCGATGCTGATCGCCTACACCCGTGAGGTGAGTCCGAGACTGGCCGATTGCGAACTCACGCACCTCGAGCGTCAGCCGCTGGACGTCGCCGGCGCACGGGCCGAGCACGCGGTGTACGAGTCGGTGCTCGAGCGCCTCGGCGCCAGGGTGCGGCGATTGCCCTCGACGCCGCAGTTGCCCGACGGTGTGTTCGTCGAAGACGCGGCCGTCGTGCTCGACGACGTCGCTGTCATCACCCGGCCGGGCGCACCTTCGAGGCAGCCGGAGACAGCGTCCGTCGAGGCCGTGCTCGCCGCGCATCGACCCGTCATTCACGTTCGCGCGCCAGCGACCCTCGACGGCGGAGACGTACTGGTCGCCGGGCGCAGGATCTACATCGGCCTGTCGACGCGCACGACCCGCGGCGCTATCCAGCAACTGATCGATCAGCTCGCACCGTATGGCCACGAAGTGGTCCCGTTGGCTTTCACAGGTTGCCTGCACCTGAAGTCAGCGGTGACGCGCGTCGCCGACGACCTCGTGCTGCTGAATCCGGCCTGGGTCGCAGCAGACGCTTTCACCGGTCATCGGGCGCTGGCGGTCGATCCTGCCGAACCGCATGCCGCGAACGCCCTGGCACTGGGCGGCGCGGTGATCCATCCACTGCAGCATGCCCGTACCCGCGCACGACTCCAGTCCGCGGGACTGACGGTAGTGACGGTGCCGCAGGTGGAGCTGGCCAAGGCCGAAGCGGGCGTCACCTGCTGCAGCCTCCTGGTCGAGACCTCCTGAGCCCCCGTTACAGGGTATCTGCGCATCTGACGAATCCGTCCCCATGGCGGGCTCGTATTGCAGCGCCACGTGCATGCAACCGTCGGACCGGACTATGCTCGCGCGGTCGCGACCCCCCGGTCGCATTTCACGGGGCAGGGAAAACCGATGTCGACTTACAAAGCGGGTTGCATGTGTGGCGCCGTCCAGCTCGAGATCACGGGGGACCCGGCCGTGCAGGCTTTCTGTCACTGCAGTTCGTGCCGCGGCTGGTTGAGCGCACCCATCCACGCGGCCGCGCTCTGGCCCGCGACGAGCGTGAAGGTCACGAAAGGTGCCGACAACCTCGGCCTCTACAAGAAGACGGAGAACAGCCACCGCCAGTTCTGCAGGAGCTGCGGTGCCGCGGTACTTGTCGGACATCCGGGCATGGGCATGGTCGACGTGCCGGCGGGCTCGGTGGCCGGCCTCAGTTACAAACCCACGCTGCACGTGCACTACGGCGAGAAAGTCATGGCCGTGAAGGACGGATTGCCGAAGTTCAAGGACTTCCCGAAGGAGTTCGGCGGCTCGGGCGACATGCTGGCCGAGTAGCGCGGACCGGACGGCTACCCGGCCGGCGAAATCAGCGAGCAGCTCGGAATTCCCGGACCCACGCTCTCCTTCCATCCCAAGGAACTGGCCGTGGCGGGCCTCGTGGCGGCTCGCAGGGACGGCCGGTTCATCTACTGCAGCCCCAACTTCGAGCGCATGCGCGCGCTGGTGGGTTACCTGACCGACAACTGCTGCAGTCTCGCCGCCACAAGCGCACCGGAATGCGCGGACCCTGTCGTCACCCGTCGCAAGAGCAAGACGGCATGAAATGCCTGCATGTTCGCATTTCCGTTTGCGATCTCCGCCGCCGCGCGGCCTAGAGCCCGATGAACGTACTATTTCTCTGCACTGGCAATTCCTGTCGCTCGATCCTGGGTGAGGCGACCTTCAATCACCTGGCCCCGGCGGGTTGGCGCGCAATGAGCGCCGGCAGTCAACCCACGGGCAAGGTGCATCCTCGCTCGCTCGCCCTGCTCGAGCGCGAAGGCATTGCCACCGACGGCTACCACAGCAAGTCCTGGGACGACTTGCCGGTGACTCCTGACATCGTCGTCACGGTCTGCGCAAGTGCGGCAGGCGAAACCTGCCCGGCGTACCTGGGCCCGGTGTTGCGCACGCACTGGGGTGTCGACGACCCCGCGCACGCGACGGGCACCGACGCGGAAATCGATGCCGCGTTCATGGCGGCCTACCGCGCCCTGCGCCGGCGCATCGAAGCCTTCATCGCGCTGCCGCTGCAGGACCTGCGGCAGGATCGAGCGCGCCTGAAACTGGAACTGGATCGAATCGGCGAACAAGTCCGCTGAGGTGTCGAACATGCCCGCAGCAAACGGCGTCCAGTCCCTTGATTGTCAGAAGACGAGCGCGCCGATGAATAGCTTCGAGCGGTACCTGACGCTCTGGGTCTTTGCCTGCATCGTCGTCGGCACCGCCGCGGGTCACCATTTCCCCGACCTCTTCCAGTCCATCGGGCGCATGGCAGTAGCCAGGGTCAATCTGCCGGTCGGCGTGCTGATCTGGGTGATGATCATCCCGATGCTGGTGAAGGTGGACTTCGGCGCGCTCAGCGAGGTGCGCGAGCATGTCCGCGGCATCGGCGTGACGCTGTTCGTGAACTGGCTCGTCAAGCCGTTCTCCATGGCATTGCTGGCATGGATCTTCATCCGCCACCTGTTTGCACCCTGGTTGCCGGCAGACCAGGTCGACAGTTACATCGCCGGGCTCATCCTGCTGGCCGCCGCTCCCTGTACCGCCATGGTGTTCGTGTGGAGCCGACTCACCAACGGCGATCCCATGTTCACGCTGACGCAAGTCGCCCTCAACGACGCGATCATGGTGATCGCTTTCGCTCCGATCGTCGGGCTGCTGCTCGGCATCGCGGCCATCACGGTGCCGTGGGACACGCTGATCACTTCCGTGGTCCTCTACATCGTCATCCCGGTGATCCTGGCGCAGCTCTGGCGTCGTTCGCTGCTGCGCGGGGGAACAGCGACGTTCGACGCGGCCATGGCGAAGATCGGCCCATGGTCTGTCATGGCGCTGCTCGTGACCCTGGTCCTGCTGTTTGCCTTCCAGGGCAAGGCCATCCTGCAGCAGCCCCTGGTGATCGCCCTGCTCGCGGTGCCGATCCTGATCCAGGTGTTCTTCAACTCGTCGCTCGCCTATCTGCTGAACCGGGCGCTCGGCGAGAAGCACTCCATCGCCTGCCCATCGGCGCTGATCGGTGCATCCAACTTCTTCGAACTCGCCGTGGCGGCCGCCGTCAGCCTGTTCGGATTCGAGTCGGGCGCCGCGCTGGCCACCGTCGTGGGCGTGCTGATCGAAGTGCCGGTCATGCTGCTGGTCGTGAAAATCGTGAATTCCAGCAAGGGCTGGTACGAACGGGGCAGCACGGCGGGCTGAGCGCCAGGCGTCGGCGAGACCCCCAGGGCCTGCGTGCAGTACGTCATTGACGTACCTACGTCACTGGCGTACGCTGTTGCGGCGATGAACAACGACGTCTTCATCAAGCTGCTGGAATCGGCGCGCGAACTGCGCCAGCAGCGCATGCGCCGCCTGGCGCGAGCTGTCGGCGGACGTCCCCGCCCCCGCAGCGAGACCGGGATCGACGTGCGCGCCATTCGCGCCGCGACTGGTCTGAGCCAGGCGAAGTTCGCAGAACTCCTCTCGATCGAAGTATCGACGCTGCGGAACTGGGAACAGGGGCGGCGCGACCCCACGGGCCCGGCCCGTGCACTGCTGCGCGCAATCCGCAACGATCCAGTCGCGGTCATCCGCGCTCTCACCGACTGAACCAGGACGCACCATGAGCACGATCAACCGGACGACCGTCTCGGACTTGCGGGGTGCTGCACGTCTCGCGGTCGACGCCACCCTCGGCATCACCACGCTCGTGGAAAGGATGCACCACACCATCCAGCTCGTGCATCCACCGCTCGGTGCGTCGCGGGCGGAATCGACGCGCGGCCTGACGGGCCTCATCTACAAGACCATTCGCGGCACTACGCGCGTCATCGGCAAGGGACTCGATGCCGGCCTCGCTCCCGTGGCAGCGTTCCTGCCCGAAGGTGAATCCGCGGCGGGCAGGAACGCATGGGTATCGGCGATCAACGGCGTCTACGGCGATCACCTCGAGCGCACCGCCAATCCTCTGGCGATCGAAATGGGCTTCCTGCACGCGGGTGAACTCGTCGATCCCGAGCGACCCGGCGATGTCGTGCCGCACGCGTCCGGCAAGGTGCTGCTCGCAATTCACGGCCTTTGCCTCAACGATCAGCACTGGATCCGCGATGGTCATCACCGAATCGCAGGTACGGCGGAGGCAACCGGCCATACGATGGTCCATCTTCGTTACAACAGCGGTCGCTCGATCAGCGCCAACGGAGTCAGCCTCGCAGAGTCGCTGGAAACGTTGCTGGCACACTGGCCTGTCCCCGTGGCGCAGCTCGCGATCGTCGGCCACAGCATGGGTGGTCTAGTGGCGCGCAGCGCAATCCATCACGGTACTGCCGCCGGGCATGCGTGGCGGGGCCTGCTGGGCAAGCTGTTTTCGCTCGGCACGCCGCACCACGGGGCGCCGCTCGAACGCGGCGGCAACAGTCTCGATTACGTCATGGAATTGAGTCCGTACGTGGCCCCGTTCACGAGTCTCGGCAGGGCCCGTAGCGCAGGGATCACTGACCTGCGCTACGGCAGCATCACGGGTGTCGAGCAGGAGTTCGTCCCGTTGCCGGACGACGTCAAGTGCTATGCCATGGCTGCCACGCTCGGCCAGCGCCGCAGCTTGCTTGCGGAAAGATTGGTCGGTGACGGTCTCGTTCCGCTGGACAGCGCGCTCGGCAAGCACACCGACCGCTCGCGAAGCCTGGCGCTGCCGAAGGAACGGCAGTGGATCGGTTACGAGATGGGGCACCTGGATCTGCTCGGCCGCCCGGAGGTGTATTCGCAGCTGGAGAAATGGCTGCGTTGAAGAAGTATCCTGCGTCAGCTCTGCGTCGCACCTGATCGTTCGAACACCTGCCCGACTGATGGATACCCGATGATTCCAGAATCCATGCGCTACGTTGCCGCGACTGCCGCCGGCGGACCCGAAGTCCTGGCGATCAGCACGACTGCCGTGCCCGACCCCAAACCCGACGAAGTCCTGATCCGCGTGCAGGCTGCAGGCGTGAACCGTCCCGACGTCGCGCAGCGCAAGGGGCTGTACCCGGCGCCTCCCGGCGCGAGCCCGATCATCGGCCTCGAGGTGGCAGGCGAAGTCGTCGCGCTCGGCAGTGAAGCGCAGGGCTTGGCGCTGGGTGACCGTGTGTGCGCGCTTGCGAATGGCGGCGGGTACGCCGAGTACTGCGCTGCGCCGGTCACGCAATGCCTGCCCTGGCCCCGGGGTTACGACGCCATTCGTGCGGCGGCCCTGCCGGAAACCTATTTCACGGTCTGGGCCAACCTGTTCATGCACGGGCGTCTCGCACCCGGCGAGACGGTGCTGGTGCACGGCGGCAGCAGCGGCATCGGTGTCACGGCCATTCAGCTCGCGCGCGAGTTCGGGGCGCGCGCCTACACCACTGCCGGCAACGACGAGAAGTGCGCTGCGTGCGTGCGACTGGGCGCGGACGCCGCGATCAATTACCGGACCGCAGACTTCGCCGAGCGCATTGCGGAACTGACGGGCGGGCGCGGTGTCGACGTCGTCATCGACATCGTCGGGGCACCCTACTTCGAGCGCAACTTGAAGTGCCTGGCGCTGGATGGCCGGCTGGTCGAAGTCGCGACCCAGGCGGGCACGCGCGTCGAAAGCCTCGACCTGTTCGACATCATGCGGCGTCGCCTGACCATCACCGGGTCAACCATGCGCCCGCGGACCACGGCCCAGAAAGCCGCGATCGCCAGGGCTCTGCGCGAGCGCGTCTGGCCCGCGCTGAATGCGGGGCGTGCCGGCCCCGTCATTCACCAGGTCTTTCCGCTCGAGCAGGCGGGCGAGGCCCATCGTGTCATGGAATCGAGCGTCCACATCGGCAAGCTGATGCTCGACCTCTCGCGCTAGAACGGCGCGCCCTGCCCGCCTGCATTCGGCTCATCGTACGAGGCACACGCCTCGTCGCGATCCATCGCCCGTGTGCAACCCTGCGCGCGGCTGCGGCATCTCACGGTCATCAGTCACACAGCGCCACGCCGCGCACCGAGGAGACCCGCCATGGAATTCGCCGCCACATTGATGCTCGCCGCAATCGCCCTCTACCTGCTCACGCAGGTCGAAGACCTGGTCGCCTAGAGTACGTCCCACGGATAACGACCCTGTTCCAGGATCGCACCCGCCAGCGCCTCGATCGACTGGTCCTCGTTGTGGCTCAGCCCACGCACGTTGCGGACCATGCGACGACGCGCCTGGTGGGTGAAGACCGTTGCGATGTCGGTCACCTGTGCGGCCGAAGCAGGGTCACTCCCGATGATCGAGTCCGCGCGTGAGACCACGCACAGCCCTACGAACAGGTCGATCATGAGGTCCGCGATGCGCCGCTGCGCGTGCTGCTGCTCGGAAATGCCCTTGCCGTATCGCCGCAGCACGGCCTCGGCCTCACGCGCCGCAGCCCTCGCGTAGTTCTGGTAGATGTCCACCAGCGGGCGCAGTGCCGGCGCGACCGGCGTGCTGACCTTGATCGCCGCGCCGATGCCCGTGGCGCGTGCGAAGCGCCGCTCGGCATAGCCCGAAAGCACGCCGAAACCCTTGATCGGGTCGTTGAAGATCGCACTGACCGCCGACTGCAGTTCCTTCAACGAAGCACCCACGTCCTTCAGCGACGACAGCGCGATGTAGAGCCGCAGGATTTCGTTGGTGCCCTCGAAGATCGGCAGGATGCGGGCGTCGCGCGCGTACTGCTCGTATGGAAGCTCGCGCATGTAGCCATTGCCGCCCGCGATCTGCAGGCTCTCGTAAGCCGCGCGCTGCATGGCCTCGCTGGCGAACACCTTGGTGATCGCCGCCTCGACGGAGTAGTCTTCGCAGCCGCTGTCGATGTAATGCGCCACCATCCAGACCGCGCTCTCCGCGGCGAAGCATTCCACGGTCATCTGCGCAATCTTCTCGCGCACCAGTCCGTATCCTGCGATCGGCCGATCGAACTGCTTGCGCTCCTGCGCCTGCGCGACGGAGCGGCGGATCAGAGCCTTCATGCCGCCCACGGCGCCGCCGCCCAGGCCGGTGCGCCCGTTGTTCAGGATACCCATCGCCACCTTGAAGCCCTTGCCGACTTCGCCAAGGACGTTCTCTGCCGGCACGCGCACGTCATTGAAGGCGACCGTGGTCGTGCAGGAAGCGCGAATGCCCATCTTGTCTTCGTGCGCGCCGTGACTGACGCCGGGCCATGCGGCTTCGACGATGAAGGCCGTGACCTTGCCCTCAGGACCGTCGGTGCGAGCGAACACGGTGTAGAAATCCGCGATCCCGCCGTTGGTGATCCAGAGCTTCTCGCCATTCAGGGTGAAGCCTCCATCCGCATTGCGCTTCGCGGCAGTGCGAATGGCAGCGGCATCGGAGCCGGCGCTCGACTCGGTCAGGCAGAAAGCCGCGATCATTTCACCCGTGGCGAGCTTCGGCAGGTAACGCGCCCGCTGTTCGGCCGTGCCGAACAGCAGCAGGCCTTTCATGCCGATCGAACTGTGCGCGCCGATCGTGAGTGACACCGAACTGTCATAACTGCTGGTCTGAGCCAGGACGCGCGCATAGGCAGCGTTCGACAAGCCGAGGCCCCCGAACTCCTCCGGGATGATCAACCCGAACAGTCCCAGCTCGCGCAGCGACTGCACGAACTCGTCGGGCTGGCGGGCGGCGCGATCCCAGCGGGCGAAATCGGCCTGTTTCCCCTCGAGAAACCGGTCGATCGACTCGACGATCATGCCGAGCACCTCGCGGTCGCGCTCGTTGATCGCGGGGTACGGGAACAGGTTCTCTTCCAGGACGTTGCCGAACAGCAACTGCTTGGCGACGCTCTGGTCGGTCAGCAACGTTGGCGCCTTGGCGGCGGCCTTGCCGGATTCGATGGTGCTCATGAACGAAAAGCTAGCACTTCGCGGATGCCATGTGTAATCGGCGAAATCAGCGTGGCTCGCGCAGCAACTGATCGGCGATCGCCCGGTACGCCGGCAGCGAGGTTGGATCGAGGTTCATGTTGCCGGCCAGCGGGTGTGACGCGAACCTGGCGATGACCATTTCCGCCTTCGGATCGATGTAGATCGCCTGCCCGTGCACGCCGCGAGCCATGAAGGCACCGTGGTCGTCGTGCGAGATCCACCACTGCTTCCTGTAGCTCCAGCCCGGCAAGGTCTTGTAGCCCGCGGGAACGAATGCCTCGCGGCTGCCGCCCTTGCGGATGTCGTCGATGACGGCAGCGGACACGATCTGCTGCCCGTTGTACCTGCCCTGCAGGCGAATCATTTCGCCGAACCGTGCGAGGTCACGCAGCCGGCAATTGAGGCCTCCCGAGGCGACGGCCGCTCCCGCGGGATCCAGCGCAACGAACGCGTCGGATTCCGCGCCGAGCCGGCTCCAGATGCGCTCCTGCAGCACGACCTCCGGCCGCTTGCCCGTTACTCGCGCGATCAACCAGCCCAGGACCTCGGTGTTCGGTGAACGGTACGTGAACGCCTCGCCGTGGGTCCCCTTGCGCGCGACCGTGGGCAGGAACTGCATGATCGAGGACGAACCCGTGTAACCCGCCGGCCGCTGGTACACGCCTACGGCGCGCGCGAACGACAGGAACGAATCCGAGCCGCCGGCATAGTTCTCGGAAAAATCGAGCGCCGTCGTCATGTCGAGCACCTGCTCCACGGTCGCGTCCCCGAAACCACTGGTCGCGAGTTCGGGCAGGTAGCGCGACACCGGCGCCGCCGCGTCGAGCTTGCCTTCGGCCACCAGCATTGCAGCCAGCGTGCCGATGAACGACTTAGTGACCGAAAACGCGATGTGCGGCCGCTCGGCCGTGAGCGCGCCGAGGTACCGTTCGTAGACGATGCGTCCGCGATGCAGCACGACGATGCCGTCGGTGTAATTGGCCGCCAGCGAATCCGCCCAGGTCAGCGGCGTGGTTCCGCCGAGCGGCGTGAAGGTGACGGCATCGAGGTCGTCGCGTTCAGCGCGATCCAGCGGGGTCGCGGGCCCCGTTCCCCGCGAAACTTCCGCCGATGGCATCACCTCGCGCCAGTGCGAGAAGCTCCAGCGCCATTGCGGAAACCGGTAATGGCTGCCGTCATCGAACCGGATCTGCTTGTCGGGCGGCGGCGGGTATCCCACCATCCAGCCGAGCTTGACCGGGTCGGTGTCGGCAGCGCTGGCAAACACCGGCGGCGTGTCAGCCGCCTGGACCGCAACGATGTGAGTCAGGACTACGAGCAGGGCGGCCAGAGCCGCGCAGCCACTGGACGCAGGCCGAACCTGCCAGGAACGGGCCCGATTGGATGGATTCACGAATTTCCCCTGCCTGTGTTCGAATGCCAAGCATACCCCGGAGTGCGCCTTGACTAACCGCGCCAAAGCCGTATTTTCGATGGGCCGTGCCTGCAGCAAGGCACCATCGAGTATTCCCACTGCGCATGGACTTTCCCCGGCGCAATTGCCAACGGTGACGCCCATGTCCACGCACGAGACTACATTCTTCACGCGCACACTCGTCCACGTCGCCTTCCTCGGAGCACTCCTCAGCATGGGCACCGCCTCCGCCGCCGAACCGCGCGCCCGCGACCTCGGCATCCCGTTTCCGGGCACGCCCGGGCCGCTCAATGCGATCACCGACGTCGGGGGTGTCGAAGTCGGTTACACGACGCTGATCCAGGGTGAAGGCAAGCTCGAAGTCGGCAAAGGACCGGTGCGCACCGGGGTCACCGCCGTGCTGCCCCGCGGCCGCAAGGACCTGGGCGGAGTCTTCGGCGCCTACGCTGTTGGCAACGGCAACGGCGAAATGACCGGCACGATCTGGATCGAGGAGTCCGGCATCGTCGGCACCCCGGTCCTGATCACGAACACGCACAGCGTCGGCATTGTGCGCGATGCGGTGATCGCATGGATGCTGCAGAACGGCGGCACGGAGCAGCTGTGGGGCTTGCCGGTGGTGGCCGAAACCTGGGACGGCTACCTCAACGACCTCAACGGTTTCCACGTGCGGCGCGAGCACGTCTTCGCCGCACTCGATGGCGCGCACGGCGGTGCCATTGCGGAAGGCAATGTCGGCGGCGGCACGGGCATGCACACGTTCGAGTTCAAGGGCGGCACGGGCACGTCTTCACGCCGCGTGCGCGTTCACGGCATAGCCGATTACACCGTCGGGGTGCTGGTGCAGTCGAATTTCGGCCGCCGTTCGCAATTGCAGGTGGCCGGCATCCCGATCGGCCGCGACTGGCCCGAAGACGCGCCGTTCACCAAGGAAAGCGGTCCGGTGAACGAACTCGGTTCGATCATCGTCGTCGTCGCGACCGATGCACCGCTGCTGCCGACGCAACTCAAGCGCATTGCACGGCGCGCCGCGATGGGAATCGCACGCACCGGCGGCACCGCGGGCAACGGCTCGGGTGACATCTTCCTCGCGTTCTCCACGGCGAACTCGCCCGCAGCCACCGCGACGGAAGGACTGCAGCAGGCAGCCTTCGTTCCGAACGACCGGCTCGACGGCCTGTTCGAAGCGACCGTGCTCGCAACGGAAGAGGCCATCATCAACGCGCTGGTGGCAGCGCGCACGATGACGGGTGTCGACGGCAATCGCCTGCAGGCGATCGATCACGCCCGACTGCAGGAAGTGCTGCGGCGCCACAACCGCCTCGTCACGGTCAGGATGCCGCCGCCCAGCCCGTGAGCCAACCGGACTGCGCATTGCGCCGCGTCAAGTCATGCCGACCCAGGTGGGGTATAATCTGCGACCGCGCGCCGCCTAACGCTGTCGCGTCCGCACTGTCTCCCTACGGACCGACGAGGCCCCCACGACATGCAGGCCAGCTCCCAAGCAAGCAACTGGAACCGCAAAGCCCTGCTGTGTTCCTTCGAGACCTCCAGGACCCAGGTAGCGCTGCCAGCCATGGTGCTGCTGCTCGACATCGCCCTGTTCAGCGCGGGAACCGCGGTCGTCCTGCTGCCCGATGGCCTGCTGCTGAAACTGCTGGGCACGCTGGTCGTGACGGTTGCGATCGTCCGGCTGTTTCTCGTCGGCCACGATGCCTGCCATGGCAGCTTTTTCTCGAGCTCGCGACTGAATGCCATCTGCGGACGGATCGCGTTCCTGCCGTCGATGACCGCGTACAGCCTGTGGGAGATGGGGCACAACACCGCGCACCACGGCTTCAATAACCTCAAGGGTCGCGACCAGGTCTGGGCGCCCTACTCCAAGGCCGAGTTCGATGCACTGCCCGGTTACCGCCGGGCACTCGAGCGAGTGTACCGGTCGGGCCTCGGCTGGGGCGCGTACTACCTGTACGAGATGTGGTGGAAGAAGCTGTTTTTCGCCAGCAAGAAGGAAGTCGGCTCGAGCCGCCGCAAGTACAAGCTCGACAGCGTGCTCGTGACCGTGTTTGTCGCCGCATGGGCCGGCGTCGTTACCTACGCCGCCGCCGCAACCGGGCAATCGGTCGCGCTGCTCCTCACGCTGGCGGTCATCGTGCCGTTCCTGCTGTGGAACGGCGTGATCGGCTTCGTGGTGTTCCTGCACCACACAAACCCGGGCATCGCCTGGTTCCTGAACCGCCAGGAATGGCAGCGCAGCCGGGCTTACCTCACGTCCACCGCCTGCGTGCGGTTCCCGTGGGGCATGGACCGCCTGTTGCACAACATCATGGAACACAACGCGCATCACCTGAACCCGGGTATTCCGATGTTCACGCTGCGGGAAGCGCAACAGCTGCTGCGCGACAAGTTCCCCGATCTCTGCGACTACCGTATCACCCGACGCACGTACATGGACGTCGTGCAGCGCTGCAAGTTGTACGACTTCGCCAATCACCAGTGGCTCGACTTTGACGGCAAGGTGACCGCGCGCGTCACACTGGCAAGCGCGGCCTCCTGAGGCCGCGTCCGACCGGGCCACGGAGCACCGGTCGTCACTGCAAGAAGGGATCCCATGCTCAACGCACACACGGTCCGGGGCAGGCATGGAGACGTATTCACGTACCTGCACGGCAATCTGGACGCCACAGCCACCCACTGCCACATGCCGTGCGATGCGGCTCCCGACAGCCTGGTCTTCGTCAGCGATCAGGCGCAGCTGACGGCCGCGCGCGAACGCGGGGCTGCCATACTGATCGCGCAACGCGACATCGCCGAGCAGATCGCTGCAACGGAAACCGCCTTCGGCTGCTGCTTCTCGGTCAAAACCGTGGCGATGGGAATGGCGGTGCTGCTCAAGTATTTCGACCGCAAGCGGGAGCGCTTTGCCCAGTGGGGCGAGCGTCACCCCACGGCCATCGTCCACCCGTCTGCCACGATCGGCGCGGACGTGCTCCTCGGACCGTATTGCGTGATCGGTGCCAACGCCGTCATCGGTGACGGCTGCTGCATCGGCTCGCACGCCGTCGTCGAGAGTGACGCGCGCCTCGGCCCTAACACCTTGCTGCATCCGCACGTTTTCGTCGGCGCGGGGTGTGAACTCGGGCGGGACTGCGAGGTGCATCCTCACACCAGCATCGGCAGCGACGGCTTCGGCTATGCAGTTGGCGCGAGCCGGCGGCCGCAGAAGCTCTCGCACCTGGGCAACGTCTGCATCGGTGACGAAGTCGAGATCGGCAGCAATTGCGCGATCGATCGCGCGACGCTCTCTTCGACCTATATCCGCTCGGGCACCAAGCTCGACAACATCTGCCACATTGCGCACAACTGCGACCTGGGCGAAGACGGGTTCTATACCGCCGGCTTCATGATGGCGGGGTCGACAACGATCGGGCGGCGCTTCATGACGGGCGGCAACAGCGTGGTCTCGGCGCATCTCAAGCTGGCCGACGACGTCGTGCTGGCGGGTCGCTCGACCGTCACCAGCGACGTGCCGGTCTCCGGACACTACGGCGGATACCCGCTGCAACCGCTGAAGGACTTCATGCGCACGCTCGCCGCGCTGGGCCAGCTCACCGAGATCCGCCGGAACCTCAATCGGGTGCTGAAGCACCTGCAGCTGCCGGAACGCTCGTAACGCAACTTGGGGCGCTGACGACATGAACGGCGAAAACTCCGATGCCCTGGTCGTGTTCGGCATCACGGGCGACCTCGCCTTCAAGAAGATTCTCCCCGCGCTCGAGAACCTCGAGCGACGCGGACGCCTGCCGGAGATCGTGGTCGGCGTCACGCGCGGCGGCGTGACGCGGGAGGCATTGATCACCCGGCTGCGGCAAAGCCTGGCGCAGTACGGCGACGGCACCGACCCGGACGCGCTGCAACGCCTCGAAGCAAAGTTGCAGCTCGTCGACGGCGACTACCGCGACGACGCCACGTTCGTGGCGTTGCGCCAGGCACTGGACGGCGCGCGGCGTCCGTGTCACTACCTGGCCATTCCGCCCAGCCTGTTTGCCACGGTCGCCGCCAAGCTCGGGAGTGCGGGTTGTGCTGCGAATGCCCGGGTAATCGTCGAGAAGCCGCTGGGGCGCGATCTCTCGAGCGCGCAGACCATCAATCGAGCGCTGCAGCAGGTCGTCGACGAGAAGTCGATCTATCGCATCGATCATTTTCTCGGTAAGGAAGCAGTGCAGAACCTGCTGTATTTCCGCTTCGCCAACTCCATCGTCGAACCGCTCTGGAACCGCACGCACGTCGAGCACGTGCAGATCACCATGGCCGAGAAATTCGGCGTCGAGGGCCGTGGCAGGCTGTACGAGGAACTCGGCGCCGTGCGGGACGTCGTGCAGAACCACCTGCTGCAGGTGCTCGCCATCCTGGCGATGGAGCCGCCGGTCGGCACCGGTCCCGAGGCAATGCGCGACGAGAAGATGAAGGTGCTGCGCGCGATCCGTCACCCGGACCGTCGCGACATCGTGCGGGGCCAGTACCAGGACTATCGCAGCGAGGACGGGGTCAGCCCCAACTCGGATGCCGAGACGTACGCGGCGCTGCGCTTCGAGATCGACTCGTGGCGGTGGGCAGATGTGCCGTTCTTCATCCGCACCGGCAAGCGGATGCCGGTGACCGCGACCGAGGTGATGGCGACGTTCCGTCGCCCGCCGCAGCGACTCTTCGACGAAAGCCTGCCGCTGCGCGCGAATTACCTGCGATTCCGGCTCGGGCCGGACCGGATTGCGATCGCGCTCGGCGTCCGTACCAAGGTTGCCGGCGAAGCGATGGTGGGCGAAGAGACCGAACTCTTTGCCTGCAGTGCGCGGACCGACGACATGACGCCGTACGAGCGACTGATCGGTGACGCGATACGTGGGGACGCGACCTTGTTCGCGCGGCAGGATTCGGTCGAGGTGGCCTGGGACATCGTGGATCGGCTGCTGGCCAGCGGGCCGCAGGCGGAGCCGTATGCTTCGGGCAGTTGGGGACCGGACGCCGCGACGCGCATGGTCGAACGCTTCGGCGGCTGGTACGACCCGCCGTCGGTCCCGACCACGGCGCCCTGCGACTGACGGCTACTCCGCCTTTACCGCGTGCCCGCCGAAGGCCTGGCGCATGCGGGCCAGCAATCGGTTGGTGAAATCGCCGCTGCCCTGGCTCGCGAAGCGCTCCATCAGCGAGAGCGTCATGACGGGAGCAGGCACGCCGAGTTCGATGGACTCGATGGCCGTCCAGCGACCTTCCCCCGAGTCCGCGACGAACGGCGCCGTCGACTCGAGCGTGGCGTCGTGCGCCAGGAACTCGGCCGTGAGATCCAGCAGCCACGACCGGATGACCGTGCCGTGTCGCCACGCTTCAGTGATCTGCGGCAGGTCGAGCGCAAACTCGCTCTTTGCCCGCAGCAACGCCAACCCTTCGGCGTAGGACTGCATCATTCCGTATTCGATGCCGTTGTGGACCATCTTGGTGAAGTGCCCCGCGCCGGCCGGACCGCAGTGCACCCAGCCGCGGTCCGGTGCAGGCGCTAGCGCCTGCAGCACGGGTTCGACCTTGCGGACAGCCGCACCTTCACCGCCAACCATCAACCCGTAACCGTTTTCGAGCCCCCAGACGCCGCCCGAGACGCCTGCATCGACGAACGAGATGCCGTGCGCGCCGAGATCCGACGCGCGACGCTGGCTGTCCTTGTACAGCGCGTTGGCGCCGTCGATCACGACATCGCCACGCGCAAGCAACGGCACCAGCCGCAGCAGTGTTTCCTCCGTCGGCGTACCCGCGGGCAACATCAGCCAGACGATCCTGGGCGCAGGCAAGCGTGTCACCAGCGCCTCCAGCGTGTCGGCCGGCGTAATGCGCGCCTCATCGGCGATTGCAGCCCGCGCCTCGGCCGAGCGATCCCAGCCCACCACAGCGTGACCGGCGCGCGCCAGGCGGCGACTCATGTTGCCGCCCATGCGGCCCAGTCCAACCATTCCCAGCGTGAGGTTCATCGCGTTCGCTTCCATTGCTGCCCGGCGGCGACGATCGATGGTCGCGCGAATGCCGGGACTCGCACAAGGGCGGCCGGACACTCGTGGCCACGGCCTGTCAAACGCAGGCGGTCAATCGAGCGGGACAGGCCCCGTGCAAGCGACTAGTCTTGGCCCACACTGGTCGGACCGTGGACGGGCAATGGACATCGATGCACTGACTCTTGCGCGGCTGCAGTTCGCGTTCACGGTCAGCTTTCACATCATCTTCCCGGCCATCTCGATCGGGCTGGCCAGCTACCTGGCCGTGCTCGAAGGCCTCTGGCTGTTCACCGGCCGCGTCGTCTTCCTCGACCTCTTCAATTACTGGAAGAAGATCTTCGCGGTGGCGTTCGGCATGGGCGTCGTCTCGGGCATCGTCATGAGCTACCAGTTCGGCACCAACTGGAGCGTGTTCTCCGACAAGGCCGGTCCGGTCATCGGCCCATTGATGGGTTACGAGGTACTGACAGCCTTCTTCCTGGAAGCGGGCTTCCTCGGTGTGATGCTGTTCGGTTTGTCGCGAGTGGGCCCGCGACTGCATTTCCTCGCGACGTTGATGGTGGCGCTCGGCACCTTCCTGTCGGCGTTCTGGATTCTCTCGGTCAACAGCTGGATGCAGACGCCTGCCGGCTACGCGATCAACGACGTCGGCCAGTTCGTTCCGGCGGACTGGCTCGCAATCGTCTTCAACCCGTCGTTCCCCTACCGGCTACTGCACATGCTGCTGGCCGCGTACCTCAGCACCGCATTCATCGTCGGTGGCACGGGTGCGTTCCATCTGCTACGCGACGCGACGCTGCCGGCCTCACGCATCATGTTCTCGATGGCCATGTGGATGGCTGCGCTGGTTGCGCCGCTGCAGATCGTCGCCGGTGATCTCCACGGGCTCAACACGCTCGAGCATCAGCCCGCAAAAGTGGCCGCGATGGAGGGCCACTTCGAAACGCACGCAGGCGCACCGCTCATCCTGTTCGGCTGGCCGGACATGGAACAGGAGCGAACGCGTTACGCAGTCGCGGTGCCCGGTCTTGGCAGCCTGATCCTGACCCACGACTGGAACGGCACTGTGCGCGGGCTGAAGGAATGGCCGCCCGCAGATCGCCCTAACTCGACCATTGTCTTCTGGAGCTTCCGCGTGATGGTCGGAGCCGGGCTCGCGATGCTCGCAGTCGGCGTGTGGAGCCTGGCGCTGCGAGCGCGACGACGCCTGTACGAGCAGCCATGGCTGCTGCGCACGTCGGTGGCGCTGGGCCCCATCGGCATCGTCGCCGTGATCGCAGGCTGGATCACCACCGAAGTCGGTCGACAGCCCTACACGGTGTACGGATTGCTGCGAACCGCGGAAAGCGCGTCGTCGATCGACGCGGCGGCAGTGGGCGCCTCGCTGGCGGCATTTGCACTCGTGTACTTCACGGTATTCGGCGCCGGTGCGTTCTACATCCTGCGCCTGATGAGCAAGGCGCCGCACCCATGATGCACCTCGATCTCGCGCTGATCTGGGCCGGGCTCCTCGCCTTTGCGGTGCTCGCGTACGTCGTGCTCGACGGGTTCGACCTCGGCGTCGGCATCCTGTTTCCGTTCATGCCCGGGGAGAAGCAGCGCGACGAGATGATGAACTCGGTCGCGCCGGTGTGGGACGGCAACGAAACCTGGCTCGTGCTCGGAGGCGGCGGGTTGTTCGCCGTCTTTCCGCTCGCTTACGCGATCATCATGCCCGCACTGTATGCCCCGGTGATCGCGCTGCTGCTCGGGCTCGTCTTCCGCGGCGTGGCTTTCGAGTTCCGCTGGAAGACCGAGCGCGGCAAGTTCCTGTGGGACGGCGCATTCGCCGCCGGATCCACGCTGGCCGCCTTTGCCCAGGGAATCGCGCTCGGCGCGCTGGTGCAGGGCATTCCGGTGGCGGGCCGCGCCTATGCCGGTGGATGGTGGGACTGGCTCACGCCTTTCAGCATCCTGACCGGAATCGCGCTCGTGTCTGGTTATGCACTGCTTGGCGCCACCTGGCTCATCTACAAGACCCAGGGCGACACGCAGCAACGGGCCTATCGATTCGCCGCCGTTGCAGGGGGCGCGACGCTGGCGGCCATCGGGCTCGTCAGCCTGTGGACGCCGTTCCTCAGCGCGGTGTTCATGCAGCGCTGGTTCGCTTGGCCGCGGATCCTGTTCGTGGCGCCGGTTCCGGCCCTTGTCGCTCTGGCCGCGTATGTTCTTTTCAGTGCACTGCGACGGCGGCATGAGCTGAGCCCGTTCGTGGCGTCGCTGGCGCTGTTCGTCCTGTGCTTCGTCGGGCTGCTGATCAGCTTCTTCCCTTACCTGGTGCCGACGTCGGTCACGCTGTGGGAAGCGGCTGCGCCGCCGTCGAGCCTCGGGTTCCTGCTCGCGGGCGCCGTCTTCCTGGTCCCGCTCATCCTGGTGTACACCGCGTACTCGTACTGGGTGTTTCGCGGCAAGATCGAACAGGGCGGCGGCGGTTACCACTGACGATGGCTCGCGATCGCTGGATGCGCCTGTTCTGGTTCGTCGTGATCTGGGCCGGCAGCGTCGCGGCGCTCGGCGCCGTCGCATGGGCTATCCGCTTGGCGCTGGGGCTAAAATAGCGGCCTGACACGGAGAACGACCATGAACGGCGCTCAGTCCCTGCTGCAGACCCTGGTCAACTGCGAGGTCGAGGTCTGCTTCGGCAACCCCGGCACCTCGGAGATGCATTTCGTCGCCGCGCTCGACTCCGTGCCGCAGATGCGCTCGGTGCTGTGCCTGTTCGAAGGCGTGGTGACGGGCGCGGCCGACGGATATGGACGCGTCGCCGGCAAGCCGGCTGCCACCCTGCTGCACCTGGGGCCCGGCCTGGCCAACGGCCTGGCGAACCTGCACAACGCACGACGCGCCAACACGCCGCTCGTGAACATCGTGGGCGACCACGCCACCTACCACCTGCAGTACGACGCGCCGCTTACGTCCGACATCGCCGGCTTTGCGCGCCCGGTGTCGGCATGGATCCATGAATCGAAAAGTGCCGACGCGGTTGCGTCGGATGCCTCAAGGGCGGTCCAGGCTGCACGCTCGGCACCCGGCTGCGTGTCGACCTTGATCCTCCCGGCCGACACCGCCTGGAACGACGCGCAGCGCGCTGAGCAGAAACTGCCGGACCTGCTGCCCACGCCCGTGAGTTCGGATGCCATCGATGCTGCAGCCAGGCTGCTCTCGAACGGCAGGAAGACCGCGCTGCTGTTGCGCGGTGCGGCACTCTACGGCGCCGGCCTCGAGGCGGCCGGTCGCGTGCAGGCAAAGACCGGCGCCCGACTGCTCTGCGACACGTTCGCGCCGCACGCCGAACTCGGCGCAGGTCGCGTCCCGGTCGAGCGCATCCCCTATTTCGCGGAACAGATCGTCGACTTCCTCAAGGAGTTCGAGCAACTCATCTTCGTCGGCGCCAAACCGCCGGTGTCGTTCTTCGCGTATCCCGGCAAGCCGAGCTGGGGTGCACCCGAGAGTTCGCACCTCAGCTACCTTGCGCACGCCCATCAGGACGGTGCGCAGGCACTCGCGGCATTGGCCGATACGCTCGGCGCACCCGCACGCTCACCGGTGCGGATTCCGCTGCAACTGCCGGAGCTGCCGAACGGTCCGTTGACCGCACTCGGCGTCGCGCAGGTGATTGCCGCAATGACGCCTGAAAACGCGATCTTTGCCGACGAATCCGCGACCGCGTCGTTCCCGCTGCTGTCGACGATGGCGCGGGCCCGGCCACACACACACCTGCCGCTGACCGGCGGGTCGATCGGGCAAGGCCTGCCGCTCGCGGTCGGCGCGGCCATCGCTGCACCGGACCGCAAGGTGATCTGCCCGCATGGCGATGGCGGCGCCGCGTACACGATGCAGGCACTCTGGACCATGGCGCGCGAAAAGCTCGACGTCGTGATCGTGATCTACGCCAACCGCTCGTACGCGATTCTCAACATCGAACTCGGGCGCGTCGGCGCGACTGGCAGCGGTCCGGTGGCGATGTCGATGCTCGACCTGCACAACCCGGAGATGAACTGGACGAAGATCGCGGAAGGTCTCGGCGTCGAAGCCAGCCGTGCGACGACCTGCGAGGAATTCGCGGCGCAGTACTCTGCGGCGCTCAAGCACCGCGGACCGCGCCTGATCGAGGCGATGATCTGATGTGACCGTGCGTCAGGTCCGCCGCAGCATCAATACGTTGCCGCCCAGGGCCAGCGCTGCGCCCGCGAACGTGAGCACGTCCGGGTGGAATCCCTCGAAGGCCATCGACACCACCAGCGCCAGCAGCGGCGTCATGACGCCGATGGTGCCGGTGGGCCCCGGACCGATTCGCTCCTGCAACGTCAGGAAGCAGGCGAATGTCAGCACCGACCCGGCCAAGGCGAGATAGAACAGCGAAAGCCACCACGACGCGATGGCCGGGGGAGTAAAGCCCTGGCCCTGCATCAATGCCAGCAACGCAGACGCGACCGCCCCGTAGAGCATGCCGAACCCGAGCGCTGGCCAGAACGGCAGGCCGCGGGAGCGGTTGCGACTGGCCGTGAGGCTGCCGACCGTGGAAAGCAATACGGAGCCCACGGTGAACGACGCTCCGAGCAGCGTGTTCCGATCGCCGGTGGCTTTCTGGAACTCAGGCCAGAAGATCAGCGCGACACCGGTAATGCCGAGCAGGCCGCCGAGGATGAAGCGCGGCCTGAGGTTGACGCCAAACAGCGCCCGGGCCCCGAGACCTGCCACGAGTGGAGAGGCCGAATAGCCCACCGCCACCAACCCCGACACCAGGTGCTGCTCGGCGTGATAGACGCAGACGTACGACACGCCGTACATGAAGCTGCCCTGCAACGCGAACACTGCGTGCTGGGCCGGGGTGAAACGCAGGCTATCCTGTCGCAACGCGCACAGGACGAGGATCACCGTCCCGGCCAGTGCGAAGCGCATGGCCACGCCGACCTCGGGCGCGGTATGCCCGATCTGGAACGTGATCGCGAACCAGGTCGTGCCCCAGGTGAGCACGCAAATCGCAAACAGCTGCCAGTTCTTGAGTCGGTGCATCGTGTTGAATGCGTTGCGAGGGGCGCACCGGCATTGCAGGAAGTCTAGCGGAACTGGCTGCACCGCCCGCAGTCGGATCGGCTGCTGCAAGCGCATCGCTCGATCCCGGCGACGCAGTCAGGCAGCGCAATTGACGATCAACAACAACGGAAATGCTGCAAAGCAGCAAACCCTGCCTGGATCAGGTATACTGCCCGCCGCTGTTCAGCATTGACGGTCAGCCGGTTTCACCGCGCCGTCTCGAACCGGGCCTCCGCGCCTGTCGCCTGAATCTCGTCGTGTACGCAACGCATCGTCGGCTGCGAAGCACGGGGCTTTCATTTTCTTGCTTGTCGCTGCGCGCCGTCGGGCACGCGTCGCCGTTCGATCGCACTGCTCGCGGGTCGTCGGCGTCACTCATCGTTGCTGGAGAATCACTTGTCTTCGTTCGTCGTCATATTCAGCGCCTCCGCCCTGGTGGCCACGCTCCTGCTCTTCGCCCTGCAGATGTACGAGGACTTCCGCAATGCTTGACTGGATGCTCAACACGCGCCGTCGCATCGGTTCGGAACGCACGGCGCAGGACCGCTCATGCACCGCCGCCAATGGCGACTGGATGAGGCGGCCGGGCGCCGGCCAGGTCCGGGCGTCTGGACTCGAAGACGGCACGGCCCGCCGCGGCCAGGTGCGTACGCTCGCGGTGTGGAACACCGGCTGGCATCGTCTCGTGCGCGACTTCGCCCGGAATCGAGACACGCCATGAAGCAATGGATCGGACGCGCCGATTCCGGGTGCACCCGCCCGGCTCGGTTGCGGCCAATCAGGCTGATCGGGTGTGCTCAGCCACCAGCGACCAGCGCGTCGGGAATCTCGTAGCGCTCGCTCGTGCCCAGCTTCACTGTCGTGACGTCACCCTTGCGCTCGAAGGTCAGCGTATCCATGGCCTGCGCGTTCGATGCCGTGGGCTTGCCCTTGACGAAGAGGATGCTGCGCTTCCCGGCGCTGCCCGGGACGTCAATCGTAGCCGTGCCGTCGAATCCGCGGCGAATCACGAAGGCGTCGCACTCGCGCGGCGTCGTTTCGAACGCCGGCACGCATTTGATCGGTGCGGACGCGTGGTACGGCGTCCCCGGGATCAGCGCGTCCCTGGAAGCCGCGGTCGGTGCGAGTGCCTTGCCGCTGGCACCGATGGTGAGCGTGTAGTTGCTGCTCTCGCCTCGCCGTGCCGCTGGGCGCATCAGGTAGACGCGCACGATGTAGTCGCCATCGGCAGGCAGCACACCCGAATAGTTCTCGCCGCTGTCGCCGACGAACATCGCGCTGCCCGTCGAACCGGGTGGCATCACGTTGAAGTAGTTCTGTGCGTTGGTCTTCTGCAGATTGACGGACAGGGTCTGCCCCGCGGCGGCGCGCACGAGGTAGTCGACTGTCGCATCGCCCTTGAGCTGCCCCTTGATGACGGCCGACGTTGCACCCTTGGCAAACTGCACCCGCTGCTGGCGGATACCCGCATCAGCGACGGCCGTACCTGCAACAGCCTGAGCGAAAGTGAGGACCAGCGTTGCTGCGACCAAGTGAAACCTCATTTCATCACCTCGTGGAAGCCGTGTGCGACAGGGCGCGGCCGGATCGCGGTGGAACTATTATCCGTGGCCGCGTGAGCGCACCGCAAACTGGATGCCGACGAGAGATGCGCGTCGATACGCGGACGGCGTGAGTCCGCGTTCGGCGGCGAACGCACTGCAGAAGACACTGCAATCCGCCGCCGTCCGGGCCTGCTGCGTCACTTGCCGTTGGCCGCAAGGTCCTCCTCGACGTAACGCAGCAGGGATTCGAGCAGCGCCTCGCGTGGATAGTCGCCGTGATTTGCGAGCGTGCTGCCGATCACGCGATGTGACCGGTCGATCGGCAGCACGACGGCCCAGTGGTCGGCGTTCAGGAACCCCAGCAGCGTGCTGCCGGGCACGATCTGGTCACTGTAAATGACCTGACCGTCGTTACGCGGGTCGATCTTCGCGAGCTTCTTGTACGTCGGTACGAGCACCTCCGAGATGCGATCCCGGTCAGGCAGCGTGACCAGCGTGTACAGGCGGATTCCCGGCGGCGGCCGGTTCGTTGCCAGCCATGCTTTGCGCACGTCCGTCCGCAGACTGGCCACCGCACCGCCATCACCCGCGTCGCACTTCGCCTTCGGCCAGTGGCGCAGGAGGTCCGCCTGACGCTGCGTGGCGTCGTTCGCCAGTGGGGAGCCGCCAACTGCGCCAGCTATACTGACGAAGGCGACCACTCGCTCACCCAGCTCCGGGTAGCGCACCAGCGCTTCGAGTACGTCCGGCGCACCCTTGGAATAGCCGACCAGCACGACGCGCGGCGGACCGGGCTCCCGTGGCAATGCCATGACTGCATCGCGGATCTGGCCCGCATTCTTCGCCGTTCCGGAGAGCGCGTCGACCTCGACCATCTGCGTCTCGTAGGCAAATCGGGCGAGGTGCTCGCGAGGCGTGGTCGCAGGCTGCAACCACTCGGCGATACAGGAATAGCCGACACCCGGCACGACTGCGGCCAGGTAGCGGCGATGGGATGGCCCGAGATCCACCGTCCTGCCGGTGCCCGGCGCGATACTCGTCACATGGCTCAAGGCATCGGTGCACGGCCGGTAGCCCGGGAGGCTGGCGCCATCCCTCTCGAGCACCGAGCAGAAGATCTCGGCAAAGCGACCGCGCGCATCATCGACGCCGGGTGGCAACTCGACGTCGAATGGGGCAGTTGGCAAGGTGGCGCACGCACTCAGCAGCAACACTGCCGCCATCGCCAGAAAGGTGGCTGTATCGAAGCGGTTCACTTGGCCTTGCAGACCGTCGCACGATCCCTGACGGTTGCGACGGCCTTGATGTCCTTGATCGTCATAGGTTCCACTTTCTGCGGGCTTTTGTCGAGGATCACCAGCTCCGAGCGCTCGCCCGGTGCGAGCGAGGAAAATGCGAGCGGGACACGGCACAGGTAACATTGCCGATTGCTGGGTGTGCCCGCTGCAATCAAGATCCCACGATGTCGCTCTTCTCACGCCTGTTCGGCAAGTCACCGCCCGCGACCGGCGCCCCGCCGGCCAGCGAACGTGAGGGCGGCGTCGAGGCCCAGCCACCGCCCGATCCCTCCGCTCGCGCCAGGGACGAAGAAGCAAGCCTGTCGCAGGCCATCGCTGCCGGCGACAAGGCCACGATCGGCAAGTGGGTTCTCGAAGGAAGCTCGACGCGGATCCGCCAGATGGCGGCGCGAAGCGTGACGGATCCGGACCAGTTGCGTGAACTGGTCCCCGCTACGCGCCATGGGAAAGACAAGAACGTCCATCGGATTCTCACCACCCGACGGGATGAGCAGCTCGCCGAGATCCGCAGCACCCAGCAGCTGCAGGCGGATCTGGAACAGACAGCCGCGGCGATCGCCCGGCACGGCGAGCGCCCGTACGATGCGTTGTACCCGGCGACCCTCGCGCAGCTCGAGGCCCGGTGGCGCACGCTTGCAGCCAGGGCGCAGCCGGACCTTCAGGGCGATGTGACGCAGCACCTGCTGCGCGCGCACGAAGTCATCGTGCTTCACCGCCAGGCGCTCGAGGCGGAGGCCGAGCGACAGCGATCCGCCGCCCTCGCCTCCGCAGAGGCGCAGCGTCGGCAGGAACTCGAAGCGCGGGCAGCAGCCGCTGCGGCGGCCGAGCAAGCTCGGGTGGAAGATGCCGAACGCCAGGCCTTGCACGAGGCCGACCAGGCGCAACGCGCAGCCGAGGAGGCCAAGGCACACGACATCCTTGGGCTGCTGCGACAGGCGCAGGCGGCCCTCGACCACGGCGGGACGGCGCGCGCCGCCCGCTTGCGCGCCTCAATCATGGAAAGGCTGCCGGACGCCCCCGCCCTGCCGGCATGGTTCGCACGCCAGCTGGAGCAGGTCGACTCGCGACTCACGGAGCTGCAGGACTGGAAGACCTTCAGGGTCGTACCGAAGCGGGCCGAACTGCTGCAACAGATGCAAGCGCTGGTCGGTGCCGATATCGCACCCGAGGAACTCGCGCAACAGATTCGCCGGCTACGGGACGAATGGCGGACCCTGAACCGGGGCGCTGGCGAAGATCCCTCGGACGAATTGCAGCAGTTCCAGGAGGCAGCAGACCGCGCCTACGAACCCTGTCGCGAACACTTCGCCCGGCAAGCCGAGTTGCGCAGGGAAAACCAGGAGCGGCGCGCAGCACTGATCGAACGGCTGACGGCCTTTGCTGCAGAACAAGCGGGCGAGCACCCGAACTGGCGTGCAATCAACCAGGCCATCGTCGAGTCGCGGCGCGAGTGGCGTCAATACGCGCCAGTGGACCAGGCGGTGGTGAAACTGCTGCAGGCACGTTTCCATGCGGTGGTGGACGAACTGCAGGCACGCCTCGATGCCGAGTACGCACGCAACGTGCAGGCGAAGCGCGACCTGATTGCCCGCACCGCCGAGCTCCTCGACCTCGAGGACACGCGCAAGGCCATCGACGAAGCCAGGAACCTGCAGCGAGCCTGGAAGATGGTCGGCATCGTGCCGCGGAACCTGGACAACGCTCTCTGGGACGATTTCCGCAAGCAGTGCGACGCCGTCTTCCAGCGCAGCTCGCAGGAGGCGGCAGCGTACGCCGCCGCACTCGAAGCGAACCAGGCGCAGGCAACCGGCGTGTGTGAAGAACTGGAGCGGATCGCCGAACTGACCGCCGAGCCGCTGCTGTCCGCCGTGCCGCAGCTCGACGAGTTGTGCGCGCAGTTCGAATCGCTCGACCTGCCGCGAGCGTCGGTACGCGCACTGCGTCAGAGGTTTTCAAATGCCACCGACCGTTGCGCTGAAGCCGTGCGCAAACAGCGCGCAGAGGCTGCGCGCCGTGGCTGGACCGACGGCCTGGCGGCCGCTGCCCAGGTCCGCGCCTATGCACTCGCGACCGTCCAGCGACGATCACCGGCCGAATGCGAGGCGTTGCGGGCGTCAGCAGCGTCTGCGGTCGCCGATCTCGCTCACGCACCCAAGCCGATGCGCAACATCCTCGAACAACGGATCGCAGCGGTCGCCGCCGGCACAATCGGCGCCGATCTCGCCGCGAACGAAGCGGCGCTGCGGCTGTTGTGCATCCGCGCCGAGTTGACCTCTGGTGCGGCTACGCCGCCGGAAGACGTGGAATTGCGACGCGAATACCAGATGCGACGCCTGGTCGAGTCGATGGGTCGCGGCGAACGGGCCGACTCGGCTGCGCTCGACGATCTCGCGCTCGAATGGATCGCGGTGGGGCCGGTGGAGGCCGCCGTCCACGACCGGTTGCTGGCCCGTTTCGAGCGCTGTCGCAACGCAGACGACTCAATCCCGCGAGGCCGTGTCTAGCTCGATCGATTGCACTGCCCTTGTGGCCGGGTCCACTGTCCCATTTCGCGCGGGGTACTGAAATGAATGCCGAAGAACTGCGACGACTGCAGGCCCCGATCAAGGCTCGCTACAAGCAGGATCCTGCCGCAGCGAAGCAGACGTTCCGGGCCGCTGGCACTCTGCTGCAGGACCGGCCGGCCTGTCGCATCGAAAGCCGCTTCGGGGAAATCGACGCGGGACTGCATCCCGCCGCAGGCGGCGACGGCAAAGACGCCTGTTCCGGCGACATGCTGCTCGAAGCGGTCGTCGCCTGCGCCGGAGTGACGCTGAACTCCGTCGCAACGGCGATGAGCATTCCATTGCGGTCAGCCAGGGTAATCGTCGAAGGCGACGGCGATTTTCGTGGCACGCTCGGGGTCGACAGGGACATTCCGGTGGGCGTCACCGACATCCGCGTCCGCTTCGAGATCGACTCGCCTGCGAGCGACGAGCAACTCGCCATGCTGATGAAGCTCACCGAGCGCTACTGCGTCATCCTGCAGACGCTGCGCGCGCCCCCCGCAATCGAGGCTACCCTGCAACGCGTGAGCGCATGAACAGCGCACCGAACGTACTGGTCATCATGTACGACCAGCTGACACCCTCGGCACTTGGTTGCTACGGCAGCCGCGCCGCGAAGTCTCCGCACATCGATCGCCTTGCCGCCGCAGGCGTGGTGTTCGACGCTGCCTACAGCAACAGCCCGCTGTGCACACCGGCGCGCTACTGCATGATGACGGGGCAGCTGCCCTCGGCCACGCGCGGCTACGATAACGCCGCGTACCTCGCCAGCACGATCCCGACGTTTGCGCATCACGCCCGCGCCAGCGGCTATCGCACGGTGCTCGCCGGCAAGATGCACTTCGCCGGCCCCGACCAGTTGCACGGCTTCGAGGAGCGCCGCACGACGGACATCTATCCAGCGGACTTCGGCTGGACGCCGGACTGGCGCACGCCGGGCGAGCGCATCGACTGGTGGTATCACAACATGGACAGCGTCACGGGTGCCGGCATTGCTGAAGTCACCAACCAGTTGCTGTTCGACGACGAGGTTGGCTTCCATGCGGTGCGCGCGCTGCACGATGCGGCCCGTGCCGACGACGGACGACCGTTCCTCCTCGTCGCCAGCTTCACGCACCCGCACGATCCATACGTGACGCGTCAGGAACACTGGGACCGCTACCAAGGCGTCGAGATCCCGCTGCCCGAGGTGTCTGCTGCGGACGTGCCGGCGGATCCGCACACGCAGCGCCTGCGTGTGGCGTGCGACATGGAACGCACGCCGATCACCGATGACGACGTGCGCCGCGCGCGTCGCGCCTACCTCGGAAACATTTCATACGTCGACGACTGGACTGGCCGGCTGGTCGACACGCTCGGGTCACTCGGACTGGCGGACGATACGGTCGTCATCCTGCTGGCCGATCACGGCGACATGCTGGGCGAGCGTGGGCTCTGGTACAAAATGAGCTTCTTCGAGGGGTCCGCGCGCATCCCGCTGGTCGTGCACGCACCCGCCCGCTACCGCGCACACCGCGTGTCGACGCCGGTCTCGCTGGTCGACGTGATGCCGACCCTCATCGAGTTGTCCGGGGGTGCGGTGACCGACGCCGTCGAACCGCTGGCCGGCCGCTCGCTGCTGCCGCTGTGCGACGGCGAAGCAGATGACCGCACCGTCGTTGGCGAGTACGCGGCCGAGGGCGCTTGCGCCCCGATCATCATGCTGCGCCGGGGCACGCTGAAGTTCGTGCACTGCCCCATCGATCCGGACCAGTTGTACGACCTGGCAGCGGACCCCAGTGAGCGGTTCAACCTTGCCGGCAACGGGGGCTATGCCGCGACCGTCGCTGAATTCCGCAGCGAAGTCACGCAGCGCTGGGACCTGGC
>Ga0224505_10000386_pt1 | contig 30643 bp, 32 predicted proteins | sample SF_Jan12_sed_USG_FD_169102 | JGI IMG/M metagenome (GOLD analysis project Ga0224505, IMG submission 169102) | Sediment microbial communities from San Francisco Bay, California, United States - SF_Jan12_sed_USGS_4_1 | ecosystem: Environmental > Aquatic > Marine > Sediment | place: USA: California... | reverse complement strand
CGCGACGCGGTACCCGCGAAGCTCGCCGTCGCGGAGCCGCTCCGCCTCAGCCTCCGCTGCCCGCGCAACCTTGGTCTCGGACTCTTCGATCAGCGGGCAGACAACGTACGCCTGGCGCCGGTCGTCGAGATGGCGGCGGAGACGCGTGTAGGCCTCCGAGCTGCGGTCTTCGGTAACCCAGGCCGTGACCACTGGCTTGCGGTTTGCCGGCGGCAGCGAGAGCTCACTCACTTCGAGATCGCCGTAGACCGTGAGCGCCAGCGTGCGCGGAATCGGCGTCGCTGTCAGGTGGAGAACGTGCGGGCTGCGGTTTTCGACGAGCGCCGTCCGCTGCCCGACGCCGAAACGGTGCTGCTCATCCACGACCGCCACCGAAAGGTCGCGGAACTCGACCTCCTTCTGGATGAGGGCGTGCGTGCCGACGACGACGTGCGCGTCTCCCGAGGAGATGAGCTGGCGCGCGGCGGAGTGCTCACGAGCCCGCAGCGAGCTCGTGAGCAGGACGACACGGACGCCGAGCGGCGCACAGAGCTCGTCGATGGTCAGGAAGTGCTGCTCGGCGAGGGTCTCCGTCGGGGCCATGAGGGCACCTTGGCGCCCGAGCTCTACGGCGCGAAGGAGCGCGTAAAGGGCGACGACGGTCTTACCCGAGCCGACGTCCCCCTGAAGCAGTCGCTGCATCGGAGTCGAGCGTTCGAGGTCAGTGTCGATCTCGGTGATCGAGCGCTCCTGGTCCGTCGTCAACGTGAACGGGAGCGAGGCTCGGTATCGAGCGATGAGCTCGCCGGGCTCCCCGAGAGGAACGGCCGACGCTCGCTCGCGTTCGGCTGCAGTCCGCGCGAGCGCAAGTCGAAGTACGAGCAGCTCGTCAAACGCAAGACGCGCCCGTCCGACCTCGGCCTCAGCGAGCACGCGGGGCGCGTGAACGGCAGCAAGGGCGTCGGCGCGGATTGGAAGTCGCTCCTCTGCGAGAAGCGTGGCGCTCAGCGGCTCCCCGGCGTCGCGGACGAGTGCCACTGCTTGCGAGTGAAGGTCTCGAAGCCTCTTCTGCGCCAGATCCTCGCTCGCCGGATAGACGGGAGCAAAGTCGGCGGTGACCCCCTCTCCTTCGAGGTCGTACGAGGACACGGCGAACCCGTAACGATTCGCGCGTCCGCGCAGGCGAAGGCGCGTTCCAGGAGCGAGCTTCCCCTCGAGCCACGGCTGGTTGAACCAGGTCGCCTTGATCTCGCCCGTTTCGTCGGCGACCTGCGCGGTCAAGATCCGCAGGCGTCCGCGCCGTCTGCTCGACGCCGAGCGAACGACGACCTCGATCACGGCATCGTCCTCCCCGAAGAGGTCGCAAACCCGCTTCGACGGCGCAGGCTCCTCGTACCGTCGCGGCCGCTGCCAGAGCAGATCGCCAACGGTCTCGATTCCAATGCGCGCGAGGCGGCGTGCCAGCGTCGGGCCGACACCGTGCAACGTCTCGACGCCGGCTTCGAGACGCTCAGGTCGAGGAGCGCTCCGCGGACGGGGCCAGCGGTCGGGCGGGTCCAGGCCGGAAAAGCCCGCCGGGAGACCAACTCGAGCTCGAGTCCCCTTCAAACCGCGGATCACTATAGGTCCCGCACTCGGACGGGGGGCATGCGATACCCCTACGGCTCGACTCTACGAGTCGACGACGAGCGTATAGAGCCAACCGGGCTGCCAGCGGAACGAGCCTTCGACGAGCTCTGGGAGCGGCGTTCCCTCGAGCAGGTGCTGGAGCGCCCACTGCGTCGCGGAGTGGCCGACGACGACGATCCGCTCGTCCTCGAACCGCGGCGAGAGATCGCGAAGGAAGCTCTGTACGCGGAACACGACCTGGCTGTAGCTCTCTCCCTCTGGATACGGCTCGTAGACGTGAAGAGACCGCTGGGCCTCGAGCCGTGCCACGGGGGTGCCGTTCAGCTCACCGTAGTCACATTCGCGAAGGCGCCAGTCATGGAAGATCGGGATGCCGAGACCGCCGAACGCGAGTTGCGCCGTCTCGACCGCACGACCGAGATCGGACGTGAACACTGCAGCGAGCTCCTCGTTACCACGACGTTGTCGGAGCTCGTTCGCCTGCCGCCTGCCCGCGAGCGAGAGCTGCCCGTCGAGCCAACCGGATGCGATCCAGCGCTCATTGTCCGTCGTGGTCGAGTGCGTCTCGAAGACGATCGCGATACTTGAATCGCGCCGGCGTCGCACAGGACTACTCGTCTTGGAACCAGAAGAACCCGACGGCGCCGGGACCGGCATGGGTTCCAACCACAGCGCCGAGCGTCGCCGTGAACTCGATCTCCGCCTTGGGGCGCGTGCGCCAGACGATCTCGCTCAGCGTGCCGACCCACTCGGAGGCGTCCGCATGGGCGATGGCAACGCGCAAGCCCCGCCCGTCCGTCGTGGCCTCGACGAACCGCCGCTCGATCTCGGCGAGCGCCTTCTGCGGGCCGCGCACGCGTGAGACGGCGATGACGACCCCGTCGTCCATACCGAGGATCGGCCGCACGTTCAGGAGAGATCCGGCGAGTGCCGCCGCCCGACCGATGCGTCCGCCACGCTGAAGGTATTCGAGCGTCTCCACCGTGAACAGCACTTCGGCGTCCCGATGGAAGCGACCGATGAGCGCCTCGATCTCCTCGTCGGTCGTCCCGCGCGCGAGCCGGCGCTGAATCGCGTGGGAGAGCATTGCGATAGCGAGCGACGCGGTTAGCGAATCGACGACCCGGATCTTGTCACCGCCGATCTCCTGGGCGGCGAGCTCGGCGCTCTGGAACGTGCCCGAGACCTTCGACGAGACGTGGAGAGAGTAGATGCGCTCATAGGCGGCGAGCTCCTCGTAGGCGTCGACGAAGTCCTGCGGCGTCGGCTGCGCCGTCGCGGGCGTCACCGGTGACGTGCGAAGCTTCTCGTAGAACTCGGCAGGGCCGAGCTCGACGTAGTCGCGGTACGTGTCGTCGCCGAAACGGACATACAGCGGCACGAAGCGCATGTTCGGAAACCGCGACGGCGCCTCCGGATAATCGGACGTCGAATCGAGTACGACAGCGGTGTTCTCGGTGTTCAGGTTCACTCGCGTCTCCTCCCGGCGGCCGCGCGTACAGCGCTCACGAGCACATCGACTCCCTCGTCCTTCCGTATGAGCGCTGCGCCCGTCCTCGAGGCGGCATCGTACTCGTCCTGCCCAGCTGACGCACTCAGGAAAACGATCGCGATTCCAGGACAACGCTCCCGTAGGTCGGCTGCAACCTCCGCGCCGTCGATGTCGGGCAGGCGGAAATCGAGCACGACGACGTCCGGGTCGAGCTCGAGGCACATGGGCGTCGCCGCGGTGCCGTCAGCGACAGAGCCGACGACGTCGAGCCCGTCGACCCGTCGAAGCAGGAAGACGAGCGACTCGCGATAGACGTCGTTGTCCTCGACGAGGAGCACTGCGATCGGCATTTCGGACGCGGTCACTCTGCGACGAACAGAAGCGGGTAATGGGGCTGCCCGCCGTCGTGCACCTCGATGTCGGTGCCGGGGTGCGCCCGCTCGATCGCGGCGACTAGCCCTTCGAGAGGAGGTGCCCCTTCGCCCGTGAGGATGGCGAGCCAGCTTCGTTCGCCCTCGAGAACGCGTGCGATGACGTCCTCCACGACGCCTGTCATGTCCGGGGCCGCGGCGACAGCGGTCTCGTCGACTAGCCCGAGGAAATCCCCTTTTTGGATCCGCACGCCGTCCAGCTCGACATCGCGAGAAGCGACGGTGATCTCACCCGTCGCTATCGAGGCGAGCACTCCGAGCATGTCTTGCTCGTTCTGGTCGGGCGCGTTCGTCGATACGAAGCGAACCATCGCGGCGAACCCCGCCTGCACCGATCGCGACGGCACCACTCGGACCGCCTTGGAAGTGTGCAGCGCAGCCTGCTCCGCCGTGAGGATGACGTTCGAGTTGTTCGGCAGCACGATCACCTCTGCCGAAGGGACTGCGTCGATCGCGGCGATGATCTCCGCCGCAGACGGGTTCATCGACTGCCCGCCCTCGATGACGCGGGTGGCGCCCAGGCTCTCGAACAGGCGACGGTTCCCGCGCCCGGGACACACGGCGACGAGCCCGGTCTCGAGCGTCGGCAGAGGAACACCGGCACTCTCGAGCAAGCGGCCCTCCCGCTGGGCGGTCTGGAGGTGCATGTTCGCGATCTCGACGCCATCGACAACACCGAGGAGCGTCGCTGCCGAGAGAGCTGCTCCGGGATCGTCCGTGTGCACGTGCACCTTGAGCGCCGACTCGTCCCCGACCACGAGCAGCGAGTCTCCCATCGTCTCGAGCGTGGTCTCGAGAGCCGCCTGGTCGAGATCCTCCCCCTCGACCACGAAGACCGTGCAGTACCGGTACTCGGAGAGCTCCAGGTGAATCGCGTCGATGCTCAGCGCCTCGGTCTCGACGAGCACCTCGGGAAGAGGCTCGCCCGAGGCGCCGTAGACGAGACCGCGCGCGATCTCGACCAGACCGGCCCCGCCCGCGTCGACGACCCCGGCGTTCCGAAGGACGTCGAGCATCTCGGGCGTGCGCGCGAGCGCGTCCTCGCCGCCCGCGAGTACGGCCGCGAGGAACTCGGGTGCCGGAAGACGACGATTCTCCTTCCGTTCGCCCTCCTCGGCCATCTCGCGGATCACCGTGAGCATGGTTCCCTCGACTGGGCGCTTGACTGCCCGGTACGCGGCATCACTCGCACCGCGAAAGGCACGGCGAAGACGCGGCGTGCTTACGTCGCTCGTCTGGCCGAGCACGTCGACGAATCCGCGGACGATCTGCGAGAAGATCACGCCGGAGTTCCCTCGGGCACCCATGAGCGCAGCCCGAGTGACGTCCTTCGCGACGGCGGCGCTGTCGTCGGCGTTCGAGCTCTCGAGCGCCTCGACGATCGACCGCAGAGTGAGCGTCAGATTCGTGCCGGTGTCGCCGTCGGGAACCGGATACACGTTCAGGTCGTCGATCCGCTTGCGATGAATTTCGAGGTTCCGAAGCGCACACGTAGCGAGATGCCGGACCGCCTCGAGCTCCATTAGTCGTCTCTCCGGGAAGTTCGGTGCCCACTCGCCGGCGAGAACCGAGCAGGCCTGGGACGCAGGGAGGCCGCATACCAGAAGGTATGTGGCCGACTGAGGACGACGGCATGCGATGTGTTCGCAGCCGCGCGAAGGGGTGGCGTACTTCGCGGAGAGGCCATTAGCTCGACCGCACTCCGTCGATGTGCACCTCGAGAGAGGCAATCGGGACGCCGAGCATCCGCTCGAGCTCGTACTCGACCCGTGAGCGGACGGTCGTGGCAACCTCCCCGAGCTTGAGCCCGTGTTCGACGACGATCCGAAGCTCGATCGCAAGCCCGTCGTCTCTCTGCACGACGTCGACTCCTTTCTTGATCCCCCACGGGAACAAGCGGGAGAACCGTCCACGACCCGCGAGCGCAACGACCCCGTAGCTCTCTGCCGCGGCCTGCCCGACGATCTGCCCGACCGCCTCGATCGAGACCGCGACGATGCCGAGCTCGGTCGAGGTGATCACAAGTTGCTCACGTTCCACGCCGCGAGCTTAAACGTCCGGAGTACAACACTCTGGCGTCGCAGGCGCGGCGCTCGCAAGCAAGCCAAGGGCTCGCCGCGCAGGACAGCACAACTAGTACGGACAAGCGGCGAGCCCGCAGGATTGCGCCGCGAGCGTCGGCAGCCGGTCGCGGAGGCCCGCTCCGCGGGCCGGGAGCGGCCGGCGGCCTGCGGCGTCAGACGGCTTTTTGGACCTTGCCGGCTTTTAGGCAGCGCGTGCAGACGTAGGCGCGCGTCGCATGCCCGTCGAGCATGATGCGAATGCGCTGGAGGTTCGGGTTGAAGCGCCGCTTCGTGGCCACCATCGAATGGCTGCGGCTGTTGCCGAAGCCGGGCTTCTTCCCGCAGATGGCGCAGATCTTGGACATGCGGCCGCGCATCCTACCTTTTCGCAGCGGCACGAAGTTCCTATTCGGAACTCCGCGCCGCGCGGAGATCCCTGAAGGGCTCGCTTTGCGAGCGCTGTCGTTGCTCGGGCTCAGCCGCAGGAAGTTCTCCTCGCACTCCGCGCCGCCACGGAAACCCCCGAAGGCGCTTGCTCCGCGAGCGCTATCCCAGCTCCAGCTCGGCCGCAGCTCAGGTCAGCGGGAAGCGGCGACCCTGAGCTGGGAGAAGAGATCGGCCATCTCGAGCGCGCTCCGAACGGCCTCGGCGCCCTTCTCGATACGCGGATCCGCCTGTTCGACCCGGTCGAGCGTGAGAACGCCGAACGAGACCGGAACACCCGTCTCGAGCGCGGCGAGTTGAAGCCCGCTGGCGGCCTCGCTCGCGACGTAGTCGAAGTGCGGCGTGTCGCCACGGATGATGCAGCCGAGTGCGACGATGCACGCGAAGCGCCGCGTCTTCGCGAGGGCTGTTGCCGCAAGCGGCAGCTCGAACGCTCCGGGAACGACCATGATCGTGATGGTCTCCTGCCGAACGCCGGCCGCTTCGAGCTCTACGAGCGCGCGGTCGAGGAGCTTCGTGGTCACGTTCCCGTTGAAGCGAGAGACGACGATGCCGACCGCACGGCGGCCTCCCTCGGCCTCGCCCTCGAGCACGGCGTATCCGTCCGGGATGTGGAGGTCGCCCGCGGCGTGCTCGTGAGACAGCTCGACGTGAATCGGCGCGCCGTCCTCCTCGGACACCTCCGGCTCGAAAGCCGCCTCGTCCTCAACCGGTTCAAACGTCGTCTCGGGCTCCGGTTCGGGATCGGCGATGGCAACCACTTCGGAGTCACTCTCTGCCGGTTCAGCCGTCGCGCTGGATGTCCCCCAGGCTGGGGCACCGTCGTCGTCGGTCGTTCCGAGCTCGTCCTCTTCGGCCTCGACGTCCTCCGGCGCGCCTTGGTTCGGCCACTCCGAGAGGACGTTCTCGCTGGAGTCGTCGATGTCCCGGCTGCTCACTTCTCGTCCTCCGGGCGAGGCTCGGGCTCGAGCCGTGCACCTTGGTGGTGGAGCTTCGTAAACGTATGTCCGAGCTTCTCACGCTTGGCCGCGAGATAGCGCGCGTTCTCGGGCTTCGGCTCGACCTCGATCGGCACCTGCTCGACTACAGAGAGACCGAATCCGTCGAGCCCGGTGAGCTTGCGAGGATTGTTGGTGAGAATGCGAATCGTCGAGAGGCCGAGGTCGGCGAGAATCTGGTTTCCGATCCCCCACTCCCGCGCGTCCGCCGGGAAGCCGAGCTCGAGGTTCGCCTCGACGGTGTCGAGCCCCGATTCCTGGAGCTCGTAGGCTCGGAGCTTGTTCAGGAGCCCGATCCCCCGCCCTTCCTGCCCCATGTAGAGCAGGACGCCGCTGCCCTCGGCCTCGATGCATGCGAGTGCCTGCTCGAGTTGCTCGCCGCAGTCGCAGAGAAGCGAGTGAAAGACGTCGCCCGTCAGGCACTCGGAGTGCACGCGGACGAGCACGTTTTCCGCGCCTTCGACCTCTCCGTTGAGGAGCGCGACGTGGTGCTGGCCTGTCAGAAGCTCGCGGTATGCGATCGCCTGGAACATGCCGTGATCGGTCGGAAGCTCGACCGAGACGACCCGCTCGACGAGCTTCTCGGTGCGCCGTCGGTACTCGATGAGATCGGCGACCCTCGCCATCTTGATCTGGTGCCGTGCACAGAAAGCGGTGAGATCGGACACGCGGGCCATCGTCCCGTCGTCGTTCATGATCTCGCACACCACGCCGGCCGGAATGAGCCCTGCCAGGCGCGCGAGGTCGACTGCCGCCTCGGTCTGTCCCGTCCGGCGGAGGACACCTCCGGGGCGGGCGCGGAGCGGGAACACGTGGCCGGGCTGGACGAGGTCGTGTGGCGTCGAGCCTGGATCGATCGCAACCTGAACGGTGTGCGCCCGATCGTGGGCCGAAATCCCAGTGGACACACCCTCGCGCGCCTCGATCGAGACGGTGAACGCCGTGCCAAGCGGCGTCTCGTTGTGGTCGGTCATCGGCCGCAGGTCGAGCTCGTCACAGCGCTCGGCGGTCAGACACAGGCAGATGAGCCCGCGGCCATAGGTGGCCATGAAGTTGATCGAGTCGGGCGTGACGAACTGCGCCGCGATCGTGAGGTCGCCCTCGTTCTCGCGATCGGCATCGTCGACGACGACGACGAACTTCCCGGACCGGATGTCGTCGATCGCCTCCTCGATCGTTGCGAAGGGCGACGCGGTCGCAGGTGCTTCGAGGTCCAGGCTCACGGGCGGATCGTAGCCCGATTGCGGTCAGGCCCCGCGGTTCCCACCGCTGGCCAGCAGTCTCTCGACGTACTTCGCGAGCACGTCGACCTCGATGTTGACCTCTCGCCCAGGGACGAGCCCGGAGAGACTCGTGACCTCAAGCGTGTGCGGCACGAGCGCGGCGGCGAAGGCGTCGTTCGCGACCTCGGCGATCGTGAGAGAGATACCGTCGACGGTCACGGAGCCCTTTTCGACGCAATAGCGGAGGACATCGTCGGACGCTTCGACAAAGACCCGCAGGCCCTCGCCTTCCGCCTCGACTGACTGAACGCGCCCGACGCCGTCGATGTGTCCCTGCACGTAATGGCCCCCCAGGGGCTCGCCCGCGCGCAGTGCCGCCTCCACGTTGACGGGATCGTCGGCCTCGAGCCGTCCGAGTGTCGTCCTGGCCAGCGTCTCCGAGACGGCGTGGAACGTGATCCGGTCGCCTTGGACCGCCCCCGCGGTCAGACAACAGCCGTTGATCGACACCGAGTCGCCGACGTTCGTTTTCGATGCCGTGCTCGGAGCGCGAACCCCGAGCACCCGATCGCCGCCTCGATCCAGCGTCGAGACGACCACCCCCAGCTCCCGAACGATTCCCGTGAACATGCCGAGAAAGTAGCTCAGGGCTCGTGGAGGTAGCCCTGGAGCAGGACGTCTTCTCCAATCGCGCGCGCCTCGAGTCGGCTCAGCTCGAAAGGCCGAGGAAGCCCCGCGAGCATGCCCGGCCCCTCGCCCGCGAACGTCGGAGCCACGAACACAAGAACCTTGTCGACCAGGTCTCGCTCGAGGAATGCTGCCGCGAGCGTCGGGCCGCCTTCGAGCAGCAACGACTGCACACCGTCTACGCCAAGCGCTTCGAGCTCCTCTTCGAGCAAGCCGGAACGAAGCTCGAGCTCCGAGTCCTCGGGAAGCGGCCCGCGGCCGAACGCGATGCGGCGTGGCTGCCGAATCACCGGGACGTCACGCGCGTCGAGCCGCGGATTGTCCCAGCGCACGGTTCCCATGCCGACTGCGACAGCATCCGACTGCGCACGGAGGACGTGGACGAGGCGGCGCGAGCTCTCCCCTGTTACCCAGCGTCGGCCCGGCACAGTCACGCGGCCGTCGAGCGTAACCGCAACCTTGAGCGTCACAAAAGGCCGCCCGAGCGCAGCCCACGTACGCCACTCCTCGATCTGCTGTCGACACCGAAACGCAAGCGGATCCTCGGCGAGCTCCACATCGACCCCGGCTTCGCGCAGGAGGCCAAGACCGCCGCCGTGCTCCGGGTGCGGATCGATCTGACCAGCGACGACCCGCGCGACGCCAGCTTCGATGAGAGCGTCTGCACACGGCGGAGTATCGCCCTGATGCGCGCAGGGCTCGAGCGTGACGTAGACGGTCGAGCCGCGTGCTCGCCCGCTCGCCGCCTCGAGGGCCACGATCTCAGCGTGCGGGCCACCCTTGCGCTCGTGCCAGCCCTCCCCGACCACCTCGTCGCCCACGACGACGACCGCTCCCACGATCGGGTTCGGGTGCGTCGTGCCCCGCCCGCGCTCCGCGAGCTCGAGCGCTCGTTCGAGAAACCCGGACTCCATGCAGCTGATCCTAGGCGCCGTGGCGCATACGCTGTCTCTGCGGACTCTGTCGGCACATCAGGGCTGGGTGTCGTATCGTTGATCTACCGTGCCCGCATTCGCTGGTGCGTTAGAGAACCGGAGGAACACATGGGAAGCCTCACGATCAAGAACGTAGCTTCGCCCGAAGAGGTTCGACAGTTCGCTGCGCATGGTCACGCTGACGTCGTCGACCTCGCCGGCCATCCTGTCCTCCTGGGCACGTTCGAGCCAGGCTGGACCTGGTCCGGTGATATCAAGCCGATCGCGCAGACCGACAGCTGCCAAGCCCCTCATCTCATGTACTGCATCTCGGGCCGCATGGGGATCCGCATGAACGATGGGACAGAGGGCGAGATAGGGCCAGGCGATGTTGTTTCGATCGCCCCTGGACACGATGCGTGGGTCGTAGGCGACGAGGCCTGCGTTACTGTCGACTTCGGCGGCTACGCACAGTACGCGAAGGGCTAGAAACCTCACGGAAGCAGTCTCGCGATGAAGAAGCCCGACGTTCCGTGGACGTGCGGCAGCGTCTGCAGGAACTCGGGCCGCCGCGGGTGGCGAAACTGCGGCCACTCGGCGGCGAGTGTGTCGTCGACCGCGAGCCCGGATAAGTCGACCACGGCTTCGGACTCGTCTGCGTTGATCGTGCAGACCGAGTAGACGATCGTCCCGCCGGGCTTCGTGCGGTCGGCCGCCGCGCGCAGGAGGTCGAGCTGGAGCCCAGGCAGTGGCTCCGAGCGCCAGCGCAAATCCGGCCGCTGGTTGAGAACGCCCAACCCCGAGCAAGGCGCGTCGACCAAGGCCCGGTCGAAGTCGGCCAACTCGGGTGGCATGTGACGGCCGTCCGCGACGACGACGCGCACATCCTCGGAGCCGAGCCGGCGGGCGGTCTCCTCGAGTTCGCTGGCCCGGTTCTCGTTGATCTCTACCGCCACCACGTCTCCGGCGAGCATCGTCGCCTTGCCGCCCGGGGCGGCGCAGAGGTCGAGGACCCGATCGCCCTTCACAGCCCCGACAGCAAGACCGACGAGCTGCGATGCGCTGCTCTGCGGCCAGATCCTGCCCTCGGCGAGCGCAGCGTCATCGACGCGATCGACATGCCACGCGCCAGGGATGGTGCGATCGGGTGTCCCGTCTATCTCGCCGCGAACCAAGCGCACGACGGTGTTCGCGGGCTCGTTCTGGGCGCACATGAGCGCGACAGCGTCCACGGGGCCGAGATCGCGCCACCACGTCTCGGCGACCCAATCGGGGTAGGAGTGCTTGAGGGCCGCCTCTTCCGCACTCGCCACCGGAAGCGCGTCGAGCAACGGCCGTATGCCATCGGCGAGCCGGCGTAGGACCGCATTCGTGAACGCAACCGCGCGCTCGAGCCCCGCTTCGCGCACAAGCTCGACCGATTCGTTCACGGCTGCATAGCGCGGTACTCCATCGACAAATCCAAGCTGGTACGCGCCGAGCCTTAACGCAGCTCGCACCGGAGGATCGAGACGCGCGATGCGACGGCGGCCGAGCGTCTCGATCGCGTGGTCGAGGGTTCGGACCCGCTGAACTGCCCCGAACGTCAGTCGCTGCGCGAGCGCGCGATCACGCGCGTCCAGACCGGCTGCGGCCGATCGGAGCGCACGGTCGGCATACGCTCCGTCCTCGAATACGCGCAGGAGAACGCTGAACGTCGCAGCGCGCGCCGGGCTTACGACCGAAGCCCGCGCAGCCATGCCTCGTAGCTCATCCGCCGCCCGCCGTCCGGTTGGACTTCGACCGGAACGAAGCCCTCGTCGTCACCCATGCGTGCGCGCCAGATCGTGATGTCTCGTCCGAGTATCTCAGCGCGGGCTCCGATGTGCGGGGAGAGCGCTCGAACGACGTTGACGAGCTCGACGGCTGGCCTCGCAAAATCGAGCACGCGGTCTGCAGCGGTGATCTTCTCCGCATACGTGATCTGTCCACTCTGATCTCGGAGCACAGGTGCGGGATCGTCGAGCACGTCGTCGAGCAGATCCACTGCGGCGCTGGCAGCCTTGGCGAAGACATCGCCGGAGTCGTCGTCGGCACCGATGACGAATGCGTGTCGGGCGACGATCGGGCCCGCGTCGAGCTCACTCACGAGCTTGATGATCGTGACGCCCGTTTCCGTGTCACCCTCCATGATCGCCCGCTCGACAGGCGCCGCACCGCGCCAACGCGGAAGCAACGAAGGGTGCACGTTGAGCCAGAGCCGCTCCTCGAGCACCGAGCTGGGAACGATCAGACCGTACGCAACCGCGACCACGGTCGGCGCACCCAGATCGAGCCCCGGGGGGAGGCGCTCGGCCTGGAGAACCGGAATGCCGAGTCGTCCGGCCACCGTCTTCGCCGCAGGCGCGGCGAGACGTCGTCCGCGTCCAGCCAAAGCATCGGGTCGCGTGAGAACGCAGCTGATCTCGTGGCGCGCAGCCAACCGTTCGAGCACATCGGCGCCGAAGGGCGCTGTGGCAGCGACCGCGATTCGCGACGTCACCGCGCGCCGAGGACGGGCTGCGGCCTGAGCTTCGCGAGCGCGGCTCGACGCGATTCATCGTCGGTGCGGTCGATGATCAGCACACCATCGAGGTGATCGAGCTCGTGTTGGGCGACCCGGGCGGACGGAAGCTCGAGCTCGAGCTCGAGCCGTTCACCTGAGGCATCGAATCCTTCGATCGTGACCCTCGTCGCCCGTTCGACCGGAACGAGGACATCTCGCAGCGAGAGACAACCCTCGTCGTCGATCTCGCGGTCCGAGGAGAGCTTCGTGATGACGGGATTCACGAGCACTCGATTCTCGCCTGCGTCGACGAACACGAAGAGGCGGCTGAGCACCCCGACCTGATTCGCAGCGAGCCCGACACCGTTCGCTTCGTGCATGAGCGTCGTCATGCGCTCAATGAGCCGCTCGAGGTCGTCATCGAAGATCTCGACCTCGCGCGCCTTCATCCGCAGTACGCCGTCTCCGTACTGCCGGACACGAGAGAGCGCGACAAGACGCCGCGCCTCCCGCTCGACGTCCCCGTCGGCGCTCTCGTGGTCGTTGTCGTGATCGTGGTCGTGCTCGTGCTCGTGGTCGTGGTCGGCCATCGCGCGGCGAGTCTAGCCGCCACGCGATGGCCGATCTCGTCACCTCACGAACCCTGTCTGTTGGCGATCGATCTCCTGCCCCGCGGCGTCCAACGCGAGGACGGCCGCCGGCTCGGCACCTTGGCGAAGCTCTCCTGGCGTGAACCGGTGGCCGAACGCTCGATAGCTCGCGCCGTCGATGCGCGCATCTCGGAGACGCATAGCGCGGCGCGATCCGTCGCTCATCAGAACGTGCACCTCCGCGACACGCTCGGCCACGAGCCCGATCAGCCTCGCGTCCCTCACGTCGGAAACCGCTGGACCACCGTCGTACGCGAAGCTCACCGATAGCTCATGGCCGCCGAGCGGATCGTCAGCACTGTTGCAACCTCCCTGCCGCTGACGCGACCCAGCCGAAGGCGCGTCCCAGAGGCAGAGCTGCCCCGTGTCCGTCGTCTGTACGAACACACCACGACCGGGCAACCCTTCTCCCGCTGCGATGTCCGCGACACGAGCGATCTCTCCGGTTGCAAGCCCGGCGTGGAACGCCTCCGAATCCGGGCTCCGGAACTGGCCGGCGACCACGCTGGTCGCCAGAATCGCCGTCGCGAGCGTTGAGACCAAGGTCACGATCGCCCATCGACGGCGCGTCATTCTCAGTCCGACCATCGTTCTCTCCTCTCAGTTGACGACCGCACAGCTGCCCCAGAAATACGCGCTGTTCGCGCGGCAGTGCCCGCGCTTCACGTTCGAGGCGAACCAGTACGTGTATGTCGTCGAGGACGTGTTCCTGACCGTCGCATGCCACGAATAGGTGACGTTGTCGATGAACGTGACGGTCGAGTCGTGCCCAGAGCCGTTCTTGAAGAAGTAGTTGTACTTCCAGCCCGAGCTGAACGAGCTTCCTGCACCCTGATTCTGCGCCCATTGCTGCGGGCCTGCGTACGTCGTGGCACCCGCCAGCGCTGCTCCCGCCAGCGTGAGCGCGACCATGACAACGACAACGACCAACCCTGTACCAAGCCTCTTCACACCACTCTCCTTCCAATTCGTAGGTGTCAGGAGGCGTGGTACTCGAAGACCAAGTTCGCGTCAATTGCCACGAAAAGACATGACCGAAACGGCCAAGGTCGTTACAGCGACTGCGGATCGACGTCCACGACGGCGGCGAGCCCATCGCGGCGCATCGCCGGAGCGGCGCTGACGAGAAGCGCCGCAACCTGCGACGCAAACGCGCGTGGAGAAGTCGTCTTCGCCAGCAACTGAGCGCGATAGCGCCCGCGTAGGCGCAGGAGCGGCGCCGGTCCCAACAACCTCACCCCAGGAAGGCCGAGTTCGGCTCGCAGCTCCGCAAGCGCGCGGAGCGGGTTCTCCTGGTCTGGTCCTGAAACGACGAGTGAAACAAGATTGTGAAAAGGCGGATAATCGAGCTCTTCGCGGCGAGCAAGCTCGCGCGCGAGGAAGCCGTCAACGTCGTGGCGGATCGCGTACGTGAACGGGACCGCGTCGGGCTGGAAGGTCTGGATGATCACCTTCCCGGGCGCGTCGCGCCCGCTGCGTCCGGCGAGCTGCGTGACGAGCTGGAAGGTTCGCTCCTCGGACCGAAAGTCGGGAAACGAGAGGCCTGCGTCCGCATCGACGACGGCCGCGACCGAGACGCCCGGGAAATGGTGTCCTTTCGCAACCATCTGCGTTCCGATGAGGGCCGCTGAACGTGCCGAAGCGAAGCGCTCGAGCGCCTCGCGAAGAGCTCCCGGCCGCGACGCAGTGTCGGCGTCGAGCCGGATCCGCTCAAGCCCCGGCACCTTGCGCTCGAGCTCAGCCTCGAGCCGCTGAGTACCCGCGCCGATGCGCGCGAGCTCGACAGATCCGCACTCCGGGCACTTCTTGGGTAATTCCGTCGAGTAGCCGCAGTGATGGCAGTGGAGGCGTCCGTCGGCATGGAGCGTCAACGCGATATCGCAGCTCCGGCAGCGACGCGTGCTTCCACATGAACGGCAGTGGATCGCGCCGGAGATCCCCCGCCGGTTGAGGAGGAGAATCGCTCGACCGCCGCGCTCCTTAACTGTCGCGAGCTCGGCGAGCAACGGCGCTGAGAGCGGATACCCCGCTTCGCGACGCAGATCGACGATGCGCACTGAGGGAAGCGGGGCGCCGATGCGGGTCGGCAGCTCGAGCCGGTCCAGCCGCGCCCAGCTCTCGACGCGCGGCGTCGCGCTCCCGTAGACGGCGACGGCACCCTCGAGCGCGGCTCGTTTGGCCGCGACGGTCCGCGCGTCGTACCGCGGATCCGATTCCTGCTTAAAGGACGCGTCGTGCTCCTCGTCGACGACGATCAGCCCGAGGTCGAAGACGGGCGCGAAGATCGCGGAGCGTGCGCCGACGACGACGCGAGCCTCTCCCGTGGCGATCCGCTCCCTCTCGTCGCGTCGCTCAGCTTCGCTCAGCCCAGAGTGGAGGACCGCGACACGTCCGCCGAACCGCGCGCCGAACCGCCCAACCGTTTGCGGCGTAAGCGCAATCTCCGGCACCAGAACGATCGCCCCGCGCCCACGCTCGAGGACGGAAGCGCACGCTTGGAGATAGACCTCCGTCTTCCCGCTCCCCGTCGGGCCGTGCAGGAGGAGATGGCCACCGCCACCGTCGAGCGCGGCCACGATGCGTCCGATCGCATCGCGCTGAGCCACTGTCAGCTCATCCGGGGCGGGCTCGCCCGGAAGCGAGTCGACCCAGGCAGGTGCCCGACGCTCTCCGCGACGGGAGCGCGCGAATGGCGCTACGAGGGCGAAGGTGCGGGCAGGTGTCGATCCGTAGTAGTCAGCCAGCCAGAGCGCGAGCTCCACGAGCGCGGACGGAATCCGGTCGAGGACAGGGCCGGCATCGGCTACCTCGATGCCCGCAGGCGCGGCGACGCCTGTATCGACGACGATTCCCCGCACACGTCGTCCGCCGAACCCGACCCAGACAACAGCCCCACGCTCGACGCCATCGGCGACGCGGTACGTGAACGCGCGCGCCAACGCGCGGGCAGTGACGAGCGGGTAGATCTCCGCGAGAGGCACGTGGGCGAGCGTAGCCGCGCCCTCGGCGCACGGCTTACGCGGTGGCCGCGGCGGCCTTCGGCTTCCGGAAGAAGAAGTAGAGCGTGGGCGTGGCCAGAGCGGCGAAAGCCCCGACGAGAAGCAATTCGCTCTCGGGGATCACCCCGGCTTCGGCGAGCTCATGGAGCCCTGACGCCAACAGGAAGCCGGCGAAGAGGAGCAGGAGAACGCTTGTCACCGAGAAGAACGCCCGCAGGTTCAGCCGGTGCGACCCGCGGTAGAACGCGTAGCCGAGACCGACCGCTGCAGCGCCACCGATGAGCGCGGCAACCAACGAGACGATCGAGCTCGAACCTTCGACAGAACTGAACAGGAAGAGCGCGGTCTCGACACCCTCACGAGCGACCCCGATGAACACGACGAGCGCCAACCCAACTGCAGATCCCGCATCGAGCGCCGCCTGCGTTCGCCCTTCGATCTCTTTGCGCAGTGTCCGGGCCCGGTTCCGCATCCAGAAGATCATCCAGGTAAGGAGCCCGGCCGCCGTGATCATGACCACGCCCTCGAAGATCGCTTCGGAGCGACCCTCGAGCTCAGCGCCAGCCGCGAATAGCGCAACCCCGACCAGGAGGCTGAGCGCAAGCGCCGCGCCCACTCCGATCCACACCGCCGCGAATCCGTCGCGACGGCCGGTTCGGTCGAGGAAGGCGAGAACGATCCCGACGACGAGCGAGGCTTCGAATCCCTCGCGAAGAACGACGACGCCGGCACCCATGTTTCTCTAGCTCTCCCTTGGTGTTGAATTCACCGCGATGTAAGGGTCACCTTACACGCGCCGGGCGGGACTATAGTGCGGGTCCCCCAATGCCGTCAACCGGGAGGCGTACGTGGCGCGCACGCAAGGTCATTCGGTCGACGAGTACCTCGAGACGATCTACTTTCTCGCCTTCCCGATCGGGGAGTACCAGCCATCGGCCGGGTCGACTGCGATCGCGGCACGCGTAGCCGAGATGCTCGGTGTCTCGCGCGCTTCCGCCGGGGAGATGCTGAAGCGACTCGAGGCTGACGGACTCGTCGAGCGCGGCGAGCAGAAGGAGGCAATCCTGACGGATGTGGGGATCGAGCGTGCGAAGCGCGTCGTCCGCAAGCACCGCATCATCGAGCGCTTCCTGACCGACTTCATGGGATACACGGCTGCCGAGTCCCACGTCCACGCTGATGAGCTCGGCGACACATTCACCGACGAGATGATCGAACGGATCAACGAACGCCTCGGCCACCCCGACCGGTGCCCGCATGGGTGGCCCGTCGAGCCTGAGCTCGAGCAGGCCGAGAACGCCGGACTGATTACGCTCGCGGATCTCGAGACCGGCCAGCCGGCCGAGATCGTGCGACTCGCAGAGCACGACGGCGATCTCCTGCATTGGTTCTACGCCGAAGGGCTCGCCCCGGGGGCCCAGGTACACGTTCGCGCTGCCCGACCCGCCGCAGAGTCGCTCGACATCACCGTGGACGGCACCGATCGCTCGATCGCCGAGCGGGCTGCGCTCGGGATCTACGTTCGAGCCGCATAGGCGCGCTTTACGAAACGCTCACAGGCTTCTTAGACCACGCTCACCGGGCGCTGTCAGCATAGTTGCGAAATCTCGGGGAAAGGCAACGAAAGGAGACTTGGGCAGAATGACACTCAATCGCTACGGAGTCGGCGCACTCGTAGGAGCGGCAGCGCTCATGGTGGGAGGTGGCACCGCGCTCGCCGGGTCGGGCGAGGGCAAGAGCGGCGCCCGCTGCGAGAGCCGTCTCGCGAAGATCGCCGAGAAACGCGGCGTGTCGGTCGAGCAACTCCAGTCCAACATGAAGGCGAAAATGCTCGCGGCGATCGATGCCGCCGAGAAAGCCGGCAAGATCACGTCGGAGCAGGCTGCCCAGAAGAGGCAGAGGGTCTCTGAGGCATCGCCGTGTTCCGGCGTTCTCATCAAGAGGACGAGGTTCGCGGGACGCGGGATGATCCATTCGGCGGCCAAGTTCCTCGAGCTCGACAGGGCAGCGCTGAAGGAGCAACTCCCTGGCAACTCGCTCGCTGGCCTCGCGACGAAGCAGGGCAAGGATGTCGCCGAGCTAAAGGCTGCGATGCTCGCACCTGCGAAGAAGCGGCTCGCGCAGGCCGTCGACGCTGAGAAGATGACTCAGGCACAGGCGAACGAGCGGCTCGCAAAGCTCGAGATGCTGGTCGACAAGCTCGCCGCGAAGACGTTTCCGACGAAGTAGCCAACCGCCAGACCGACCACAACCAGGCCCCTCTGGTAAGGCCCCGTTGTGCTTCTTAGTCAACTCTTAGGTGGCTCACAGAGCGCTCTCACAGGCACACGCTTCGATTGAGCTCCGCTCCACCCTCCCATCGAGTGCCCTCCCCCCGAAGGCCCGCAGCGCGGGCCTTCGGCGTTTCCGGGCTCAGACCGTGGACTCGGAGGGGAGAACAGCGGCGGCGCGCAGCGCATCCGCCTTGTCGGTGCGCTCCCAGGTGAAGTCCCGGTCGTCACGACCGAAGTGGCCGTATGCCGCCGTCTTCGCATAGATCGGGCGACGCAGGTCGAGGTCGCGGATGATCGCACCGGGCCGAAGGTCGAAATGCTCGGAGATGAGCCGTTCGATCGTCCCGAGCGGCACGGTTTCCGTTCCGAAACACTCAACGTTCAGGCTCATCGGATGAGCGACGCCGATCGCGTATGCGACCTGGAGCTGGCAGCGATCGGCTAGGCCGGCCGCAACGACGTTCTTGGCGACGTAGCGGGCGGCATACGCCGCGGAGCGATCGACTTTCGTGGGGTCCTTGCCCGAGAACGCGCCACCTCCGTGCGGCGCCGCCCCGCCGTACGTGTCGACGACGATCTTGCGCCCCGTCAGGCCCGTGTCCCCCATCGGGCCGCCGATGACGAACTTCCCGGTCGGGTTCACGTAGAGGAAGTCTCTTTCTCCGAGCCGTTTGGGATCGAAGAGCTCACGGAAGTCAGCGTGGAGAATCGGCTCGACCACGTGTTCGAGAAGGTCCGGCTTCAAGAGCGTCTCGACGTCGAGGCCATCACGATGCTGCGTCGAGACCAAGACCCGCTCGATCTCGACCGGGCGCTGGATCCCGTGCTCGTCCACCTCGTAGCGCACTGTCACCTGCGACTTGCCGTCCGGCCTCAGATACGGGAGCACGTTCGCCTTGCGTACCTCCGCCAGACGCTTCGTGAGCCGGTGTGCGATGAGAATCGGAAGCGGCATGAGCTCGCTTGTCTCGCGCGTCGCGTAGCCGAACATCATCCCTTGGTCGCCAGCGCCGAGAAGGTCGATGGGATCGGTGTCCCCGTGCTGTGCCTCGTACGACTCGTCCACGCCTTGGGCGATGTCCGTCGACTGCTCGTCGATCGCGACGACGACACCGCACGTCTCGAAGTCGAACCCGTACTTCGCCCTCGTGTAGCCGATCTCGGCGATCCGGTCGCGTACGACCGCGCGGATGTCAACGTAGGTGTCCGTCGTGATCTCGCCGGCGACGACGACCAAGCCCGTCGTGATGAGCGTCTCGCAGGCGACCCGTCCGTTCGGGTCGTCGGTGAGCACGGCGTCGAGCACCGAATCGGAGATCTGGTCGGCGATCTTGTCCGGATGACCCTCCGTGACGGACTCGGACGTGAACGAGAACGAGCGCCCAGCCATGGCCGGAAAGGCTACCTGCGGCGGCTGCTCTTACTCGGCGGTCGGCTCGCGACGCATGAGCTGAACGAGGAGCTCGGTGAGCGGAACACCGTCCAGCACAGCACACACGCTTTCGGTGATCGGGAGCTCGATGTCGAGACGGCGCGAGAGGTCACGAAGCACCGGGGCCGTCGTAAGGCCCTCGATGACCATGCCGATTTCCGCCGCGGCTTCGGCAGGAGAGGAGCCCTGAGCAATGAGCTCACCCGCCCGGCGATTGCGCCCCGAGGGCGCCCAGCACGTGACGATCAGATCTCCCATCCCGGCCAGGCCCGCGAAGGTGTCCGGGCGCGCTCCCGCGACCTCCGCGAGCCGACGCATCTCCGCCAGACCCCGTGAGACGAGAGCAGCTTTGCCGTTGTCCCCGAGACCCAGTCCGTCCGCGCCGCCGGCGGCGAGCGCGATCACGTTCTTGGCTGCCGCGCACAGCTCGACGCCGGTGACGTCCTCGTTGACGTAGACCCGAAACGTCGTCGAGTGGGCGGCGAGCTGCAGGCGAACACCGAGCGCGAGGTCGTCGCTCGCAATCACGGCCGCGGCCGGAAGCCCGCGCACGATCTCGCCGGCGATGTTGGGGCCGGAGAGAACTGCAACAGGTCGTCCGCGTACCAGTGTCGAAAGCCGAGCGCCCGTCGCGGGGTCGAGTCCTTTGGTGAGGCTCAGAACGGGTGCGTTCCCAGGCAGGCCCTCGACGACCTCCCCGAAGACTCGGCTCGGCACGGCGACGACGACCACGTCCGCGTCCGCCACAGGCGCATCGCCAATCATCATCGGCTTGATGCCGCGAAGATCGGCGAGCTGGGCGTACCGCGGGTTTCGCCCGGTCTCGAGCATCGCGGCGACCTGTTCCGAGTCGCGCGCGGCGAGCGTCACGTCATGGCCGTTGTCGCGCAGGAGGCAGGCGAACGTCGTTCCCCACGATCCGGCGCCGACGACGACGGCCTTCATGCCGAGACTTGCCGCTTTGCTCGGAGGCTCTTCACTCGGACGTGACGAAGTCGATCGAGACGGGCACGCCCTCGAGCCTAAACCGTGCGCGTAGCTCGTTCTCGACCCAGTAGCCGTAGTCGCGCGTGACAAGCGAGCGGTCGTTCACGAAGAAGCGGAACCGCGGCGGTCGCGACGTCACTTGCGTTCCGTAGAGCAAATTGAGTCTTCGGCCTCGCCGGCCGGGCGGCTGGCGAGCCTCCCGTAGCTCTTGCAGCGCGCGGTTGAGCTCGGCGGTCGTAACTCTTCCGGCGAAGCGGACGAAGAGCTCTTCGATCATGTCGAGGAGCCGCTCGAGGCCACGTCCGGTGTGGGCCGACACGGCGATGATCGGCGGCCTCTGCCGAAGTCGCGTCGCGATTTTGGGCCGCACATCCTCGATCCGGACCTCCGTGACATCCCACTTCGACAGCACGACGATCGTCGCGCATTGCGCCTTGCGCGCCACGTTCGCAACAGCCAGATCCTGGTCCACGACTCCCTGGTTCGCGTCGACGAGAACGAGCGCGATGTCGGCCCGCTCGGCCGCGTCGAGAGCTCGAAGCTCCGAGTAGTACTCGATCCCCTGGCGCTGCCTGCGCTTCCTGCGAAGACCGGCCGTATCGACGAGGACGAACGTCGTCGAGTCGCGGCGGAGCACCGTGTCGATCGAGTCTCGCGTGGTGCCCGGGACGTCGGAGACGATCACGCGCTCGCGCCCGAGGAGCGCGTTCAGGAGCGACGACTTGCCGACGTTCGGGCGCCCGAGGATCGCAACCTTGATCGCCTCCTCGCCCACGGGGCGCTCGGCCCGCCCGGGAAGCCGCCCCACGATCTCGTCGAGCAGGTCCCCGGTTCCGTGACCGTGGATCGCGGAGATCGGAATCGGATCGCCGAGGCCGAGGCGATGGAACTCCAGGGCTTCGAGATCCCGTCGCGGGTCGTCGAGCTTGTTCGCGAGCACGAGCACGGGGCGCCGCGAGGAGCGCAGGATCTCGGCGAGCTCTTCATCCCCGGGCGTCACTCCGATCTGCGCGTCGACGACCATGAGGACGAGGTCGGCCTCGGCGACCGCCTGGCGCGCCTGCGCCGCGATCTGCGGCCCGAGAGGACCGGTGTCGGCGCGATCCACGCCTCCCGTGTCGATCAGCCTGAAGTACGTGCCGGACCAGTCGCACAAGAGCTCCTTGCGGTCGCGCGTGACGCCTGGCGTCTCGTGGACGACCGCCGTGCGTGAAGCGGTGAGTCGGTTGATGAGCGTCGACTTACCAACGTTCGGGAAACCGACGATCGCCACCGTGCCAGCGATCTCGACCTCGAGCTCAGGTGATTCGACGTCCGTCATGACGGTGGTATCGCGTGCCGGGGTCTGCCGAGCTCGTGGATACCGACAAGCCACTCCCAGAGCCGGCGGATCTCCCGCTCGATCTCGATCGATGCCTCCTTGTATCCCTTACCGCCCCTCGGAAGGCCCTCGAAGGTCATGGGCTGACCCCACGCCAACGAGACGGGATGGAAGTTCCCGAGACGCCACGAGTGACTGCCATGAATTGCGACAGGTATGACCGGTACATCCTCGTTGATCGCAACCATGGCTGCGCCCGGTTGAACGGGACCGGGTTCACCGGAGTGTTGTCGAGTTCCCTCGGCGAACAGTCCGAGCGCGTGTCCGTCCCGGACGACCTGGCGCATCGTGCGCACGGCGTCGCGATCCGACTCGCCGCGCCGCACGGCGAACGCACCGAAGGACCTCGCCAGCTGTCCAAGTCCCAGAGTCCGATGGGCCTCGATCTTCGCCATGAAGTACAGCGTGCGCGGGCTGGCGACACCGAGAGCAGGGGGATCGACCCAGCTGAAGTGATTCGCTGCAACGACGAGTCCGCCGCTCATCGGCACGCGCTCGGTCCCGTACACGCGAAGCGGCGCTGCAATCTTGACCGCAGTTCCGATCGTTGCTCGGCCCACTACCCATGCCGCGTCGGTCTTGTTCATCCGCGTCGCGCCTCCACGAGTCTCGCGATCGACTCGACGACCTCGTCGATGCCGAGTTCGGTCGTGTCGAGGATGACAGCGTCATCCGCGGGCTGCGTGTTCACGGCGTCGCGCTCGTCACGACGTCTGAGGTCGTCCGTGAGTGCGTCCACCTCGATACCGGGACGGTCCGCCGAGCGGCGGCGTGCGCGCTCGCCTTCGTCGGCGACGAGAAACACCTTTACCTCGGCGGAGGGTGCGACCACGCTCCCGATGTCACGCCCTTCGATGACCGAGTCGCCGACAGCACCGAGGGAACGCTGGCGCTCGCGCATGACCTCGCGAACCTCGGGATGTCGTGCAACCGCGGGGACGAGCCGGTCGATCTCGGCGTCCCGGATCTCCGCCGACACGTCCTCGCCGTCGATGTCGACCTTCCCCTCCGCCGAGAACGACACGGGATGCTGGCGCGCCAGCTCTGCGAGCGCGCCGCCGTCGTCGAGTGCGAGCCCGTTGCGACGGGCGAGCCATGTGAGCGCTCGGTACATCGCCCCCGTGTCGAGGTAGCGAAAGCCGAGACGTCCGGCGAGCGCCGACGCAACAGTGCTCTTGCCCGACCCAGCCGGGCCGTCGATGGCAACGATCATGTCGCCGGAGGGTAATGAAGCGCGTCAGGCACGAGTTGTCGCAGCACCTCGAAGAAGCCCGGAAAGCTCGTTCCTACCGCATCCGGCCCACGTAGCTCGACCCCCTCCTGCGACGACACGCCGGCGATCGCACCGAGCATCGCCAGGCGATGATCGCCTCGCGAGTCGACGATCCCGCCTCGCAGCCGTGTCGGTACACCCCGCACCCGGAACCCGTCTCGGGTCGCGCGGATGTGCCCGCCGATTCGCCGCAGCTCCTCAACCACGCTTTCGATCCGGTCGGATTCCTTCACCCGCAACTCCCCTGCGCCGCGCACAACCGTGTCGCCATGCGCCTGACATGCCGCGAGCGCCAACAGCGGGAGCTCGTCGATGAGCAACGGCACCTCGGCCGCCGACACGGACGCGCCGACGAGCTCGGACGCGCGCATCTCGACGTCGCCGGCCGGCTCGCCGCCGACCAGCCGCCGGTTGTAGATCGCGACTCTCGCTCCCATGCGCTCGAGAACGTCGAGGAGCCCGATTCGACGAGGATTCAGACCGACCCCGTGCACCGTGAGCGCCGATCCCGGGACGATCGCCGCCGCGACGAGAAAGGGCGCAGCCGACGAGAAGTCTCCGGGGATCTCGATCTCGTCGAGCGCGAGCTCCTCCGCGCCGTCGATGCTGACGCTCTTCGGACGACGTGTGACCCGCGCACCCGCTCGTTCGAGCAATCGCTCGGTGTGGTCTCGCGTCGGGAGCGGCTCGACCACGGTCGTCTTCCCCTCGGCGAAGAGGCCAGCGAGCAGAACTGCGGACTTGACCTGTGCCGATGGCACCGGAAGCTCGTAGTCGATGGCGCTGAGAGCACCGCCTTCGATGACGAGCGGCGCGTGACCGTCAACCGTCTCGACGAGAGCGCCCATGCGTCGGAGCGGCTCCGCAATGCGCTCCATCGGGCGGACCGAGAGCGATTCGTCGCCGGCGAGCTCAAAGCGTCCCGCCTGGCCCGCAAGGATCCCGGCGAGGAGGCGCATGAGCGTCCCCGCATTTCCGCAGTCGATCGGGTCCGACGGCTCGCGGAGACCGCTGAGCCCTGAGGCGTGGATCGTCAGCGTGTCAACGTCGTGCTCGTCGACCTCGACGCCGAGCATTCGAGCGGCCTCGATCGTGGCCTCGGTATCGGCCGAGCGACCGAAGCCGGAAACGCGCGTTTCCCCTCCGCAGAGAGAGCCCACGAGAACGGCGCGGTGCGAGATGGACTTGTCCCCTGGCACCGCGACGTGCCCCTCGAGCATGGGCACGGGGTCGACGCGCATGCTCTACCCGACGGTCTTGCCCATGAGCGCGACGAGCGTCCGGATCTCGTCAGCGACGCGTGCGAACTCGCCGACCCTGATCTGCTGCGGGCCGTCGCAGAGCGCGTCCTCGGGCTGAGGATGCACTTCGATCATCACGCCGTCGGCTCCCGCGGCGACCGCGGCGCGCGCGAGCGGAAGGACGAGGTCACTCCGCCCCGCCGCGTGCGACGGATCGACGATGACCGGAAGGTGTGTCTCGCGCTTCAGGACGGGGACCGCGGAGAGGTCGAGCGTGTAACGCGTCGACCTCTCGAAGGTCTTGATCCCGCGCTCGCAGAGAATCACGCGCTCGTTTCCCTCCTTCGCCACATACTCGGCGGCCATGAGGAGCTCTTCGACCGTTGCGGCCGGCGATCTCTTGAGGAGAACCGGCTTCGGCACGCGGCCGACCTCGGCGAGGAGGTTGAAATTCTGCATGTTCCGCGCGCCAATCTGAATCACATCCGCGATCTCGGCGACCTCGGCCACGTCACGCGGATCGAGGAGCTCGGTGACGATCGGCAGGCCCGTCTCCTCCCTCGCTTCGGCCAAGATCTCGAGCCCCTTGGAGCCCAGCCCCTGAAAGGCATAGGGCGACGAGCGCGGCTTGAACGCACCGCCGCGCAGGAACGTGGCGCCGGCAGCCGCAACGGCACGCGCGGTCTCGAGCGTCTGCTCGCGCGTCTCGACGGCGCACGGCCCGGCAATGAGACCGAAAAAGCCGTCGCCGATCCGACGACCGCGAACCTCGATGACCGTCGCATCGGGTGTGAGCTCGCGGGCGACGAGCGGGTACGCAAGGAGCTCAGGCGGGCCGGTGATCTCCATCTCGGGTGAGTCTAGATGGCTGATGGTGACCCGACGCCGTCCCGCCGGTCCAGCGAGAATCCCCGAATGCGGATCTTCTCCGGCATCCAGCCCACGGGGGCCAAGCATCTCGGCAACTACGCCGGCGGGTTCCGGCAGTACGCGACGACGCAAGATCAGGGCGAGGCGTTCTTCTGCATCGTCGACCTCCACTCGATCAGCGTCGAGTACGACCCCGCCGACCTACGCGAGCGCACGCTCGACCTCCTCGCAATCCTGATCGCGACCGGACTCGATCCCGAGCGCTCGACGATCTTCGCGCAGAGCCACGTCACGGCCCATACCGAGGCCAATTGGCTGCTGGCGACGGTGACGAGTTTTGGTGAGCTCCGCAGGATGACGCAGTTCAAGGACAAGGCGGACGCGCAACAGTTCGTCTCCGCAGCGCTCTTCACGTATCCCGTCCTCCAGGCCGGCGACATCCTTCTGTACCAGACCGACATCGTCCCGGTCGGGGTCGACCAGCGCCAGCACGTCGAGCTCACGCGCAACGTGGCCGAGCGCTTCAATTCCCGCTTCGGCGAGACGTTCACGTTGCCCCGCGCGGTCTATCCGGAGACCGGGGCGAAGGTGATGGACCTCCAGGAGCCCGAGAAGAAGATGTCGACTACCGGCGGAACGGAGCAGGGGACTGTGCTGATGCTCGACTCGCCGGATGTCATTCGAAAGAAGTTCAAGACCGCAGTAACGGATTCCGGACGCGAGATCGTCCATGCCTCGGACAAGCCGGGAGTCTCGAACCTCATCGAGATCATGACCGTAGCGACCGGCGACTCGATCGACGAGGTCCAAGCGCGCTACGCCGGGGAGGGCTACGGCACGCTCAAGACCGACGTTGCAGAGGCAGTCGTATCGCTGCTGCAACCGTTCCAGGATCGATTCCGCGAGCTCCGCAGCGATCCGGGCGAGCTCCAGCGGACACTCGCGCGCGGAGCCGAGAAGGCACGCGAGGCATCAGCGCCGACGATCGCTGCAATGTTCGATCGGATGGGCTTCGTGGGTCGTCGCTAGAACGAACGCGCTACAGGCCGGCTAGTCGCTGCAGCTCGGCAACCTCGTCCGGCGTGAGCTCCCGCCACTGCCCCTGCGGGAGCCCGACCAGACGCAGGCCCGCATAGCGCCGACGGTGCAGGTGCTCGACCGGGAGGCCGACCGCAGCGCACATCCGTTTCACCTGGTGCTTGCGGCCCTCGTGAAGCGTCACCTCTATCCGACTCACCCGCGTGCCGCGCCGGACGATCCGAGCCTCCGCAGGCGCCGTAGGCCCGTCCTCGAGCTCGACTCCGGCTCGGAGCTCCGTGAGCTGCGCGGGGGAGGGCGATCCCACGACGTCGACGTCGTACACCTTGGGAACTCCGAAGCTCGGATGCGCCAACCGGTGGGCAAGCTCGCCGTCATTCGTCAGCAGGAGGGCGCCGGTCGTGTCCACGTCGAGCCTCCCGACCGGCATGACGCGCGTCGCGTGGGACACGAGATCGACGACCGTCGGCCGCCCCTCCGGATCGTCCGCAGTCGTGACAACACCCGGAGGCTTGTTCACGAGCACGTAGTGCAAAGGCTGCGGCTCCACGCGCTGTCCGTCCACTTCGACGACATCGTCGGTGCCAACGATTGAATTGAACTCTCCCGCCTCACCGTTCACATGCACACGCCCTTCACGAATCAGCTCGTCCGCACGTCGTCGCGATGCGACTCCCGCACGAGCGAGAAAAGCATTTAGCCGCATCTCACCATTTCGTCAGACTAGTGTCTCCCCATGAGTCGGATCGAGGAATGGACCGACAAGCTCGCCGAGCTTGCGGTCTTCGGAGCCAACGTCCAGCCAGGCCAGCTCGTGGCCGTGACGAGCTTCATCGGCAAGGAGGCACTCACGCGCAAGGTCGCCGAAGCCGCCTATAGGCGTGGGGCGAAGTACGTCGACGTCGTGTACTTCGACCAGTGGATCAAACGGGAGCGAATCGCGCTGGCAGACGACGAATCGCTCGATTACATCCCGCCCTGGATGTCGCAGCGCCTGCTCTACCTCTCGGACGAGCACGCGGCGCGAATATCGCTCTCCGGCCCTCACGCACCGCGTGCCCTCGACGGTCTCGACCCTGCCCGAGCCGGGCGCGACCTCCTGCCGTCGCTGCCCGAGGTCGGCGAGGTCGTCAACCGCATGACGACGAGCTGGTGCATCGTTCCGGCTCCGACGCACTCCTGGGCCGAGATCGTCTATCCGGAGCTTGGCCGCGAGGACGCCTACGAGACGCTCTGGGAGGCCGTTGCGCACATCTGCAGGCTCGAAGCGGACGATCCGGTCGAGGCGTGGATGGAACGATGGGCAACGATGAAGGCGAGCGCCGATCGGCTCACCGAGCGACGGTTCGACGCCCTTCGGCTTCACGGCCCGGGGACCGACCTCACCATTGGCCTCCTGCCGTCCGCCAACTGGGCCGCGGGAGACCTCGTCACGGTCGACGGGCGTCGCCATTCTCCCAACATCCCGACCGAAGAGGTTTTCACGACGCCAGATCCCGAACGGGTCGACGGCCACGTCACGGCGACCATTCCCCTCGAGCTCGCGGGATCGGTGATATCGGGCATCCGCGTGGAGTTCGAGGGCGGCCGGGCGGTCAAGATCGACGCCGACCAAGGAGCCGATGCTCTTCGCGCGGTTGCTTCCCGAGACGACGGTGCCAGGAGGCTTGGAGAGATTGCACTCGTTGACGACCAGGGACGGATCGGGCCGCTCGAGACGGTCTTCCTGGACACGCTCATCGACGAGAACGCGGCCACGCACATCGCGCTCGGAAACGGCTACGACCACCCGGTCGAGGATCCCGCTGACAAGGTCAGGATCAACCAGAGCCTCGTCCACGTCGACTTCATGATCGGGAGCGCCGAGCTCGCGGTCGACGGCATCACGCGCGCTGACGAAGTGGTCTCGGTGTTGCGTCACGGCGCCTGGCAGCTGTAGGGGCCCCGGATGCCCGGACCGGGCGAGGCGCGCCTTACACCTACGAGGCGCGTGCTTCAGCAACCTCGAGCAGCCGCGACCGGATCTCGCCGACATCGTCTCCGAGATCATCGAGGCGCGGCAGTGTCGCCAGGCTCTCGAGCCCGAACACTCGCTCGAAAAGCGGGGTCGTGCGGTAGCGAACCGCGCCACCCGGCCCACTCTCGCGGCCGGCTTCCGTGATCAAGCCACGCTCGACGAGACTCGCGACGGCCGAGTCAGCTGCAACGCCTCGGATCCGAGCGACCTCGGGGCGCGAGCACGGCCCAAGGTACGCCACGATTGCAAGCGTCTCGAGCGCCGCCTGAGATAGCCCCCGCTCGACCGGCCGCTCGAAGAGGCGTGCACACGCGTCGGCTGCTTCGCGGCTCGCGCGAAATGCGAATCCTCCTGCAACCCGCTCGAGGACGATGCCGCTTCGCCCCTCGCGGTAGCGCTCAAAAAGCAGCCCGAGAGCGGTTTCGACGCGTTCCGAATCGTCGCCGGCAGCCTCCGCAAGCTCGCCCGCCGACAAGGGCGCCGACGCGACGACGAGAAGCGCCTCAACCGTCCGAGCGAGATGGTCGACAGGGTTGGCAGCGATCAGGCGGAGCGGGCTGTCCATTCGAGAATCCTTTCGTCGTCGGCTCGTGAAACCCTTATGGGAGCGAAGGGCACTGCCTGACTCAGCGCAATCTCGCCGGACTTGCGAAGCTCGAGGAGCGCCAGCAACGCGACCGCCTGCTCGACTCGGGGGAGCGTGCCGACCTCGGCGTCGAAGTCGAAGCGGCGGCGGCGCATGAGGAGAGCGCGAAAGCGCTCGAGGAACTGCGACACCGGTGGGAAGCGCAGCGCCATGTGACTCAGCGAAACCGTGGGAGGCGGCACGGCAAGTGCGCGGATCGCCCCTGCCAGGGCTTGGGGATCCTGCGGCGCCAGCTTGCGCTCGATGTGCGGCGCGAGAGGCGCCGGTCCCAATCGGAAGAAGCGGTCTCCCTCGGCGGAGAGCCTCTGCACGAGCCATGCAGCCGCCTCTTTCATGCGTCGATACTCGGCCAGGCGCCGAGCGAGCTCCTCCGCCGCCTCTTCGGGCTCGAGCTCCCCGAACTCAACGGCTTCGTCCGGGAAGAGGGCGCGCGCCTTCAGCTCGAGCAACGCCGAGATCAGCACGAGAAACTCGCCACACACCTCGAGGTCGAGCTCGTCTCGCTCGGCCATGAGCTCGGCGAACGAGAGGATGACGGCGGCGAAGTCGATCTCGCGCGGCTCGAGCTCCTCTTTCAGCAGAAGCGTCAGGAGCAGGTCGAACGGACCTTCGAACGCGTCGAGATCGAGGTCGAGCTCACGCACCGAGATCGCGGGCACGGGCGGAGGCTAGCCAGCGCGCCGGACACGGCGGTTCCGGCCCGCTAACGCTGTTTCGGGATCGCCATCGCCTCCGGCTTCGGAGGCGGCCCAGTGCCACGCGGCCATGTCTTCTGCCACCAGATGAAGAACCCGGCGGAGAGAACGATGGCCAGGCCGGCGACGTAGGCGTTCAGACGAATGCCGCCCCACTCGTGCGACGGATCCACGCGCAGCAACTCGATCCAGAAACGGCCGATGCTGTAGATGAGTACGTACAGGGCGAACAGTCCGCCGGGTCGGATGCGGAAGCGCCTTTCGATGAACAGGAGCACGCCGGCAGCCGCAAAGCACCAGAGGGCCTCGTAGAGGAAGGTCGGATGGAACGTGTCGCTCTCGATGCTCTCGATCGGACGGTTCTCGGGAGAGATCTCGAGGCCCCACGGGAGGTCGGTCGGACCGCCGAAGAGCTCCTGGTTCCACCAGTTGCCGAAGCGCCCGATCCCCTGGGCGACGAGCAAAGCAGGCGCGACGCAGTCCGCGAGCTTGCTCAGGTCAGCGCCCGAGCGCTTCGCGACGATCGCACCGACGATGACGCCAAGGCCGATCCCTCCCCAAACGCCTAGTCCGCCCTTCCAGATGGCGAACGGACCCCACCACTCGTCAGGAAGCTCGTCCCAGCTCGTGAGCACGTGATAGAGGCGCGCTCCGACGATCCCCGACGCGACCCCCCAAACCGCGATCCGGAAGATCAGGTCCCAATCGCCCCCGCGGCGCGTCCAGCGGAACCCCCCGATGACGACCGCGGCAGCTA
>Ga0224505_10000385_pt1 | contig 30651 bp, 31 predicted proteins | sample SF_Jan12_sed_USG_FD_169102 | JGI IMG/M metagenome (GOLD analysis project Ga0224505, IMG submission 169102) | Sediment microbial communities from San Francisco Bay, California, United States - SF_Jan12_sed_USGS_4_1 | ecosystem: Environmental > Aquatic > Marine > Sediment | place: USA: California... | reverse complement strand
AGATGCGGTCGCCGACCACCCATGGTCTCGACTACAAGGACGCGGTCTTCATCTCCCCCCACAAGTTCATCGGCGGTCCCGGCACCCCCGGCATCCTCGTGGTCCGGAGAGAGCTGCTCACCAACCGGGTTCCGTCGGTGCCCGGTGGTGGGACGGTGTCGTATGTGAATCCAGATCACCATTCGTATGTGAGCGACCCGGAACATCGCGAGGAAGGCGGCACGCCTGCGATCCTCGAATCGATCAGAGCCGGGCTCGTGTTCAAGCTGAAGGAGTCGGTCGGGATCGACGAGATTCGTCGCCGAGAGGAAGCTTTCATCCGGCGAGCCATCGACACCTGGTCGAAGAACTCCAACATCGACATCCTCGGGAACCCCGAGGCCGACCGCCTGTCGATCGTGTCCTTTGTAGTGCGGGCGCCCGAGCATCTGGGGGCGGCCCGGCATCTTCACCACAACTTCGTCGTCGCCGTGCTGAACGACGTGTTCGGCATCCAGGCGCGTGGCGGCTGTTCGTGCGCCGGCCCATACGGTCACAGGCTCCTCGGCATCGGACTGGACCTATCCCAGCGCTTCGAACACGAGATCGCAGCGGGATGCGAGGTCATCAAGCCGGGTTGGGTGAGGGTGAACTTCAACTACTTCATCTCCGAAGAAGAGTTCGACTTCATCATCGAGGCCGTCGACGCGATGGCTGCGGTTGGCTGGCGTCTCCTGCCCGACTACGACTTCGAACCCGCCACGGCTCTGTGGCGCCACCGCGCCGGGACTCCGGATCCACCGATGTCGCTTCATGACGTGGATTTCGGCATGTCCGGAGCCACGATCGGCGGGCGGCACGCACGCACCGGCGCGCCCGCGTTCTCCGAGTGTCTTTCGATGGCCAGCGAGCTGATGAACGCCCCACGGCCGATGCGCGACCGCGGACCTGATCTGCCCTCCGGGGCGGAGGCGCTCCGTTGGTTCCCACTCCCCGCCGAGGTCTGAGCCGCCACCGGCTGCACCGTCGCGGTAGGCTCGATCCATGAGCGATGCCGTGACCGAACCGACCTCGGACGAGGTCATACGCTGGCACCGGACGATGGGCCCCATCCTGTTCAACCACGCCTGGAAACTCATGGACGACGCCGCTCGGAGCGCCGACGACGAGGACACGCTGCTGGCGGCCGCCTTCGGTCAGCGGTATCACTGGTACCTCGTGGGGACCGCTGTGAACAAGGCCATCGCCGATTGGCAGGTTGCCAGGGTTGCCGCGTTGCTGGGATACGCAGAGCTCGCCGATCGCTTCGGTCGGTTGTCGCTTCGGATGTGCGAAGACCACGACCTGCCGCCGTTCTACCGCGGATACGCCCATGAGGCCATCGCCCGTGCCGCCGACGTCATGGACGATCGCCAGACCCGCGATCAGCATGTGCTCGCGGCGCGAGAAGTGCTGCCCCAGATCGAAGACGAGCAAGAACGGGCGATGCTGGACGCCGACGTGCAGATGATCTGCTGATTACACGCCGACTTCGGCTCCGGATCGACTACCGCCCGGCGGACCCCTCCACGAACCCTCGTCCCACCCCCCAGCGAAACGATGGATCGTGCGGTCGGGTCAGCCGTGTTTCGGCGTCCTGCCAACTGAGCGCGGCGGCCGCAGTCCGGAGGGCTGTGGCGACCGTGAGCGGCGCAGAGGGGGTGCCCGGGCCGAGCCCGGCGACCGGGATCAGCTCCTCGAATCCGGCTGACGTGAGCTGGCGCCAGCGCGGGTACTCGCGGTCGAGTGTGCGCGCGAGCAATCGGGCGACGGAGACATCGACGCGCGACACCACCAGGGCGGCCACACCCAGGGTGAGCGCATCCCATTCCCGGCTCCCGAAGTTGACTTGTAAGAGGCAGGCCTCGGCAGCGAGACTCATGGCATCGCTCGACTCGGCGCATGCCGCGGCGTAGGCGGCCACCGCCGTGCAGATCTGGGCGTTCAGCCAGTTGCCGTCGCGGCGAAGCGCAGACGCCGACTCCAACAGACGAACCTTCGCAACGTGGAAATCACCGGATCGAATGAGAGTCAATGTCTGCATGGCGCTCGCCATGGCCTCGACATCCACCGACCCTGCCGTACGAGCCTGACCGAGCGCACGATCGAAGAACTCGTCCGCCCCGACGTCGGAACGAAGGAAAGCATTGACACCACCGAACATGCCGGCGAGGGCCGCTCCCGGGAGATCGCCGCGAGCTTCGAATTGTTGCCGGGCGGCATCGAGGAGCTCGGCAGCGGGGTTCAGTTCGGCGGCGTCCACCAGCCCGGCAATCATCCCAACGGTCAGCGCCCTGCCGTGCTGGAACCTCGCCCAGCCGAGGAGGGTCCTCCGGCCACCGGCCTCGAACGCTGCCGCGGCCCGCGACAGACGAGCGAACGCGATGTCGTAGTTGGTGTTGTAGGCCGCGGCCACGCCCGCCGCCATCGCCATGCTGGGATCTGTTTCCACGAGTCCGCACACACGATCGATCCACCGCTCCGCCTCCTCCGAATGGCCCTGCGTTGTCCAATAGGCCATGAGCGCGGGAATGGTGACGGCGACGAGGTTCAGATCGGGGTCAGATCCCGCCTGTCCGTCGATGGATGCGTCGAGTGCGGCCCGGATGTTGTCGTGGTCGGCGTCGAGTGCCCTCACCGCCGCGGCGGCGGTGGTCACGTACACCCTGGTGCCTTCTTGGATCGCGCGCCAGCAGAAATAAGCCCGGTGCGATTCGACGAGACGGCGGCGCTCTGCCGGCGACACCAGGTCAAGGGACGCCTGGCGGATCGACTCGAGCATTCCGAATCGCATACCGTCGGGCGTGGGCTCCGGGATCAAGACCGACTTTCCGGCGAGCCCATCGATCAACTCGTCGAACCGTCGCCGGTCGAGCTCACGATCAGGGCACACATCGAGGGCGGCAGCGCGGTCGAAACCGCCTCGGAACACCGATAGCCGTCCGAGGGCACCGCGCTCGTCGCCGTCGAGGAGCCCGAGGCTCCAGGCGATCGAATCGCGCCAGCTCCGGTGGTGCGGCACCGCGTCGGTCGTGTCTCTCACGCGTGGTGCGTTGTCGTCGTCCAACTCCGCCAGGATCTCGGGAACGCTGCGGGTATCGCACATCGAGGCCGCAAGTTCGATGGCGAGCGGGATGCCATCCAACCGGCGGCAGATCTCCCCCACCGCCTCGACGTCGGCCGATACATCGGCCCTCGTCCGCTCTGCAGCCCGTTCGACGAAGAGCCTCACCGCGTCGCAGCCGGCGAGAGCGTCGAGACTGCCTGCGGCCGGGATCGGCAACGGCGCCAGACTTCTCGTCACCGCTCCCGGGATGCGCAGATCGTGCTGGGATGTCGCGATGACGGTGACATCGGGCGACGCGCCCGCCAAGCTGACGGCAACCTCTGCGGCGGCCCCGGTGACGTGCTCACAGTTGTCGAGGACCACGAGCAAGGACCGATCACGGGATGCCCCGACGGCAGCCTCGAGTGCGCGCACCCCAGACCGCTCGGCCGTTCCGAGCGCTGTGGCCACGGCCGAGGCGACCATTGTTGGATCCGATACATGGGCGAGCGATACGAACGCCGCTCCATCCCGAAACCGAGCCGCCACTGCATGCGACACCCTGAGAGCCAGCCGGGACTTTCCGACGCCGCCAGGACCGGTGATGCAGATGAGGCGGTGACGACCGACAAGTCCGACGAGACGCTGGACGTCGTCGTCACGCCCCACAAAAGATGTCAGCTCGGCGGGAAGAACCATCCGCGAAAGGGGGTCCAGACCCGGGTCGCGGGACAGAATCTTGTCCTCGAGACGCACGAGACCCTCAGAGGGTTCGAGCCCAACCGCCGCCAGACGATCCGCAGCCGACCGGAACACGCGTAGGGCGTCGGTCTGTCGACCATCGCGATACAGCGCGATCATCAGATGCTGCCATCGCACCTCGCGGGTGGGCGCCTCCTCCACGAGACGACGCAGCCTACCGACGTCGGATCGACCACGTGCCTGGTGAACCTGGCTCAGGAGTTCTTGGGCTTGCGCTTGCGCCTCCTCGAGCTCTCCGACGGCCGCGTCGAACGGTGGCGCATATCTGAGATCGGCATAGGGAACCCCCACCAGCTCCACTGCCCGGTCGAGAAACGTCTGGGCGCGCTCGGTTTCTGCGGCTTCCAGCGCCTCTCGACCCCGATGAACCAGGTCGAGCAACAGGGTGGCATCGAGCTCATCGGTCGCCACACGAAGCAGATATCCGTCGCCGGTCGTCTCGATCACCCGATCGTCGACGCCTTGGTCCCGCAGCCAGCGACGCAGCCGGGACAGCTCCACGTGGAGTGTCGACTTGGGGACGCCGGCTTCTCCCCAGACGGCATCGATGAGAACGTCGGCAGGTCGTGGGCGATTGGGCGCGACGCAAAGGGCAGCCAGTAAGGCCCGAGGGTTTCCCCTCACCTCGACGACCACCCCTCCTGCGGTTTCAACACCGACGGTGCCGAGAACCCTGAAAGTCACCACCCTCCCGGACTTTCGGTCCTGAGGATGGTAACCAGTCGGCGAAACTGGCGCCTCCGGCGAGCCGAAGATGGCCGCGACACCACGCACCCCACGAGGTGGCGCCGCGGCCTCTTCGCCCCCTTGAGCTATCGACGACCTCCGCCCCTCCTGCGCTCGCCGCCGTCGCCGGCGTCGACTCCCATTGGCCCCTCCCGTCGTGTTCGATCAGGACGGACCAGCGGAGGCTGGGCCGATGGGCCACGATTGCAGAGGCCTCTTACATCTGACTTACACGGACCGACGGCGGACCGGACCGGGCCATAGGCTGTCGCCAGGTGGCGAAAGGTTGGTCGGGTGAAGGTGGCGATCCTGGGTGGGGGACCGGCCGGTCTCGCCGCGGCCTGGCATCTCCTCCAGCAGGATCCCACTGTCGAGATCACCGTCTACCAGCAGGGCTGGCGACTGGGGGGCAAGGGTGCGTCGAGCCGGGGTACCAACGGACGGATCGAAGAACACGGCATCCACCTCTTCGGCAACTTCTACGGCAATGCCCGTCGGATGCTCGACGCCATCTACAGCGAACTGGATCTGTCGTTCGACGATGAACTCGCACCCAACAACCTGCACCTCTCTCCCCTCCCCGAGGTGCCCGCCAGGTTCGCGTCCCGGGTGGCAGCCGCGAGCGGATCGGCCGACGCCGGTACCGAAGACAACATCCAGCCGTCGCTGATTCGCGCCAAGCTCATCGAAGCCGTGGTCGAGTCGTTCCTGGGGATGACGCGACTGCCCGACGGTCCCCCCACGCGTCGGCAGGCGATGTCGGCGCGGGTCCGGCGATCGATCGCCGACCGGTTGGCCGGCAACGTCATCCGGAGAGGGACGGCGTCGACCGTCCCCACACCCGCTCCTGGTGATCCCGGCCAGGACGCGCCCGACTACGCGGTAGCCATCCGCACGGTCCGATGGTTGGGGATGGCGGCGCGCCTGGCGAGATGGCTGGCGTGGATGTCTCCGCAGGCGGGGGCGCGCCACGCCCAGATCGACCTGCTGGCGACTGTGATGCGGGGCGTGAAGGCCGACAGCGTCTTCGAGCTCGGAATCGCCACACTCGACGACGAGACACACCTGGATTGGCTCGCCCGACACGGCGCTGCATCCAGCACGTTGATGTCCCCGACCGCACGGGCGATCCCAAACATCTGTTTCCAGTACTCCGGGGGTGACTCCTCAGGCCCACCGACGATGTCGGCTGCCGCCTTCGTCATGTTCCTGCTCCGTCAACTGGCGGCGCCCGGACCCAACTTCTGGTACTTCAGGCGCGGAACAGGCGAGAGTGTGATTCTTCCGCTGTACGACGCACTCGCAAGCCCGCCACTCTCGCCTCACGGCGCACCCGTGCGCAGACCGGTTCGATTCGAGTTCTTCACCCGGGTCAAGGACGTGGTCCCCGAGAAAGGCGTCGTGCGCCGGGTTGTTCTCCGCCGCCACGCGTCACCCATCGACGGTATCTACGACCCCGTTGTCGATGACGGCACAGGCCGGCACTGGCCTGCCCGGCCCGTCCTCGATCGCATCGAACCGAGTGACCGCGAAGGCATCGAGGGAGTCGACCTCGAAGACTGGTACGCGCTGCTCCACGGAGAGCCCGGCCGGGACGAGACACTCGAACTCGGCACCGACTTCGATCACGTCGTCCTGGCGATCCCCCCACCCACTCACCGGCACAGTTGTCCGAGCCTCGCCGGGGAGCAATGGTCGGCGCAGGTCGCGCAAACCGAGTGGGTGTCGACCTGCGGCGTTCAACTGTGGCTGCGGAGTGCCGGCACCGATCTCGGTCTGCCTCTCCATCCGTACCGGACCGAAGCGGAGAGATTCTCGACCGCGGAGTGGTTGGATCCACTCTCGTGTTGGGTCGATTTCTCCGACTTGCTGACAGAGGAGGACTGGCCATCGCCGGAGCCCGGAACCCTCGTCTACTTCTGCGGTCCGCTCGCCACCAACGCTCCCGACCCGGCCGGACCCAACATCGCCTATCCGGACATCGCTCGCGGGCAGGCGCTTCTCCTCACGGCGAGCATGCTGCGATCGGTAGCCGGGCTCATCCCGGGTCTCGGCGCCGATCCGTTTGGCCAGTTGGTGGCCCCGGACGACCTCGTCGGACCTGCCCGGCTCGCCTCGCAGCACATCCGGGCGAACGTCACGCCGACCGATCGCTACGGGATCTCACCGCCACGCTCGATCGGGCTGCGGCCCAGAGCCGACGCGTCCGACCTCCCGAACCTCACCCTCGCCGGTGACTGGCTCAACACGGGTCTGAACATCAACTCGTTCGAGGGCGCGGTGATCTCGGGGGCGTTGGCGGCCAAGGCCGTCAACGGCTCCCAGGACCTGGACGACATCATCGGGTATCGGTTTCTGAACCCTCCACCGGCTTGAGAAACCCGATCATCCGCTCCCAAACCTCAGCCGCAGCCTTGGCGTCGTATTCGGGTCGGCCTTCCTCGAAGAACCAATGCGACGTCCCGGCATACCGATGCGACTCGACGGCGAGGCCGCACAACGACATCGTCGACTCCATGAACACCGCATCGTCGTCGCTCACCAGGTGATCCGAATCGGCGAAGTGAAGTTGATACCTGGCTCGGGATCCTTCGAAGTCGACCGCCTGGGTCCCGTAGAGGGAGACCACCGCCTCGACCACGTCGGGAAGCCGGACAGATGCCCACAATCCGAGGGAGGCGCCCATCGACATCCCCACCACCGTCAAACGATCCCCCTGCGCTCGCTCGGCGAGGAGGTGCGCCGATGACAGGACGAGGCGTGCGAGATGATTGGGGTCGGCCGCTTCCAGGTGGCGCCGGGCCTCCTCCTCGCGATCGAAGACCTCACCGATGTTGAGGTCTGGGGCGAGCACGGTGAAACCCTCGTCGGAGAGACGATCCGCCAATCCCCGACAGAATGGTGTCAACCCCCACCAGGAGTGGAGCAACAGCAAGCCACGGCCTGCCCGACCCGGAGGTGCGACGAAGTAGGCCGAATCCGACACGGCGGCGAGGGTAGCGATGTTCGGCTCTGTGCCACGGCCGCTTTGCCCGAGGTCGGATTCTCGTCAAGGCTGATACACGTCCGCCTGGAAGTCGGGACCGAGTAGCCGTGCCCGCTGGACCTCCGTTTCGAGGAAGACGAGATCCGGGTTGTCCTTGGACTCGAAGAACACGGCGAGGTCGTACGGCATGTATCCGGCGTCCCAGATTCGATCGCGGGCCTCCGGGTCGCCGTGGATTCGGGCCACGCCCCTGGCTATGAGCTCACCGGGTCCGTCCCCGCCGACGGGCCAGTGGAACGACACGGCCGGGTTCACCGCCAGGTTCCGAACCTTCTTCGATCGGGCACGGGTCGCCGCCCACAGCCGCCGCTCACCGAACCCCGGCGCAACCACCGACACGTGCGGGTTGCCTTCGACATCCGACGTACCCAGGTAGGCGATCCACGAGATCGATCGAGCCGCCGCCTCGAATTCTTCCCACTTCATGGGGCCGAGCCTACGCCGATCTCGGGGGTCATACACTCCCGGAGGTGACCGACGCACTCGCTCCGTTGAAGGTCCCCCGCTATCGCGCCTTGTGGGTGGCGTCGGTGTTCTCCAACCTCGGATCCTTCTTCCAGACGGTGTCTGCTTCCTGGCTCATGAAAGAGCTCACCGACTCGTCCGCCACCTGGATCGGACTGATGCTGGCTTCGAACATGCTTCCGCTGTTGTTCCTTGCGCTGATCTCGGGCGTGGTGGCGGACACCTTCGATCGCGCCAAGGTGATGCTGGCCTCGCAGATCGCCATGGGCACGGGCGCCGCGGCCATGGCCGTGCTCACAGCACTGGGCGTGATCACGCCGGGCACCCTCCTCAGCCTCGGGCTGCTGATGGGAGTGGGGATGGCATTCAATCTACCGGCGTGGCAGTCGCTCGTGCCCGAACTCGTGCCTCGAGGCATGCTGGCCAGTGCGGTCGCACTGAACTCGGCGGGATTCAACGTCGCCCGCGCCGTGGGTCCCGCACTGGGGGGTCTCATCGTGGCGACTGCGGGACCGGCCGTCGGATTTGGGGTCAACGCGATCAGCTACCTCGGTGTCATCGTGGTAGCCGGTGTGCTCGCCCAACGACTGGCCAGCCCCGAGCGAGTCCAGACGTCCATGACCTCGGCGATCAGCCAGTCGATCCGATTCGCCCGTTTCACCCCGGCCTTTCGCAGGCTGCTGCTGCTGGTGTCCCTCTTTGCGCTCACATCCGCTTCCGTCCAATCGGTGCTTCCCAACCGCACGACCGATCTCGGGGGCGACGAGCGACTCTATGGAGTCCTGTTGGGAGCGATGGGCGTGGGCGCCCTGGTGGCCGCGTTCATTCGGCGTCGGGTCGCCGACGAGTTGGGGGCGCGATCGGTGCCCGCCACGATCACACTGTTCGGCCTTGCGGGCATGGCCGTGGGAATCGCTCCTTCGTGGGTGGTGGCAGTTCCCGCGATGGTGGTCTCCGGCGCATGCTGGGTGCTCACTCTCACGACCCTGAACGCGTCGAGTCAGATGATGGCGCCCGAGTGGATCCGCGGGCGAGCGATGAGCCTCTACACCCTCGCATTTTCAGGGGTCTTCCCTATCGGCTCGATCATCGCCGGAGGGCTCGCGGACATCACCGGTGCCGGACCAGCGATGATCGCGCTGTGCGCCGGGACAACCGCTCTCGGGATCCTGTCGCCCCGATTTCGCCTGCCCGCGCTCGCCGAGATCAGGAGTCCCGAGTTCAGCGAAACTCGTTCCGTGTCCGAGCACGCCGATACGGAGGGTGGGCCGGTGATGATCCTCAACACGTGGAACGTCGCTCGCTCGGACCTCGAGGACTTCCTCGAAGTGATGAACGACATCCGACTCGTGCGTCTTCGTACCGGGGCATATCGATGGCGTCTCTATCGAAACGCCGACGATCCGCACCGTCTCAGCGAGATGTTCCTGTGCGCGTCTTGGGAGGAACACCTTGCCCAGCACCAACGCATCGACGATGCCTCGGCCGAACTCATCCGCCGAGCGCGCATGTTCGATCGGACAGGGGGCCCCGTGTCGCGTCATCTCGTGGCCATCGATGTGGAACACCCGGAGGAATGGGAACCGCTGATCGCCGCCCACGAGGAGTTCCATGCCTCCGACGGATCAATCCCTCTCGATCGCAGCTGACCCGAACTGCGTAGCCTCGGGTCATGGAGTTCCACAGCATCGAATACCGAGCGTCCGGACGTGTCGCCACGATCACCTTGAACCGTCCGGACCGCCTCAACGCCATCGACGAGCACATGCCTTCGGAACTGCGGGCAGCCGTGGAAATCGCGGAGGAGGACGATGCCGTGCACGTGATCGTGGTCACCGGCGCGGGGCGGTCGTTCTGTTCCGGGTACGACCTCAAGGAATTCGCCGAGCGGAGCGACGCTCCCTATTCCCAAGAGATGCCGTGGGATCCGATGCTCGACTATCGCATGATGAGCCGGAACACGGCCGACTTCATGTCACTCTTCCGCGCATCCAAACCGACGATCGCCAAGGTCCGCGGGCACGCCGTGGCCGGCGGCTCCGACATCGCCCTGGCGTGTGACCTCGTTGTGATGGCGGCCGACGCCCTGATCGGATACCCACCGGCCCGGGTGTGGGGATGTCCTACCACCGCCATGTGGGTGTACCGGATCGGGCCTGAGCGGGCCAAACGAATGCTGCTGACAGGTGACCTGATCGATGGCGCCGAGGCAGCCCGTATCGGCCTGGTCCTCGAGGCGGTGCCACCCGATGAACTCGACGCGAGGGTGGATTCGCTCGCCGCCCGTATGAGCGGGGTCCCCCGCAACCAGCTGATGATGCAGAAGCTCATGATCAACCAGGCGCTGGACAACATGGGCCTGGCGTCCACTCAACTCACGGCGACTCTGTTCGATGGGATCACACGCCACTCCCCAGAAGGGGTCTGGTTCAAGCAACGGGCCGAGCAGGTCGGGTTCCAACAGGCCGTCCGTGAACGGGACGAGGGCGGCCCCATCGCCGATGGCGTGAGTCGGTGATCGACGTCTACGTAGAGGCCGGATCGCGCCGGTGTCTTGCGATGGCGTACGACTGGCCGGGCTGGGGCCGACAGGCAAAGACTCCCGAGGAAGCCGTCGCCCGTCTCGACGACTATCGCGCCCGCTACCGCCGGATCGCCGAGCGGGCGGGCGTCGAACTGGGCGAGGAATCGCTGGATTCGGTCGAGGTGATAGAGGGCAATGCCACCACCGATTTCGGAGCCCCGGGGACCGTCCACCCTCGCGACCATCGCGCCCCGATCACGGTGACGCATCATCTGGCGCTCTGGCGAGCCGGTTGGGAGTCCTTCGACGAATGTGCGGAACGAGCACCGGAGGCACTAGCGAAAGGACCACGAGGGGGAGGCCGCTCGCGATCGGCCATCGTCGACCACGTGTTCGAAACCGAACGCGCATACGCCCCGAAGATCGGCGTGCGCCCTGGAACGTTGAACTCACTCGAGCTGCGTGACGCCCTCGTCAGCCGAGCGGAAGAACTGATCTTGTCACCGGCCGAAGTCAAGTGGCCGCTCGCCTTCCTGATCCGCCGGTCGGCATGGCATGCCGTCGACCATCTGTGGGAGATCGAGGATCGGAGCCGGTGACTCACACACTCCACATCACAGGTACCCGGACAGGCTTTCTGAACACGAGCCCGGTGATGGGGGTGGGCTCTGTCAGCGTCAGACCAGGCAACGCCGTGAACGCTGCCTCCAGGGCGGCTCTGACTTCGAGTCTGGCCAGGTGCATCCCGACGCACACGTGGGGGCCCTGGGCAAAGGTCAGGTTGGTCCGTGCGTTCTCACGATGCAGATCGAACGTGTCGGGGTCGGGGTAGAACGACGGATCCCGGTTGGCTCCGGCGATGGACAGCATCACGAAGTCGCCCTCCTCGATGATGGCTCCCTCTACTTCGACGCGGCGGGTTGCGAACCGGTCGACCTGGACCACCGACGGTTCCAGGCGTAGAGATTCCTCGACGGCCGCAGTCCAAAGTGCTGGATCAGCATCCAGCTCAGAAAGCACCTCGGGTCGAGTCAACAGGTGGACGAAAGCATTGGCGATCGATCCCTCGACCGTCTCGATTCCCCCAAACATCATGACGCCGGTGTTCGAAACCACTTCTTCCATGGTGAGGGTCCGGGCTGCGGCTGTGACGAGCGATGCGCCCGCGTCGATACTCGATCGCACGTGCCCGGCGAGGTGGTCCACGGATGCCGGCCGGATGTCATCGACCACCTGGCCGGTCGACGTCCGGATGACCGCGTCGACGATGTCGTCGTACCAACCTCGGACCGTGGCCGGATCCGCATCCACCAACTCCAACGCTGTGGTGATGGTGTTCACCGCCAGCGGCCCTGCGAGATCGACGCGCAGTTCGGCCTCGCCATTTAGAGCGATACCACGGACCAACCGACGTGCTTCCGATCTGACGATGTCGGCGAAATCTCGCTGTACCTCGGGTTTGCGAAAGGCTGCCGCAAATGGGCCGCGGTGACGTTGGTGCTCAGGCCCGTCGAGCGACAGCATCGATGGCCCCAGGACCTGGGCGGTAGAGAATCTCGGGTCGTCAACCGTGAACGTCTCCGCATCACGCATCATCGAGCGCACCAGATCGCGCCTGGTGATCAACCACCCTTTGAGCGCCGGTATCCATGCCACCGGATGATCTTCTCGGATCCGCCCGATCACCGCATGCGGATCGTGTTCGAGGTCCTCGAGGGCGACGTCTACGGTGTGTACACCCATGTACAGAGCCTATCAGCAGGCCTCACTCGATCGCTCCCAGGGTCGGGGCGATTTCGTCGCGGATGGCACCGTCGAAGTCCTCGGTCACTCCGACGTAGGCTCCCGCACCTATCGCCGCGGACTCGGCGATAGGCCCAAAGCGGGCCCGGGCGTCGCCCGGTCCGGTCAGACCCGTGTCCGACGGAGTGACCACGCTTCCAGCGACGTCGATGTCTGCCACGTCGCCCGGTGCCGGGAACAGCGGCACGAGCGGGGTCGGGGTTCCGGAGTTGTGGAACATCCCGAACCATCCCTGGCGGCCGAATCGGATGTCCTCGCCGGCACAGTCGTTTCTGGCGTACTGAGGATCACCGCCGAGACCCACGACGAGATTGTTCGCGATGTCGATGTCGAGGTTCGTCGAGAACCCCCCGCCATCGGTGTTCCCGCAGGACAACCGAAACACGGCGAAGGAGGATCGAGTGACGATGGTGTTGTGGTAGACCCGGCCACCCCACACGCCCCGGATCTCGACAGCCGAGTCATCGAAGTCAGCGATGAGGTTGTTTCGGGCCACCTGGTCGACACCTTCCCAGTCGGGCCACGCGGGATCGAAGAACTCCACACCGGTGTTGCCGCCGAGTTGGAGAGCGGCGTTCTGGCGGATTCCCCGGATGACGTTTTTCTCGATCAGAACGTGATCGGATCCCCCCTTGAAGAAGATCCCGTGGCTTCCCACCTCGCTGTCGTGGATGTCCGAGCCGCGGACGACGGCGTAGCTCACGCCGACACCGTCGACCACCGCGTTGGCCAGCGAGCCGGAGAGATCGGAATCCTCGACGTACACGAACGACACACCCGCCGCAAAAGGATTGTTGCGGTTGACTTTGATGGCGGCGCCGGGTCCGTCCCGGAGATCGGCAACGATGACATCCCGGATCACGACATGGCTGATCGACTGCTCTCCCGGCGCGATGTGGATGTTGTTCCCGGACCCATCGATCACCCGAACGTTCTCGAGGAGCACGTGCGAGCCGGAGATCCGAAGCTCGCCGGCCCCGTCGAGGTCGATCACCGGCCGCGAGCCGGGCGCACCTCTGATGCTGATCCATGCGTGCGATTCCCCGGACTCCGCCAGAACCAGGCTGCTCGTCGCCGTGTAGGTGCCGGCGCCGAGGACGATGTCATCGCCTGGTCGGGCGTCGGCGAGTGCGTCGGCGAGAGTCGTCGGTCCGGTTGGCGACACCTCGAGGGTGCGTATACCCACCCCCATGACCGTCGGTGTCTCGTACCACGTCGGGTCTGCGGAGGGCGGGGGTTCGAGCCCGATCGCCCGTGCGAGGAACGTGGCCATCTGCGCTCGCGTCACGAAGTCGTCGGGGCAGTAACGGTCATTGGTGGGCGGATTGCATCCCACGGTCACGCCGGCCTCGGCGAGCGAAGCGGCGGAGACCCGAAACTGTGAGCCAATCGTGTCGGTGAACGGATCAGTAGCTGGTGTGGGGTATCGGAATGCACGTGTCAGGAACGCCGCCATCTGGCCGCGCGTAACGAAGTCCTCGGGACAGAACCGATCGTTGAGCGGCGGATTGCAGCCCACGGTGATTCCCGCGGAGGCCAGTCGCTCGATGTCTGATTCGAAGATCGAGTCGTCGTCGTCGATGAAAGTGGCGGCGCCCTGCTCGAGGTGGAGGCCCCGGACGAGGAATGCGGCCATCTGGCCGCGCGTGACGAAGTCGCCGGGACAGAACCGATCGTTGGCCGGCGGGTTGCACCCACGGGTGATTCCCGCGGCGGCGACGGCTTCGATGTCGGACTCGTGAACCGAGCCGTCGTCATCGAGAAACGTGCCGGCAGCAAGAGCGGTACCCGGTAGGAGCACCAGAACGAGCGTGCACAACACTGCCGTTATCCCCCGCAGTGACATGCCCCCACGCTACAGCGCTCCGGCGCCCACGAGGGAAGGCCGACTGATGTTCCCCCTGTGATCTTCCCCTTTTCGGGGACCAGATGGAGAGCTGCGGGTAGGCAACGGCGAGGCCGCGGCGACCGAGCTGGTGCTCGTTGCCATCCCGTTCCTCAACCATGTCACGCAAACCGAGCCGAGGAGATTCACATGAGGTCACGGGCGATCCGGGCGCGGATGGCGCCCGGATCGAGGCCCTGGGCCACCCGATGGTCCTCCGGTGTCCCATACCGTCGGAGTTCGCCGTGTCGGATTCCGATCCACGCCGTCTTGACACATGACGGACCGATCGCCGACAAGACCTCCGCCGCCGACGTGGCTTCGAGATACGGCTCGACCACTGCGAGAGCATCTCCCGTCCGGGCCGCCATCAGACCTGCCCGATCCAGCGGCTTGGCGGTGGATGAATACAGGACCGTCATATCGAGGTCGGCCACCGCCTCGAGGACCGGATCGAGCATCGGGCCGATCGCCAGCACGGTCGCCGCCCCGGCCGTGCCGATCCGGGCCACCCCGATCGAACCGTCAGCAACCAAGGCTGCTCGGTTGGCCTGGGTCGACAGCCGAATGTAGGTGAGTTCATCGGTGCGAGCGGCTCTCCTGAGCATCGACTCGACCTCGTCCGGATGGCCGGGGACCTCGATTCTCATTCCCGGGATCGTCGACGCCAACGCCACGTCACCCGGAGACTGATGCGTCCTCCCCTCCGCTGCAGCGTCGAAGGAAGCCCCGATGCTCACCAGCACGGATCCAACACCTTGGTGAGCCAGATCCAGCTTGATCTGTTCGAAAGGCCGTTCGACGAGAAACGGGGCATAGGAGTGAACGAATGGACGCATGCCTTCGAGCGCCAGGCCTGCGGCTACACCCACCATGGCTTGTTCGCGAATACCCACATCGATGACACGACGAGGATGCCGTCTCGTCGCCCCCGACTCCTCGAAGCCGGCGTGGCCAATCACTGCCAACACCACCGCGGTGCGAGTGTCGCCGTCGAGAAGGTCGGTGACGACGCTCGTGAAGCGCTCTCGCATGCTCATCGCGTCACCTCGGCGACGACGAACAGGGGAACCGAAGGGCTCTGCAGCGAGAACGCTCGTTCGATGGCGTAGTGGTCGCGGCCGTCGACGGTGACCCCTCTCCACCCCTCGACCTCGAACCGGGCGGCTATCCCGCCCGGCCAACCGTGCCGCGACGAACTGTTGTCGACCACGACCGCCTGGAGTCGGCCGACCCCGAGTCGAGCGGCTACGGCAATCGCCTCGTGATTGCTGCCTTCGTCGAGTTCGCCGTCACCGACGAGACACACGACCCGCGGACCATCCATTCCCTGCGCATCGAGTGCGAGCGCCGTCCCGAGCGCAATCGGGAGTCCGTGCCCGAGCGAGCCGGACGAGATCTCGACTCCGGGAATGAGCAGGCGATCGGGATGGTGGCCGAGCGGGGAGTCGAACTCGCCAAACGTCGCGAGCCACTCGACCGGAAAGAACCCTTTGGCAGCGAGCACTGCGTACAGGGCCTGCGGTCCGTGACCCTTCGAAACGAGAAATCGATCTCTCGCGGGATCCGACGGGTTTGCCGGGTCGACGCGCAGGACCCTGTCGTACAGCGTCCAGAGAACGTCGAGCGTGGACGTGGCCGCTGTCTCGTGTTTGGCGTCTCCCGACTGGAGTGCAAAGTACGTGTCGAGGAGGTCGCCGGTTGGTGCGTTGAGAGTCTTCATGAGACCACCGTACGACTTCAAGTTCACTTGAAGTCAAGGGTAGGATCGGACAATGGACGAACTCACCATCGGTGAGCTGGCCACACGAGCCGGCGTGGCCACGTCGGCCCTCCGCTTCTGGGAGGCCGAGGGCCTCATCTCATCGGTCCGTACCGCCGGCAACCAACGACGGTTCCACAGGGCGACCCTACGACGGGTGTCGCTCATCCGGGCTGCTCAGGAGGCGGGGTTGACCCTTCCGGAGATCCATCGGGCACTGGAGTATCTGCCCCATGACCGGACGCCATCGAAACGAGACTGGCAGCGGCTTTCATCGTCGTGGCGGCGTCGCATCGACAGTCGCATCGCCGAACTCGAAGCACTCAGAAGCCAACTGACCGACTGCATCGGCTGTGGATGCCTGTCGCTCAAGAGCTGCGGGATCTTCAACCCAGGCGACCGCGCCTCGACGTTGGGGTCCGGGCCCCGGTACCTGCTGGGCGACTCCCCTGATACGCTCGACGAGTGAACGTTTCCGAAGCCTTGGGCCTACCGCCGCCTGCCCCGACCAACAGGCTCCTTGCTGGCTTCGCGACGTCCCGGGCGGGGGCGTGGATCTCTGCACGGACAGCCCACCTCCTCGACCGTGCCCTCGCCCGCACGGGCCATATGACCCATCCGCTGGCCGTGCTCGTGACCACGACCGGCGCCAAGAGCGCCGAGCCCCGGACCTCGCCCCTGCTCGCAATCCCATGGGGTGACGACGTCTGTCTGATCGGCAGCGGGTTTGGTCAGCGGCCCACCCCGGGATGGGTGTACAACCTGGAGGCCCATCCCGAGGCCACCATCAGCAAGGGGTCGAAGAGCGTCGAGGTTCACACCCGACGAGCACATGGGGACGAGAAGGCGGCGATCTTCGAGGCGGCCGCCCGCATCTACCCGGGGTATGCCATCTATCCCAAGAGAGCCGCACACCGTGAGATCCGGGTTTTTGTGGCGTCCTCCGCGTGACCCGGCGATCGAAATTGCGTAGTTCAGTGCCATATATGCAACTCACGTACGCAATTTCGGGTTCTTGTCGGTGATGGAAGACCTCTGCAAACGACTGGCGCGCGATCTGGACGCTGCGTTCCCCGAACTGGTCCGTGAGATGCAGGCCCCCCTGTACTCGGGGCTGCGACGCCTCCACGGAACCGACGCCGAAGACCTGACCCAGGAAGCGTTCATCCGGGCGTACAACGCCCTCGCCGGCTACGACCCCGACCGGGTTCGCACGCTCAGTCTCCGCGGCTGGATGTGGACGATCGCCATGAACCTCGGCCGCAATGCCCTGAGAGACCGGGCGCGCCGCCCCATTCCCGCGGAGTTCGACGACCCCACCACTTGCGACCCGGAACCTCCCGACACCGCATCCTGGGATCGCAGGCTCGCCACCCTCAGCAAGCCCCAACGCGACGCCATCGTGCTCCGGCACGTCGTGGGCCTGACCATCGCCGAAACGTCCCAGGCCCTCGGCCGGCCCGAAGGAACAGTCAAAGCCGACGTCCACCGGGGTCTCGAGAAACTCAGAACGATCATGGAGGCCGAACAATGAATCTCGAAGACGCGCTCTCAACACTCCACGAACAGCCACCCGCCATCATCGAAAGCGGCGTGCTCCTTGGGACCGGCCTGGTGGACGGCTTCTCCGCCTTCGATTCGCCGGTCGGACAGGTCATGGTGACCTTCAACACCAGAGGTGTGTCGTCGGTCGACCTGATGGATCTCGACGCTCCCCACCGATTCGAGGACCGCTTCGGTCGCCGGGTCGTCGAAGCCAGGACACCCCGGGGCTGGGACTCGTTGATCGCCCGGGCGATCGAAAAGGGAACACCGGGAGACCTGCCCCTCGACCTGAGGAACCGTACGCCGTTTCAGAGGGCGATTCTCGAGATCGCCGCCACGATCCCCCGCGGTGAAGTACGGCCGTATGGATGGCTCGCCAAGGAGGGTGGAAAACCCGGAGCTGTGCGCGCCGTGGGTTCGGTCATGGCCACCAACCCCGTACCGCTGATCGTGCCCTGCCACCGGGTGGTGCGCACCGACGGACACATCGGCAACTATTCGCTTGGCGGAGGCCACAACAAGGCCTCCCTTCTCGTCGAAGAAGGGGCCGACCCGGATCTGCTCGAGTCGCTCGCGTCCCGCAACGTTCGCTTCTGGGGGTCGGACACGACGAGGATCTACTGTCACCCCACGTGCCGTGCGGCGAGGACCATCACGAGCGGCCATCTCATCGAGTTCCGATCGGCGAGCCAGGCGGATGAAGCCGGCTACCGGCCCTGCAAACTCTGCCGGCCGTGACAGAAGTTGAGCGCGGCGTCCAATTGGAGGTCTACCCTCCCCACCCATGCAGCTCAGGACCCTTCTCGTTCTCGGCGCAGGCGCGGCCCTGCTCGCCGCTTGCCAGTCCTCTGATACTGGTGCCGTCGAGGTACGAATGCTCGACAACTCGTTCGCACCCAAAGTGGTCGAGGTCGAACCGGGGGAGCCGATCGAGTTCGTCAACATTGGCCGGAATCCCCACAACGCGGTGGCCGCCGACGCCTCGTGGTCGACCTTGAGTGTGTCGGATGGCGTGAATCAGGAGTCTGGCGACGCGGCCACCGTCACCGTCGACGAGCCAGGGGTCTACCAGTTCTACTGCACCTTGCACGCCACCCAGAATGACGAGGGAGAATGGGAGGGGATGACGGGGACACTGGTAGTCGGCGACGCGGCCGACCCCGTCGATGTCGCTGCCCAGGACACCGCGGCGCCCTCCGAGTGGTCGGGAACCACCCGCAACGTGCCGGCGGACTACCCGACCATCCAGTCGGCGGTCGACGCTGCCGAACCCGGCGATCTCGTACTCGTGGAGCCCGGCGTGTACAAGGAGGCGGTCACCGTCACGACGCCTGGGCTCGTGATCAGGGGCACCGACCGCAACTCCGTGATCCTCGACGGAGAGTTCACCCGCGAAAACGGTATCGCCGTCACCGCCGACGGAGTGGCGATCGAAAACATGACCGCTCGCAGCTACACGGTGAACGGGTTTTTCTGGAACGGGGTCACCGGGTACCGCGGTTCGTATCTGACCGCCATCGACGACTGGGTGTACGGCATCTATGCGTTCGACTCGGTGGACGGCCTGTTCGAGTACTCGTACGCGTCGGGGGCATGGGACGCCGGCTTCTACATCGGTCAATGCGACCCGTGCAATGCCGTGGTCACCGACGTCGTCGCCGAATACAACGGCCTCGGATATTCGGGGACCAACAGCTCAGGCAACATCTGGATCGTCAACTCGGAGTGGCGGTACAACGTCGCCGGCATCGTCCCCAACACCCTCGATTCGGAGCTCTTGCCGCCCGCCAACAACGTGGTGGTCGCCGGCAACTACATCCACCACAATGGTGAGGCAGAGGAGGCGCCCAACCGCACTGCGGAGTGGTCTGCGTTCGGGAATGGAGTCGTGCTCGCCGGCGCCCGCGACTCGGTGGTACGCAACAACCTGCTCGTCAACAACAAGACCTCGGGCGTCGAGATCGTGTCGATGATCGACGCCAACCTCTGGCCATCCGGCGGGAACGAGGTCCGCGACAACGTCATCCGGGGGTCGGGACGGGCCGATCTCACACTCGGAGGGCCACTCGAACAGGGCTCCTGCTTCGCCGGCAACGACGCCGCGACCTCGGTGCCCTACTTCCTGTTCCTCCACGACTGCGACGGCATCAACCTCCCCCTGCCGTACGGTCTGGCGACGTCGTCCGACAACCTCGGACGAATCGCTCAGGTGAAGTTCGGGCAGAACACGATCCTGGAACACGGTGATGCACCAAAGCCGACGCTCGATTTCGATCAACTGCCCGCCGACGCCGAGGTCCGCCCGGCTGTGGACGTGTTCGCTTCGCTCGACTTCGATCCGTCCGCCATCACGACGCCTGAGCTCCCGACCGGAGTCCAGTTCGACAATCCACGCCCCGTGTTCCTCGGCATCGCCCTCGATGGTGGGTTCTGGCCGGTCCTCCTTGGGGCGCTGCTCTGGTGGGTCCCGCTGGTGGTTTGGGTCTTGGGAGGGCTGTGGGCGTTGGCAAGGACCTGGCGGTCCGAGCGCTCCCTGGTGGGCAAACTCATGTGGAGCGTCGCCATTGTGGCCGTTCCGATGCTCGGTGTGTTCTTGTTCGCGGCGCTCGGCAACAGGGGGGCGGGCCTTGCCAAACGCCTCGGGTTCGGCGTCGGAGGCCTCGTCGGCTGGCTCGGCGCAGTCGTCGTAGCGCTCCTGGTGGGAGGGATCTTCTGAGCGAAGAGCACCGGCTCCCGCCCGAGCCCTCTTCCGGGCTCACCCGCCGGCAGGCGCTGAAGCGCCTAGGGTCGGGCGGGGTGACCCTGCTCGGCGCCGGCGCCGTGCTCGGATCGGTCGGCACCCACGCCGCAGCCCACGCCTCCTCCGCCGCACCCACCACCGATCACTACGAGTCGGAACGGAGGCTGTCCTCCGAGCTGCCCGCCGGGGACGCCGCCGGACCCTACGGCGGCTCCTACTCGCCTCCCAACGAGCTCGACGAGACCGCCCTCGACGCCGTCACCATTCCGCCGCCGCCGAACTCGGGTCCGGTCGAAGTCGAGATGACGGTCGTCGAGACCGAGATCGCCGTCGGCCGTGACAACACTGTCGCGGCATGGACCTACAACGGGTCGGCGCCCGGCCCCATCATCCGGGCGACGGAAGGCGAGCTCATCCGGATCCGGTTCGTCAACGCCACCGGGCACGACCACAACCTCCACTTCCACGGTCGCCACTCACCCATCCACGATGGCTGGGAACCGGTACCGCCGGGTGGAGAGGTGATCTACGAGATCGAGGCAGGACCGGCAGGCGTGCACCCATATCACTGCCACACCATGCCGATCGATCTGCACATCTCGAAGGGCCTCTACGGGACACTGATCGTCGATCCTCCAGGGGGGCGCTCGGACGCCCACGAAGTCGTGCTTGCCCTCACGGGATGGGACGTCAACGACGACGGTCGGAACGAGCTGTACACATGGAACGGTGTGGCCGGATTCTTCGAGAAGTTCCCCATCAAGATCCCGGCGGGCGAACCGGTGCGCACCTATGTGCTCAACCTCATGGAATACGAACCGGTGGGGTCGTTTCACCTCCACGCGGAGACCTTCACGGTGTTTCCGGCCGGGATCGGATCGCAGCCCGCATTCGAGACCGACGTCATCACCTTGGGTCAGATGGAGCGGGCGATGATCGAGTTCCATCTCTCGGACCGCGGACGCTACATGTTCCACCCCCACCAGCATTCGATCGCTCATCGGGGGGCGACGGGATGGTTCTCCGCGATCTGAGGCGCCTCGTGCGCCGGCCCCAGCTACGGTCGCACCGATGAGACTCCCGGATGGGTTCGTGGCCGTGGTCAAGAAGGACTGTCCGACGTGCCATCTGGTGATACCGGCCTTGAGTCAGATACTCGACGGGCCGGGTCTCACGGTCGTCACCCAGGATGACCCGTCGTGGCCGCCGGGTTTCTCTCCGGTCGACGACACCGACCTCGTTGTGTCGTGGGAGCTCCAAACCGAGACCACGCCCACGCTGTATCGAGTCGAAGGAGGGACGGTGACGGAATCGGTAGCCGGGTGGAGCAGACGCGAGTGGGAGTCGGTCACCGGCCTCGCCGATCTGGCTCCCGAGTTGCCCGAGCACCGGCCCGGATGCGGTTCGTTGATCTTCGAGCCCCTTGTCCACGAACGGCTCCAGCGGGCTGCCAACGGCCGGCGCACACGTTCCCGAACGGTCGAGCTGGGATCGGCCGAGGACGAGCATGAGGCGATGGCTGCGAGGGGATGGACCGACGGGCTACCCGTGGTCCCGCCCACGCCAGAGCGGGTCGAACGGATGCTGACGGGCACAACCCGAGATCCCGGCGAGGTTGTGTGCGTGCTGGCGCCCGATCTCGTTCCTTGCACCGTCGAGAAGGTGGCGATCAACGCAGTCATGGCGGGTTGCCTGCCGGAGTTCCTCCCGGTGGTTCTCGCCTCCGTAGAAGCCGTCGCCACCGACCGATTCAACATTCACGGCGTCTCGGCCACGACGTTCTTCGTGGGACCGGTCATTGTCGTCAACGGGCCGATCCGGGAGCGGATCGGGATGAACTCGGGGATGAACGCGCTCGGTCCCGGCAACAGGGCCAACTCGACGATCGGCCGAGCCCTGAATCTGGTCGTGCGGAACGTCGGCGGGGCGAAGCCGGGCGGCGTCGACCGCGCCACCTTGGGCAGCCCGGCCAAGATCGGACTGTGCTTCCCCGAGGCGGAGGAGGGGTCACCGTGGGAGTCGCTGTCTACCGAACAGGGATTCGGCCCGGAGGCGAGCACGGTCTCGCTCTTCGCGGGACACGGACCGCACGAGATCGTCGACCAAATCAGCCGGACTCCCGAGTCGCTGGCGAGATCATTCGCCGAACAGCTCCGGACCGTGTGGCATCCCAAGCTGGCGATGCGATTCGATGCGCTCGTGGTCGTTTCGCCGGAGCATGCTCGAACGTTCGCCGAGGCGGGCTGGTCGAAGGCCCGGCTGCGTGCGGAGATTCAGGACGTGTTGACCAGGCCCGGGACCGAGTTGATCCGTGATGCCGGAGGCATTGCCGAAGGTCTTCCCCCTTCCTTCGCGGAGGCGATCATCCCCAAATTCCGCGAGGATGGGCTCTGGTTCGTTCGGGCGGGCGGAACGGCAGGAATGTTCTCGGGTGTGATCGGTGGATGGTCGAGTGGCCCAGGCGGATCCGAGCTGACGACGGTGGAGATCCGCCCATGACCGTAGATTCGCGCACAGCTCCTCAACCCAGGGTTGGATACGTGGATATCGACGTGAGAGGAACGGGAGGTGGTGAGAGGTGACGATTTTGTTGGATCCGACCTCCGAGCTGGAGCCGCCGGTACGAAACCTGGCGGCGAGGCTCGACGGTCTGGAGGGAAGGACGGTCGGCCTCCTCGATATCTCCAAGCCTCGCGGCAACGTGTTCCTCGACACCCTGGCCGAGTTGCTTGCGCGGCGGGGTGCGGCGGTGCGGAGATACGCCAAGCCCACCTTCTCGAAGCCGGCGACCGTCGATCTGCGCCACCTCATCGCGACCGAATGCGAGGCGGTGATCGAAGCGCTCGCCGATTGAGGGAGTTGCACGTCGTGCAGTGTGCACGACATCGCCGATCTGGAGGGTCGAGGCATACCGGGAGTGTTCGTTGCCTCGGCGGAATTCCGCACCGCCGCCGCCGCCCAATCAGCCAGCCTGGGTATCCAGGTCGAGGGAGTGTTCGTACCCCACCCCATCCAGGATCGAACCGACGACGAGATGGGTGTGCTCGCACGCGACGCCTTGGAGGCAGTGATCGCCGCCATCACAGCCTGACAGCCTCTCCTCCGAACGCTTCCATTACCCGGAGAGATGGCTACGGTGCCGCGTCGTGAACCCCCGGCGCATCGCCCTCCTCGTTGCCTCCGTCGCCGCGCCTTGGTCATGGTTCGCCGTGCGCGACCTGACCGCGTGGACGGAGGTGGCAGCGATCGGGATGCCGCTGATCGGCGCGGGTTGCCTCGCTGCGCTACTCCTACCGAGGTCCAGAAGGCTGCGCCTCGGGCTGGTGAGCACGATCGTCATGGTCTTGGTTGCGACCCTCCTTCCCCGGAGCCCGGCGCCACTGCCGCCACCGACGGGCGAAACCGTTCGGATCATGTCGGTCAACGTCACGGGTGACAATCGCCTCGCAGGCGACGCCCTGATCGACGCCGCCGAAGCAGACCCAGACGTGATCGTGGTTCTCGAGGCGAATCCGGCCGCCATGAAACGGCTACCCGAACTCGCCGAGCGATATCCGCACTCGATCGTCAACGAGAATGTGTACAGAACCACCCTCGTGGTGCTCTCGAAGTACCCGTTGACGCCGATCGAGAGCGAAGCTCTGACGGGTCGGAGGCTGCGAGCGGTGACCGTCGACGCACCGCTGTCCTTCACCCTGATCGCGGCGCACCTCCGCCGTCCCTGGTTCTACAACGGGACCTCCGAAGCGCTCCCTCCAACCCGCCAACGGCTGGTGGAGGACTTCTCCGAGGCGATTCGATCGATCTCCGGGCCGGTCGTGGTTGCGGGCGATCTCAACGCCTCGGACCGAGGCATCGGCTACCGAACTGTCCTCGAGGTCGGAGGCCTCCAAGACGCCATGCGCTCGGGCTGGGCATCGACTACTTCTCGGAAGTGGTGGCCTTTCGTTCTCAGGATCGACCACATCCTCGTCCGTGGACTGTGCTCAGAGGACGATCAAGTCGTGCCGCTGACCGGTTCGGACCACGTGGGCGTGGTGGCAACGGTCGGAAGCTGCTGATTTCCTCACCCGGTGATTGCCCCCACGGTCCAGAACATCGCCATCCCCACGACGAAGGTCCACACGAAGCTTCTGGTTTTCACAGCCGTGGGGATGGACACGGCCACGGCGAGAAGCCGAGCCGGATTGGTGACGAACGACCCGATTCCGTCGGTGAGGAGCAGCGAAGTGACGAGCGCCGCAAGAACCGCCGGACCGACATTGCGCAGCAGCCGTTCCGCCCACTCCGGCAGCGTCCGGTCACCAACGGCTGCGATGAACGACGCCCGGGCGAGGTAGACGCCGGCACCGGCCGCCACAAAGACGAGGAATTCTCTCACCGGCCGTCCGCGATCGCTCCGGCGACCATGCCTGCGGCACCGCCGATGAGGATTCCGCCCCGGTGAGGGACCCAGGTTGTGAGGGCCGCAACCACGACTGCCACGAGTGCGGCCACCACGGGTGGGCGTCGAACGAGGGTCGGCACCACCAGCCCGATGAACAAGATCGGAATCCCGAAGTCCAGGCCCAGTCCATCGGGTACCACGGCCCCCAGGGTCAAGCCGACCGTCATGGCGATCATCCACATCGACAGCGCGAGGATCCCCATTCCCAGGTAGTACGAGCGCCACCGCTGCGGTTCGTCGTCACGGACCGAACACAGGGCGAACACCTGGTCGATGAGCAGGTATGGACCGAGCCATCGAAACCATCGGGGCTGGTGCCGGAACTTCGGAACCATGGCTGCCGAATACATGACATGGCGGGCGTTCACGACAAGGGCGGCGGCGAGGGCGGACGCGGCGGGCGCGCCCTCGCCAAGCAGAGTGATCGACACCAGCTGGGCCGAACCTCCGAAGATGAGTAACCCACTCAACCATCCGGCCCAGTCGGGAACCGTGGATTCGGCGACGGTGACACCGAGCACGACGCCGAACGGAAAGGCGCCCAGCAACAGCGGTGCCATGTGACGCATGCCGAGGCGAGCGCTGGGCCAGTGCATCAGCGGATCGTAGAAGGAGTCGATCCAGGAGGAGATTCAACCATCGCGCCAGGAACAGAACACCGGCCGGCTCCGAGGAGCAAACAAGAGACAGGGGACCCACTCATGGGGAGGGGTCCCCTGTCCGGTCTTCATGCCGCCTTCGGCGGTTTCGGATTCGGTCGGCGGGGATCCTCCCGCTTGACCGGCCGAGACGCCGGGCGACGTTGCGATACGGGTCGACGGTATTCGACCATCGCCTTGACCACGGCTTCGTGGACGGCGTGCATGGCAACGCTCCTTTCGATCGAGCAATCGAGTCAATCGACTGTCGGGAGCGCCGAGGAGGCGCAGCCGGCAGACGCGATCTCGAGAGTCACTGTCAGGTACAAGCTGTTCACCTCCTCTCTTCTGTCATCGTGGAACCGACGTTAGGCGTCGCTCGTGTGCCGATGTCGGTGAATTACCGAACCTCAGGAGAAGACCGTGTTTGGCCGCTCTCCGGCCACCCCGTCGACCGTGATGTCGACCTTCTCGTTGTAGAAACAAACCAGGCCTTCGATGCCCTGGGATTCGCGCACCGGGAACCGGTATCCCCAGGCGATGTCGCGGCGCTCCCCCACCGACCAGTAGTTGGCATCGCCCTTGTACGGGCAACTCGTGACCGTGTCGGTGGGCGTCAACAGGTCCATGCGGACGTCGGTCATCGGGAGGTAATACCGGGTGGGGAGACTGGTTTCGAACAGCAGAGTCGGGTTGGAGCTCTCGGCGACGGTCACCCCGTCGATCTCCACCCGAACGGTTCGGGACGAGCGAAGTACGTCCACGCGCTTGTATGGGTCGCGGGGGTGGACAAAAACTTCTTCGTCCTCTTCGAACCAGTGATCCATGGCATCCCAACGCAGTGCGACCGCCGATCGGAGTTCCTCGATCGGCGACTCCGGGTGGGCATAGGCTGCATCCGGTCGGGTCCCCGCTTGGGTGACGACGGCGTATTCGACGGCCTCTCCCCTGCTGGGCAACTTCGATCGTTGCCCGCTGTCCACCAGCACTCCGTCGGCGATGTCGGAGAGAGGGATGTAGTAGGTCGGGTAGTACGGCTTCTCCCACACGAGAAGCGGTGTCGTGGTGTCGGCCACGTACTGCCCGTCGAGCATTGCCCTGACTCGTTTGGCGCCTGGCTCGACTCGCACTCGTCCGCGATCCGTCATCATCTCTCCTGTTCGTGTGGTTGGTCCCAACAGTCGAAACGTTCGCCTGATTCCCGTGGGAGAATCTGGTCATGGGCAGAGTCATCGCGGTTGCCAACCAGAAGGGAGGCGTGGCCAAGACGACCACGGTTCACGCGCTGGGGGCGGCCCTCGCCGAGAGGGGTGCGTCGGTCCTGGTCGTAGATCTGGATCCTCAGGCCTCGCTCTCGTTCGCCGCCGGCGTCGAGGACGAGCCGGAACCGTCGATGCACGAGGTGATGATGGGACGTGCATCGATCGATGACATCTTGTACGAGTCACACGGACTCGACGTCGCTCCTTCCTCTATCGACCTCGCCGGAGCCGAGGTTCATCTCCTGGCCAAGACCGGTCGCGAGTACGTGCTGCAGAGAGCGCTCCGGGCCACTACCGAGCGGTATGACTTCGTGCTCATCGATTGCCCGCCATCGCTGGGGATCCTCACGATCAACGGACTCACCGCGGCACGAGAAGTGTTGATCCCGCTGCAAGCGGAGTTGCTGACGCTGCGAGGTCTGGGGCAGTTGCTCGAGACCGTCACCGACGTCAGGTCGTTCACAAATCCCGAACTCGAAGTGGCGGGTGCGGTGATCACACTCTTCGACAGCCGCACCCGGCTGGGGCGCGATGTGGTCGCCCGGATTCGCGAGTCACACGACATCCGCATCCTCGAACCGTTCATTCCCAAATCGGTGAAGGTCGCCGAATCTCCGGGGCGTGGGATCTCGATCCTCGACCACGCCAGCTCATCCCGAGCAGCCATGGCGTATCGTGAACTCGCAGCACATCTGGAGGCCTTGACATGAGCCACGACCCAACCGGCAAACGCGCATTGTTCACGTCCCAGACGGGACAGGATCAGGCAGCGGACGGAAAGGCGGCGCTCTTCTCCCACGCCGATCAGCCTCCCGGTCCCGTCCTCATCGACTGCCAGCGGTGTGGTGCGACCACACACGTCGGCGCCGGAGATGCTCTGCGCCGCGTCCTGGGCCTGAGCCTCTGGGTCCCCGGCAAGCCCTACTCACGGCGACTCCGCTGTCCGGCATGCCACCGTAGAGCGTGGGTCCGGTTGACGCTCGGCTGATCCAATAGACTCATGGACGTGGATCTCAGCGACTTCTCCGATCGTCGCTTCAATCAGGACGAGGTGGGTGAGTTCATCGAAGCCGCGAAGCGACTCGACCAAGATCGAGGCGGCGCCGACGGTCTCACGGTCGACGATCTCCGTCGCGTCGCCCTGGAGTTGAGGGTCTCCGATGAAGCCATCCTCGAAGTCGTTCAGGCTCGAATGCTCGACGAATCCGGAGCCGTGGACCGCGAGACGACCGGTTCGAACCGTCCCGCCCAATTGATGGAGCGGAGAGCGAGCCTCACCACATACTTCGCCACCATCGCGGGGCTTGCGGCCTTCGATTGGTTCGCGGACCAATCGATCGATTGCGTGTGGTGGCCGGCCGCAGGCTGGGGCGTCGCGGTGGGAATCCAAACACTCAACGTGTTGTTCAGGGTCGAAGACCAGACGTGATGAGAGCCGGGTTGGCGGCTACCGCCCTGCTGGTCGCTGCATGCACGGCCGCGCCTGCTGGACCGATCGCCACGACAACGCCCACGTCACTCGTGTCGACCACCACAGAAGTGACCGTCCCCGAGCGGATGTGCGAGCCTGTGGCGGTCGAGACCGAGGCGCTCGCCTCAACCGACGATCTGCAAGAGGCGTCCATCGCCCTCTCCCAGGCAGTGTTCCCCACGTGTGCCGACCATGTCGTGGTCTCCGGTACGGCTTCCGCCGCCCTCGCCACGGGATCGCAAGTGGCGGTGGCGGAAGGGGGCCCGCTCTTGGTGCTCTCTTCCGACGATCCGGCCAGGGTGAGAGCCGAGGTAGAACGACTCCGCCCACGCACAGTGGTCACCGTGGGCGTGACCTTGGATCGCTTCCCCGAGACGAGGATGGTCTCGCGTCCGGCCAATCGCAGTCCGGAGCGCCACGAACCCTCGGGCGAACGCCTGTGGATGCTGGCCAGGGGTGCCGGAGACCTCGGCTTGGTGGTGGCACCGGCGGCAGCAGCAGGCGGTGGCCGGATCGCCCAAGCGCCCTCCGACCTCCGGAGCATCGACGGCGACGAGCGGTCCGCCGTGGTCGACGGTCGGGTGACCTTCGTCGGAGCATTTCCCGATCGGGCGACATGGCAGCTCGATGTCGTGCGCAGAGGCCTCGAGGTGCCGGGCGGCGGACAGCTGGTGCTGGCGGACCGGCGGATGGTGGCCCTCTACGGGAGCCCGTACTCCCCCGCCCTCGGTGTACTGGGTGAACAGGACGCCGTGGCATCGGTCGATCGCGCCCGCGAACTCGCCGCGGCGTACGAGGCGGAAGACGGCGTGACGTCGATCCCGGCTTTCGACCTGATCGCGACGGTGGCATCGGCTGGCGCAGGAGAGGACGGCGACTATTCGGCGGAGCTGTCCGTCGACGACATTCGCCCCTGGATCGATGCGGCGGCGGCGTCCGGTGTGTATGTGGTGATCGATCTCCAGCCGGGACGCACCGATTTCCTCACCCAGGCGCAACGATACGAGGAGCTGCTGTTGCTCCCTCACGTCGGTCTCGCGCTCGATCCGGAGTGGCGGTTGGGCCCCGATCAGGTTCACCTGCGACAGATCGGAACGGTCTCCGCCGCAGAGATCAACGAGGTGTCCGGCTGGCTCGCAGGCCTCGTACGCGAACACGCTCTGCCTCAGAAACTCTTCATGGTCCACCAGTTCAAGCTCTCGATGATCAGCGACCGCCAGGATGTTCGGACGCACCCGGAGCTGGCCGTCGTCATCCAGATGGATGGCCAGGGACCGCTGGCGAGCAAGTACGGCACATTCGATGCGATCACTCAGGGAGCCCTAGACACGGGATGGTTGTGGGGGTGGAAGAATTTCTACGACGAGGACACGCCGACGGCGACACCGGCACAGACGCTGTCCGTCGACCCCCAACCGGTGTTCATCAGCTACCAGTGACGCCCACCTGTCAGCGGGCGGTCGGTACGATTCGGGCGTGGAACGGAGCGAAGGGCTCGAGCACCGCTTTTCCGACGAGGACGTCGGTGAGATCATCCGGCTGGCTTCGCGTCTCGACGATCAGGTCACGGGCGCGACGGATCCGGGGCTGGGCCTTGCCGACGTCCACAGGATCGCCGGCGAGCTCGGGATCTCCTCCGAGGCAGTCGCCAAGGCCATCTCCTCACACGCCAGAGGTGTACGGAGGGAACGACGAAGGACGAGACTCCGACAGGCATGGCGCCGCACGTTGCAGGCCCATGGGCTCGTGTTCGGCACGTCGATGGCGGGCCTGGCCGGACTCGATCTGGCAATGGGCTCCGGGTTTGACTTCGTCCAGTACCCGTTCTTCATATGGGGAACCATCCTGGCCTGGCATGGCGGGTTGACGTGGCTCTTGGGCCGCTCCCGCTGAGACGGCGGGGGTCAACCGACGGCGCGGGCGTCCCAATACCGCTCGATCCGATCCACGAAGCGGTTCGGCGTCTCGGCGTAGACCCGCATCCCCAGCACCAGAGACGCTTGCTGAAGCCTGGCTCTCCGGTGTTGGGCGAGGGCGGCCATCAGGGATCGTTCGATCGGATCGACAGCGATCGTCGGAACCTCGGAGACGAGTTGGACGAGCACGGCGAGATCGTGCTCCTCGCCCAGGATCTCGCCGAGCCGGTCGAGCGATGTGGCGAGTCCGGTCAGGACCTCCGGCCACAGCGGCTCGAGCACCTCGACCTGATGGCGGAGGTACTTCACCCGCTTGCGCCACTGGTGGTAGTTGGTGGCGCTGGGGTCCGTGGCAGCCTGTTCCATCTGGCGGCGGCCGCGCCGGTAGGTGCGATCGAGCCCGGGGGCGATGGCCTCGAACCGATCTCGGATGGCGGCCCTTCCGTACACCGCCGGGAGGTTGGAGTCCACAGGCCATGCTCCGTATCGGGCCCGTGCAGACCGCAGGGTGGTGACGACGACCGGGACCAGGGTCTCGTCGTCCAGGGCCCGTTCCCGCCGCCGGCGGTGACGTTCGATCAACGCGCGTTCGATA
>Ga0224505_10000383_pt1 | contig 30669 bp, 31 predicted proteins | sample SF_Jan12_sed_USG_FD_169102 | JGI IMG/M metagenome (GOLD analysis project Ga0224505, IMG submission 169102) | Sediment microbial communities from San Francisco Bay, California, United States - SF_Jan12_sed_USGS_4_1 | ecosystem: Environmental > Aquatic > Marine > Sediment | place: USA: California... | reverse complement strand
TCGCAAGTGCCTAGCGTAAGCCATGAATAAAGGCTTGACTGATTTCCCCTCTGGCCACTTCGGTCACGGGGCCGTTCATCGTTATGTTGTATTGAGCATCGACGGTAATATCCAGTGTCCCACCAGGGGCTTTCACTCGAACCGGGCTTTTGACCAATCCTAATCGTACTCCTGCACAGGCTGCCGCACAGGCGGAGGACCCTGATGCTTGTGTTTCTCCCGCACCCCGTTCCCAAATTAAAATAGATATGGCCCGGGGTCCCGTGGGAACGGCCAATTGGACATTGGTCCGTTTCGGGAAAATAATGTGGTTTTCCAGTTCGGGACCGATTTCCAAAAGATCCTGGCGGGTCCATTGCTCGTCCCGTTTCTTATACACCACGCAATGCGGATTTCCAACGCTGACCCCGGTAAACCGGAGGGATTGTCCGGCGGCCTTGACCGGTTGTTGGATCAATTCCGGTACGCGCAAGGTACAGGGGAGGGCAATGGGTTGAAATGAGGCCCGCCCCATATCGACTGTGGCCCCATTCACGAATCCATCACCATTGAGTTCCAAAAGGATCTCGACCAGGCCTCCTTTGGTTTCCACCGTAAATTGTTTTTTCTTCGTGTGCTTGGTGTGATAGAGATAGCAGCCGAAAATCCGTAGTCCATTACCTGACTTTTCCGCTTCACTTCCGTCAGGATTGTAAATCCGCAAACCAAAATCCGCCTTTTTTGAAGGGGTGAGTGCCAGAATACCGTCACTCCCCACCCCCCAATGTCGATCGCAGAGGGCACGGACGGTGCGCGGAGTTAATTTAAAGGAAAGTTTGGCGGGGTCGAGGGCAATATAGTCATTCCCCAAGCCATGCCCTTTAAAAAAAAGATTGTTCATGCCTGCTCCACAATGGGATGGATCGCTACCGGGTGCTGGTCCTTTCGGAAAGGCTTGTTCCCGGCTGGACGGTAGGACCTGAATTATACGTAAAAACGAAGAAAGAGGAAAGTACTTGTGTGGTGGAAAACGACGGAATCAGGAAAGTTTTTCACAAAAACCGACTTTGCAAACCCACCACGTCACCATTTTAAGAAAATCCTGATGATCAGAGGGCCAAGGAAATGTGCCGGATTGCCGGAAAAGAACTCATCGTATTCCGGGATGAGAGGTTGGTATTTCTTTAAACGGGTAGGGATCAAGAAGAATCGCATAGCCTCCAGGATTTCCCTATCGAATTTGGAAAAGGGCCAAAGGCCTCGCCGTGACTCATCCGTGACGGCGAGGCGGGAAAATTTCTAGCCATAAATGGAAGGAGTCGGTGATTATTGGGCCTTCTTGGATTGGTTGCGGGCGGCCCGGCGTTCGTTGTCGGTGAGATAACGTTTGCGAAGGCGAATGCTTTTGGGGGTGACTTCGACCAGTTCGTCGTCTTCGATAAATTCCAGAGCAAATTCCAATGTCATTTCTTGTGGCGGAATCAGGTGAATAGCTTCATCTGACCCGGACGCACGGATATTCGTCAGTTTTTTCTCCCGAACGGCATTGACCACCAGATCGTTCCCTTTATTGTTAATCCCGACAATCATGCCTTCATAGAGGTCCGCTCCGGGATGGAGGAAGATTTCTCCACGGTCCTGGAGACCCCACAACCCATAGGCCACCGCTTGTCCGGGGCCGTGGGAGATCAGGACGCCGGCCGAACGATGAGGAATCTCTCCTTTGAAGGGTTGGTACTCGTGAAAGGTTTGCGACATGACGCCGGTTCCTCTGGTCATCCTCAATAATTCACTGCGAAATCCTAAGAGGGCCCGGGACGCGATGTGGAATTCCATACGGACCGTGCCCACGGCACTGATGAGCAGATTTTTCATTTCCGCTTTCCGACCGCCGAGCGCTTCGATCACCGCGCCCTGATACCCGGGGTCCACCTCAATGACCACGAGCTCGACCGGTTCAAGAAGTTCACCACCAATTTCTTTGTAAATGACTTTTGGGGGGGACACTTCCAATTCAAACCCTTCACGACGCATAGTCTCGATTAAAATGGACAAATGGAGTTCGCCTCGTCCGGAGACTTTAAAGCGCTCGCCTCCGTCGGTCTCCTCCACTTTGATGCCCACATTCATCATGGCCTCGTGAGCCAGCCGTTCACGAATGTGCCGCGATGTGAGAAACCGTCCCCCGTCTTTCCCAGCCAAGGGACTGGTGTTGTGGGAAAAGTTCATGGAAATAGTGGGTTCATCGACATTAACGGTGGGTAAGGCTGTCGGGTTTTGGGGGGAAGCAAGAGTTTCTCCCACACGGACGTCTTGAACCCCGGCCAGGGAAATAATATCCCCGGCTAACGCGGATTCGGTTTCTACACGGACCAGTCCCTGGTAGGCCAACAGTTTCGTGACCTTTCCACGAGAAATGGTGCCATCCCGTTTCACCGCGACGATGGGATTTCCGAGTTCAATCATGCCATGGACAATCCGTCCCACGGCAACACGACCGATATAGGAGTCATATTCCAGCATGGTCACAAGCATTTGAAACGGTTGCTCAGGATCAGCCACTGGCGGTAAGACCCGATGAATGATAGTGTCCAATAAGGGTTTCATGTCGACTGCGGGATCAAGCAAATCCAGAGTGGCTCGCCCTTCTTTGCCGGACGCGTATACGATGGGAAAATCTAATTGTTCGTCGGTGGCGTTCAGTTCACAAAACAAATCGAAGGTCTGATTGACGATTTCTTCAGGCCGGGCATTGGGGCGATCGATCTTGTTAATAACCACGATGGGCTTCAGATGCAGTTCCAACGATTTTTTGAGGACGAATTTGGTTTGAGGCATCGGGCCGTCAAATGCGTCCACGAGCAATAACACGCCGTCCACCATTCGCAGAATTCGCTCCACTTCGCTACCGAAGTCGGCATGGCCCGGCGTATCCACCAGGTTGATGCGCGTATCTTTATACAGGAGCGAGGCATTTTTCGAAAAAATCGTAATACCCCGTTCTTTTTCCAAAGGATTCGAATCCATAATGACGGCTTCGCCTTCTTTAAACACATGTGCGCCGGTTTGTTTGAGCAGGGCGTCGACCAGTGTGGTTTTGCCATGATCGACATGAGCGATGATGGCAACGTTGCGAAGGTCTTTTCGTCGTTTTTGATTCGGCATGACAGTCAATTCCTTTGTTGGACACAACCGCACGCAGCACGAACGACATTGTCCAATGCTGAGGTTGCGTATCGAGGCCGGTCTGAGGAGATTTGGGCTACGGCACCGGCCAGAAAGGCCGGAGAATGGCTTGGATCCTACGAGACGGTCGATTCATCTAAAACCGTACAGGAAGATCCGGCTTAATGCAACTGGCTTTTCTTGACCTCACTCCTGAATTCCTATACGGTAAGAAAGCTTCTGGAGAACCCTCTTTTTACCACTCTACTCAGTTTCTCTCGTTGTCCCAATTTGAGGAGGTAGTCTATGCGCCCACGTCGGGTGACGATATTGGATCTTGTTACCAAGGGTCCGACCAATTCCCTCTATGCCCGGGTCATGAATCAAAATCTGGCCAGCATCATGCCTCAAGTGGTGGGCGTCTGGTGTGAGGAATTAGGTCATCAGGTGCGCTTTGTCTGTTATACCGGCAGGGAAGACCTCCAGCAGGAATTGGTGGACGAGACGGATATCGTGTTCATCGGGGCCTTTACCAGATCGGCGCTCACGGCCTATGCCATCAGTGGCATGTTTCGAGCTCGCGGGGCCGTGACGGTGTTAGGCGGGCCTCATTCCCGGAGCTATCCGCAGGATGCTGCTAAATATTTTGACTATGTGGTGGGGTTTACCGACAAGAACCTGATTCAAGATATTCTGGCCGATTGTTCACCGCATCGTCCGCTTGGGGTCCAGCTCGCTGCGGCTCGACAGCCGACCGAGTTGCCGGGAGTGAAGGAACGCTGGAAGTTCATTGAGCCGACCATCGCCAAAGCTTCCACGTCCTTTAAAGTCGTGCCCATGATCGGCAGCATGGGATGTCCCTATACCTGCGGGTTTTGCGTAGACGCCAATGTCGACTATCAGCCTTTGTCATTTGACCAGATCAGCGAGGATTTGAAATTTTTGCGGACGAAGATCAAACGACCGATTGTGGCCTGGCACGACCCCAATTTCGGAGTCAGGTTCCAGGAATATATGCGGGCCATTGAAACGGCGGTTCCTCCCAATAGCATCGACTTCATTGCAGAAAGTACGCTCTCTCTCCTGTCAGAACCCCATCTGAAACGATTAAAGCAAAATGGATTCAAGGCGATTTTGCCGGGCATTGAGTCGTGGTATGACATGGGAGAGAAATCACGGACCGGTCGCCATACCGGGCAGGAAAAAGTGAAGCAGGTGGCGGATCATATCAATCTGATCCTGCGCTATATTCCCTATGTCCAGGTCAATTTTGTGTTGGGATTGGATTCCGATCAGGGGCCTGAGCCCTTTGAGCTGACCAAACAGTTTTTAGATCTGGCTCCCGGGGCCTTCCCGGCGTTTTCCCTGCTCACGGCATTCGGCCAAGCGGCCCCCTTTAACCGGGAATTGCAACGGGAGGGGCGAGTGCTGCCCTTTCCGTTTCATTTTCTCGATAACAATCACGCGATGAATGTGCGTCCCAAGCATTATGCCTGGCCGGAATTTTATGATCACGTTATAAACCTGTCCCAACATGCGTTTTCCTGGCAGATGATTGCGAAGCGGGTAATACTGAATCGGGGCTGGATTCCCAAGTGGTTTAATTTCATCCGGTCAGTGTCGAGTGAAGGGTTCGGCCGGATCAAGTACCACACGAAAATCCGAAGATTATTGGATAAGGATGTGTCGGTCCGTGACTTCCTGGAAGGCGAAACGGTGGAGTTGCCAAAGTTTTACGCCAGAAAAATTCGTGGGAAGTTGGGTCCGTTATGGGAGATGCTTCCTGAAGGGGCCACGATGCATGATCATCATGCCTATCTGAATTCCTACCAGGAACCCACTCCATCCCTTGTTGAGGTCGGTTCACTTTCAGGGCTAGGGAGTGCAGCGGTGTAAGTACAAAGAAACACGCCGGCACTCTCGAAATCCTCCTTCTCAGATTTCATTGCTCTCTCCTGTTCATTCCTCTTTTTCCTGCGTCCTTTCCACGTCTTCCTTCTGTCATCCCCGACAGCTGTTATCGGGGATCCATCTTTCTGGTTTGTTAGGCCTGCTCAATTTTTTTTTATCATGTACCACTCCCATCCCGCGGGTAGTGAGCAGGGATTCATCCGAAATTAAAGAGCAAATGGAATCCCGAATACCAATGTTGGGAATGACAGGTCCTCGGAGGGTTTCCCGATTAATGACGTCGGGAATGACAATCCTCAGAGAGATTCGCTTCTAGAAATTGAAGGGATAACCGGACCAGCTTTTTGTTATCCTTTACGGCTTCGATGCACAACGGGTGATACTTTTTCTGCTCTAACGACATAACGGAGCGGGCCTCCGGGGACGAGGGCGTCAAAGGGAAAACAGGTGGTCAGGATCAAGGCTTCCGCATCATCATTGGCAAGACGGGTGTGTCGGCTATCCACAACAGTGAAAGCCTGAACGGCATAGGATGTTCTTTGACCGGTTGGCCATTCCACAGAGAGGACATCGTCTTTCTGAAGGTATTGTAAGAAATGAAAGTGCGTATCGCGATGTCCGCTCAACACGATGGCGCCGGATTCACCCGGCCGCGCACTTCCGGCGAGATACCCTGGTCCGAAGGCTAAGGATCGCCCGCTGGCATCGGCCAGGATGATCTGGTCGATGCCGTGTCGCGGAACGAGCAAGCGTCCGACCGGCCAGGTGTCCGCCCAGGGCCAGGGTTTGGCAAGGTGCTGCGTTTTTCGCGTCCGGTCCCACGCGCTTTGGAGGAGCCATTGTGCGGCAGTGGCCTTGGCGTAAATCCACAGGCCCTGACCGATCAACCCGCTTCCCATGACCAACAACATCCCTGTCAACACCCAACGTCTGCGGCTTCTCATGGTCGTGCGGAATGTTGACGCAACCCTAGCCATCCCATCCAGAGCATCACGGTTCCTAACAGAAGATACAGCGTGGCGGGTGTGGCGGTTTGTGGCCACCCGAATATCGCCTCGTATTGCATGCCATGTGGAAGATTGGTTTTCATGGCATGGGATTGGAGCGGTTGCTGTTCAGGTCTGGCGGGAGTGGTTTCCACGGCTACCAGGCTGGTGTAGCGGCTGACCAGATGATGTCGGAGGGCCACGTCAATGACGGCCTGTCGGAGTTCCGTTTGTTGGTTGGATGTGCCTGGTTGGAGCAATGCGGAATGTTGATCCATGAGTCGTGAAATTTTTTGTCTGGCCCAATGTACCGCGATGCCCTGGCGGGGGAGTCCGGATGCGACAGGCAGAACCGTATTCCAGGGGACCATTCCGTGTCTGCCGGAAATAGTAAATTGAGCGGGAGGGGTCGCGGTGCGAAATGTCACCATGAGCGGTTCGCCTGCGTACACATCTGGAAGCGGGGTGGGGAGCAGATCCCACTGCACGTCCTCCGGAACCTGAAGGGCCAAATCCAGGAACGCCGGTTGTTCCAATTTCACAAACAGGCGATGCATCTTGTCCTGTACTTCCCGGGCGGTGCCGATGTAGGTAAAGGTGCCGCGGCCATGTAGGGCGGCCTTTCGCATGAAATGCCCGTTGGGGGCGGAGCCGATGCCGACGGTAAAGAACCGGGTGGATCCGAGGAGGCGGCGAATGGTCCCGAACAATTCTTCTTCATTTCCGATCAGCCCGTCGGTCATAAAAATCACCTGCCTGAGGGTGGCCTGTTCTTTTTGATGAGCCAACGCCTGAACGACAGCGGGAAGCATTTCCGTGCCTCCCTCGGCTTGCAGTGCCTCCACATAGGAGAGTGCACGTTGAATTGAACGGGGATCAACCGCCCGGGCCTGCGGGAATAACTGCTTGGTGACGGAATTAAACTGAATAATGTTGAAGCGGTCGTTGGGCGTCAGCCGCGATACAGCCAGGTTGAGTGCGGCTTTGGCTTGGATGATGGATGCTCCAGCCATGGAGCCTGACGTGTCGATGACGAAGATGACTTCCCGGGCGATGTCCCCCGGTCCGGTTGTACGGAGTTGGGGTGGAAGGAAAAACAGCATGCCGTATGTTTCGCCGTCATGTTCTTCTAGAAACAGTTGCGTTTGGGCCTGATGGGAAGCTTGCGGCGTCCAGATCAATTCAAAGTCTCGATCGGCAAAGGTGGAACCGTCAGCCAAGGTAATGTGCGTAGCGCCAGGGGAGTTGGCTTCAATCTGAATGGGGTGCGTGGGAGATTCGACGCGATCAATGAGGAACCCGGGTGCCAGGTCGATATGAAGCGAAAGGGGATTGATGGGGCCTTGGTTGGGGTGTTGAACCGGCGGGGTGATTCGGGAAGCGTCAGGAACCCGATTGGTATTGAGTGCCCACCCCAGGCCGTTTTTTTGTGTCTGTTCTTCGAGTGGAGAGAGAGGAGTGCCGGGGATATAACGAGGACCGACGACCATCGGAAAGCGAATGGAAAACCGGCCCTGGTCGTACCGCACGGTATCCTGATATTCGATGTCCACGATAACGGGTTCCCCTGGTGCGAGATTCGCCACCGACGCGGTAAACATATTGGGCCGTTCCTGCTCCAGCAGACTGGCGCGCTGTCCCTTGTGCTTGGCCTGTTCATAGGTGTTCTTGGCTTCGGCGCGTTCTTGAATGATCCCTTCAATCACCCGTTCGCCGATCCGCATGCGCAGATGATCGACCGCGGCGTGTTCCGGCAAGGGAAACACATAAATGCCCTCGGCCCATTCGGAGCTGGGATTGTGAAAGGTTTGCGAGACGGTGGTGCGGACGATCAGCCCGCTGATGGTTGTCGTGACATTGGTGGAAACGGTTGGGGCGGGAAGGTTTGTTCCCCCGGACATGGGGCGAATCATCAGGCCGGGTTGTATCTCTGGTCGGACCTGTTGAGATGGTGCCGTGACCTCAGGGTCAGCGGTATGCGCGGAAACGGGTGGAAGACCCAGGCAATCCACCAGACTGCCGGTTATCCAAAATGCGAGAGGCAGGAGAAGATGCTTCCAGTGATTCATGCCGGCTCCTTTATAGTCGTGAGAGGTAATTTCTAAAGCTGTCCGTCAGGGTGGGCCGGGGCTGACCCATTGGATAATGGGCCAGCCCGGGAGATGGACTTAGGGAAGCGACTCGACGGTGACGACCGGCTCGGCAGTGATCGGTTCCTCCTGAACTGCCTCTTGTAAGGAAGCTTCGCCTTCAGAAGGAGCGATATGAGAATCGTCCGTTGATGCTACCGGCTCTTCACTCTTGGATTCACTGAGAGAGGGAGACGTCATCGACAATTGGAGGTCGTCTTCTTGTGGCGTTGAGGAAGGCAGGAACGCCACATGCGCCCGTCGGTTTTGTTCAAAACAGGCCTGGGTCTCTTCCTGGCAGACCTGGCCGTCTTTCCCCAAGGTTTCCACCTGGACGTCCGCCTCTGGGATGCCGAGTGAAACCAGGTACGTTTTGACGGACTGGGCCCGCTTGAGTCCCAGCGCTTTGTTATAGGCATCCGGCCCTTGGGGGTCGGTATGCCCCACAATACGAAGGGTGCCGGTCCACCCCTCCGGCCTGTTCTCCATCCTGGCTTTGATCACCTCTTTGGCCTCGTCGGATAAGGTCCATCCATTGAAAGCAAAATAGACATCTGTCTCTTCCATCGGTTGGTTGGCAAGGGGGCCAGCGATCGGGGCGATCGGATTGGTCAACGGCTCTTCGGCCAAGGGCTGGCTGAATGCCATCGGGTCGGAAACGGTGGGTTGCGGGTCGGTAGAGGCAAAGGCACTGGCCAGTTGCGCTCTATCGATTCCCTGAGAAGCGGTCGCCGGAAGAGGCTCCTCCTCGGAATACATCATAAGGCCGCCTAAGCCAAGGACCAGGGCCAGTATCCCTGATGCCAGGTAGATAATCTCCTTGGTATCCGATTGACCTGAGCCGGTCTCAGAGGATGGGGTTGGCGAGTTGTCTTGTGGTACTGCTGGCTGAGGAATTTTGAAATTCATGGCTGTCTCCTTTGTGAAGTCGTTCTAGATGTTTGGCACGACCGGTTGTTGTGCACGCTGCTTGATTGAAAAATCCGCCTGTTGGCTCCTGTGGTTGTTCACCTCCTTTCCGGGCACGAATGCGAATGTTGAAACCGCCTATCGCAAAGGCCTTGCCATGACGATAAAATTAAAAAGACATTTAAAAACAATGAGTTAAGTCTTATTTTGGCTGGTTAGATTTGCGTGGATTGCGGGGATGCATGCGTGGATGCGGGGCCATCCCCGCATCACATAAAATAAAATCCCCCGCTTTTGTAGGGCGGGGCTAGGGGGAGGTAAGTTTCTTCTAAGTTTACTTCGCTACGAACCCAAGAGCCTTAGCCTACACTGAACCGGAAAATTGGTGTCATCATTACTTTCCGTGTTGCCGGGTTTCGCCCCGGCGGTCGAGCCACTTTTGTTTCGGCAAAAGTGGCCAAAACCATTGACGCCCCGCCCGGCCTCAGAAGAATGATCGGACGCGAAGGAGGAAGAGGCGGGCTAAATCGCAGCGCTCGAACAAGCCCGCCAAGATGAAGAGGGTCCGATCATGGGACGGGCGGAAGGCGTCGGAGTTCTTAAGGAATTTGTCATCCCGAGCCAGGGCGAGGGATCTGTGCCCAGCCGGACGATTATCTTCGTGCCGAAAAAGAGCCCAGGTGGATTTAAGCATTTGACTTCGACCTCGAGGAATTCTGGAAGAGACACGAATCTTTCCTTGACATTTTTCAACATTTATTAAACGATGTTTCCGGTTTGGAGGTTTAGGAGAATTGCTGGATGAATCTGCATTCCGGTGAGCGGGCTTTGAGCTGATTCAAGAAGGTGGTGTGATGCCCATACGCATAAGATCCCACAATTCGCTCGCCGGTCGTTAGTCATCATCACATTACTCATGACCAGCACATCCGACGATTCGCCAAAATTGATCATGCCAAACGGAAATATCGAGGGTAACGCTTCGTTGAGTTAATTGAAAGAGATTATGAGTAAACCTCTTTTTGTCGGTTCCCGAGCAAAGCTCCAACGCGCGGCAAGGTTCGTTGATGAACTCGAAACCGCGCTAAATGAATACAACCAAGGCGACCCAGTCACGGGGCGCATTGATTCCACCAAAATGCCTCCTGAGTTAATAATTGACTATAAGGGCTTACCCCTTGAGGTTGGAGCAATTTTGGGTGACGCTATACATAATATGCGAACTGCGCTAGACCTCATGGCTTCTGAATTGGCCAGAATTAATGGAAAAAGCGATAAAGATATCTATTTTCCCTTTGCCGCGTCGATTGCTGATTTCCCGGATGCAATCAAGCGAAAAAATTTTCAAAAAGCGGGCGAAGACGCAGTAGCACTCTTGAAAAAATTCGCGCCGTACAGGGGCGGAAACGAAAGGTTGAGGGCCATACACGACATTGATATTGAAGATAAACATACTGCGATACTGGACACGGAGAAAAAGATGAATATCCAGGCTCAGGTTGCTTATGATATGTCAAATCCAGAGATAAATAGGGTTTCCCTTAACGGTAGTACAATCCAACACTTCTTCGCGAACGAAAGCCCTCTGAAAGGTCTGCCGGTCGTTGATACGCTGAGGGAGCTGTTAGGCCATGTTGGTGAAATCCTTGACTCATTTTCGAGCATGGTTGATCTTCGCAGCTCTGCCGACGACGATATCCGAACCCGTCCTGAGTCCCGGAATGATGGCTAACTCCTCCTCGTTAGTGTGAGCGTTGATCCTACAAAAAGCCTCCTGGCAATCCCATGAGCGAGTACGTTGATTATCTCAAAGAAGTGTTCGCGGAATTTGGACCCATTCAGCCACGACGCATGTTCGGTGGCTATGGGATCTTCCACAAGGGGCTAATGTTCGGTCTGGTTGTAAATGATGTGTTGTATCTCAAAGCCAACGATACAGCTGCGAAGTTTTTCGAAGAACGAGGATTAGACCAATTCCAGTACGAAAAAAGAGGCAAGGCGGTCAAGATGTCGTTCTATATGGCACCCGAGGACATCTTTGACGATCCGGAGGAAGCGAAGATCTGGGCAGGGCGATCATATGAAGCGGCTGTTCGCTCAAAGAAACCGGCGAAGAAGGCCAAGAAATAGAAGTGAGGATCTGATGTTCGGGCTTGGGGTCAGGTTTTGCAATATGACAGTGGATTGTCACCCATTGAAATAGTTGGGTGAAGCCGAAAGGGGATTGCGTGATTGCAAGACGTGCCTTCAAAAATGACCTCAGAAACTTCCTACTTTCTCCCTTTCCTTGACCGACGCCTGCCGTTCGGCCCCATGGGCGGATGTTCTTATCTGTCGGCGGGCCTTGTCTGAGCCCTTCAACAATATTCAGGGTAGACTTCGCGAGTTGGCCCTCAAAGCTAAGGGGCTCATTGTTTCAGCAGTCTCTTTTGGCCTTGTAGTGTGGCCGAGCAGTGCAGCCGATACCGGAGTAAAGTCGCGCATTGTTTGAGCGCAGCGAGTTTGCGCGACGCCGGTGTCGGCGAACCGCGCAGCAACCGTGTTGAAAGTCAAGGCACTGTACCCTGAACTATCCTTCTTGAGGCTGCCACGCAGAGCTGTCTACCTGAAGATAATACTCACGCATTTTGGCATTGAGCCTGACGAGCATTTTTCGCATCACCGCCACCAGCGCAACTTTTTTGGGCTTCTTCCCGCGTTCCACGAGATGCTGATAAAACTGCTTCATCCCGGGATCATGCTGAATGGCACTGAGGACGGCCATATAGAGTGCACAACGTATTTGGATCCGCCCTCCACGAATATGGCGGGTGCCTCGTCTCATTCCACTATCGATATTATGAGGTGCCACGCCGACTAAACTGCTGATTTGTTTATTCCCAATGCGGCCTAACTCGGGAAGCTCCGCCAGCAAGGTTGCCACCGTTAAAGGTCCAAGACCTTTGATCGGCTTGACCACGTCATGAGCATGGGCGAGGGACTGGTGCCGCTTCATCAGCGTGGCCATCCGAGCATCCATCTCCTGGATTTCTTCTTTGAGGACCCGCAGCAGCCGTTGAATGGATTGGGTTGCCAGATCATCGGGCGCTTTTTCCAATCGGTTTTTTTTAATCGTTGCGAGCTCAACCAACTGGCGGCGACGCTTGACCAATTGAGCGAGCTCGGATTGCTCGTGCGAAGGCCCCACCATAGTTCTGGGGCTCATCACGTGCCCATAGTCGGCCAGCACGGCGGCGTCAATGGCATCCGTTTTCGCCAATCGTCCCTTCGCTCTGGCAAATTCTCGCACTTGCCTCGCATTCACCTTCGCCAGCGAGAAGCCCTGGTCGAGCAGTATGGCCTGCAAGGGATGTTCATAGCCCCCGGTCGGCTCAATCACAATCAAAGGCCGAGCCTGGCGTTGGCCAATCCAGGCCAATAAGGCAGTCATACCTTTCAGATGATTCGGCACTCGTAGAGTCTGCTGATCATGATGGCAACAGGCATCCAAGTACTGTTTCGAGACATCAATGCCAATCGTGGTCGTGGTGTGTGTCATCGTTTCCTCCTCCTTGTATGCGGGCGACAGAGCCCAACCAACCGTTCGAACATCAACGATGGCCGGAGGATCTTGCTGCGCGACGAAGACCATTCAAGGGAACATCGCGATCGTACCCGGCCCTTGCGACGAAGTGGCCACCTCGTCACAAGCCTTCCCCAAACTACCAAGCAAGGAAGGAAAAACAAACATACAAGGAAAAACAAACATACAAGGGAACCCGAAGGGCCACAGTACGGCCAAGATGGTTTTGACTACTTTGGCCGAAACCAAAGTAGTTCGGCTGCCGGGCCGAAACCCGGCAGCACCAGTGAGTTTAATGATGTTCCTGAACAGGGCGGAAATTATTTTGAACTAATTTGACGATCCCGAGGAAGCGAAGATCTGGGCCGTTCGATCATATGAATCGGCTGTTCGCATAAAAAGAACCTGTGAAGAAGGCGAAGAGAAAAAAGTGAATATCTGACGTTCGCAGGTAGGTATTGCCTGAGCTAGATTCTTCGCCTCGGGCTCAGAATTACAACCTTGGTTGAGTTCTAGCTGTTTGCTCTGGGGCGGTCTGCCTTTCCTGTCACCCTCTTATACAGAATCAGGCTCTTGGTAGAATTGCCCCCACAAGGGCAACAGCAACAGATGGGCGCCACTCTCCTTCAGCAATGTTTGGTTCGTCAACTAGTCGGTTTTCCGCTATAATGCCATGAAACCTGTAGGATGATGATATGAACGATTTGTCCGGAATTATGCTAGATCCCCAAGTTGTAGGCGGAAAACCTTGCCTCCGAGACTGCGCATTAAGCAATGTCCCTCATTACTTGCCTTCAACCCATTTGCTCAATTGACCCTGAGTCTTGGAGGTGGCCCGTATGAATGCTTCAATTAAATCTCTGGGTATTGACCAGCTCCCTATTGAGGAACGGCTGGCCCTGGTAGAGGAAATTTGGGATAGCATTGCGGCTGATAGTGCGGCCGTCCCACTCACCGAGGCCCAACGCGCTGAGCTCCAGAAGAGAATCGAAGAGGATGATGCTCATCCAGACGATTTGACATCGTGGGAACAGGTGAAAGCTTCCACTCTTTCCCGCCTCGGGAAATGAGTTTGCAGCCGTTTTTTCGAAGAGCTGCTCGTCTTGAGTATGACGAAGCGGCCGGTTGGTATGAAACTCAGAAGCCCGGACTGGGTGGAGAGTTCGTGGCAGAAATCGAAAGGGCGCTGCTGCAAGCCTGTGAAAATTCACAACGCTTTCCGAAGATGCTTCAGGACGTGCGCTGCATACGTGTACGACGATTTCCGTTCTCAATCTTCTTCCGTATCCGAAACGATCGGCTCATCGTGCTATCGGTATTTCACGCCCGGCGTAATCCGATGGTCTGGCGTGAGCGGACTTAACAATACGTTCCAAACGACGTGCTAAGCATCTACGCACCTGAGCGCATGCGTTGTGCCTACAAAAAACCTCCTGAGCAGTCGTATGACCAAGTATGTTGAATATCTCAAAGAAGTGTTCGCGGAATTTGGACCCATTCAGCCACGACGCATGTTCGGTGGCTATGGGATCTTCCACAAGGGGCTAATGTTCGGTCTGGTTGTAAATGATATGTTGTATCTCAAAGCCAACGATACGGCTGCGAAGTTTTTCGAAGAACGAGGATTAGACCAATTCCAGTACGAAAAAAGAGGCAAGACGGTCAAGATGTCGTTCTATATGGCACCCGAGGGCATCTTTGACGATCCGGAGGAAGCGAAGATCTGGGCAGGGCGATCATATGAAGCGGCTGTTCGCTCAAAGAAACCGGCGAAGAAGGCCAAGAAAAAGAAGTGAGGATCTCATGTTCGCAACGAAGGGCATTGCGAGGGCTGGATTCTTCGCCTCGGGCTCAGAATGACACCGTGATTGGGGCTTAAGCAAGCGACAATTTTCTCCTTCTACTTTTTCTCCTAATCACCTCGGTTGGACCAGCGTCGGAGGCCGTTGGGTGTCTAGGTCGGCGTAGAAGTCTTTGCCTTCATGGTTGATGACGGTAAAGGCCGGGAAGTCTTCTACTTCGATTTTCCATACTGCTTCCATACCTAAATCTTCGAATTCCAGAACCTCCACTTTTTTGATGCTGTGTTCGGCCAGTCGCGCGGCGGGGCCGCCGATGGAGCCGAGATAAAACCCGCCATGTTTCCCACAGGCCTCACGCACCTGTTTTGAGCGGTTGCCTTTCGCCAGCATGACCATGCTGCCACCCACGGCTTGAAACTGATCCACGTAGGAATCCATGCGTCCGGCGGTGGTGGGACCGAACGATCCTGAGGCGTGTCCCTGTGGTTTTTTGGCCGGGCCGGCGTAATAGACTACATGGTCTTTGAGGTATTGGGGCAGGCCTTTTCCCGCATCCAACTGCTCCTTGAGTCGGGCATGGGCGATGTCCCGGGCGACGACGATGGGACCGGTGAGAGAGAGTCGTGTGGCCACGGGATGCTTGCGAAGTTCTGCCAGGATTTCTCCCATCGGCCGGTTGAGGTCGATCTTGACGACACGCCCGCCCAGGTCTTGTTCGGTGACGTCCGGGAGGTATTTAGCCGGGTTGGTTTCAAGCTGTTCGAGGAAGATGCCTTCCCTGGTGATCTTGCCCAGGATTTGGCGGTCCGCCGAACAGGAGACGCCCAATCCCACCGGGCAGGACGCGCCGTGACGCGGCAGGCGAATCACCCGCACGTCGTGCGCGAAGTATTTTCCGCCAAATTGCGCGCCGATGCCGGTCTCTGCGCAGAGCTGGAAGATTTGTTCTTCCATGTCCAGGTCACGGAACGCGCGCCCCTGCGGATTTCCAGAGGTGGGGAGGTTATCCAGATAATGGCAGCTGGCGAGTTTGACCGTCTTTAAGGTGAATTCGGCGGACAGGCCGCCCACGACCAGAGCCAGGTGATAGGGGGGACAGGCGGAAGTGCCGAGCGACCGGATTTTTTCCGCTACGAAGGCCAGGAGGGATTTGGGATTAAGCAGAGCTTTGGTCTCTTGAAAGAGAAACGTTTTGTTGGCGGAGCCACCGCCCTTGGCAATAAATAAAAATTGATACTCCGACCCCGGTTTGGTGTAAAGGTCGATCTGGGCCGGAAGATTGGTGCCGGTATTTTCTTCGGTGTACATGTCGAGCGGGGCCATCTGTGAATATCGCAGGTTGCGGATATCGTAGGCGTCAAAGATGCCCCGGGAAATGGCTTCGGCATCACGGCCGGTGGTGAAGACCTGTTGCCCTTTATATCCCATGGCGATGGCTGTGCCTGTATCCTGGCAGCCTGGCAACACACGGCCCGCGGCGATGTTAGCGTTTTTGAGGAGTTCCATGGCGACAAAGCGGTCGTTATCGGAGGCCTCGGGGTCGTCCAGGATTTTGGCCAACTGGGCGAGGTGACCGGGTCGCAATAAATGTGCGACGTCATCCATGGCCTCCCGCGCCAGGAGCGTGAGGGCCTCGGGTTGGACCTTAACGATTTCCTGGCCTTCGAAGGTTGAGGTAGACACATACTCGGACGTGAGTTTTCGGTAGGTCGTGGTATCCGCCGCGTGTTCAAAGATTTCCTGATACTGAAAAGCTGCCATTCCTGCTCATCCTTTCTTTCATCTTTAACGGAAGAAGTCCATTCGCTGTCCTACGGTAATCGTTGAGCGGTATTCTTTGCAATATAGCCTGTTTAGGACCGCCCACTTTGGTTTATATTCGGAAAAACTTCAAGTGAGTCTGGAAATTTTTGTCGATTTCCTTCTAGGCATTTCTGGCCTTCATAAGGAAAAAGCAGGGCCAGTTAGCCAGATTTGTTGTTACAACTCCCATATCTGTCTTTTTCTGTGCTGAATCATTCTATTTTTCCTCCTGACGTTTGTGGTATTTCTGGTGACTTCGTGCGAATTTTCTTTTAAGGTACAAGCCTGCAAGGAATTTTATGATGACGATGGAGTCTGATTGACGATGAAAGCTTTGATGTTTACCAATGAATTTCCCCCGTACACTTACGGCGGAGCCGGGGCGCATGTGGAATATTTGAGCCGGGAATTGTCGCACCTTCTTCCCGTAGAAGTCCGTTGTTTCGGGGATCAACAGGTGGACCAGGGAAACCTGAAGGTTCAAGGGCTCCCCTTAGGAGAGACTCCGTTGGGGGCACCCAAACCCCTGCACTCGGTCTTTGGCGCTGTGCACCGTTGTTGGCAGATGAATGCCGATGGAGTGGATGCGGACCTGGTCCATTGCCATACCTGGTATACGCATTTAGGAGGTATTCTGGCCAAGCTCAATTACGGGATTCCACTGGTGATCACCACCCATTCGTTGGAGCCTCTTCGGCCATGGAAACGGGAACAACTGGCCGGTGGCTATGATTATTCATTATGGGTCGAGAAGGCGGCGCTGGAGATGGCTGACGCCATTATTGCCGTTTCCGAAGGAACGAAGAAGGATATTCTGAGATTGTTCCAGGTCCCCGAAGAACGGGTTCATGTCATCCATAACGGGATTGATCTTCAGGAATTTCAGAAGGTGCAAAGCCATGCGGTCTTAACCCGATACGGGATTCCCACTGGAAAACCCTATGTCCTGTTTGTGGGCAGGATCACCCGGCAGAAGGGTATTATCTATTTAATTAAAGCTCTTTCCTATTTGGATGAGGAGTTTCCCGTCGTGTTATGCGCCAGCTCTCCGGATACGCCGGCGATGGCGGCGGAAGTGAAAGAGGCGCTTGAGGAGGTGTCCGCGCATCGCGGGCATATTTATTGGATACAGGATATCCTCGACAAACCAAGCCTTATTGAGTTGTATTCCCATGCCGGTGTCTTTTGCTGCCCTTCCATTTATGAACCATTCGGGATTATCAATTTAGAGGCTATGGCCTGTGAAGTTCCCGTCGTGGCTTCTGCCGTCGGTGGGATTCCCGAAGTCGTGGTGGAGGATGAAACAGGGTTTTTAGTGCCGGTTGACCAATTTGAGGAAGCTCCCTTTACGCCGAAAGATCCAGAACGGTTTGCGCAGGAGTTGGCCGATCGCTTGAATCAACTCATGCGAGATCCTGAATTACGGGAGCCCATGGGTAAAGCGGGGAGACGACGGGCGGAAGAACTCTTTGGCTGGGACAAGATTGCCAAACGTACCAAAGCGTTGTACGAAATCGTTCTAAAGAATATATAGACAGGTGCCTTGGGGGGAATCCATGCAGACGGAAATGGTGAAAAGAGGTTGGCTGATCATGGAGGAAACCAGGGGAGACCTTTTGACAGGAACGGTTTGATAGGAGCTTAAGGGCCGGCAGCTTCTGGGCGCTTAACCGGGATCGCGCCCCGTTTGAAACATGGTCTCCAGGCGCTGCACTTCATCTTTGCGTCGGTGACGTTCTTCTATGAGCAGGGAGATCACGGAATTCCAAAAGGCGACTTCAGCCTGCGAGCCATCGGTTAATCGCTGATCTCTCCATTCTGTCGCAAAACGGGTATACACGCGAATCTCGCAGTCGTTAAAACTTCTCAGCGAGTCAATCAGTTCGTCTTCAGCATTCATAGGTCAATTGGCCTTCCTCAAGGTGTACATTCGAATCATGAATTCTGGCAACAGGCAGCATGAAAGTGTGTATCGGCCATTCATGGAACGTTCCTTAGAGGGACTGTTGAAAAATTGCGCCAACGGCGTTGTTGAGAGGAAAAAAATCGCATGAACATTCTGATGAAAAAAATGTTATCAGGTTTGGGGAATGCTTACCGGTGCATCGGGCTTAGTCTGGTATTGGGAATGCTTATGGGCTGTGGAGAAGATCCCCGGCAGGTTTTTGAAACCGCCCGGTTTGAGGAGCAACAGCATAATCGAGCTCATGCCCAGGAGCTCTACGAACAAATTATTCAGCAATATCCTGACAGTGAATTTGCGGAGAAAGCCCGACAGCGACTGGAGGCGTGGAAAACAGAAAGTCCGGAAGGGGAAAAGTGATTGGACGGGTTAGGAGTAGTGTTCGGGATCAACGCCGGTACGATACATGTATTCCAATCGCCTGATATCCTGATCCCGCCGCATTCGTTCATCAATGCACAGGTTCACGACGGTATTCCAAAATCCTGCTTCCGCTATTGAGCCTGCTTCCATCCGTTGATCGCGGAATTCGCTGGCGAAACAGGTATAGCGTTGCAAGTCGCCGTCTTCAAAGTCCCGCAGGAAACTCGCTAAATCTTCCGTATGGGTCATGGGTCCGTTGGGGTGGCTCATGGAATCCATTATGGAAAATATATCGGTTTGGGCCCCCTGAATTCTTGAGCTTTTCGGAGGAAATTCTTCATGATTCCGGCGAGAGTTCTGTTCTCGAAAATACCCGCTCACCGGAAAAATTGCTCATTTCTTAAAATTCTTAAGCGTTGGTTTCTTCTCTGCGGAGATTTTCGGTCGCTTACGAAAATGTCGTTGAGATCTCCCGGGATGAGACAAATGAACTGTTCATTCACCGCTTCCCCAATGTGGCATTCCGGGCATGTGACATCGGGGTGCCGTGGGTCGGTCGAGAGAGGTTCTTAGAGAATTTATTTTTCTGAACTTGATCTGGTGCGGGTTGTTGGCGGGATACGTTAGGGAATTGAGGAGAATAAGCCTATTCCTGGAATCCACAAGCCATGAGCCCTATGCAAAGAGGGTATTGCCTGTGAGACAATTGCATACGGTTCAATTCTCACGATTCCTGGTTGGGTGTCTTGGAGGAGCAGGTGATGAAGAATCATCGGAAAAAGCGATCCAGTAAATCGGGTCTGCCGCCCGGGACACCGGTCCATATCGGCGAACAAAAACTTGAGATCATGTCCTTGAGAGCGCTGATCTATTCAGAGCACGCTTTCCAGGAATTTCAAACTGACCGGGTGGATGAGATTGTGCCGTTGGCTACTAATCCAACCAACAAGTGGATCACGGTTCAGGGCATTCATCATATCGAGGGCCTTCAGCAGTTGGGGGCCGCCTTTGGACTTCATCCCTTGGTGGTGGAAGATATCGTTAATACCGATCAGCGGCCAAAAATCGAAGACTATGGCGATTACCTGTTTATTGTGCTGAAAGCCGTTTCGCGGCATGACCAGGGTCACTCGTTGATGGTGGAGCAGGTCAGCTTGATTGTGGGGGGTAATTTTGTCTTGTGTTTTCTGGAGGGGAACGATGATCCTTTTGTCAGCCTCCGGGAACGACTGCGCAGTGAAAAAGGCCGCTTGAGAAAAACGGGGTCTGATTATCTCACCTACGCTCATCTTGACACGATCGTGGACCAATACTTCCCTCTGTTGGAAAAAATTGGAGAAGATATTGAAGAGCTTGAAAATCGACTCATTGCGCAAGCTGATCGAGAGTCGCTGAGAACGTTACATCAGTTTAAACGGGAGATGATTCTCCTTCGCAAAGCCATTTGGCCGCTTCGGGAGGTGCTCAGTCATTTGGAGCGTGGAGAATCTCCGCTGATTCAATCGTCCACGCATATCTATTTGCGGGACGTGTATGACCATACGATTCAGTTGATTGAGACGACGGAAACCTACCGCGATATGCTGGGGGGCATGATGGATATTTATCTCACCAGTTTAAGCAATAAACTGAATGAGACCATGAAAGTCCTGACCGTGATTGCCACGATTTTTATTCCATTAACCTTTATTGTGGGCGTCTATGGGATGAACTTTAAGGTAATGCCGGAATTGGAATGGCCGTGGGGGTATCCGCTTGTGATGGGGGTGATGCTCTTTCTCGCGATCGGCATGTTGTGGAGTTTTCGAAGAAAGCATTGGATTTGATCGTCGAGGTAGGCAGCGTTACAACCGGACTGTTTGCGAAAACACATGAATGACGATCACTCCGGCGATGATTAATCCCATCCCAATGACCGCTGGGGCATCAGGTATTTCCCGAAAGGCGATCGCCCCGACGAGCGCCAGGAGAACAATGCCTACGCCGGACCAGATGGCGTAGGCGATGCCGACCGTCATGCTTCGCAATACCAGGCTTAAAAGATAAAACGCCGCGGCATATCCAATAACCACTAACAGACTTGGGCCTAATTTGGTGAAACCTTCCGCCGCCTTCAGGGAACTGGTCGCAATGACTTCGGCCACAATAGCCATGAACAAATACATATAGGTCATAGGGGCAATCCTTTCGGTGCTTCCTCTGTCAAGAAGAGGCGTTCATGTTGGTCAACCGAAATGTTCGGAGACGCGTGCTCCGACGGTTCGGCTGCTTGAAGGTTACTCTGCATTGAGCATCCGGATCTCCCTTTGGGGGAAAGGGATCTGAATGTGGTCGGTTCGAAATTCCTCCACAATGGCCTGGTACAGTTCTGCCTGGGCTGGCACATAATCCGGAATGGCCACCCACGGTTTGACGGATATATTGATTGACGAATCTCCCAAGAGGGTAATGCCAATCACTGGCTCCGGATCCTGTAATACGCGCGGGTTGGCCATGACGATTCTTCGAACGGAAGCCAGGGCTTGCGTAAGATCGGTGCCATAGGCCACGCCCACCATCAAATCGAGTTGGCGGATCTTTCCATAGTTATGCAGAATTTCGCCAATAATCTTCCGGTTGGGAATGACCACGATGGAACGATCCAGATGACGCAGCTTGGTTGTGAAAATGTCGATCGTCTGTACTTCACCATGTTCTCCCAGGATATCGATAAATTCCCCGACCCGAAACGGCTTGGTAAAGATTATACTCAGCCCGGCAAAGAGGTTGAGGAATACTCCCTGTAATGCCAGCCCGATGCCGACGCCGGCGACACCGAGTCCGGCAATCAGGGGGAAGATCTGAATCCCGAATTGTTGAAGTACCACCAGCAGGGTGAAAAGAAAAATGATGCCCTTCACAATCCGGATAATGAGCAGTCGGATCGGAGTTTCCATTTCAATTTTGGCCAGGGCTCGATGGGTATACTGACCGGCTGATCTGGCCAGGAAGGCACCAATCGCCAGAATCAGTAATGCGCTACCGGCTTGCAGTCCGTACTGAATGACTAACTCCATGCTAATGGCCGTTCCCAACATGTCGGTTTCTCCAGGTGAAGGTGGTGGCTCTGTGTCCAGGCTGGATAGCCTAACGGAAAAGCCACAGGATAACTATATGGAGAGCCTTGAGGATGTCATTTTTGAAACACTTGTGACAGGCCAACGCGTGTTCCCCAAAAAATGAGTTGCACCAAAAAGAGCGATTGCGCTAAGAAAGGCTATAATGAAAGATGTTGTGTGGGGATGGTGAAAGAGGGAGGAGTGTAATGAGATCTCATATTCGGGTTGTGGTGTCAATGGTTCTGGGACTTTTGGCCATGCAGGGAATGGGTGTGGGCTTTCATGGCCAAGCCTTAGCAGAGTCCGTTCGGCTCCAAGAGGGATTAGGGAGACATCATTTTCCTATCTCCTCCAAAGGGACAATGGCGCAGCGGTTTTTTGATCAAGGGCTGATTCTGTCATTTGGATTTAATCATGCTGAAGCTGCCAGATCTTTCAGAGAATCTCAACAGCGCGATCCGAACTGCGCCATGTGTTATTGGGGGGAGGCGTTGGTACTTGGTCCGAATATCAATGCGCCGATGGATCCTTCGGTCGTTCCTCAGGCTTTTGCCGCGGTGCAAAAGGCGTTAGCGCTGAAAGAACAGGCTACTGATAAAGAAATCGCCCTCATTCAGGCCTTGGCGACGCGCTACTCCAAAGAGGTTGTGGCCGATCGGTCCTCACTCGATGCGGCCTATGCTGAGGCGATGCGGGCTGTCGCCAAGCAGTTTCCTGACGATCCGGCCGTTGGCGCGTTGTTGGCTGAAGCGCTCATGGACCTGCATCCCTGGGATTTTTGGAGCAAGGGGGGAGAGCCAAAACCCTGGACACCGGAAATTGTGTCGACGCTAGAGAGCGTGTTGGACCAATCCGCCAGTCATCCCTTAGCCATTCATCTCTATATTCATGTGATGGAAGCCTCCCCGAATCCCGAGAAGGCTCTTTCCGATGCTGAACGATTGCCCGCTCTTGTCCCCGGGTCAGGACATCTTGTCCACATGCCCGCCCATATCTATATCCGTGTTGGGCGTTATCGTGATGCCGTGATGGCTAATCAAGAGGCGATCAATGTGGATGAGTACTATCTACGTCACTCACACGAGGAAAGTATTTATACGGCAGCCTATGTTCCTCACAATCATCATTTCCTGTGGGCGGCGGCGATTAAGATCGGGTTGCAGCAGTTGGCGATGCAAGCGGCTTTGAATACGGCGACTCAAGTGAATCCTGCAATGATGCGGGATCCTGGTTTTGGGGGAACCCTGCAACATTTTTGGTCCATTCCCCTTTATACGAAAGCCTTATTCGGGAATTGGGCGGAAATTCTCTCAGAACCCGCGCCACCGGTGGATTTACTGTATCCCACGGCTATCTGGCATTATGCCCGTGGGTTGGCATGGGTTCGTCAAGGGAAATTAGACGCTGCCCAACAGGAACTCGCGCACCTCACGAGGAGTGCCCGTGACCCTGCTGTGGCCAACCTGACTATTTTTGATTTGAATACCGTCGTCAGTATTCTCAATATCGCGGAGGCGGTGCTGGCTGGAGAAATTGCTGCGGCCCAGGGTGATTATGAGATCGCGGTGCGTCAGGTGCACCGGGCTGTTCAACTGGAGGATGGATTGCATTATACGGAACCGAAGGATTGGTATCTGCCGTCCCGCCAGGTTTTGGGTGCGGTACTTCTGGAAGCCGGGAAGCCCGTTGAAGCAGAACAGGCATTTCGAGAAGATCTTCAGGCTCACCCTCAAAGCGGGTGGTCGCTTTTTGGGTTGGAACAGAGTTTGCGGGCGCAGGGGAAAACCGAAGAAGCCGAGAGTGTCCACCAAAATTTTCGGCAAGTGTGGAGTGACGCGGATGTGACCTTGACGGCTGCCAGGTTTTAAGACGATCAGATTTGGGCAAGTCTTATTGCCTGGACTTTTCGGCCTCTTCAGACGAGGGGTTGGCAATTTTTCTTCTCAGTCTTCCCGTCCCATTCGTATTTGGAGTCAATGGGTTGGGGTGGGATATGATGGGCTGTCTCCTGCAAGATTGCGCTTGTTCATCGGAGCGTTGTTGCGGCACAGGGAAATCCTGATCCCTGTGTGGCCTGGCTTTCTCCACTTCGAGAGGGGACACGAGCCAAAATGGCAAAACTTTCCACCTGATTCCGCCACTCTTCTTTCTGTTGTTTGTATGAAAATTTGGGTTTCTGCCCTTCCGTTTATTTAAGTTTCTCTTTTTATTCTCCGACAATAAGTTCAACATGGCCTACGGAGTTTGTGAACATTTCATGCAACCCATCTCAGTGGTTGGCCCCCTTGGGGATTGTGCAGGGTTTTTTTATAGCGATCATCAACCTGATCCACGGAGTACTCCTTGAGTCGACGTTCTATCGGAATTCCTTGTACCACGATGCCTAAGGCTACCAATGGAGGTGGTTTGTTACGGTTACAGGAAATCGCTGACCGGCGTATGATTCCCGGAGTATTGTTGTTTTCGGGTTCCGGAGACGTGTTGTTTATGAATTCCGAAGCCGATGCGTTAAGCCGACAGATTATGGGAGTCCGTCATGGGGCAGACGCACCGGATGTGTTGCCCGCCGAAGTCTTGGAATTATGTGCGTCTCTTCGGAACTTGTTGGACAGTCCCGAGAATCTGATGCCAGGGGGACAGCACGAGATGCGACGGGTGATCGGTGATGTACAATCGCCGGTGTTACTGCGCGGCTTTCCGTTAGCGCCCCATTCTGAGAAGGATGAGGCCTGCATGCTCATCATTATGGAAAAAATCGGGCGCGAACGTCGGGTGGTGCCCGATCAAGCGAAGGATCAGTTTCGGTTAACGGATCGGGAAGTGGAAATTGTGAAATACATCAGTGAGGGATGGACCAATAAAGAAATCGCCCGGCATCTGGGTATTAGCGAACACACGGTCAAAGAGCACGTACGACATCTTCTGAAAAAGACGAAAACAACCACTCGAACGGGCATTCTCGCGCAAATCTTCCAGGATACCTAACCCAACCCCATTTTCGGAGATTGGCTCTTCTCTCTTTTCTCCTTTGGTCTCGAGCAGCCTGTTTTTCTTCCAGTGCCAATGGAGCTCTCTTTTCTCGAAACGTTCATTGTACTTGACCTGTGCGCCTCGAATTCTTCGCTATCCGGGGGATTTGTCGGTGGAACGGCTCGTTTTGGCGTGTGAGGCCCTGGTGGTAGAAGGGGGCAATTATGAGCGTTCCTTCTTTCGGCCCGGTGAACCATTGCATAGATCAGATATGACCTGCATTGATGAAATATTGTATTATGCAACCAGCGTGTGATTGTCACCATCGGGCTTAGGGTAATATCCCTGCCCGATATTCGTTTATCTCTATCTCCCTGGGGTTGGTCATTCCTCCGTCTCCACTCTCGGTGCACGATACGCTTCATCTTGATGAGCCGGGGCTCGTCCGGGCTCTTCAATCTGGCGATGAAAAAGTGTTCACCGCTGTGATGGATTGGTATTCCGGTTCGTTATTGCGGTTAGCCATGTCCTCTGTGCCGAGTCGGGCCGTTGCCGAAGAAGTCGTCCAGGAAACCTGGATGGGGGTGTTGGAAGGCATCCATCGGTTTGAGGGCCGATCGTCTTTTAAAACCTGGCTCTTTCGGATTTTGACCAATCGTGCGAAAACACGAGGAATACGGGAGAGTCGCTATGAGGCGTTCGGGTTGAGTGCTTCTTCTACGGGTGCTGATGAGGGATCCTCTTTAGAAGATTCCCTGTTTGTGGCGGAGGGTTCCGGAAAGGGCCATTGGGTAGACCCTCCTCAGGCCTGGGAGCCGGATACGCCGGAACGGGTGTTACTGTCAAAGGAATGCCGGTCGGTCATTGAAAACGCGATTGAACGTTTGCCGGGTACTCAGCGGCAGGTGATGACCTTGCGCGATATCGAGGGTGTCAGTTCCGAAGAGGTCTGTAACATTCTTGAGATTAGCGAGACGAACCAACGGGTGTTGTTACACCGGGCGCGCACCAAAGTCCGGCGAGAGCTCGCGCTCTACATCCAGGAGAATAAGACGTAATACCAATGGATACGAATTTCAAACACAAGCTTTTGGGGCATATGGCGGGAAATTTTACCTGCCGGGAGATTGCCCAGCTTGTGACGGATTACCTGGAAGGTTCGTTGACTTTTTCCGAGCGTGTACGGTTTCAACTGCATTTGGGTTTGTGCTTTGCCTGCCGCAATTATTTACGCCAAATGAAATTCACGATTACGACCCTCCGCCAATTACCTGTTGAACCTGTTCCCCCTCATGTGAAGGAGGAACTGCTTCAACGGTTTCGTGCCTGGAAACGGCAATCCCCTGAACCTGCAGAGAACCCTGAAGCTGACTAGGTCTTCGGGTTTTCTTCCGGTGCGGGCCCCTTCTCCCGTTCCATCTAATGTGGTAAACAGGACGGGGGAACTTCTGTCCCTTCTTTCTCATGCGAATTCATCGGTATTGATATCAGCGAAGGAGTCAATTATGGCCTTGAAAGATTCGACGATGCTTCCGTTGGGGACGCCCTTGCCTCACTTTGAATTGCCTGATGTCCGGACAAGTCATGTCATTTCTCCTGACATTTTCGGCGGGAAACAAGCCATTCTGGTGATGTTTATTTGCCGACATTGCCCCTATGTGGTTCATGTGCAGGAGGGATTGGCAAAGCTAGGCCGGGATTATCAAGGAAAAAATGTTGGGATTGTGGCGATCAGTAGTAATGACGTGAAGAATTATCCTCAAGACTCACCGCCAAGATTGAAAGAGATGGCGGAGGAATTAGGGTTGACTTTTCCCTATTGTTATGACGAGTCCCAACAGGTGGCTAAGGCCTTTACAGCGGCCTGCACTCCGGATTTCTTTTTGTTTGATGGGGAACGGAAACTGGTCTATCGGGGGCAATTAGATGATAGCCGACCGGGAAACGGGAAGCCTGTCACCGGCCTGGATTTGCGTAGAGCGTTAGATGCTGTTCTGGAAGGGAAGCCTGTTCCCGTTGTGCAAAAACCCAGCGCGGGCTGCAATATTAAATGGAAGACTGGGAATGAACCGGATTATTGATTGAGTGTCATTCTTTGCCGGCTTTTTTAAATACAATATCCCCGAAATAGGCGACCGCGCTTTCTTTGGTGTTATCGGTATCTGTCATGATCGCGACTCCTGAGATATTTGGTGGGTCTTCTCCGAAGGCTTTCTTGTAATCCTCATAGATATTGCGTTCCTCAGTCACCCATTGATTCAATTTGGCGCTTCCGCTTTCTGTGACGTACATATATACCCGATCCGTATAGGGATTGGGGACCATTGTGCCGATGGGGCTTTTACTTTCCCAAATATAATTGATGGCCCCGATGGGAGGGTATTGCCCATAGATCAGTCTGATTGTTTCGAATTTAGCCTTTTCAAAGAATCCAACCTTGCTACTGTCATATTGGAAGGTGATGTAAAGCCGTGCAGGATAGTCATCTCCTGATTTTTGAGCGACATTTCCTTTCTGAAGAATATTTTCCACTTTCCATTGCCATTGAATAACGGGGTATTCCTGAGGGTCGATCATTATTTCCCGTGTCAGGCCTGAGGAGGATTGCTGACTTTTGGCCTTGACTACGACCTGCTGCCCGTCTTGGACCAGATCATATTCCGTATGTTCTTTAATTTTCTCAAAGATCAACGGTTTCCACCCTTGGGGAAATGGCCCTCCCGGTGTGGCGAGCGAGAAATTGCCGACGACCAGTTGGTCAGGGCTTTCGGCGCTGACCACGGGAAGATGGGTTGCGCCCGGGAGGATTAACGTGAGGGCGAAGAGACTGAAAATAGCGTGTCGGGTTGCCTGTTTCATGGCGTCATCCAATCCATGAGCTAGCGGGTCCAAGCAAAGAGTGTGCGGAGGAACTGCTTTTTCCCTTCCGTGAGTGTGGTTTTTCTCCAGGCATTTGCCGTTTTTTTGATGACTTCCGCTTGAGTCGGGTAGGGGTGAATGGTGCTGGCGATTATGTTGAGTCCCAGCTCCCCCTTCATGGCCAGGGTGAATTCACTGATCATATCGCCCGCATGGGAGGCCACAATGGTGGCTCCAAGAATGGTGTCAGTTCCTTTTTTGACGTGAACACGGGCAAACCCTTCTTCCTCACTGTCCAAAATGGCTCGATCGACTTCACTGAGATGGTAGGTGAAGGTGTCGATCGGAATGCCCTTGGCTTCCGCATCCTTTTGATACAGACCGACGTGGGCAATTTCCGGCTGGGTATAGGTAGACCAGGGAATGACCAGACTTTCCGTGCTGGCATAGCCCAGGCCGAAAGGATGGGGGAAAAGGGCGTTCTGGATGACGATTTGCGCTTGGGCATCGGCTGTGTGCGTGAACTTGAAGGGAGAACAGATATCTCCTGCCGCAAAGATTTTGGGATTGCTGGTTTGAAGCCGGTTGTTAACCTTTACGCCGGTTTTATCGAATTCTACTCCCACGGCCTCTAACCCCAATTCTTCAATGTTCGGGCTGCGGCCGACTCCCACCAGAATTTCATCGACCGGAATGTCATATTGCTTGCCATGGGAGTCAACCGACAGGTGCTTGGTTCCGTTGTCCGGTTTAATTTTCAAATCCTTCCCGCAACAAAGCAATTGCACGCCGTCCCGAAGAAGAGATTGTTCCACGATTTCAGCGGCGTCGCGATCTTCATTGGGGAGAATGCCGTGCATGGTTTCAACTAAAAACACCTGACTGCCGAACCGAGCGAAGGATTGGGCCAATTCGCAGCCAATGGGACCCGCACCGATTACCCCAAGTTTCGGGGGAAGTTCCGTCAGGGAAAAGATGGTTTCGTTGGTGAGGTAAGATGTTTGGGCCAATCCGGGAATCGGAGGAGCCGTGGCGCGTGCTCCTGTGCAGATGACGGCTTTGGCGAATTGGAGTGTTGTTCCATCGACATCGATGGTGCTCGAGCTAGAGAATCGGCCGTTGCCGATAAACACATCCACCCCCAGCTTGGTATAGCGATGTGCCGAGTCGACGTGACTGATCCTGGCGCGGAGTTTTCGCATGCGGGCCATGGCCGTGCCGAAATCTCGTTTCACCTCACCGGAAATTTTTAAGCCAAACTGTTCGGCCTCCCTGACCGCAGTCCAGGCTTTAGCGGCCCGTATGACGCCTTTGGAAGGCACACATCCGACATTCAAACAGTCCCCGCCCATTAAATGTCGTTCGATCAACGCCACTTTGGCTCCTAGAGCCGAAGCAATAGCGGCTGTGACTAATCCAGCGGTACCGGCCCCGATGATGACAAGATTATACCGTCCGGATGGTGTGGGATTGCTCCATTTCGGAGGATGCACATTATTGACCAACTCCTGGTTGTATGGGTCCTGCGGAAAGATTGAACCGGTGTGGTCTGAGGGTGGCGCCGTGTTCATGTGAGGCCTCTAGTTTGGTAAACGTTCGAAACTCTGATCCTTAGGAATGGGGGGATCTGCTTTTCATATTGGTCCATTTTCGATATGCCACCGGCATGAGGGCTAACAAGCCTAGGAGCGTAAAGGCGAGTAAGACTGGCGGGCTGGCAATTTCGCTCAAAGAATTAATGGTTCCCAGTTGGCGGCCGGCAAAGGCAAAAACAAAGCTGCCGGGAATAATGCCGATGGACGTCGCCAGGACATATGTTCCGAGAGTGACCCGGGTGAGGCCGGAGACCAGGTTTACAAGGAAAAAGGGAAAGGCCGGAATGAGTCGAAGCGTCATGAGATAACTGAATGCATTTTCAGCAAATCCTGCTTGAATGGCGCCAAGGCGGTCGCCAAATTTGCGTTCTACCCAATCGTGAAGTAGATAGCGAGCGGCCAAAAAGGCGAGCGTGGCTCCGACGGTGGCTCCTACATTGACGAATAGTGTCCCCATCAGGCTCCCAAATAAGAATCCCCCCGTCAATGTTAGGACGGCCCCGCCCGGTAGAGAGAAAGCTGTCTGGAGGATATAGATGAGGATAAACATGCCGACGGCAATTCCATAATGTGAGTTGGTGTACTGCAATAAGATGTCACGATTGGCCTTTAACGAATCAAGTGACAGATATTGGCCAAGGTCAAAAAAGAAAAATGCCCCGATGCCCGCCAGCAGGACGCATCCTGTGAGAATCTTTCCCATGACTGAGTTGGGTGAGTCATTTGAGGTGTTGGCGGGATGGGACATGTCAGGCTCCATTATGTGGGTTTTCATCGGAATCCTCCAGTTATTTTATTGGCGGCGAAGGCAAGGGGAAAATTCTTCAAGAAAAATTCCATGTCGTGTGCGGGGTATGTTTCTTGGCCTTGTGGCCTGTTGCCCTCTTGTATTGAGGCGTCTTCGCGATTTACCTCTATAGTCCAGGCTTCGGCTTTTTTGTTACGCGGGAAAAAGAATGGACAGGAATAATGAATCTCGCTTGGTTTTTGAAGCAGATCCGGTCCCCACATATATGGAAAAAGGAAATGGAAAAGACCGGACTTTTCGAATCCCGAGGAATAGTTGCGGACCCCTTATTTGCCGGTTGGATCATACCGGTTATGGGGTATCTTGTCTGTACCTGGCTGTCCTAAACAGGCTGCAATTTTCGAGCAAGTTCCTCAGCGGGGTATGTGAGAATTTCGGCCAGGGTGGGGTGGTAATGCGGGATGCGGAGAAGATCGTGGACAGTGCCATGAAAGTGCATGATGGCGATCAGTTCATGGATGAGTTCGGAGGCTTCCGGTCCGACGATGTGGCCACCGAGAATCTCACCTGAATGCGGATGACAGAGCACTTTCACGTGTCCGTAGGTTTCGCCCAGGCAGAGGGACTTTCCATGGTCGTTAAAGGGGTAGGAAGCGACGAGATAGGGGAGATGTCGGTGTAGGCATTCCCGTTCGGACAACCCAACACTGGCCACCTGTGGATCGGTAAAGACGACCTGGGTTTTGAGGCGGTCATCATAGTGCTTGGGAGGTTGATTCGGATGAACCGCGTTCCATCCGGCAATTTCGCCCTGTTCAATGGCGATG
>Ga0224505_10000382_pt1 | contig 30709 bp, 25 predicted proteins | sample SF_Jan12_sed_USG_FD_169102 | JGI IMG/M metagenome (GOLD analysis project Ga0224505, IMG submission 169102) | Sediment microbial communities from San Francisco Bay, California, United States - SF_Jan12_sed_USGS_4_1 | ecosystem: Environmental > Aquatic > Marine > Sediment | place: USA: California... | reverse complement strand
ATCTTGTCGGTCTCAGTGTTCGAGAAAACCCAGCTTTCATGCGCCCTGCAGCTCGATGACCCTCGAACCGAACCGCCAGCAGACGACAACCAATTGATTTTGTTCAACCCTTAACCGGACACCTATGAATTTGGCCCTACATTGAGAAGGAAACCCATATGAGAAATCTGTAGCTTTACGAGGGCCTGTTGTGCGCCGTTTCGCTATCCGCAGGTCTTCGACCGATCGGAGAGCCGGGGCAAGACTCATCGCTCTCCGGTTTTCATGACGTTTGTCGTATCTCTACTGATTCACCCTAGTATCCTTTTCGATCCACCCCCAGTATCTAAGTAGATACAGCCTCACCATCTCTCGTTTGAGGTGTCGTGTGCTCTGGCTCCACTGGTTTTGTGTCATTTGTGGGTTTTTCTTTGGTTTTTCTAGCAGTTCAATGCTAGCAACCCTCCGTGGTACCGTGTTTGCCCAATCGCTACGTACGTAACTACCGAAGGGGTCTATACGGCCCCGTACAATTTTCTTGCGACAGATGATTGAGAGGTATACAAAGGCGGGCTCAAGGATCGCGGAAGGCGTCCAGATGCAGAAGTGGCTCATGACGGTTCATGGCATGCGGTGCGAAACGAACGCACAGATTTGAAAAAAAGTTTAAAGGCATTCAGCCAATTATTTTGATGTGAAGGGGGAACCCATGAAGCGACCGCGTGTGTTCACAGTACTGGGAGGGATGGTTGCACTTGCAGTTGTGATGATTGCCCTGCCGGCCAACGCTCAAACTGTTACTCCGTTTCAGCTGGTGGGTCACATTCAGGCATTTACGCTCGATGATCCGATGGATCCTTTTTCCTCTGCGAAGCTGACGGTGAATGGAATCCAGGTGACGATTCCAAAAAACCTGGTGATTCAGCTTCCGGCAGCATACTTCACGGCCCAGCAGCTTTTTGAGACTGCTCAAGGTGTATCGAAAAAATATCATGAATCCGGTCTTGCTCTTGCCGACAAATTTCCACCACTTGCAGGCTTTGAAGTTACTGTGGATGGCAATGTGGTTGACGATGAGTATCGTGCTGGGCTGGTCAGTATTTCCCAGCAGTCTCTAAATACGAGCGCTGGATACATTCATCAGATCGACATCGGTACAGGGATGATGTGTGTGGGAGGAAGTCCCGCAGCTACGGCCTGTGCGCGTATTCGCCTTAACGACCCGGCCTTGGATGCTTCCGATCCGTTTGCAGGCGATGGTCGCTATGGCAAGCCAAATCCCTTGCCTCCCGCTGTGGGGCCAACCGACAATCCTGATTCGCGCTATCCAGACCCACGGTTTACAGTGGATCAAGGAAACCCAACGGTCCATGCGCTTACCGGCTACCCTATGTGCGTTCCTCGTGCGGCAGCCGATCCTGAATGCCCTGCCTCCAATCGACCACCGCAGAATACGTTTGTCATGGGACCTGATCCGCTCGTGCCACCAATCAGGTTTGACAACAACACGATCCCTGCCTGTCCCGCATGCGACTCTACCAAACAAGTGCCGTTAAAAGTGGGCGATCACATCACATTTGCCGGCACGCTTGCGCGAGACACAGCCGGAGATTATGTGTCGGTACATACCTTAGTGGCCGACATCGGGATCTACACACAGCCGGGCAGCAATCCCGCATATGTCACGCTGGAAGAATCGTTGCTGGGTACGAGAGGTCCGACTGCTACCTGTGCTTCCGCAGCCGAGTGCCAGGATCGACTCAAGATTGAGGGGTTTACCACGGATCCTAGTCGGCGAGTCAGTGTTTATGCAGTTGATGTGGTACGTAACGGGACGTCCAAGGTCCGTCTGCTGCACAGTACGGAAAAAGTGCAAGCCGTGTTCGGCAGATTTCGCTATGTCCCACCACTCACGGCCGCAGCTCTGTTTGACATCAATGGAAATCTCAAAGGCGCGTCCCGGGAACTGATGGTGAGCATTGACAATCCAAATCCCTTGCCTGATGGAAGTGAAGTTCCTGATGTGCCGAAGGCGGCTCATGGGTTAGTTCCTGGTATCTATGTGGCACCGGTTGGAGAGTACGTCTTTCCTGAGCCGACCGGTGTGCAGGGCGGTGAGCAACCGGCGTTGAATTTCCAATGCCTAGCTTTTTTAATCAACGGATGGGCTCTGCCCCCTGAAATGACCGATATTCAACGGCTCGATCCCTGGCCGGGGGCGTCGTCGCCGACGTTCTCATGTACGAATTAATGTTCAATGACAAGACGTGATTTTTGTGGAGACCACGACCATGCACACACGATACACATCAGCTGAACACAAAACCTCCTCTGCCCTGTCGATCATGGCTGGAAAGATTGCAAGCAGAGGACACGAACTAAGAGGGATATGGTCGTCAGTCAAACTGACTGCCGTCGTCCTCCTAGCCATTGTAGGCGCTGGCTGTGCTGGGCACAAACCACCTCTGTCTCAAGTGGTTATCAAGCCGACATGTGAGCGTGTCGTGACAGCCAAGGTGGTGGCACTGGATCAAGTGTATTATTACAACCGCTTTGGATCATTTAATCCGGCAGGGATCATGTATGCCCTTCGACGTGACGTCGTCAAGAGCAGTGAGGGGAGGGAGGAGATAGCGGAGATTCTCAATGAAGACCTGGATAGCGAGGCCGATGAAATGGGGGAACCTATCCCTCTGGAACCGAGCTCGGCGGATCTTACCCTTGCCGGTCACGTGAAGCTCCGGTCCGACAAACGGCCACGACCGTTGGTGTTGCGGGCGAATGAGGGGGATTGCCTCGAGGTCACCTTCACCAATCTCTTGAGTCCAACAGTAGACGAGCACGAATTCATGCACGATCCCGAGCGTCGACTCACGCATCCTGAGAAGCCAGTGGTGGCTATTGCTGATAGCGATGAGCCGGCGACTCGGCACGCATCTATGCACGTGAACGGATTGAGTTTGGTCGACAGCATTGAGTCGCAGGGAGCCAATGTTGGAAAAAACGGATGGAAGGGACAGGCTGGAAAATGCTCGCCCGATCTTGCTGATTTTGGAAAGGATCTGTGCGCCTTAGCTGCTCCAGGTGAGACTCGAACCTATCGTTGGTACGCCAAGAAGGAAGGCACTTTTTTCCTCTATTCCATGGGGGCTTCTGCAGGCGGCGAAGGGGACGGAGGTCAGCTTGGGTTGGGATTATTCGGCGCGATCAATGTACAGCCCAAGGGCGCCAAATGGTATCGTTCGCAGGTGACCGAGCAAGAACTCAAGTCTGCGACGAAGGGGGAAACGAGATATAACCAACCTAAGATCCGTTACGAAGCAACGTTCACGAATGGTGCACACAAGGACGATCCGATCCTCAACATGCTGAAGTGCCGCATGGGGGAACAAGGGACTGATGCATCGGACGGCACATGCACACTGGGCGGCGAAATCATCTATTCCGATCTCAATGCGGTGATTGATATCGATCGCGAAAACGGCTGTGAGCAGATGGGGGAGGGAAATGCCTGCGGCAAGCCCTATCGGGAATTCACGACGATCTTTCATGATGAAGTCACCGCGGTACAGGCCTTTGACGAAATCCGCGAAGAGAGTTCGCCGCTGAGCTCACTTCGAGATGGGATGGGGATCAACTATGGGGTTTCAGGACTTGGGGCCATGCTGGCAGCAAATCGAAAGGAAATTGGCCCTGCTCGGGACTGTAAGGAATGCAAGCTCGAAGAATTTTTCTTAACCTCCTGGGTCAATGGCGATCCGGCGATGGTCGTCGGGTACAAGGATGGAAAGCCGCACGCACACTATCCAGACGACCCATCCAATGTGCATCATTCCTATCTAGGAGACCCGGTCCGCTTCAGAAACATGCATGCCGGCCCAAAGGAAACCCATGTGTTCCATTTGCACGCCCATCAGTGGGTGGAAGACAAGCATGATCCGCTCTCGCACTATTTAGATTCACAAACGATCTCGCCTGGCTCCGTCTTTTCGTATGAAGTGCATTATGGCGGATCGGGCAATCGCAATCTCGGGCCGGGCGACTCCATTTTTCACTGCCATCTCTATCCGCACTTTGCCCAAGGCATGTGGGAGTTGTGGCGGAGTCACGATGTGTTTGAAAATGGCGGGGAAGACCGCAGATTGCCTGACTATGAGATCACAGAGGGCACACCAAATCCAGCCATTGTTCCTCTCCCTCGCACTCCATTACCTCCGATGCCGGCAAAGAAGGATGGCGACGGTTTTAGGGGCTATCCATTCTACATCGCAGGGGAGAAGGGCCACCGACCGCCCCAGCCACCTCGGGATCTGGATCTGGGTCCGGATGGTAAAGATGATCCCGGTACATTGCAGCGACACATTGTTACGGACCTCAAAGCAAAAGTTCGTGATGGCCGGGCTGCTCACGGCCCAGAAGAGATGAAGAATCCACCGTTCGCGATTACGGATTTATTCGATCGAGGGAGGAAAGATTCCGCCAGTATTGCGTCCCGAGTTGCGGCACAAAACCGAGACGAAGGACTGGTTATTTTAGCCCGTGAGTTGGACACGGCGACTATAAAGACTCTGTCGAACGCAGGGGAACCCAAAGAACGGAAGGCCATGGAGTTCCACGCGGGGAAGGATACGCCGATCCCAATCCTCCCACTCCATGGGAAAGCTGTTGGTCCCGGCGATCCAGGCTGGACCCATACCGCCTATAACTGGGAAGCCCCAGGCTATCCAACTTGTGATGCAGACGGTAATTGCGACAACCCAGACGGCACTCGTGTGCTGTTCCGAGTCAGTGGGACCGGCAAGCAAGAGGGGAAATCGCGACAACTTGGGATGCCGGGTGCACCCTTCGCGAATCCCTGCCCAAAAGAATATGTGGATGAGAAGGGGAAAGTTCGTGACGTGCAAACACGGGAGTATCGTGCTGTCTATATCCAAATGGATATGCAAGTGAACAAAGCGGGTTGGCATGATCCGCAAGCACGCTTCCCGATTCTCGAACAGGATATGAAAGACACCTTAGAAGGGATTCGCCCCACAGAACCACTTTTCTTCAGAGCGCAGTCGGGTGAGTGCGTGGTGTTTAAGGCGACGAACCTGATTCCCAGCAATTTGAATCTGGACGACTTTCAGGTCTATTCGCCGACCGATACTATGGGCCAGCATATTCATCTGGTCAAATTCGATGTCACGTCATCCGACGGATCCGGGAATGGCTGGAATTATGAAGATGGCACCTTCGCGGCAGACGAAATCCGCGAGCGGATTGTGGCTTATAACCGTCACCTCATTGAGACGTCGAAGAATGGCCAAACACCAAAACTGCTAAAGCCTATGACTCATCCCCTCTTCGAAAAGGAAGGAGCGATGTTTGATTCAACAGGCAAAGACCAACGGGGGATTTGTCAGGATAAGGATATGCCCATGGTTCGCAAGCCTGGAGAATCCAACGAAGATTGGATGAAACGATGGGAAGTTTGGGGCCAGAAAGCAACGAAAGATCACCCCTGGTGCGGTGCCCAAACCACAGTCCAACGGTGGTGGGCCGATCCAATCCTCAATGGAAAACCCGGTGAGAAAGGCGTCAAAGACCGCACCATGCGGACGGTATTTACACACGATCACTTTGGCCCTAGTTCGCACCAACACCATGGATTCTATGCGGCCCTGGTCGTAGAACCGACGAACTCCAAGTGGTTTACCCTGGATGGACAGGAGATGGGCGGGACGGATGAGAAGGGAAAACCAACACAACTTAGAGAAGATGGTGGGCCAACCTCTTACGCGGCAAACATTATTGTGCGCGACAAAGGCACAGCCTGTTTGAATGCGAAGACGGTGGAATGCAGCCACCAGCTCGATAATAAGTCCAGCATCGATAAGAAAAGAACAGGGCGGGAATTTAATCTGGCATTTGCTGATTTTGCCATTGTCTACGACAAAGATAACCGGCCCATTAATCCGCCAGGCAAAAGAGAAGGGGGCCTTCGCAATCCCGTTATCCCTGGGCGAATCCCCGTGCCGGAAGGGATTTCCACGGAAGATCCTGGGACCCAACTTATCAATTATCGTAACGAACCGATTCCGCTCCGTATCGGCAAGAAGGATACGGTTGGCAATCAATTCGTGCAATTGCCTACAGCTGAGGAGCCACCGTTATCTGAAGGTGAGAAACGAAAGCCATGTAAAGAATTAACAGATCGGAAGCGGGAATGGTGTGAAGAAAAGGAGCGAGGAGATCTTGCGAATGTCTTTAGCTCTACGGTACACAAAGATCAACACGTGGCCAATGCCAAGATCTTTACCGAAGGAGAAGACAGTGGTCGTCAGTCCGGTGATCCAGCGACTCCACTCTTACGCGCCTATGATGGGGACCGAGTCCAGATTCGGCTGATTCAGGGGGCCCAAGAGGAGCAGCACATGTTTACCATGCATGGCTCGAAGTGGCTGGCGCAGCCTGACTCGCCGAACACAGGCTATGTCGGCGCGCAGCACATCGGCATCTCAGAACATTTTGAGTTTAACGATCGAGTGGTGGAGTTCATGCCGTTCGCCAACTCGGAGAGTGGACGCACACAAGTTGACCACCTCTACATGTCGAATGCCGCGGACAACCTTTGGGATGGTCAATGGGGTTTGATGCGAGTGTATTCTCGTACGCAAAACGCTCCTCAGCTGGCGCGTCTCACCGGCAATACCGAAAAGACCCACGATGTGCTGGCCTCGGCATTTCTTAGGGAGGAGCTCGGCGAGGCGTTGGATAGCGAGCGCCTTGTGAGCGCGCAGGAACAAGAGGAGCTGGATGGGAATAAGCCCGAGGATGCTCTGGAAGCCTTCTGCCGAAGCGCCGAACAGCAGGCGTTCGCACGGAGCTATGAGGTTCAAGCTTGGCTGGCTAAGGATCTCCTGCCGGATGGGAAACTCGTCTATAGCCAGCACTTTGGAATCGCCGACCCGAACGCAATCTTGTTTGTTGAGGCGGGCGACGTTCCGAAGTTTAAGTCTGGAAACAAACGACCGGAACCACTGATACTCCGTGCACGGGCAGGGGATTGCATCCGCGTCACGCTCACGAACAACATCAAACCAGAGCATCATCTTGATGGCCCCGAGCACCCGGAGACCTGGAGTTACAATATGGTGCCTCCCATCGCTCCTGGTCTGTATTTTAATCAGGTTCGGTCATCTCATCGCGTGGGATTACATCCCCAGTTGGTTGACTACAATTTGCAAACGAGTGATGGGGCCCATGTCGGGCTGAACGAGGATTCAACCGTCGGCCCTGATGGTAAAAGCAAAACATATCTCTGGTATGCGGGCGAGATTGTCTCCGCGGGAAAAGGGAGGAAAAACCGGATCGAGGGAAGGCCATACGAATTCGGAGCCATCGCATTACAGGATATGGGTGACGTGATCAAGCATGCGTCGCATGGCGCGATCGGAGCCCTGATTATTGAACCGCAATGCTCGCGGTGGGAGGAATCCACATCTCCGGGCAAGGCGAGCGCTACAGTGACCCACTGGAAGCCGGAGGAAATAATGGGTCACGATGGGAAACGTCTGAAGAGGAAGGTATGTCCGGCAACAGAGCCCACAGAAGACTCTGGCGCGCTGTATCGCTTCAAAGAAATGGTCTTGCTCTACCAAGACAATCTCAGCGTGCAGCATCATGGCCAGCCTCTGCCCAACCTTCGGAACGGGGACGATTCTGAGGACTCCGGGCAGAAGGCGTTCAATTATCGTTCGGAACCACTCTGGGCCAGACTGGGTGCCAGCGCGGCTGACGAACCAGAGACGATGAATCACTTGGACTGGTCCAATGTATTGAGCTCAACGGTCTCGCATTTCCGATGTAACGCCGATTTCGCCAATGGGAAATATTGTGACCCTGAGACGCCCATCTTTACGGCAAAGGCTGGCGAGCAACTACGGTTACGCATTGTGCACCCGGGAGGACATCCGCGTCAGCATGCCTTCACGCTGTTCGGTCATGATTGGAGCTTAAGTCCCTGGATCGATAAGTCCAGAACCATGGGGTGGAATCAGGATAGCCCCACAAGGGTAGGTTCGACCGGCGGAATCGGACCTGGTCGTGCGCTCAATATTCTGACCAGTGCCGGTGGGGACTGCGCGGTGCCGGGTGATTATCTCTATCGCACGCAAGAGGGGTTCATGTTTGGCGGAGGATTGTGGGGGATTATGCGTGTGGAGGAAAACACCTCTCCTGCATATCATTACTTTGATTGGCAAAAAGAACGTTGGGGGGATCACAAAATTCAGAGCGATTCGAAAAACGCCTGTCTTCTGAGTAAGGAGAAGGATTCGTCGAGATGAGAGTGCGACGCGTATGGAGCACGAGGGGACTTGGAGGGGTATGGCTGAGCGTGATGGCGGTAGCTCTGCTGGGAACATCGACAGCAGCAGCCGAGTCGCCAGTGACGACTGGCCCACCCACGTCAGCCTCTGAGTCAAAGCCCTCATCAGTGCAGCGTTTTGAACAGAATGGCCTGGCGGTGGAACTCGTCATTCGCCGGCTGGATTCTCCCGAGAACCGGATGGACCCATCGACCGGGCAGCCGGCGGTGGCGCAGGTGACATTGACCGATGCGAAGTCCGGCACACCGGTTGTGGGGATTCGTCCAAGAGCCTGGATGGCTGCTCGCCCCTCGGACATGCTGGCTGAAGAAACGGCCTGCGTCGACAAGATTCGCCGGCTTGCGAGCGGACGTTTGGGAAGTCGTGCCGAGATCGATCTCAATCGGTACGTGGTGTTGGCGATGAATCACGATCGCACGATCTCGATCCTCGATCCGTTCCTGGATTTCAGCATCACTAAGCTGGAAAGTCTGGTCACACTTCCAAGTGTGGGTCTCGACTGGGTCTTAACGCAGGATCAAAATACGTTGTATGTCACCATGCCCGATGCAGGGGCGATCGCCGTGATCGATACTCGCACCCGCAAGTTGCTGCGGGTTGTCGAAACCGGCTCTGGCTCACGCCCGGGGCGAATTCTCCTTCAGCCGGACGGTCAACGTGTCTGGATTGGATTGGACGGCACGGGCCAGCTTGCGGTGCTCGATTCATCGACCCAGGAACTGATTGGGACCGTGGGAGTCGAGGCCGGTCTTCATTCCTTGGCAGCAACGCCTGATAGTCGGACGGTCTATGCAACCAACAGTGCCGCAAATACGGTCTCTGTGATTGATGCGCAGGCACTCGCAGTGCTCGCCTCCATCCCTGTCGGGAAGACGCCAGTCGCTCTTACCTATGGGATGGCCGCTCACCGACTCTATGTCGGGTCCGTCAATGGAACTGATATTGTGATGGTTGATCCGAAGGACCATCGGATAGCTGGTCGAATTCCCGTAGCGCCCGGAGTCGTCACGCTCGCGATGGAACCAGCGGGCCGGTTTCTTTTTCTGGCGAACCAAATGGGAAGCAACGTGTCTGTGATCGATACTGCCACAAATACTATTTCGGCTACCACCTCCGTGGTGAAAGATCCTGATCAGATACAGTTTACAGAGCGGTACGCGTATATCCGTGGAATCGAGTCGGAGAAGTTTACGCTCCTTGACCTCCAGGAGGCTCGCAAGGGCCATCTCTTGCCGCTCGACCTACAGGCCGGACTACAAGCACCTAGCGCTGCTCCAGAGCAGTTGGGTGTCGCCTCGATGATTGCGCCGATGCCGGAAGGGAATGGAGCCATCATTGCCAATGCGCCTGACGCCACGCTCCATCTGTATCAAGAAGGCATGATGGCGCCGATGGGGACGTTCTCCAACTATAAGCGCATGCCCCGCGGCATCTTGATCTTGGATCGCAGCTTACGGGAAGTCGCCCCTGGTGTGTATCGCGCGCCGGTGACGTTTACCAAGGCAGGACGATATGACGTGCCTCTCTTGATCGACAAGCCGCGGATCACACATTGTTTTCAGGCAACCGTCCAGGAATCAGCAAGTGGAGTAGCTACGGCCTCTGGCCCACGTCGCCCAATCGTGCAGACTGGCTTTGGAGCCGAGCCGGTGGCGCCAAAGGTGCCAACGACGCTGATTTTCACCCTCAAGGATGCTGCAACTCAGCAACCCATTACGGGTCTGCGAGACGTGCAAGTGTTGGTCTTTGAACCGCCTGGATCCTGGCAGCAGCGCCACCACGCTCGGGAGACAGAACCTGGGCGCTATGCGGTGGTCCAGTCGTTTCCACATGCTGGGGAGTACCGCGTGATGGTGCAAACGTTGTCGCAACACTTGCGGTATGTCGATGGCGTTCCCGTGGTGCAGCAGGTTGTGTCGGCCACGCCTCGTCCAGACAAGCGCATCCAGCGGGCTGAAGAGCGGCAACGGTAAGCGTCTGATGAGGAAGGGTGTACTCAGGCTTGTCTTTAGCGCCTGGATCCTGAGCGGAGCGATAGTGGCCGTCGCTGAGACCAAGGCTCCCGTCATCCCTGATATCGAGGTGATCGATCAAGATGGCGGAGTGCATCGACTCTACTCCGACCTGATCAAGGGGAAAACCGTTGCGCTCACGTTCCTCTATACCTCGTGCAAAACCAGTTGTCCGGCGATGACAGGGCTCTTCGGTGCAGTGCAAAAGAAGCTGCAAGCAGAGTCACGTCGTCCGGTCAGCCTGCTCTCTATCAGCATCGATCCTGTGACCGATCGACCGGCGCAGTTGAAAACCGTCGCCAATAGATTCGGCGCGGGGCCCGGCTGGTATTTTCTGACAGGCGCCTATCCAGACGTGGCTCGCGTACTCGCTGCATTGAATGCAGCTGGGCCTCAACTCTCCGACCATCCTTCCATGATTCTCGTCGGGAATGACGTGACCGGGCATTGGACTCGGCATTATGGCCTCGCGTCTGTACCGATGGTCATCGACCTCATTGAATCTGTTGCTGGCCCGGGTGCCGATCGATAGCCTGATGCCCATACGCTCTGTCTTGACTGGTTGCTTCACGATCACCCTGCTTCTAGTTTTTAGCACCACAGCGAAGCCAATGGAGAGTCTTGCGTGGCAGGACCCACTCACGACGGTCGAGCGTCTGGGACGGACCATTTATCACCAAGGACGCACGGAAACAGGCGAGGAGTTGCATGTCAGTCTTGCTGGCTCGGATGGCAGCCTCTCCGCCACGCTCTTTCGCTGCGTGCAATGTCATGGTGTGTGGGGACAAGGAACTGAGGAAGGGGGCCTCCGCGTGCCTCCTGTAACACCATCGTTTCTCACTCGTCCACACGCATCGCTTCAAACTGGCCAATCCCGGGAGGCCTATACGGATCACACGCTCCCTCGCGCAATCACCGGGGGCGTGGATGTCTCAGGGGCACCGCTCCATTCTGGGATGCCAAGATATCGTTTCAACGAGCAGCAGGTAGATGCGGTGGTGGCCTATCTCAAGAAGATTGGAACGGAAGAGGACAGCGATCCGGGAGTGACGACGGACACGATTACTGTTGGTGCAGCCCTTCCGTTATCAGGTCCATTGGCCGGGATTGGACAGGATGCGCAATCCATCATGGAAGGATATTTCCGCAGCCTCAACGAGCGCGGGGGGGTGTATGGGCGTCAGATTCGGTTGATTGTCGAAGATATGGGGAGCAATCCGTCACAATCGGAGGCGGCCACTGCGCGACTCATCAAGACTGGTCAGGTCTTCGCGCTGGTCGGGAGCTTTGAATTTGGCGAAGCCGCCGCTACGCTCAATCTGATCGAGCGTGCGCAAGTCCCGTTGATCGGCCCCTTGGCCTTGTCGCCCCAGGCATCTGATCCGCCCAATCCGTACGTGTTCTACACCCTAGCTGGTTTCGACATTCAGTACAGGATTCTGCTCGACTTCTTGGTGCCCCACGCTCGTTCGACTATGGATGTGGCTCGCCCTCGCGTTGCCGTCATCCGACCGAAGCATACGACGATCTTGAATACGGTGCTTACCCCATCACGACGTAAGACTATGGATATTGTGGTGGAGTACGAGTATGTGCGTGGATCGTTCGATCGAGTCGTGGTTGGTGAGCAACTCCACAAGCGGCCTATTGATGCGGTGGTTTTTATCGGTGATGGTGAAGACTTTCTGGCGATCGGCCAGGAATTAGACCGCCGACATCTCTCGCCCATGTTGCTGGCTTCAGCCGGAATGGTAGGCCATCGGGCCATGGATGTTCCCCCGGGCGTGCGTGCAAAAGTATTGCTCGCTGTTGCACTTCAGCCGCCGACGGAGCAGGATCGCGACCAACTTGAGACGCTCGCTGGGCAACATCCACTGCATAACCTGGGGTTTGCCAGAATGGCTCGAGGCGCCGCCTTCATGCTGGGTGACGCACTCATGAGGATCGGGCGACGTGTGAATCGGAGTCTTCTCATTGAGGAAGTCGAACGATTTCGAGAAGTGGATTCAGGGGCAGGGTTCACCTTGACCTACGGACCTCAAAAGCGAATCGGTAGTCCTCGCGCCCGCATTTTTCACGTTACACCTAACGCTCCCCATTTTATCCCGATCACTGACTGGATGGTCCCGCAAGACTCGCAATAGCCTGTCCTCGTCTGTCTGACAATTCGTAACTGTATCGTTTCTGATCCACCCAGTATCTCAATCGATACTGCTTTTGATTCGGTCATCAACCAGTTCTAAACCCTTTCGTGGTCGTTTGCGTTCTTTAACTGTTCGCTCTTCCTGTGGTTTTGGAGCCTTTGTATATCAGGGGTATTGCGTGGCATCGAGTTTGCTGAAGACAGGTCATCGGGATTCGTTTTTACATTATCTATCTGTTGTGAGGAGGTTCGTTATGCGTCGGTCAACATCGAATGAAAACCAAGCCATGAACAGACTTGATGTGAAGCGGCTGAGAGAATTGGAGCAAGAAAATGATCTGCTCAAGCTCCTGTATACCGATCTGCTACAGAAGTTCTCGGCGATGAAGGATGGGCTCGTCAGAGGTGCGAGAGCCTGCTAAGTAACAAGAAGGCGTCACGGTGGAGAGAACTTTCGATTGTCTCTAACCGGCTTAAAGGTTAGCGGGAACACGCAAGCATCTACTGAAGGTGGTGTTTTGCCATCCGGTAACGCAGGGTATTGCGGGTCATTTTGAGCAGACGGCTGGCTTCCGAGATGTTCCCCGAAGCTTTTTGCAATGCTTCTTCGAGCATCTTTTTTTCCATTTCCTGAAACGAGAGCCCAAAGGCCAGCAAGGATGCCTTGGGTTCAGTACTCAGATGATTGCTCGAAGAAGGAGTCTTCACGGAAGTCGGCAAGTGATGTGGCTGGATCACGTCTTCTTTGCACGTGATGGTGAGCCACTCGACGACATTGTGCAGCTCCCGGACGTTACCGGGCCACTCGTGATTCCGAAGTACGGCAAGGGCTGACGGCGCGATAGTCTTGATACGGCATCCTCGCTCCGTTCTGACACGCTCCAAAAACATCAACAGAATCGGTTCGATGTCGTCAAGTCGTTCTCGCAACGGCGGAATACGCAGTTGATAGACGTTCAGGCGATAATACAGGTCGAGCCGGAATCGACCGGCTTTGATCTTTGCCAGGAGATCCTCGTTTGTGGCGGCGATGATACGGATGTTTATTTTATGACTGCGAGTATCGCCCAAGGGGTCGATGGTGTGATGTTCCAGTACACGTAGAAGTTTGGCCTGAGCAGTCGAACTCATTTCGCCGATTTCGTCGAGAAACAGCGTGCCTCCCTCCGCCAGCTGGAACCGGCCAGGCTTGGCCCGCTTGGCGTCGGTAAAGGCGCCCGGCTCATAGCCGAACAGCTCCGACTCTAGAAGATTTTCCGGGATGCCGGCGCAATTCAGCGCAACGAGGGGGCCGGTGGCGCGTTGGCTATGACTGTGAATGGCCTCGGCGAACAGTTCCTTGCCGGTTCCACTTTCCCCGGTAATCAGGACGGTGGCCTCGGTCGACGCCACTTCTTTGGCCAGTTGCTTGATCAGGTTCATCTGCGGCGAGGCGCTGATGATGGAGGCGAACGGATCGAGAGAGGAGGATGGGGGGAGAACCGAGGGGTGACTGAGTACCCGAGCAAGAGCGGCCTGTAGATCATTCAGAAGAATGGGCTTGGTGAGGTAATCTGCCGCGCCGGCGCGCATGAGCTCGACTGCATCTTTGACCGAATGCTGATTTCCGATCACCAGGATGGGCGGGGATTCGGGGGTCTGACGGGCAGATTCCAGGAGTGGCGCCAGAGTTTGAGAAGTTCCCTCGACAATGATCAGGGTTGGTGAAACCTCTGACCGGAGACTGAGTCCCTTCGATACCGTATGAGCCTCAACAATCTTGGCCTGAGGTGATGCGATTTGGAGGAGTTGGCGAAGATGGCAGTCTTGAGAGAGTAGGAGAAACGTGTGAGGGTTCATCGGAGCGCTCCCTGAGCCTCGCCTCCTATCGAACCATCGAAACTACTCGTAGCCTACACCTCTGTTCGTCAAGAAAGAAAGAGGGTGATGATGACTGCTGGCTAACCGAGGGCTACCATGCAACGATTATTTTGAACAAGCTGGATATAGTCGAACAGATAAGAGCCGAATAACGTATGACAAGCGGCTTCTTTATGTCTCTTCTCGGAGTTCACTGGAGGTCGATCAGGATATGGGCAGATGGTAGGTGGAACTCAACGTCAAGATGGAGGGCGAGCTGTTGGTGGAACGTTCGACCGACAGCTCGCCGTCACAGGTACCGTAGGAAAATTCCTCAGTAGCTATTCGTTGTCCTTACAGAACGACCGTTCGTACGCGATGATCGTCCAGGCTTCTTCCTCAGTGAGTACGCCTCCCTTGACAAGACCGGGCATCCCGGTCCCTTGGCTCCCGTTCTTGACAACCCAAAACAGCTCCCCGTCCTTCCGCTTCTTGTGGAACTTACAGTTCGTGAAGTTTCTTGGTCCCGGCGTCAATAACATTCCACCCGGGCCTGTGCCGTCTCCATTCTGGCCATGGCAGTTCGCGCAGGTCCCCTTGCCTTCATAGAGCTCCTTGCCTTTTGCGAGCAGCTCAGGTGTGACTTTTACCGTGCTTTCCATTTTTCGGGCTTCACCACGTTCTGCATCAGGAACACGTGGTTTCAATGGATCGGCTTCAGGCGCGGTCCATCCCACCGTGCTCCATGAGGCAATGGCCACGAGGCTACAGACTACCATCAACAAACGCGTACCTCTCATGATTCCTCCTTGGTGATTACCTCTGATATCGCGGCTGGACGGCTTCCCGAGCCGCGTGGCCAGAGGTACAAATTCAGCAGATATAATACCACGATATTGTCCTAAGTGGCAGTGCCCATGTCGCGTCGAAGGTGTTCAGGTTGAAGTAGAGTTGGAGGCTGGTTCAGGGCGTCAATTTGAAGATGTTGCGGGCCAGGACTACAGGAGGCGCTAGCCCGCAACAGCGGATTCGGAGACTCGCAACGGCATTCGTTGCGAGTCTCCATCGAGTCGTCAGGGAACTTCGACGATGTCTTTATTCATCGGCCCAAGGATGGCGAGCAACTCGCCCTTTTCTTTCTCCGGCACATTGAAGGTATCCAGTGCACTGACCAGGTCCTCCACGAGTGCATTGAAGGCAGCCGTGGTGACCTTCATGCCCTTGTGGGTCGTCTTCATGTCTCGACCCGAGTAGGTGCAGGGGCCGCCGCTCGCCTCACACACCTGTTCGACCAGGAGTTTATTGAGCTTCTTGAGGTCGGCGTGCGCAAAATAACCATTGATGCGCTTGTCCGCTCCCACGTTGCCGATGAACTTGGTGACCACGGCCTGAATCGCACCTTGCCCGCCGAGCCGCTCATACAGCGACCGGTCTGCGGCAAAGGATGAGGTACTGCTCAAGGTCCATGCTGCCGCTATTGCGACAGTTGTACAAACAATCTTCTTGCTCAATGTCATATCGTCTCCTTTGTATAAGAATAAAATGACCACATTAGTGCGCACTGACTGACTATGGATTCCACGGGGTGTTTGGCATCAACTGGCCCTTATAGTCCTTGGGATTCTGGTTCGCGACTATCACCGCAATTGCACCTCGGAGGGCGCTTGTTAAGGAGTGGGTCACGACAGGGTACGCTCCTGGCTCGTCAGCGATCAAATCGAATGTAGCAGCACTGCCTGGACCGACCACATAGGTCTGGACCCCTGTGAACTTATTGGCCGGATTGCCGCTCTCATAGACATTGTCCCAGATTTCGGCGATCGGATGGAGTGCCGAGAACTCGTTCGGGCCGGCATTCACGAAATAGATCCGGACCCGCTCGCCCACCTTGACCTCCAACGGTTCCCCCCCTGGCATAAAGGGATGGTGTTTGAAGATACCGCCGTTGAAAATCGTATAATCAAATTTCCGATCGAACATCCCTTGCACGTTATCCGGGTTCTGCCACAGCTCGGATTGCACCAGGACGAATTCCCGATCGGCCTTGGGCCAGGCATTTGCGTTCTTTGGATCCACAATGATGGCGCCGAACATGCCGCGGGCCACGTGCTGGATCATCGGGCTCGCGCCACAATGGTAGTAGAACACGCCGGGCTTCTTTGCCACGAAGGAGAACTTGTGCGTGTCTCCCGGTCCGACCGTACGGTGATAGTTCTTTAAGAAGTCGAGCTCGGCCGCATGAAAGTCCATCGAATGTGGGAAGGAATTCTTCTTATCGCCGATCAGGGTGAAGTTCACGGTATCACCTTCGGTGACCCGAACGACCGGACCCGGCATCTGACCGTTAAAGGTCCAGGCCTTGTACTTCGTCCCGTTACCGTCGATGACGACTTCCGATTCAGTCGCCGTGAACGTGACATCGTGGACCTTTGCTCCTGCGGACCCAGGCATAGTGATACACCCGCTGGCCCCCAACAGGACGCCAAGTCCCAGGGTTAATGTGAGTACACGAAACCTCTGCATAGTAGCCTCCCTTTAAGAATATTTATGGAAATGAGACGCTGCGCTAACAAGCACGGCTAGTTATTGGCCCCCTCCATCACTCGTCGAGCAGACGCCAGCTCAACTATTTACCAAATTTAGAAGAAAAAATACATTGTTCTGGGCAGCGTAAGCAAATATTTTTTTCAACGCACGCCACCAAGGCATGCACGCATGTACCATCCCAACCTTAATCACCATGGCAGCCACCACCCGCTAAGCACAATGCGTACCACCAGCGTTGTCGCTCAGAGGTGGCTATGATTTCTATGGAAAATTAATTACCTATAGACGCCAGTAGGCGCCAGAGAAGATTCTGCAGATAAGCCATAGATTAAATGATTAAGGATGGCGAGAATCTAAAAAGATACATGTTGTATCTAATTCGATTCATGCTAGTACGCAGTGAGAAACGTTGGAGGATGTTACGCTGACTTCATATTGCGTTGGGCGATGGCCACGTTTCGGCGAAGCCCATGGAGCTTTGCTCGGCGGATCGGGCTTTGTTGAAACATCGTGGCAAAGGTCGATTCATCCAGCTCGGAAAGTTTCTGCAGGTCTGGCGAGAGGGTCAAATCGGATGGCCGAAAGGCCTCTTCACGAGTAGGCTCAGCGCGTAGGTTGAACGGACAGACGTCAAGACAATCATCACAACCAAAAATCTTGTTCCCCATCCCGGTCTGCAGCTCGTGAGGAATGGCAGTGGCATCACCGCGAAGTTCGATCGTGAGGTAGGAAATGCAACGAGTGGCGTCGACGACATAGGGCTCAGTGATGGCCTTTGTTGGGCATGCCTGAATGCAGAGGGTGCAGCTCCCACAGAGATCGGTCGCCGGTTCATCGGGCTCAAGCTCCAACGTCGTCAGGATTTCTCCGAGCAACAGCCAGGAGCCATGTTCGGCTGAGACGAGATTGGAATGTTTGCCGATCCAGCCAAGACCAGCCCGTTCGGCCCAGGCTTTTTCCATGATCGGGCCGGTATCCACGTAACACCGAGTGTGTGCGCCGGGTGCCATGCCGTGAACAATTTTTTCAAGTTGCTGAAGACGGCGAAGCAGGACCTTGTGGTAGTCCTTCCCCCAGGCATACCGAGCGATGCGGCCATAGCCGGGCTGTTCGTCGGCGCGATGTTCGGTGAGGTAATTGACTCCTACCGAGATAATCGAACGGCAGCCCGGGAGCACGTGACGAGGGTCGGCGCGTTTTTCAGGAGCGCGTTCCATCCAGGCCATGCTTCCATGATAGCCGTGCCGGATCCACTCGCTGAGACGAGCGAATAGGCGTTGAGGTAAGGAGGTTGCACGATTCTCACTCGAACCAGTGCTCAAGTCTCTGACGGTCGAAATCGGGGTGCTGTCGACAACGGATGCAATGCCGACCGCATCGAATCCCAGCGTACGTGCTTCTTGCTTGATCGTCGCTGTCAGGGACATTGGGAACTCGGGGATTAGTGCAGGGCGGAACAGTCAAAGCGGACGCTAAAGTGGGCTGAACAGCGGACGGATTGGCATTGGCCGCATGCGCCGACGATTTTCGTTTTCCAATCAGTCTGTTTTTCATCGAATCGACACTGGAGTCGGCCGGCTTTCGAGATGGTAGTCCAGGGTTGCTTGGTGCCTGGGGCATGGGCGACCAGGCAGCCTTGCGGGAATGGAACTTGACAGTGCCGCGCGGGTTCACCTTTTTCCATCAAGAAGCTGCAAGATAGTTCCGTTGTGGCTCGTGAATCTTCCGGTTCCTGTGCACCGGCGTCGAAGGGTATTACCGGTATGAGCAGCACGAGCGAGGTGAACACAGCCAACTTGGACCTTTGTGAAATCATCGTTGGTGGATCGTAGCATAGTCGCTTGTCTTGCGGCCATGGAGAGGGCCGCGTAAAATCCTCTCCCCAGCTTCTGGTAGCCAAGGAGGTTCGTATGCTCGCGACGCGGATCATGCAAAAAGAGGGCATGTTCTATTTCATCGCCTATAAGGCCGGTGAACTCTTGAACAGGGTTCAGTTTACGAGCCGATACTATTTTGAGGGTGAAGAGATCGAGCAGGCCAAGCTCTCTGAACACGATGAAGTGGCCCAGTTTATTGCGGGAATCGAGCGGAGTGAAAAAGGTTTTCAGCGTGTCCTGAATCGCCAGAAGATTAAGCAGATCGTCAATTTTTATGAGACCGTCGTGGCCCAACCAATGATTCCGGGCACTGTGCTCCTCTTTACCGATGAAACGCTTCGCTTCCAAAAAACAGATGGCTCGGATTCCATCGGCCATCTGAGCGAACCAAAGGGGAAGTATTTGGTGATCGACGGGCAACATCGACTCGCCGGCTTGCACTTTTTTCATGAGAAACATCCAGATCAAAGCGCACAGGTCGAGGTGCCCTGTCTGCTCTTCGATGGACGAAGCGCGGATTTCGCCACGGAGATGTTCGTCATTATCAACTCCACCCATACACGGATCAACCGATCGCACCTCGTGGATCTCTACGAAAAAGTGTCGTGGGAGAGTCCGGAAAAGAAATTTGCCGCGAAGGTCGTGAACCTTTTATATGGCGAATCGGACTCGCCGCTGCAGTACAAGATCAATCGCCTGGGGGGGCGGAGCAAACAGGAAAAGTGGATTCTGCAGTCCGAGGTGTTCAATGAGCTGCTGAAGGTCGTGACGGTTCATAAGCGCTGGATGGATTCCCATCTTGGCATGAAGCCTGACCGGTGCTACGCGTTGGTCCGTGATTATCTGAAGGGCGTCAAGGAAGTCATGGGCGACGTCTGGGGGCAGAACGATCGGTATATGTTCACTCGCGATGTCACCCTCAAGGCGCTGATTCGAGTGCTGGATGACCTGATCGTGGATCGTAAGCTCATTACTGATTGGGAGGACCAACGCTCGCACAAGCCGTTCGCCGAGATCGTCAAGCCCTGGGCGCCATTGACCAAAGAATTTCGGGCCGACGGGTTCTATGAAAGGTTTCCCGCGAAAGGTCAGCTTGAACGGGTGCGAAAGATTCATCAACGGCTGCTGGATGCCATTGTCGGATAAGCAACAAAAAGGATCTCCGGCTCCGCTCTGGCTGGTTGCGTTCGTGGTGTTCCTGTCCGTCATGTGGTGTGGAGTAGGAGATTCGCCGGCGGCTGAGACGGACAGGTTAGAGGTCGCCGCAGAATCCGGCGGTGGTGTTCGTGCGACGGCGCAGGTATTCTTCCCGGCGAGGCCGGCTGTCGTCCAAGCGCTCCTGGCGGATTATCCTCATTGGCCTGACCTCTTTGAAGTTCGGCTGCGCGTGGCCGAGTTGCACATCCGTGAGGGGGTGGCTACCGTCGACCTTCGAATTGAGCATCCTTTGATGCCTGGAGAGCATCGGTTGATTACTGAATCGAGAACGCTGACAAACGGTGGCTTGGTGACCGACCTCAAGGGCGGGGATTTCAAACGCTATCATCGAGTGTGGACGCTCAATCCCGTTGAAGAGGGGAATCGGACGCGCGCCGATTTCGAACTGGTCGTCGAGATCGAATCCATGGTGCCGGATTGGTTGGTGGCCATTGCCATGCGGCAGGAACTCGAAGCACATTTTCGTATCGTCAAGCAGAAGGCGCAGGAACAGTCGAAGCGGTAATTGATATGACTCAGAATGTGAGACAGAGGAACACTCGCGGATCGGCGTTATCAGGGCTGTATATCATCCTCGATCCCTCAGCCAGTGCTGATCACACACTTCTCGATGTCTTGACTGCCTCAGCGAAAGCCGGAGCCAAGCTGTTTCAATATCGGAATAAGATTGCCTCGATGAAGGTCGCCTATGCAGAAGCCTTGGCGCTTAGAAAGAGTGCCCATGAGCTGGGCGCGCTGTTCATCGTCAATGATCGCTGCGATTTGGCACTGGCCGTGGATGCGGACGGCGTGCATCTCGGGCAAGGAGACTTGCCGCTCCATCACGCACGAAAAGTGATGGGGCCGAACAAATTGATCGGACTGTCGACTCACAACGCTGAGCAAGTGGCGGCTGCAGCGGCCGTCGAGCCGGATTACCTGGGCTTCGGTCCTATTTTCACGCCTGGCTCAAAGCTGGACCATGATCCGGTTGTCGGCATAGAGGGACTGAGAGCCGTTCGCCGGCTGACGGCATTGCCGATCTTTGCCATTGGTGGAATTACACGTGATGAGGTTGATGAGGTGATCCGAGCAGGAGCCAACGGAGTGGCGGTGATCTCTGCGATTCTGAAGGCCTCCGATATCCAGCAAGCTGTTAACGACTTCGTCTCGCGGATCTCAGCGCCAACACCGCCACCTTCTTAAGGATCGCGGATCGGGATAGGCGCATGACTGTTGGCCGGAAGCGGCTCGGCATGCCGGATTCATAGGGGAGGGGGCCGAGCACCGGCAGGCCAGCCTGTTTGCGGAGGATCTCAACCGTCGATCGCTCTTGTGCGCGTGCGAGGGCTGATCTCACGGGCTCGGTGCGATTCAGAATGAGGGCTATGATGTGAATCTTTTTTCGTCGAAGGGCTTCGATCGTCAGCAACGCATGGTTGATCCCACCAAGCCCGGAATGTCCAACGATCAGGACCGGAAGCCGCAACTGCTTTACCAGGTCCATCACATTGGAGCTTTGCGTGATCGGGACATGGACTCCGCCGACACCTTCGACGACCATACACTCGTATCGGCTGGATAGGAGCTGATAGATTTTTCTGATGGTGTCGGGATTGATGGATTGATCACTCAATTGTGCGGCGGTAAGGGGGGCCACCGGCAGCTCGAACGAATAGGGACAAATAGCACCGATCGTCTCCTCGCTTTCAATGATGGATTGCAACCGGGCTGCATCCGACCGAGAGTCCCTTCCTGCCACGGTACCTGTCTCGATTGGTTTCATGACGCCGACTGAGAGGCCACGCTTCTTCAGATGCAGCGCGAGCGCAGCTGCCACCAACGTCTTTCCCACGCCCGTGTCGGTTCCGGTGATGAAGACTCCGTGTTTCATAAGAAACATCCAATGAGCTGTGGCATATGACGCCGCTTCTTACTTAAAGATGTCTGCTGTCGCAGTTCCATACTTGTCCCGATACATCCGTGAGTTGAGCCAAGTGGACGATCGTCCCGACGACTTCGTGAATATTCGGAGGGCGGTGTAGGGCGTGATCGAGCCAGCCCTGTCCTTCCGGGAACAAACCCATAGTCAAGTCGGTCTTCTGCCAGCCCGGTAGCACGAGATTCACTCGAATATTCTGCGGACCCCATTCCAGCGCAGCCGTTCGGACGAGACCGAGCAGTCCGGCCTTCGATGCGGCATACGCGCTCTGGCCGGTCGCGCCGTGAGACCCCGTGCGGGAACCGATCACAATAATGGAGCCTCCGCTGCGAGCGATTAATACGGGTGCGATCGCGCGCAGACAATGAAACGTGCCTGTGAGATTGGTTGCGATGACGTTATCCCAAATCTCTTCAGAATGACGCACGAGCAGGTCGCTTTGTCCAAGCCCTGCATTGCACACAAACACCAATGGGCCGGACGCGCAGCCAGAGAACCCGTCCACCATGCGGCGAACGGATTCACCTTCACGAATATCCGCAGGATAGAGATCACCGATCCCGCCGGCGTCGAGCACCTGTCGCAATGTCGCGTCTGCTGCCGGTGTATTGCGATAATAGTGCACGCCCACGTACCACCCGGCTTTTCCAAAGGCCTCACAGATTGCACGACCGATCCCACCGGACGCTCCGGTGATGAGCGCAGCTGGACGATCGGGAGGGCTGAGCAACTGATCCGTTGGGGGAAGGTTGTTGGGCGAGGCCAAGGGTTCCATGCTTGGGGGAATTATGCGGTGAGAAGGAGGCCAAGGCAAGCGCGAGTCGAAACTCAGCGCATCGCCGGTCGGCTTGCCGCTATCGGGACTCCTGTGGTACCGTCAAAATCTGGCTTCTGGAGCACGACCATGCGGAAACGTGAACTCGTCATGCTGTGTGTAGTGATGATAGTTGTCGGCATTCTGTCTGGATTTCACGCGTGGACCGAGAGCGCTGGTGCCGAGGAAACGGTCATCATCGAGAAGTCAGAGGAATATTTTCCTGACAGCCCCGGCAGCCGGTGGGCGTATCGCGGTCAGATCAGCGAAGGACCTCTCCAGACGGTTGAGCTTAAATTTTTCTCGAACGTCTCGACGGTGTCAGGAACAAAAACCATCAACGGGGCCACCGTGACGGTGTTTCATGACACGAACCCCGGCAATCACGGGCCAGCGGATAGTTTCTATCGCCGAGATGCGGTCGGCATTGTCTACTATGGGTCGGACCCTGGAACGCCGTTGGAAGAACAGATCACCCCCTATCAGATATTCCGGTTTCCTTTAACGGTCCCATCTTCCTTTCAACAGTTTGATCGTACAGGGCTCAATTTTGGCACCGACATGGATCGTGACGGAACAGATGAAAAAGTCGATGTTCAAGGCTGGAGCGCGGTGATTGGTCGCGAGAGCATCACTGTACCGGCCGGCACCTTTCAGGATGCGATCAAAGTCGAAGCACGAATGAAGATGAAGATCCATCTCTCCGGCAGCCGTCGTAGCATTTCGGGCAGCGACGTGATGACGGCCTGGTTCGCCAAAGGCGTCGGTCTCGTGAAATATTCAGAACGACAGGAATTAGCCGCCATGAGAGACGAACGGGGCGTCGTGACGGAAATCACGGAAGAACTAGAAGAGCACGATGTGAAACCCCGGAAGGCCTCATTGGATAGATTCGAATCCACGCCGGAGGGTGTTTTCGCTGACCACGCGGCTGATCATGAACTGGACCAAGTAGTCTTCCCCGCCCGCTTTCGCTCCTATCCCTGAGAAGCGGTGCCCTCCGAAGGGTTGACGAGAGACGAGGGCGCCGGTAATCGGGCGATTCAGGTACAGATTCCCCACGTCGAACTGCTCGCGGGCGATTGCAAGATTGGCGGGACTCCTCGTATAGACTCCACCCGTCAGCGCGTAGTCGGTCTCGTTCGCCATCCGTATCGCCTCGACAAAACTATCCGCCTTCATGACCGCTAATACCGGACCGAATATTTCCTCTTGGGCCAATCGGTGATGCGATTGGATATCGACAAAGACGGTCGGCCCGACAAAATATCCCTCCTGACCTACGGGACATTGCACAAGCATCCGTCCTTCCTCACGTCCGATCGAAATGTGCCGCTGAATACCGGCTTGAGCCCGGGCATCGATCACTGGTCCCACTCTGGTACCCGGCTCCACTGGATCGCCGATCTCTAAGCTCAACACGGCCTCTCTCAAACGTGCCACGAATGGGTCGTAGACTGCGCGGTGAACGATGACACGCGAACAGGCCGAGCATTTTTGTCCTGCATACCCGGAGAATGACGTCACGACTCCCGCGATCGCCTCGTCGAGGTCCGCCGTTTCGCCGACAATGATGGCGTTCTTTCCACCCATCTCGGCAATGACTCGTTTGATCATGGTCTGTCCGGGGCACAGGCGAGAGGTTTCGTTCAGGATGTGAAGCCCCACAGTTTTCGACCCAGTGAACACGATGGTTGCAACATGAGGATGTGCGATGAGCGCTTGTCCGATGTCGGGTCCGCCTGGAAGGCAGATCAAACAATCGGCCGGTACACCTGCCTCGATCAAGATGTCGGTGAGCAACGCTCCGAGGTGAGGTGAGCGCTCAGAAGGTTTAAAGAGGACTGGATTGCCGGTTACCAGGGCCGCCGAGATCATTCCGGCCGGGATGGCGAGTGGAAAGTTCCATGGCGCGATGACCGCCGTGAGGCCGCGCGGTCCATAGATACGATGATTCAGTTCTCCCGGATAGTCACCGAATCGTGTGGACTGAGCCAAGCGATCCATCTCATCCGCGTAGTAGCGAAGAAAGTCGATGGCTTCGGCAACATCGGCCTCGGCCTCGCGCCAAGGCTTGCCGACTTCAAAGATTTCCCATGCGGCAAGTTCGTAGCGACGGCGACTCATCTCTGCTGCAGCCTTGCGCAGAATATCGGAGCGCACTTCTGGACCAGTACGTCGCCAGCTCTCCCATCCGTGAAGTGCTTGGTCGATGGCTGGGTTCAGATCCGATATTGCCGCACTCTGCACCTGAGCCACGACTTCTTCCGGCTTACAGGAATTTCGAGATTCCAACCATGGGCCGGTCAGTCTGCTATCGGAGGTGCTGTATTCCCATCGGCGACCGAGTTGAGATCGAACCGATACAATTCCTGCGTGCATGGCTTCGCGAACATCGGTTTGAGAAAAGTCGCCGTGCGGTTCGTTGGCAAAGCTGCGAGCGTGCTTCGTGGTGTTGAGCGGTGGATGTAGAGGTGAGGTCTGTGGTGGAGCGAGTAGCTGAGGCAGTGGTTGGGACTCCACATACTCTTTTTTGAGAAACGACTCATTCGATGTGTTTTCCAGCAGCCGCCGCACCAGATAGGCCATGCCGGGCAGCAGCCGGCCTACTGGAGCATACAACCGTACACGGCGACCTAATTTCACCATGGCTTGTTGGAACGGCTCGGCCATGCCGAAGATCATCTGATATTCTCGCGCATCGGGAGGCAGATCCAGCAACTCCGCATGGGCTTCCACAGCTGCTAGCGTACGTAGATTGTGTGTGCCGAATGCAGGACGGATCAGGTCTATATGCTCAAAGAGAACGGGAATCAGCCGTTCATAATTGCGATCGGTTTCTGCCTTCAGCTCAAAAAGAGGAGACGGCCAGCCGGCTTGTCTATACCGCACGGTGTCTGAGTCCCAGTAGGCACCTTTGACCAGTCGAATCGTAATCGGCACACCGCGGTCGCGAACCCATCCGACTAAGTCCTGAATGTCACGTTCGGTGTTTCGATGATAGGCCTGTAAGGCGAGCCCAGCATAGGGGTAAGATCGATAGGCTGGTTCGTTAAAGAGCCGTTTGAAAATATCAAGGATCAGACTTTTGGTTTCCGCCTGCTCCATATCAAAAATGAGCCCCGCTGAGAGTTCGCGCGCTCGGTCCACCAGCGGGCGGAGACGCGCGGCGACCGACTCATAACTGCCGTCGGGGTCAATTGGGTCCAGTTTCGATGAGAGAGCTGAAATCTTGAGTGAGAGCTGCACACGAGGGATCTGTCCCAAGTGGTCTCGCTCAAGCAACGGGGAGGAGGGCCAAGCCTTGGTGACCTGTCCGAGTTCAGTCAATGCGTTTAGGCATCGATCTCGATAGCGATCGGCCTCCTGTTCGCTGATCGTCGCTTCTCCCAGTAGATCGACTGACCAGGCTCGGTCTTTGCCCCACAGTTGGGATAAGGCTGGAATCGCTTCATCGACTGATGCGCCGGCGATAAACGTCTTGGCCATCTGCTCAATCTGTTTCCTGATGGACTTGCCGGTCAGGCGCACGCCGATGCCGGTTGAGGTGAGTGCCCTGAAGCCCCATTGCAGTCCGAACAGCTCACCGCTCTCCCGGCCAAAATACTCTTCGGCGAGTGAGACGACTCGTCCATCGTCCTCGATGACGGGGAGGACATCGATGAAATGGAACAAACGGGTCTTGAACGACGCATCCTTCATGGCCAAATTGATCGCCGATTGGGACCACCATCGGCTATCAAAAATGGAAGGTGAAAGCCCGGACGACAGCTGCGCGAGCTGTTCGCCGATACGGAGGATGGCTGCTTCCAGTGAGGGGGATGGTGTCATCGACGGTCCTCGGGGTGAGTCGTTCTCTGTGAATTCAGTATACATCTCGGACGCCCCATGTTCATCGCCCGAGGCTTCCCCCATCGGCACATGCACAATAGCCGGATCGCCCCATTTCATTTCACGCGGCGCATCGCTTATTATGATGATGGGGCAGGCTCAATGGCGTCTCGAGCGTGGGCGTCATTCCTGTACGACGCGGTCGAACACAACCGGATGGGAGACTAGCTATGGCTGATGAACATGCCCATGGGACGCAGCAACCCCAGGCACAAGCGAATTTGATTCCAGGCGTGAAACATGTCGTTGCGATCAGCAGTGGGAAGGGGGGAGTCGGTAAGTCCACTGTTTCGGCGAACCTGGCTTGCGCCATGGCGTTGGCCGGTGTGAAGGTCGGCCTTTTGGACGCTGATCTGTACGGCCCCAATATCCCCATGATGATGGGGAGCACCACCGGCCCTGAACAGAAGGACGGAAAAATTCTCCCTGTTGAGAACTATGGGGTGAAATTAATCTCCATGGCGTTCCTTGTGCCGGAAGAAACCGCGCTTGTTTGGCGTGGCCCGATGGTCCATCAATACCTGCAAGCGTTTTTCCGAGATGTGCTCTGGGGTGAGTTGGACTACCTGCTGATCGATTTACCGCCCGGCACCGGCGATGTGCAGCTTTCCTTGTCACAAATGGTTCCGTTAGCTGGGGCGATCACCGTGACCACCCCTCAAGAGGTGGCCCTGTATGACGTCCGCAAGGGGATGACGATGTTCCAGAAGGTGAACGTTCCACTCCTGGGCATTGTCGAGAATATGAGCCACTTTGTGTGTGGGCACTGCGGTGAGCGGACGGAGATCTTCTCATACGGTGGGGGAGAGCGGGCAGCAGCCAAGGTCGGTGTGCCATTCCTTGGCCGGATTCCGATTGATCCGGCGATTCGGGACGGTGGGGATACCGGCCATCCCATCGTCGTGGCGAATCCGGCATCTCCACAAGCTGCGGCGTTCAGAGAGATCGCGAAGAAGCTTATGGAAGGACTGGGCGGAACTGAGCACAGCGGCCCATCAGTCGATAGTATGCTCAAAAAGATCAAGCAACCGTTCAGTAGTCATTAAACGTTTTCACTTCGGGGGAAGGAATGCCAGAGTTCGTACGTGTGGCAGCGCTTGCAGAGATAAATCCGGGGCACGGCATTGTGGCAGAAGCGAATGGGAAAACGCTGGCTGTCTTCAATGTGGATGGGACGATCCATGCGATCAACAATACCTGCTGTCATCGAGATGGTCCATTGGGAGAGGGAGAGTTAGACGGCGACATTGTGACCTGTCCTTGGCACGGATGGCGATACAATGTGACGAACGGGGCCTGCATGAATAATCCCTCTGCAAAGGTGGAAGCCTATCAGGTGAGGATTGACGGCGACGATATAAAAGTATTGCTCTAAATGATGAATGTTGCCGATGAAGTGTCACCCATGAACCGAAAGAATGTCATGAGAGATCACCTGGTATCAAATTAAAACTATGGATACTTCTGCGAAAGATCAAACGGACATCGCGGCGGCCTTCGTGCGTCTCTATGTGTTTTTGACTCAGTACCTTGATCGTTGTTGTGACGAGGCCGCTCGGAAGAGCTATCCGGATACTGAACTGCAGATGCACCTGGACCAGACGCGCCAACAGCTTATGGAGATTCTATCGGTCAACCCCGTTGTGAAGAGGAAACTTGCCGATGAGTGTGACCGAATTCTGACGCTCGGTGCTTCTTGCCTACAATCCGGTGGAGTTGATACCAAGACCCGTGAGGCGATTCAAGCTGAACGGGTTGTGCTCAAGAACAAGACGATCGTGCTCAGCGATCTGGTCGCCGTCTTTCGGGCCTTAGCATGAACGATGGGGCAAGCGGGATTCGACAAGCACCAACTCGCCGGGTTGGATAACCGTGAACGAGGGTTCAGCAGACCGGTCGAGTTTGAGTGGGACGGAGAGGGGTATCGCGCCATCCTCCGGTACGAAACTCTCCGGGCTATGACCGAGGCGCATCCTACCCAGCATGAAGCCCTGACGATTCTGATTCAAAGGCTTCAGGCACAAGGGTATCGGCAACTCAAAACTCAAATGAGTTTTCGTGACGGCGTGTATCTTGGTTCGCAGGAACTCTGGGTAGAATATCCGGATCCACCAGAAGCTGAGCCAGAGCAAACCGGTCTCTTGGGAAGAATGTTGAGCTGGTTCCGCTGACCGTTCGAGGGTAAAGGGCCGTCATGAGCTTCGTTCCATTGGGCGATCTTCGAGCTTCGCCGGGTATCACCCATCCACCAGTCGACACCAGCCGACCTCGGCTTCCCTCCTGGTTTAAGGTTCATGCGAGGACGGGTCCTGACTATCTGGAGATCAAACACACGTTAGAACGGCTTGGTCTTCACACAATCTGTGAAGAGGCCCGTTGCCCCAATCGATGGGAATGTTGGAACGCCCGCACGGCGACGTTCCTGATCCTCGGCGATATCTGCACTAGGCGGTGCCATTACTGCTCCGTGGAAACGGGGAGGCCACTCGCGGTGGATGAGGCAGAACCAGAGCGTGTTGCGGAAGCGGTGCGAGCGCTCGGTCTCCGTCACGCGGTGATCACTTCGGTGAATCGCGACGAATTGCCAGACGGCGGGGCCTCGGTCTTTGGTGAAACAATCAGGCAGACGAGACAGCTGAATCCTGGTTGTACGATTGAAGTGTTGATTCCTGACTTCGAAGGTCGCGAGGCGGCGCTGGCAACAGTGTGTGTGGAGAAGCCGGACATCTTGAATCACAATATCGAAACCGTCCGACGGCTCTTCTCTTCGATTCGCCCCCAAGGGAAATATCAGCGGTCGATCGACCTATTGGCGAGAGCAAAACAGCATGGGATGAAGACGAAGTCTGGGTTGATTCTTGGGATGGGCGAGATGCTCGACGAGGCGCGCGAGGTTATGCGCGATCTTCGAGCCGTCGAGTGCGACATCATCACCATCGGCCAATATCTTCAACCGACGAGAGACCATCTGCCCGTTGCCCGATTCTACGATCCCGCCGAATTTGCGTCGCTGAAAGAAGAAGGGTTTGCCATGGGCTTCAGCCATGTCGAATCAGGCCCGCTCGTCCGCAGCTCGTATCATGCGGAACAGCAAGTACCACGGGCGTGACACCGTAGTTGCTGCTAAAGGCCGTCTTGGCAACGTCTGTACCTCACTTGTATACATCTTCTATCTGTGATGGCCTGACGGCGTACTAGCTGTGATTGGTGCCCGCTAGCCTCTACTGATCCGGCCTCTATTGGTCAAGAATATCTACTTTGACGTGGCGATGCCCGCGGCGGATGGGGTATCGACGAAAGTCGGCAAGGTCGAGAGTAAATACCTTGGTTGTGCGTAATGATTCCGCAGCGACAATGACGGAAGCGTCTGCGAGATCCATTGGGTGATCTCCGTACTGTTCCATCAATTCGAAGACTCGCGCCGTCGACGTCTGATCCAGAAACCATAGAGACGCACCGCCATCAAGGACAAAGTCTCGAAGGTAGTCTGCGCCTCTACTGTTTGGTGTCAATAGATGAAAGGCTTCAGTTAAGACAGGGATGGTAGTGAAAAGGGTTTCTCGCGTGGTGCGAAGAATATCTTTGCATCATGCATGTTCGGTATCTTGAGGATCAAACAGCGCAACGAACGGTCCAGTGTCGACGAGGATCATCGGCGAGAGTTTCGACGTAACGCGATTTGCATGCCGCGCCGAATCTCAGTTGAAGGTGCAATTGCATATCCGCCTGGTCCAAGATCAAGACGGCGGTAAATTTCAAACGCGGACTGTTGAGAGCTACGGCCCACTTCATGTTGTAATACCAACACCCCTCGCTTGAGGGCTGGGGACACGGACCAACCTGTTTTCTTCGTCACTTGCTTCAAAACTTTTTCGGTTTCATCGTCCAGACGAACGGTTCGGAGACCCATCATATCTCTCCTTTGGCGAAACGTCATACAGACTGTAATACATCACCCTCTCGTCGTCAACTCAATGTTATGGCTCTGTAGCTAGCACATGATCTGTCCGGTTAGGGTGGCCCGGTAAGGAGGGCCATCATGACACGGGCGACAGTCCTACAGGAGGTGCGACGGATGCGATTTGAAGAGCTGTAT